>Ga0268266_10002600_pt1 | contig 19128 bp, 18 predicted proteins | sample KBSS13metaG_FD_190356 | JGI IMG/M metagenome (GOLD analysis project Ga0268266, IMG submission 190356) | Switchgrass rhizosphere microbial communities from Kellogg Biological Station, Michigan, USA - KBS S1-3 metaG (SPAdes) (version 2) | ecosystem: Host-associated > Plants > Roots > Rhizosphere...
GTCCGGTAGATGTGTTGTGCGAAGGGGCTTGCGTAATGCATCGCTACAACAGGCAGCCGATTGCTATTGCGAAGCTGCAGCGCTATGCAATGGAGAGCCTTCACGCCTCTGGAGGTAAGCTTCCATTCGCGGCTGGCAAGGAAACAGGACGCTGTGTTGCATTAATTGGTGGGGGACCAGCAGCGCTGGCTTGCGCTGCCGAGTTGCGTAGGCGCGGCATCGGGGCAACGATCTTTGACGCCCGCCCTCTTCCGGGCGGTTTGAATACCTATGGCATTGCGGAGTACAAACTACCCCTTGCGGAGAGTCTTCGTGAGATCGATCTTCTCTCGCAACTAGGAGTGGAGTTCCGACTGAACACCATCGTCGATGCGGTTATGCTCGCGGAGTTGGAGCGAACGCACGATGCCGTCTTTTTTGGTGTCGGGCTTGGTGCGATCCACAGACTGGGGATTCCGGGAGAATCTCTGACTGGGGTCACAAATGCCTTGGACTATATCGCGGACTATAAGAGTGGGAAGATTACTACGGCGCCGCAGAATGTTTTGGTTATCGGTGCAGGCAATACTGCGATCGACGCTGCAAATGCAGCAGTACGGCTGGGCGCCAAGAAGGTCTACATGGTGTACCGGCGCGGTCCGGAGCAAATGTCGGCATTCTCATTCGAATACGAGCATGCGAAGCAGGAGGGAGTCCGGTTTCTTTGGTACGTTCAGCCCGCGAGCCTGCAGGGAGCTTCATCTGTCGAAGCACTGGAGCTGATCGAACTGGAAATGACCGGGGATAGCTCGCTGGTGCCGAAAAACTCGCGCCGAGTAGTCGTCCCTGCGGATCTTGTCATCCTGGCGATCGGTCAATCGACACACACCGGATTTCTGGGGAACGTCGCTATCGAGTTGGATCGGGGCCATGTGCTGATTGATCGTGTGACTGGGCAAACCTCTAACCCCAAATATTTTGCTGGAGGCGATTGCACCAATGGCGGCCGCGAGGTTGTCGATGCGGTTGCCGATGGAAAACGCGCGGGTATGGGGATCGCCGCCTGGTTGGAGGGACAAGAATATGCCCACACTTGAGACGAACTTTGTCGGGATACCGTGTATCAATCCCTTTTGGCTGGCCTCTGCTCCGCCGACCAACTGTGGCGAGCAGATCACGCGCGCCTTCGACGCGGGATGGGGCGGCGCAGTCTGGAAGACCATCGGTGAGCCCATCACAAACGTCAGCTCACGATACTCTTCGGTCGACTGGAACAACCAGCGCATGATGGGACTCAACAATATCGAGCTGATTAGCGATCGTCCTATCGAGGTCAATCTGCGAGAGATCTCGGAGGTGAAGCGACGCTATCCAAAACATATTGTGATTGCTTCGCTTATGGTCGAATCCAACCGGCGGGCGTGGCATGAGATGGTGCAGCGCGCCGAAGAGGCAGGTGCCGACGGATTGGAGCTGAACTTCGGTTGCCCACACGGCATGAGCGAGCGCGGCATGGGCTCGGCGGTGGGGCAGGTGCCGGAGTACTGCAGTCAGATAACGGAGTGGGTTAAGGAGAGAGCTACTACTCCCGTGATCGTCAAGCTGACCCCAAACATCACGGACATCCGCATGGCGGCGCGGGCAGCAAAGCGGGCCGGGGCTGACGGTCTCTCCGCCATCAATACCATCAACTCGATCACCGGCATTGACCTAAATACCCTGGAACCTCGTCCGAATGTGGATGGGAAGAGCTCACATGGCGGATACTGCGGGCCTGCAGTGAAGCCGATTGCGTTGAATATGGTGCAGCAGATCATGTCCGATGAGCTATCTGTACTTCCTCTCTCGGGCATTGGCGGGATCGGCTCTTGGCAGGATGCAGCAGAGTTTCTTCTGCTTGGGGCAGGAAATGTTCAGGTTTGCACGGCCGTCATGCACTACGGCTACCGCATCGTCGAGGACATGCAGGACGGCCTCTTGGCGTGGATGCGCGGCAAGAACTTTGAGAGCCTGGACGACTTTCGTGGTCTGACGCTATCGAAGGTGAAGGAGTGGAAGCTCCTCAACCTGAACTACAAGATCGTGGCGGAGATCCGCGAGGACCTCTGTATCGGCTGCGACCTGTGCTATACAGCATGCTGGGACGGTGCGCATCAATGCATTCACCTTGACCGCGCTCTGCCTGAGCCCGATATTACGCGTACTCCTGACGTGATTACCGCGGAGAGCCGGCGCATCATTAGCACTACTCCTATCGCCAAGTTGGATGTCGGTGCGACCCATAGCGGCGCTACGGAACGCACTCCGCTCTCTCGCATTCCGAGAGTGGATGAGCATGAGTGTGTAGGGTGCAACCTCTGTTCTCTGGTCTGCCCGGTGCCGGGCTGTATCACGATGGAACGCGTAGACAACGGCCTTCCGCCGGAGACTTGGGAAGAACGCGTGAGAATAAACTCCAGTGAGCCGTGACCGACTCACTGGGACAGGAGACGCACATTGGGAACTCTCATTAGCGGCGGAAGCGTAGTCAATGCGGACGGCTCGCGTTTCGCGGACGTTCTGATTGAAGGTGAAAAGATCGTCCAGGTAAAAAACAAGATTCCCGCAGAACAGCATACGGTCATCGACGCGCGCGATCTGTTGGTGATGCCGGGAGGCATTGATGTCCATACTCATCTGGACATGCCTTTCGGTGGAACCGTGTCGGCAGACGATTACACCACGGGTACGCAGGCGGCTGTCGTGGGGGGAACGACCACACTGATTGATTTTGCATTGCAGACGCAGGGCCGAACTCTGCGTGAGGCACTGCAAACTTGGAAGAAGAAGTCCGACGGTAAAGCCTGCATCGATTTTTCGCTCCACATGGCTGTGACTGATCTTGGGGCTGGCGATGGATCGCATGGATTGCGTGAGATGGAGGAGATGGTTGCAGAGGGCATCACCAGCTTCAAGCTCTTCATGGCCTATCCAGGAGTGCTCATGATTGACGATGCTCTCATGTTCCGCGTGATGCAGAAGGCAGCTGAGCTGAACGCGCTCTGCTGTATTCATGCGGAAAATGGAAGTGCTATCGACATCGTCGTGGCGCAGATGATCGCGGAGGGGAAGACGGCGCCGCACTATCATGCATCGTCGCGCTCCCCAAAGGCCGAGGCGGAGGCTACCCACCGTGCCATCGCTCTCGCAGACATGGCTGGAGCTGCGGTGTACATCGTGCACCTCTCCAACGCTTATGCTTTGGATGACCTGAAACATATGCAGAAGCGTGGCGCTAGAGCCCTGGCGGAGACATGCATTCAGTACCTGGTTCTTTCGATCGAAGACCAGATGCCTGGAAAGAGCTGGGACGAAGCGAAATACGTCTTCACGCCGCCGCTTCGGGAGAGATGGCACCAGGAGCCCCTGTGGCGGGCGCTTGCGGATGGCTCACTTAGCGTCGTCTCGACCGACCACTGTCCGTTCCGTTTCGCGGACCAGAAGGCTCTAGGACGGGACAACTTCACGAAGATACCGAATGGTGGCCCGGGGGTGGAGAACCGAATGCAGATCATGTGGCACTTCGGCGTAAACTCCGGACGACTGACGAAGGAGAGATTCGTCGAGCTCTGTTGCACCGCGCCGGCTCGGATCTTCGGCATGGAAAAGACAAAGGGTTCCATCAAAGAGGGGCTTGACGCCGACATCCTGCTCTGGGATCCGAAGGTGAAATACACAATCTCGGCGACCACGCAGCGAATGGCGACTGACTACTCCATGTTTGAGGGCTGGACTGTGGAGGGTAACGCCGCAAAGGTGCTTTCGCGCGGAGAGCTTGTAGTAGATAACGTGGCACAACCAGGTCAGTTCCTCGGAACTACAGGCCGCGGAAGGTTTGTGCGACGCGAGGCTAATGCAGGAGGCCTCGCGTGATATCGAACGTGACCGAAGCCAGCGTCGATCATCGCCTATTCAACGAAGATCTGGCACCGACGAAGCCCGCGCAACGCACCTGGACCACGTACAACTACATCGCATTATGGTTTTCCATGTCGATGGAGGTGACGACATATATGCTGGCGTCGTCGCTGATTGCCGGCGGAATGAATTGGAAGCAGGCTGTCTTTACGATTTTGTTTGGCAACCTGATTGTTCTCGTCCCGATGCTTCTAAACGCACACGCCGGCGCAAAATATGGAATCCCATTTCCGGTATTCGTTAGGGCCTCATTCGGGCCGGTCGGAGCAAATATTCCGGCTCTGCTACGGGCGATCGCAGCTTGCGGATGGTTCGGCATACAGACGTGGTTGGGCGGACAGGCTATCGCGACAATGCTGGGCGTCCTTCTTCCGCGCACCATCCATATGTTGTGGGTACCCTGGGCTTGCTTTCTGACCTTCTGGCTTCTAAACATGTTGGTAGTGTGGCTCGGCGTTGAGTCGATTCGCGCCCTGCAGAGCCTTTCAGCGCCCTTCATGTTTCTGATGTCGTTGCTGCTGCTGTTCTGGATGCGGAGCAAGGCCGGGGGCTTCGGACCGATGCTCTCCGCCCCGAGCCGCTTTACGTCGACAGGCAGCTTCCTGCGCTTCTTCATTCCTTCGCTGACAGCGATGGTGGGGTATTGGGCGACGCTCTCGCTTAACATTCCTGACTTTACGCGTTACGCAAAGAATCAGGATGCACAGATTATGGGACAGGCGTTTGGTCTTCCGGTCGCCATGACGCTCTATTCCTTTATAGGTATTGCCGTGACTTCCGCTTCCCAAGTCGTCTTTGGCGAGCCCATTTGGAGTCCTATCGTTCTGCTTGGGCGATTCCATCAGCCTGTCGTAGCGTTCCTGGGACTCATCGCAGTTCTGATCGCGACGCTGAATGTGAATATCGCAGCGAATGTTGTGTCTCCCTCGAACGACTTTTCCAACCTCGCCCCTCGCCTCATCAGCTTTCGAACAGGTGGCATGATCACCGGATTTTTGGGCCTGGCGATGATGCCTTGGAAGATCATGCAAAGTTTCGGAAACTACGTCTTCGGATGGTTGGTGGGTTACTCCGGACTTCTTGGGCCCGTGGCAGGCATTATGGTGGCGGACTATTTTCTCATTCGAAAGACAAAGCTAGATTGCTACTCGTTGTACCGGCGCGACGGTATCTATGAATACCGTCGCGGGATTAATTTAGTGGCGCTGATAGCGCTTGTTCTAGGCGTCGCGGCTGCGCTGGCAGGACGATTTGTTTCCGCGGTGTCCTTTCTGTATGACTACGCTTGGTTTATTGGATTTTTTCTCTCCGGAGGCATTTACTACATCATGATGTTTCATCACGCAGCCCGTCAGCCCATCGCAACCCTAAAGATTGAGGCGACAAAACAATGACTCTTCAAAGATTCTATGACTGCGTCAATCCGGAGCATAAAAAAGGCTGTCATCTACGCCATTGGTAAGGGAGCATAGGATCTAGCCTATGTCCTCCGGGATGAAGGATGAGCGCTCCTTTTGAAAGAGTCCATCGCAAGAGGAGCCTTACTCAGGATCGGCGGAGAGCTTCGCCAGCGTTCTAGCCAGTACTTCGACTCCCGAAGCGATATCCGCAGGTTTAGCGTATTCATCTGGTCGATGACTTATACCGTCGCGGCAGGGTATGAAGATCATTGCGGTTCGGGCGATGCGTGACATGAACAGCGAGTCGTGATATGCCCGACTAACCATTTTGCGCGACTTCACTTTCGCTTCTTCGCAGGATGTTTCGATTGCTCGCAGAATGTGTGGAGACGATGTTGCCGGCGCGTCGGCGTTGAGCATTTCGATACGTACCGGTACCGATCTGCGTCGACCGATCTCCTGCGCTGAAGCTTCGATTCCTCGTAACACTCTGTCACGGCGTTCGCCATCGATGTCGCGGAGATCTACGCCGAGTTGTACACGGCTGGGGATGCTATTGATCGCACCCGGGTGAACTTCGCAGATGCCTACGGTTCCCACGGTATCCGCTGCGCCGGAGTTAGACGCGAGGCTTTCGATGCTGAGGAGAATCTCAGCGGCAGCACACAATGCGTCGCGCCTACCGGACATCAAAGTCGCGCCGGCATGCCCTCCATCACCCTCCACGATTATGCGGAAGCTGGACGGAGCAGCGATGGCGGTGACCTGCCCAATTGTGAGCGCCTCGCGCTCCAGTAGGGGCCCTTGCTCAATGTGAAGCTCGATAAATGCAGAGTAAGTTCCGGGAGCGAGACCCACCGATTGGAGATCGCCGGAGAACCCTGCCTTTGTGCGAACAGATAAGAGTGTTTCACCGCTGGAGTCCACAAGCTCATTGTCAATTCTTGATGTCAACGCTCCGGACAGCAGCCGGCTTCCGAGACACCCGATGCCGAAACGCGTGGGCTCCTCCGCTGTGAACTGTATTAGGTCGATCGAGCGAATAGGGCAGAATCCCGCTCGCTGAAGTGCGCGGATAGATTCCAATCCTCCGAGCACTCCTACAACACCATCAAATCGCCCTGCGTATGGAATGGCATCGATGTGAGAGCCAGTAGCCACAGGAGCGAGATCCTCGCGCGATCCCTGCCAGCGCGCGAAGGTATTTCCTACCGCGTCGATGCGAACGCTAAGGCCGGCAGCGCGCAGCTTCTCTATCAGCCAAGCGCGCGCCTTCAAATCTTGCTCGCCGAAGACCACTCGTGTGACGGCGGGTGTTTCTACTTCGGAGATGAGGGCGAGATCCTCAATCTCCTGCTGGATTAGAGAGCTCTCAATCGAAATCTTCATATCAGGTGAGCGGATGACGGTTCCAGTTCTTGTAGATGAGATACTTCGCTGGCACTTTGCCGATAGCGCCGAACCACTGCGGACAATATGGAGCCATCCAGATAAAATCGCCTGCGGTAACGGGATACCATTGATCGTCCAGACGATAAATCCCTCCCCCTTCGAGCATGAGAAGACCGTGCTCCATCACGTGTACTTCAACCATGCTTAGACTCGATCCCGGTGTGTAACTCATTGTGTTGACCGCGAAGTCAAATGAGAGGGTATCAGGTAGGAGCGACCGCATGAGAAGGTCCTGGTCACCCATTAACGGCTGCGCAGCAACATCAGGCTCGTGGCCTATAAGAAATTGCGGATTCGATCGCTCGAGACTACTATGAGGCTTCTCGATAACAGCGACGCGAGTCTCAGAGGCTGCGAAGATATGGGGCATCGCTCCCTGAGGGATATATGCAAAGCCGCCTTGTGTCAGATGATGGCTCTTAGAACTATGCTCAAGCATGAGATCGCCCTCCAGCACATAGAGGAAGCGTTGCCCCATCGAGTCACCTAGCGAACCGTCAGCCTCAAATTCGACGGAGTACTGTGTAAACGCTGCTCCCAGGGCGGGGGATGCGTGCACGACAATGCTTGCACGTGAGGATCCCGGCAAGAGGGTGCGAATGAATGCATCGGGCGTGTGAATGAGGTGCGATGCGCGCCTGACGCTCCGCGTTAGACCGAGGTTATACACGTTGTCTCACTTTGCTGGTAAGTTCGAATCGTTTTAAAAGATGAATGCCCGCTTCGATGGCCGCTTCGACATCTTCCATAAGAACTCTCTCGTCAGGATGGTGGCTGATGCCTCCTGGGCTGCGTAGAAATATCATGCACGAGGGAAGATATGGAGCTACGACCATCGCATCGTGTCCCGCACCGCTGGTCATACGGACACATTGGCGGCCGCTGTCACTAACCGCCTCTTCAGCCAGCAATATCAATTCAGTATCAAGATGGACTGCAGGCTGTGAATGATACTCCTTCGCTTCAAGCGAGAGGCCACGTCTAAGTGCGACAGCCCGCGCTGTATCGAGGATTTCATCGGTAGCACATCTACGAACTACGTCGTCTGCATGACGGACGTCCAGACTGCAGCGTACGATCCCGGGAATTACATTCACGGCACCGGGCTCGGCGCAGATCTTGCCGACAGTAGCCACCAGTCCATCTGTCTGTGCAGCAATTGCTTCACAACGCGTCATCCATTCAGCTGCAGCAGCGAGGGCGTCATGCCGCAGGGTCATAGGAGATGTTCCTGCATGTCCCGATATGCCACGGAAAATCAGATCGCATCTGCTCTGACCTGCGATGGATTCGACGATTCCAAGTGGAAGCTCACGGCTTTCCAAAACTGGCCCTTGCTCGATGTGAAACTCGATGTAAGCCGCCAGGTTCGATGTAAGAACGCTAGGCAGGGCCTCAGGATGTTCTCGCCGATATTGCTCCAACGCGTCGCGAACGGTGACGCCTGCTGGGTCCTTCGCGCCTAGCAGAGCAGCATCACCACCTTCGCCGACCAAAGAACGGCTGCCGATAAAAGGAATGCCGAAGCGTGTACCCTCTTCATCAGAGAACCCGATGACCTCGATCTCGAAGGAAAATCGCTTTCCCTCCAGCATCTCAATGAGAGCGAGCCCCACCAGAACGCCGAGAACGCCATCGTATGCGCCGGCGTTAGCAACAGTATCGAGATGTGAGGCAATCACAAGACGCGTGGGAGCGAATTCAGAGTCTGCGCGATAGAGGGCGTGAAAGTTGCCCGCATCGTCCACGCTTGTGCTTGCACTTGCGGAGTGAAACCAGGGGCGAAGTTTGCGGTGAACCTCATCCATAGCAGGGGAGAGAAAGGTGCGAAGAATCTGTCCTTGCCGTTCCGTGCATGACGCAAGCTCAGATGCTCGCTCGAGCAGATCAGCCGCCCTCTTGCGCGAGACCACAGTGCGTTGTGAACGATCGGCTACGGGATTCATTATGTCCTCTTGATACAGGCCTCAATTGATCCGTGCGGTTCATCAGTAGGAACAAAGATGTGATTCGGATTGTCTTGACCAAATGCGGAAAGATCTACAAGGTTGCAATGCTTGTTAGGCATCTTCAGGTGAATCTCGCCAATCGCAGGTTCAGCCTCAAGGGCCGCCTGCCCCATAGCGAAAAGTGTGTGCTGGACGGATAGACTATCGTGCCGCGCAAAGGCTCCGAAGATTGCCTCGGTGACGCGCGTCCGCGCCTGTCCAAAATCGGCAACCGTTGAAGTGTAGGTCCAGTCAATGGTAGCGAGGGTTCCAAACAGCCGATCCCGTGTCTCCCTTAGCGTCGTTAAGCGATCACGAAGATATCCTGAGAAACCCGACTTTGCGGTCTTGAGGATAGGCAGGTCCGCAATTCCAGCCATAATCGTCGGAGCCATTCCGCGAACAACCACGGCCGATGCTGTCTCGTGCCCTCCAGACGATTGCACGAAAGCGCTACCGAAGGTCTCCTCTCCGGCCTGGATGTGCTGCCACAGGTTGCTGTGGATCGAAGCGCCGGCCTCTGCCACCTGCTCTTGAGTACTCACGAAGTACGAAGCAAGCTCGCCCGCAAACTGCTCGATGGTCTCAGCACGAGAGGAGCGGGCCAACGAGTAGACGGTGTTCTTCATGGTATCTGTCGGCAGAATACGGCTATTGTCGCCTTCTTTGAAACAATCTTCGAAATTACCTTTCAGCCATAAATCTATATTCCATTCGGACACGCGATGCTGCTCTCCGTCGCGTTCCACTCGCATCACCCGTACACGCGATTTTCCGTAGCGATTCTCCCCCAAGATGACCATTCGTTCAGCTTCCCCGATAAGTTGTGTAGCTGTGCGGCGTAATTAGTAGCGGAATATGGTGATGTTCTTTGGCGTCTCTCATATCAAAAACAACCTCAACAAAGGGGTGCAGGCTCTCAACACCCATGGATCTGTAGTATCTACCCGTGTGGAAGCGTAGCCGATACCTTCCGCTCAACGGAGGAGTGTCGATACCAAAAAGGTTCGTGATCCTTCCATTCGGATCAGTGCGGTGTCGGTTCAGGGCTCGCCATGTCTCGTCGCGTCGATGCAACACAACGAGCACGTTCGCTGCTGGTCTTCCCGTAGACAGGTCGAGGATGTGTGTCGAGATCTTCATAGCTCCAGCCACTTTCTTAAACGCAGACGCGTGATCTGTCTCTGTTGCTCCACGGCTTCTTGGAGTTCTGCTCGATCGGTGTTACTTAGCCTGCGATGAAGGTCTAAAAGCATCTCCTCGGCCGATCTTCCCGTGGCGCACACGATATAAGTTCGCCCGAACCTCGTCTCATAAGCCTCGTTTCCAGCCTTGAGGGCATGCTGTATCTCCTCGCTGGCAGTTGCAGCGCCCGACTGCTCGTTCCGAGACCATGCTGCCAATTGCGAGGTAACGGAGGCGGCCTTTCTTTCACCGATTCGCGGATGCGATCGGAACGCTTCGTTCCAGTCTTGTTCCGAGAGCTCTAGCCATGTCTGGTCCGCGACTTCAAGCATCTGATCGAGGTTCGTAATGGGACGTGCGTTAGCCATTCTGTCAGCCCAGCGTGCAGAACTGCAGCATGGCAGTATCATTTCCGCAGCCGACAGAAGATCCAGACCGTTCCAGTTATCGAGAGCCGTAACGGAAGATATCAGAGGATCTTCTCCCGATAGTGCGAAGTTCAGCAAGAGATCTTCAAGCAGGTTCTCTGCAACCTGGTGGCGATACTGTACCGACGAGCGGATATCTTCGATGGGAGAGATTTCGTCTTGCAGAGCGAGTTTCGACTCAGCAATTCGTTCTTTCGTGAGCTGCTTCCCCAGCAGCATAGACTCTATGCGGTGAAGTCGCAGAGGCGTAGGCGCTACCGCGCCAATTCCAATATGCAAAGATTCGACGCTGCCACTCTTCAACTTTCCTGCACCGGCGATGCATATTTTGGAGATAGCCTGCGCCTCCCGCGATCCTACCTTCCGCGTATAGGTAAACCAGCTCTCATAGTGCTTCGGCAGATGTACGGCGAGAACCAGTTCTTCAGGACGCAGAGCTGTCTTTTTATAGCCGAGATGAAACTCGTTATAAGGCAATCTCCTTGTTTCTGTGGCCGAGATCAGTTCCAGCTCAGCCTCATAAGCAAGCAGCGACGGGGGTGAATCAGCTGCGGGAGAAGCATTCACAATATTCCCGGCGAGCGTCGCACGGTTCTGGTTGGCGATACTTCCAGTCCACGCTGCCGCTGTTGCCAGCATTGGGAAAAGTCTTTGTACGGCTTCATGTTCCCGAAGCTGTGCGAAGGTGCAGCCTCCCCCAATACGAAACGAATCCTCGAGTTCAGCGATCTCACTCAGCTCCGGAAGACCCCAAAGGCTTAGGAGATTACGAGCGGCTAGTTTACCTGCGCTGTACTGCACCATCACCTCTGTGCCTCCCGCCACAGGCAGCCAGTTTCCAGGCTTCATGCGTAACAGGTCAAGGGCTTCGGCAAGCGAGGCCGGAGAGACGAAGGTGTACTCCGCCGGATCGGACCTCATCAGACGGACTCCGTCGCTGCTGCGGCGCTGACAGCCTGAAAGATTCGCACGTATCCCGTGCACCGGCACAGATTGCCGTTCAGTCCTTCGCGAATTTGCTCTTCTGTTGGATGAGGATGGCGCTTAAGCAGGCAAGCCGTGGCAATGATCATCCCGGGAGTACACATACCGCACTGTGCTCCGCCGCACTCCAGAAAGGCTTTTTGCACCGGATGCAGCCGCTCTTCGTTCGCCAGACCTTCGATGGTGATGATCTCAGCCCCCTTGACCTGCGCCACAGGAACGAGGCAGCTATTGACGAGCTTTCCGTCTATCAGCACACTGCATGCGCCGCACTCTCCTTCACCGCAGCCCTCTTTGGTGCCCGTTAGGCGAAGCGTCTCGCGCAAAACGTCGAGCAGCCGCTCCATCGGATGTGTCTCGACAAAGTGCTCTTCTCCATTGACCTTCAGTGAGAGGCGTTCGCGGCTCATAGGGCAACAACCTCTGCTGAGACGACACTCGGACTCAGCTCCCGGCAGATCATCTCTGGAAGAAGAGGAATAGAGTTGAAATCCTTGCCGGCGGCATGCGAGACAGCATTGAGGATCGCGGGAGCGGGGCCATCCATCGGCAGCTCTCCGATACCCTTTGCCCCATAGGCTCCATGAGAAGATGGCATTTCTTCAAAACACACTTTGATCGGAGGGATGTCCTGCGAAGTTGGGATTATATAGTTCGTCATCTGCCCGTTGGCCATGCGTCCTTTCTGCCACTGCACCTTCTCATACAGCGCATATCCAATTCCTTGTGCTACCCCGCCTTCAATCTGTCCCGCGGCGAGCACGGGATTCAATACGCGGCCAACCTCTTGCATTGCCACAAAATCATCGACCGTAACGCGGTAGGTGACAGTGTCCAGCGTCACTTCAGCAACATAGACTGCCCAGGCGAACGCCGGATATGCCTCACCGCGGTAGCTTTCGTCATCCCAGTACACATCCTCTGGCGCCTCATATCTGCTCTCTGAACGCAGCACACCATGCGTGGCTACATAAGCCTTCGCTGCAGCACAGAACTCCTCGCTCGACCAGATCTTCTGAAGAAGACCAGCTGACTGAAGTGTCTTCCGCAGCCCCACTGCCGCGGATTGGACAAGTTTGCCGACGATCATCGTCGTGCGCGAGGCCACCGTGGGCCCGGTATTTGGAACGACACTTGTATCGGGGGGAGCCATCTCCACTGCATCGTAGTCAACCCCCAATGCCTCTGCGGCAATCTGGCAAAGAACAGTATTCGTTCCTTGACCGAATTCGGTGCTCGAAACCAGCACGCGGAGCTTGCCCTCAGAGGTGGCATCCATCGCAGCGAGGGAGTTCAGGTAGCGCTCGCCGGAGCCCGTAAAACCTGCACCATGCAGAAAGACCGCAAAGCCGATCCCTTTTCTCTCTCTCGAAGACGGATTCTCGCGGTCATACTTCGCTCTCTTGTTTCGATAGTCGGATATCTCGAACGCTCTTTCCATCAAACGGTTCAGGTCGATGTCTTCCCGGATCTCCTGGCTGGTAGCTGTTGTAAGACCTTTGCGAAGAAAGTTTCGTCTCCGTAGCTCTTCGGGTGTAAGTCCGACGACCCGCGCCAAGCGATCCATATGCCTCTCGATTGCGAAAAGACTTTGCGGCGCCCCGAAGCCCCGAAACGCTCCATGTGGTGGACAGTTGGTAGCAAATGCCTTCGATCGCACGCGCACGTTCGGCCAGTAGTAAGGGCCTGCCGCGTGGATTGTCCCGCGTGACAGCACGGTCTGCGAAAGCGTCGAGTAAGCTCCGCCATCGAGCGCGAACTCGATCTCTGCTCCCAGTAGCTTCCCATCCCTCGTGACTGCTGTACGGATGCGGGTTCGCGAAGGATGGCGTTTTGTTGTCGCCGTCATATCTTCTGTGCGGTCGTAGACGATCTTTACCGGACGGAGGGCCTTCATCGCCAGTAGTGCAGCATGCGCGCCAATCATCGAGGGATAGTCTTCCTTGCCGCCAAAAGCCCCTCCTGTCTCGACCTGCACAACACGGATCTTTTCTTCGGCCAATCCCGTAACCACGACAAGGGACTTATGTACATAAAAAGGACACTGCATCGAGCCCCATAACGTTAGACCTTCTTCCGGAGTAAATGCGGCGATGACGCCGTTGTTTTCGATGTAGAGATGTTCTTGGGCTCCAGTCGAATACTCGCCCTCAACGATAAAGTCGGCTTGCGCCAGAGCCTCGTCGATGTTGCCTTTTTCAATTTGAAAGGTCTTGAAGATATTGTCGCGCCCCGACACGACGACATCGCCACGCTCACTCTCTTCTATGGTGTGAATGGAGGGTAGTGGATCGTAGGTAATCCGCACTGCCGCCACGGCTTTAATCAACAGATGGCGATTAGCGTGAGCAAGAAGAAGCACGGGCTCTTCGGGATGGTTGACTAGATCCGCCGCCAGGCATGGCCAGTCGCGGTTGATAAGAGCAATCGTATTTTCGCTAGGAATATCCTTCGCGCCGACGATAACAAACTCGTTCCACGGGATATCGCCGCCGAATTCGATCCCGAGTATGCGGCCACGCGCAATAGAACTTCGCACTGTGGCTCCATAAAGCATGTCAGGGAGCTTCATGTCGTCGATGTAACACGCCTTGCCGCGCACCTTCGCGACGCCTTCTTTCCGGAGTGCAGGCGCCCCGACGATTCGCTTCTTCAACAAGGTCATCCCCGATCTCCGGCTTGCAGCGACGGCTTGTTTCCAAATTTGGCTCACCGTCCGCGCTGGAATTTGCTTATGTTACTACGCTTTTCTTTATCCCCCAATGGATTTACAGCTCTGAGGAAAGGCGAGAAAGCCAGGAACCCAGAGAGGCAGACTATGGGATCTCCCGGCCGCCGGGAGGTCGGAGAAACACACCGTCGCGAAAGACTTCCTGGCCCCGCACCCATGTGGCTTTTACGCGGCCATAGAGAGTCTCTCCAACGTAGGGAGATAAAGGGTGGCGCGTATGAAGATCCGATACGTTCACCTGGAATCTCTCATCAGGATCAAACAGGACAAGGTCGGCATCGAATCCTGCCGCAATCGCTCCCTTTTGCTGTCCAATCCCTGCAAGCTCTGCTGGCTTCTGACTCATCCATCGCGCCAGCTCAGTAAGCCGAAGCCCGCGCTCGCGCATACCCGTCCACACAACCGCAGAGGCGACCGACAAACTGGCGATGCCCCCCCACGCAAGTTGAAAATCTCCTTTGTCCAATTGCTTCCACGCAGGCGGGCAAGGGGAGTGATCCGTTGCAATAAGGTCAATTTCACCATCTTGTAGCGCCTGCCACAGTGCCTCGCGGTTTTGCGTATCGCGAATCGGCGGTGCGCACTTGTGCAGCGTGCTTCCATCAGGAATATTATCTGCCACAAAGTAAAGATAGTGTGGGCAAGTCTCGACCGTAATGGGCAACCCCCTCGAACGCCACTCCCGCAGGTATGGCAGAGCATGCGCTGTTGCCAGATGCACGATATGAAGTCGGAAGCGATATTCCTCGCACAGGCGAAGCATCATCCGAATAGCTTCAACCTCAGCCGCATCCGGGCGCGACTTCAGCCACGAGTCATAGCGGTGCCAGTCCGCTGCCTCCATTTGCTTTGTGGCGGCATCGAGCGTCGAAGGAAGTTCAGCATGCGTCAGCAACGGCAAGCCTGTCGCCGCTAGAGAGGGCGCGGCATTGCGCAGCTCATCCTCGTCCACACGCGAAAATCCTTCGATCCCCGGCTCTGCGAGGAAGCATTTGAAGCCGCGAACACCTGCCGCAGCAAGAGGCTGCAGTTGCTCCGCATTGTGTTCAGAGATTCCACCCCACGCCGCCCAGTCGACAGCGCACTTGCCTCGGGCTGCATCGCGCTTGGCCAGAAGCGCTGCAACGTTGGTCGTCGCGGGAAGACAGTTCAGAGGCATATCCATCAGCGTGGTGAAACCGCCCGCGGCGGCTGCGCGCGATGCCGTTTCGAACCCCTCCCACTCCGTCCGACCCGGCTCATTGATATGCGTATGGGCATCTACCAATCCCGGCATCAGCACAGCCGAGGAGCAATCGATCACCGGAAGATTCGGCAACGGCTCGTCGCGCCGGTAGACCCTGGCAATCTTGCCATCCTCCACGACAACAGCAGCAGCGGTGATTCCCTGGGGAAGGACGACTCGGTCTGAGACATAGACAAAGGCCATATCCAAGATAAACACATCTGAGATTCACATCCAGAATGTCTCTTCTTGTAACCAACCAATCGCCGGGACAGATGGATTTCGAGCTCTGACCGTCCGCGTACCAAGCCATATGTATGACGAAGGCCAAGGTACATAAGAGAGCGTGGGAACAGTTACGCCGCATTCCATTCTTTACTAAACAATCCGGCAACTCTGACAAAGCAGACGTCTTGCCGAAGAAAAGTTGAATCCATTCATAGATTTCGTTTATAACCACACAACAATTCTGTATTGCGTTTTGGGAGGGGTAGAGCTATCTCCCTGTCTTTACAAGGGCAGGATGGTTGCGAGCAGGGCTCTCTATGGCGAGTCGTCTTCAGGATATTGCGAACGACCTAAACCTCTCCAAGATGACGATCTCGAAGGTCCTTCGCGGCCAGACGGACGTTAGCGCTGAGACGAAGGCGCGCGTTCTGAAGCGTATGAAGGAGCTGAACTACAGGCCGAATATCTCAGCGCGAGGCCTGCGCACTGGCCAGACCTATAGTGTGGGGTTAGTAGTCCCTATGCTTGGTGTTCATACCACCTCACAGATTGTTCGCGGTATTAATGAAGTCTTTCGTCCTGCGAATTACAGTCTTGTGATCTCGTCCGTTGATGGTGACGCTGAGATAGAGGAGGACGAGGTGGAGTTGCATCTCGCGCGGCAAGTCGATGCACTCGTTATCGTCCCACGAAGCGAAGTCTCGGAAATGCCTCAGGTGCTGAAAACAACAACAGTCCCGTCATCTATGCTGGTGCCCCGCCGCCTCGTTTTGTCGGACTAAGTGTCGGGCTGCGTGAACGCGAGGTGGGCGAGATGGCAGCGCAGCATCTGCTGAATCGCCGATGTAAGCGCATCGCTTACCTTCGAGGACCGCGGACTCCAGTGGCAGACCAGAGATTTGGGGGTTTCATTGAGACGCTCCGCGATGCGGGTGTCATCGTGCGACAGGAGTGGGTTGCCGAGACGCAACCGGGCGAGGGGGACTATGGCAGTGGCGTGGCGGCGATCAAGCGTTGGCATGCTTCGAAGATCGAGCCAGATGGCGTGGCAACATACACAGACTTGCTGGCCGCGGGAACGCGTGATGCGGCTCTGGAGGCTCGGATGGAAATTCCACGCACACTGCAGGTAATCGGGTGTGGTAATGTTTTCGAGGTGTGTGAAACTCGTGTGTCCATCACGAGTATTGATCTGGCGTGTGAGGAACTGGGACGTCGAGTTCCTCGTTTAGCACTGAAATGTATCGGTGAAAAAGGTGACAGCTCTCTGCGCGATGGGATGTTTTCTCCGCGCGTCGTGCAGCGAATGCCGACACGTACGATATAGATCCGGCGGGAGATAGGGATGACGAAAGCAAAGCGGGCCGGTAAGAGTCAGTTGGACCTGGTCGTGTTTGGAGAGTTTTTCTCCGACATGATTTTTTATGGTCTGAGAAAGCAGCCGCGATTTGGCGAGGAAGTCAAGACGGACTCGTTCCTGATAGCTCCGGGCGGAGGACTGGCGACGGCGGCACGCATTGCGTGACATGATCGATTTTCTCGTCGAGACGAAACACATGACACGCGACGATGCCTATATGCTCTCAAGCGTCGCCGTGGATCTGGATATAACGGAGCTCGTTGATGGCAATGTCGGTGTGCATGCCATGTGTCCCAAGAACATATTCACCGGTTCCGACAAATGACAGTATGAACTTCATTTCATCGTCAGGTGCTCCAGAGATTATCGCCGTACCAGAGCTAAGCGGGGCAACGGGCGCGCTGACTTCGGGCATGCCGTTCCTCGTAAAGCCAACGGAGAGCGTAGCAACTTACCAAGCGCGACACCGAATAGGCGAGAATCCTGGCATGAGTTTCTGGCCATTTTCCCCGTTCGTCAGAGTTACGGAGCTAGACTGTGTGGTGGGTGTAGCCAGGCGAAGATATATAGCCCAGGATCGCGACCCGTATGCATCAGGATGACCGTATTGTGAGCTCGGATAGTCGTTGAACGGATACTCCCCGAGAAAGTTTCTTCTGAACACACATTCTTCAGCCTTTTACAATTTTTAGAAAGTTACGCGAATTGACTGGAGTTGACGCAAAATCGCCAATGCGATGCGCGTCCAAGGTTTCCATCGGCGAAATTCAAACTTGTGTCCGACCAATAGATAACTCGTAACACCGCAGGGATAACCAACCTTTCGATGGAGGCGTAGATAAACGCAGGAGTGGTAAACTCACAGACGTTTCTTAGAGGTTTCCAATCCAATGCCGCATATCGCCTTGCTGGAAAGCCAACCTGGAATTCGCGGTGCTATGGCGTTTCGACCCGAAACTGCCCGTCCGCTGAATGACCTTGTTGAAGTTCTTTTGCACGCTCCCAACAGCCTCTCGCCTGGAGAGCGCGAACTGATCGCGACCTACGTGTCCTATCTCAACGACTGTCACTACTGCCAGTCGATCCACGGCGCCGTTGCCGCCGCACATCTGGATGGTGATGAGGAACTCGTGCACCGCGTCAAGGCCGATTTTGAGCATGCTGCCATATCGACAAAGCTGAAAGCGCTACTTGTTGTCGCGAGCAAAGTGCAGCGTGGTGGAAAGCACGTTACAGCAGAAGATGTGGCGCACGCACGCAGCCTGGGCGCAACTGATGTCGAGATCCATGACGCGGTTCTGATCGCAGCAGCGTTCTGCATGTACAACCGCTATGTGGACGGGTTGGCAACCATACAGCCGCGCGATGAAGCCATGTATCGGGAGCGCGGTAAGATGGTTGCGCGCGATGGTTATGTGAGTGTAAGTAAGACGTATCTTCCTGCTGAGCCGGTTCCACGCTAGGGGAGCACTATGGCGCATATCGCACTTCCTGAAGGTCTGCCTGGTATTAGCGGTGCGTTCGTCTTTCGTCCGGAGACAGCCAAACCCATGCGCGAACTGGCACATGTGCTGTTGCACGAGCCCAGCAGCCTCACGCGAGGTGAACGGGAGTTGATCGCGACCTACGTTTCTTCACAAAACGAATGCCATTTTTGCCAGGCCAGCCATGGTGCGGCTGCAGCCTGTCATCTGGGCGAAGACGACGTAGTGCGCCGCGTGAAGGCCGATTTCGAAAGCGCGCCGGTCGCGCCGAAATTGAAAGCGCTGCTATCAATCGCGGGCAAGGTGCAAAGCGACGGCAAACTCGTCACTGCAGAAGACGTTGAGCGGGCGCGACGCGAGGGCGCTTCCGACCTGGAGATTCACGATACGGTGCTCATCGCCGCGGCGTTCTGTATGTACAACCGTTATGTGGATGGCCTTGATTCCTGGCAGCCCCGCGATGATGGCATGTATGCACAAATGGGCCAACACCTGGCTGAGCAGGGTTATCTGAAATCTTCGCAAAGATAGTGCTCATCAACTTTTGTCTGAAAGCCAAAGGTAATTGAACCTGGCTTTCTGGCGGGATCGAGCGGTATCGCGCAATCACGCATGGTCGATTGAGGTGAGACTCCACCCAAGGGTTGATAAATATTTCCATCGATCGATGCAAGACAGGGTAGCAGCTTCACTGTAACTTTCATCCGTGCAGCCCGCCGACCGATTT
>Ga0268266_10002602_pt1 | contig 19123 bp, 13 predicted proteins | sample KBSS13metaG_FD_190356 | JGI IMG/M metagenome (GOLD analysis project Ga0268266, IMG submission 190356) | Switchgrass rhizosphere microbial communities from Kellogg Biological Station, Michigan, USA - KBS S1-3 metaG (SPAdes) (version 2) | ecosystem: Host-associated > Plants > Roots > Rhizosphere...
TTCTTGAAGTCGAACATGTTCAGCAGCGAACCCGCGCGGCTGTCGAACGATCCTTCGATCCTCTGTCCGCCGACCCAGTTGTCTTCGATGAAGCGGAGGATGGAGCTCTGATCGGTGACCGTGTGGTCTACGTAGTTGTGCTTGGCGTACGGCGAGACGACCAGCAGAGGCAGTCTCGGGCCATATCCGCAACGACCCTGGGCATGCTGCGCAGTCGAGCTGGACAGAGCCGTCGAGCCGTCTCCGCAGGAGCCGGGAGCCAGAAGTGCATCGGCCTCGGTTGAGGACTGATTCACGATCGGGGCCATCTGGTGATCGTACCAACCGTCGGAGTCGTCATAGGCGATGACGACTGCGGTGTGTTCCCAGTCGTGGCTCTGCTGCTGCAGGAAGTTGATGACCTGCACGATAAAGGCCTGCTCATCCAGCGGGTCGGAGTATCCGGCATGGCCGTCCTGATAGCCAGGAGCCTTCAGGAAGCTTACTGCCGGGAAGTTGCCTGCCTTCACAGCAGCAAAGAAGTCGTCCGTATCGTACTGATGGTTTGCCGCATCACCAAAACCAATCGAGGCTACCGACGAGGGGCGCAGGTGCTTCGGGTTAGCCGTCGAAGCGTAGTACTGGAACGGCTGGTGGTGGGGAATGTAATCCGCCTTCTTGGTCATCGTGACCTGAGAAGTGGTCGAACGGCTGCAGCCAGTCGATCCGTTCGCATTGGTCTTCAACAGGTTGAAGCCACCCTCGAAGAAGCCCCAGGTGACGCCGCGGCTGTTCAGAAGGTCGCCGATATTCTGTCCGCCGAACTGGACGGTACCCGTTCCCGAGCAGATGTCGCCGATGGGATCTACATCGCTGATGAGAGTCTGGCCGCCGCTGCCGTCAGGAACGATTGCATCGCCCGCGCTGACTGAATCGACGACTCCACCGGTCTGTCCTGAGATGAGGTTGATCGCACCGGGCGTGGAGGGCCCGAAGGTGGTGTTGTAGGAGTTATCGCTCATCGCATACTGCTGAGCATAGTTCCAAAGTGCCGTGACGGTGTTTCCGTCGTAGTAGCCCATCACCAGAGCGTTGGTCGTCTGTCCGTTCGGCGGTGGTCCGGGAGTGCCGGTGTACTTGGGGAAGCCATCCATCAAGCCTCCATGAAACGCCTGCTGCTCGGGAGTGTAGTCGTGGTCCTGATCGGCCGTTGCTGCCTCGGAGCGGTCGAGACGGAAGGGATTCGATGCAGCCGCACCATTCAGGGCCTTATTCAGGAAGTTCGGATTGTTATAAAGAAGGCCATCTGTGTAGCCGTTTACGCCCGGAGTTCCCGGAGCTGCGACAAACCGGGGCTCCCCCTTGGGATTCAGCGCGAGAGGATAGGTGCCGAAGTAATGATCGAAAGAGACGTTCTCCTGGAAGATCACGACCAGATGCTTAATGGGCGTGGAGGTCTCTCTATAACCGGCTTGCGCATTCACAAGCGAGGGCCCCGCAACCTGTCCGGCCACCAACACGGCCGCGACAGTATTCGCAAAAAAATTCTGCATACGATCTCCTTGAACTAAGGCCTGATGGATTGGCCATGCTCCAAGGTGTAGTGGTGGATCGTGAAAGATAAGTGACTACAGAGTGAATTGTTCAGGCAACAGCGGAAGAGGTGCATTTCGTGCTACCTGGATTGCTCGTGCGCGACCATGCATCATCCGGCCGTCTTCCTTGCACTCTACGGATGCACTGCGTCATACATCCCCATGTATGCGTCATTCCGAGCGAAGGCGGCAGAGCCGCCGTAGTGGAATCCCTGTATTTCGCTCGTAGGGCCGAGATCTCTGCGAGAGATTGTTTTGTCGCAAACCGGAATCAGGGATACACCTATGGTGCAGCGGACGAAATACAGGGATTCCTCGGCTTCGCTCGGAATGACGCACGTTATTTCTATTCCGCGACAAAAATACAGGCGACAGGAATCCCGCTCCTGCCGCCTGTAACTTTTAGCAAAGCCCTAAGTTACTTCTTCTCCTCCGGGCCTGCATTGGGATAGATCCCGTCGATCGGCGCTGTCTTCTGGCCTTCCAGCTCCGGATGCGGGAATGGCTTGCGCGGCATCATCGCGTCGCGCTCGCTGGTGTTGTAGAGGAAGATCGCCTCGATGACCGCCGCCTGTTCCAGGTCTTCGGCATGGAGCCGGTCGAAGGTGTCCATGTCGGAGTGATGGGTGCGAGTCTCGTAGTCCATTGGGTCCTGGATGTACTGGAAGCCGGGAAGACCGACTGCGTCGTAGGAGAGGTGATCGGTTCCGCCGGTATTGCGGTAGCTGATCGTCGCTACTCCCAGATCTTTCAGAGGAGCGATCCACTGAGCGAAGATGGGCGCGATAGCGTAGTTCTCCTGGGTATAGACGCCGCGTACTTTGCCGGTGCCGTTGTCCAGGTTGTAGTAGGCGTCCAGCTTCTCCCATTCTGGGGTCGTCGTCAGCTTGCCGCGACGGCGCATGAAGCTCGGGGTTCCTGCAGGATCGGGATGCTCCGGCTCAGCGAAGGTGCCGAAGTGCTGTTTGACGTAGCCCAGCGAGCCGAACAGCCCCTGTTCTTCGCCCGACCATAGAGCGATGCGAATGGTGCGTCGCGGCTTCAGGTCAAGCGCCTTCAGGATGCGCACGGCCTCCATCGCTACGACGGAGCCTGCGGCGTTATCGGTCGCGCCTGTTCCGGAGATCCAGCTATCGAGATGACCGCCGACCATCACCACCTGATCCTTGAGCTTCGCGTCGTTGCCGGGAATCTCGGCTACGGTATCGAAGCCATGCTCGTGATCGCCGGTAAACTTCGCTTCGATGTTCATCTCGATGGTCACCGGAACCTTGTGCTCCAGCAGACGCGCGAGCCGGTTGTAGTGCTCGATCATCATGACGGCGTTGGGAATGGTGACTGCCATCTCCCTGGTCTGAGCTCCGCGAACGAGGTTGGCTCCGTTGTCGTCGAAGATAATGCCGGTTCCGCCGCCGTTGCGTCCGTCGCGTGAGGGTGTGATGATTGCGGCTACACCTTCGGCGGTCATCATCTTCAGGGCTTCGTTGCGCAGCTCCGCCTGCCGTCTGCGCTCGGCCATCAGTTGTTGCGGATTCGGCTGCGGAGTTCCGGCGACGTTCTGCCCGGATTCGTAGGTTTCCATCTCAGCCAGCTGCTCCGCCGTGTAGCGGCGGAAGAGAGGGCTGGTGAGATCGGGCGTCGGGCGGATCGCCCCGAAGAGCACAATCTTGCCCTTCAGCTTGCCCTTGAATTTGTCGAGGTCCTTCGCTTCGCTGACGCTGATGTAAACGGCTTCTCCGGTCAGCGGGCCGTTGGTCGCAGGCGACCATGGAGCGGCCTGCAGCCACAGCGGCTCCGGATCGGGTGTGATGATCCGTCCCCAGGTGTTGATCTGCTGCCAGCCCATGCCGAACTCGCCCCAGTCTTCCAGATGAGCGTTCTCGAGACCGATCTTGGTCAGTGTGTTTTTGGTCCACTCGTTGGCCTTCGCCATATTCGGAGAGCCGGTGAGACGCGGACCGATTCCGTTGGTCAGAGCATCGGCAAACTCCATCACATGCGAATGCTTGAAACCCTCTTCGCGGATCCGAGCGTACATGATCAGGTCCAGGTTCTCTCGTGCCGGTTGCGCGCCGTAGTAGGAAGGCGTCTCCGGGGCGGCTTCCTTTTTGACGGGTTTCTTATCGGCTGCCACAGAGGGAATCGCAAGACCAGCGATTGCAACCGTAGAAAGGCTCCAGCACGCAACGGTGCGTAGGAATGGCATGGGTGGTCCTCCAAAAGGATCGAACAATTTTCGGGTCACGAATAAATATCAGGATGCCATTGGAACCGAGGTTTTCATAGAGGCTAATTTTGGGACCCCTCCCCCTCGTCGAAAGAGGTTAGATCTTTATTTTGTGTTGTTTGGCCGATTGGTGTGTCGCAAAATATTGCAAACAAAAGGGTTATGTCCTAAAATATTGCAAAATAATGGCTTAGACGGATCAAGGCCCGGGGTGGTTCCCCCGGCCTTTTCTGTTTATGTTTCTATTTTATCAACCTGAGCGGAACTGATCGGCAGCTTGTATGTGCTTTTATTTGTTTTAGTTGGGAGGTATTAAGGCTTGACAGGTTTCTGGCTCCCAGGTGGTTGGGAGGAACTGCTGTTTGCGGGTCGTTGCGCAATGGCGTCCGCGGTAGAGAAGCGGGTTTCTCCACTTCGCAGGACGATAAAACCGTCCTGCTTCGGTCGAAATGACAACTTGATGTGGGTGGGGAATAGATGGGTCAATCTGTTTCGGTCGAAATGACAACTCGGTGAGTGAGTAGAAAGAGGGCTGTCCTGCTCTGGTCGAAATGACACTTCGGTGGGGAGTGGATAGGCGGTGTAGGTCTATACCCTGCTAGTGTCCTGTCCCTAAAGTTCGTCGCATAAGTCCCGCATCCCAACCGCAGGTCCTTCGACTTCGTTTGGCCAAAGAACGGCCAAACTTCGCTCAGGATGACACTCTCTATTCATGGCGCTCAGGATGACATTCTCTATTTCTAGCGCTCAGGTTCTAGCGCTCAGGTTCTAGCGCTCAGGTTCTAGCGCTCAGGATGACACTCTAAGTTTATGGCGTTAATTGACGACACTTTCTAATTGACCGTTTCTATTCATGGCGGTGATTGATGACACTTTCTATTTATGGCCTGATTTCTGAGACGCCACGCTAGGAGTCCGAAGGGGGCCGTTTCGCTCCCATGAAGAGGTAGTCTCCGTACCAGCCGGTCTTGTAGCCCTGTTGCCGGACCAGCGTTCCCAGCTGCGCATAGTGGCGGAGGCTATGAAAGAAAGCATGAAACAAGATCGTCTTGCGGGAGGTCAGCAACATGCCCGCGCTCCGGGTCTGAAACTGGACCTCCTCGTCCCACCCGGTGTCGGAGTCGAGCGCCCGGCGATAGCTTCTGCAGCACATCGTTGCGGTCGAGCTGCGATACGCCCAACGCATCCTCGGCCTGCCCGAGACGGACTACGCAAACGCTGAGCGACCGATGAAACCTGCATGATGTCGCAGGGAAGAGCCAAGATCTCAGGATGTTCGGTGAGCAGTTTTCTCCAGGTTGCATTGGTGGACTGATTCCACTTCAACACGTCGGTTGCAGACAACACAGGTTCGTTCATCGTTAACTCGTCCTCTCTGGCCCGTCATCGCAACGCGCGATGGCCGATGTCACGTCGATACTGCATTCCATCGAAAGAGATCGTCTTGATCCGCGCGTAGATTTTATCGAGAGCCTGGTGCAGATCCGGCGCCTCTGCCGTAACCGCGAGGACACGACCTCCTGCGGTTACAAATTGTCCTTCTTTGACCGCAGTTCCGGCGTGGAAGATGACGACTCCATCGTCTGTGGTCTCATCGAGTCCTGTGATCGGCTTGCCTGAGGCGTACTTGCCGGGATAGCCGCCGCTGGCTGCAATGACAGTTGCGCTGGCTCCGGGCCTGGTGCGAACGACGAGAGATCCGGCGGTGCCGTCGATGGCGGCGTTGAAGAGATCGATGATGTCCGTCTCCAGACGCAGAACGATGGCTTCGGTCTCGGGATCGCCCCACCGCGTGTTGAACTCGAGGACCATGGGGCCGCGCGGGCTCATCATCAGGCCGATAAAGAGAATTCCTTTGAAGGGCGTTCCTTCCGAGGCCATTCCGGCCACTACCTTCTGGGCAACGTTGTGGGTGATCCAGTCGCGCATGGCAGGAGTGAGAAGCCCATCGGTCGAGTACGCTCCCATTCCGCCCGTGTTGGGTCCGGTATCGCCTTCTCCCACACGCTTGTGGTCCTGCGCTGCCGCAATCGGGATCGCTCGTTTGCCATCGCAGAGAGCAAAGAATGAGACCTCCTCACCGGTGAGGAACTCCTCGAGGACGACCTCGGTCTCGACCGCGCCCAGCAGCACACCGGAGAACATCTGTGCGGCTGCCGTCTCAGCCTCGAGGCGCGTATTCGCGATGACGACACCTTTACCGGCTGCCAGACCTGAGGCCTTGACCACGATAGGAACCGAGAAGCGCAGAAGAGACTCCCGCACCTCGTCGAGCGTGGTGCAGAGCGCGTACTCGGCGGTAGGAATTCCATGCCGCTGCATAAACGACTTGGCGAAGGCTTTGCTCGACTCCAGTTGGGCGGCGTCTTTGGTGGGACCGAAGACGCGGAGCTTTCGCTGCTCCAGCTCGTCGACCAGGCCCAGAGCCAATGGAACCTCGGGACCCACTACGGTCAGGTCCGGGCGCTCGATGGCGACCAGGTCGACCATAGCGTGCAGGTTGTTGACATCCACGGGAAGACAACGCGCGAGAGCAGCGATTCCGCCATTTCCAGGAGCGGCGACTACCTCGGTTACCGAGTCAGATTTACGCAACGCCCATACAAGGGCGTGCTCGCGCCCTCCACCACCGATTACCAGAACCTTCATGCTTGCGTGTTTTGCTCCCTTAGGAAGATCAACCGATTCAGGGGGTTGTCGACCTTCTTCTTTGAGGCTAGGCACGGCAGCAGGTGAAGTCAAACCGGGCGGCTAAACATGACATGATCGGCAACAAAAAGAGAGCTGCCGGGGCAGCCCTCTTTATGTTTTCTCTTACCTTTGGTGTCCACCACCACCACCACCATGTCCGCCCCCGCCGCCCAGATTTCCTCCGCGAGGTGCCTGCTGTTGCGGCATCGGTCTGGGCTGAGGTGCCGGCCTCATCTGCTGCTGCATCTGTCTTGGAGGCTGCTGCGGTACAGCAGCGGGTCTGGGCTGAGGCGTCGGCCGAGGCGCCTGCTGGGGCATCGGTCGCGGCTGTTGGATGGGTGCGGGCCTAGGGAACGACTCCGGTGTCGGTCGAGGCTGGATCTGTGGTGTCGGTCGAGGCACTGGTTGTGGCGTGGGCCTTATCTGTTGACCCGGATACACCATCTGTTGGCCCCGATACGCAGGCGTTTGACCCTGATACCCCTCATACCCCGGCTGCGCGGGTCGCACATTCGGTTGTTCTGGTCTTACCTGCTGAACCGGCTGTGTCGGCCTCACGTTCTGTTCCGGGCGCACGGGCTGGACCTGCGTCTGTACCGGCTGTGCCGGCCTGATTCCGGATTGACCCGGTTGAATCTGGGTCTGGCCCGGACGAACCTGAGGCTGACCCATCTGTCCGGGCCGCATCTGTGGCTGGGTAGAACGCTGGTTTACCGGCATCGGGCGGGCGATCGGACGCTGCACACCGCGATCCGCCTGAATCGGTTGGGGTGCTGCGCCCATCACGGGACGTCCGCGGTTGGTGCTGTAAAACTGCTGCCGGTTCTGCGCGGCCTGCTGGCGTACAGCAAGCTGGGAGTTCATCGCGGGCAATCGCGGCTCGCGCCTTGCCGCAATCTCCGCAGGGCGCGGACGAAACTGAACGCCACCTCGTCCGCCGTTGTACGCAACGCGGGTGTTGTTAATGTAGGTTCGGTTCACCACGACCGTACGGCTGTAGACGTTGGTGATGCGCGTCATGTTGATGTGCGTCACCGCACGGTTGTAGTAGAAGCTGTTTCCGCGCCAGTAACCGCCATAGAAGCCATAGCCGGGATATCCCCAGCCGTAGTTGATTCCGCCATAGAAGCCGATGTAGCGGCCCCAATAGCCGCGATGGTAGCGGTAGCGGCCGCCGTAGTAGCCCCAGTATCCGGGTGTCCATAGCGCTCCCGGCCACGGCGACGCAACCCACACGCCGGGAACCCAGTAGTAGCCCACCGGAGCATAGCCCCAGTATCCGGGGGTCCACATATAGTTCGGCGCAGGTGCGGGCGGCTGCTCGTAGGTCGGCAGCTCCGGCGGAGCCTGGTCGGCCTCCAGCTCCTCATAAGCCTGCTCATCGTCTGGATTTGCCTGCGAGTCATCGTAGGCGCCCTGCTGTTGCTGCTGACCCTGATCGCTGGGCTGGGCCTGCTGCTGTTGCTGATCCGGTGAAGGAGCGCCTTCCTGCTGGCCCGTCTGCTGGTATTCATGGGCGCGCTGGATGCTCTCGTTCTGAACTCCTGAAGGAGCAGGAGCCGCTTGCTGTGTCTGAGTCTGTGCCGGTTGCTGCTGTGCCGGATACTGGGCTATCTGCGCATTGGGGTCGCCACTTGCGGGAGCCATGTTGGCATCCGCCGGGTCTGGACCCTCATCGGATGGGGCTGTCGACTGCGCGGTCGCAGTCGAGGAATGACAACCTGAAAAGACGCCTCCCACAACAAGAAAAGTCGCAAGAAAAATCGGAAGAGATCGGGAAAGTGACACCCAACTACGAGTTTTGGCTACTGGATTCATGGTCCAACGTGCTCCTGGTACGGTATAAACACCGTTCCTTGGAATGAGATGCGGATTTCGATCAAGATCTATTGTTTGTGGCAAATCAGGGCTGTTGTTTCATAGAGATAGTGCCTTCTTACGAAACACTTGAGAGCGCTCGAATCCTGGTCGTAGAATGGAGGCGATGGCAGGACACGGTCCACTTCTTCTCAAGCGCTATCGCCACGGTCGCCCTGACCGCGGACGTTAATCGAGCATCCACGCTACCCCTCTAAGATATTTGATACGCTTTCCCCGTCGGACCGGGGCTGCTTTGGCCAGCCCCAGGCCTCTCAACCAGCGCGCCCGGCGCGCTCCCTCGGAGATAAAAAAGAGATGTCCAGCTCACCCAATCATCCTGACAGCTTCAAAAGCAAAGCCACCCTCAAATCCGGCTCGAAGAGCTACACCATCTTTCGCCTCGACGCCCTGAAGTCCTCCGGCGTCAACCTCACCCGCCTGCCCTTCTCGCTCCGCATTTTGCTTGAAAACCTTCTGCGCCACGAAGACGGCCGCACCGTCACCGCCGACGACATCAAGTTTCTGGCCAACTGGGAGCCCAAGGCCGAGCCTTCGCGCGAGATCGCCTACATGCCCGCCCGCGTTCTTATGCAGGACTTCACCGGCGTTCCCGCCGTCGTCGATCTTGCCGCGATGCGCGATGCCATGAAGGCTCTGGGTGGCGACCCCGAGCGCATCAACCCGCTGCAGCCCGCCGAGCTGGTCATCGATCACTCCGTGCAGGTCGACCAGTTTGGCACCTCAGGTTCCTACGACATCAACGCCGCGCTCGAGTTCCAGCGCAACCGCGAGCGCTACGCCTTCCTCAAGTGGGGACAGACGGCGTTTCGCAACTTCTCCGCTGTGCCTCCCGGCATGGGCATCTGCCATCAGGTCAACCTGGAGCACCTCGCTCGCGTGGTCTTTACCACTACACCCACTAGCAGCCTCGACGCTGTCGCCACGGAAGGCGGCAAGGCTACCGTGGAGCAGACCTACGCGCTCGCCTACCCCGACACCCTCGTCGGCACCGACTCCCACACCACGATGATCAACGGTCTGGGCGTCCTGGGCTGGGGCGTCGGAGGTATCGAGGCCGAGGCTGCCATGCTGGGCCAGCCAGTCTCCATGCTGGTTCCGCAGGTCGTCGGCTTCAAGCTGACCGGCAAGCTTAAGGAAGGCACCACCGCCACCGACCTGGTCCTCACCGTCACCGAGATGCTGCGCAAGCTCGGCGTCGTCGGCAAGTTTGTTGAGTTCTACGGACCGGGCGTCTCCGAGCTTCCGCTCGCCGACCGCGCCACCATCGCCAACATGGCTCCCGAGTACGGCGCGACCTGCGGCATCTTCCCTGTCGACGCAGAGACCCTTCGCTACCTCCGGCTTACCGGCCGCAGCGAAGATCAGATCGCGCTCGTTGAGGCCTACTACCGCGAGCAGGGCATGTTCCACACCGCCGCTGCCGCCGAGGCCGAGTACTCTGCGACCATCGCGCTCGATCTCTCCACAGTCGAGCCCTCCGTCGCAGGACCCAAGCGCCCGCAGGATCGTGTGCTTCTGTCGCAGGCTGGCCCCAGCTTCGCCAAGCAGCTTCCGTCTCTGCTCGGTCCTAACGCCAACCGCAACGAGGTCCGGCAGGTTCTTCGCTGGGAGGGTGAGGGCGGACACGCCTCGCTCGGCGGCGACCTTGCGAGCAGCGTCGGCGAGCCCGACACCGTCGACACCGCCGTTGCTGTTCTCGAAGCGCCGAACGTCACGGTTGAGGGTCGTTACGGCGTCAACCCTGAGCCCTACCTCGATCACGGCTCCATCGTGATTGCGGCTATCACCTCATGCACCAACACCTCGAACCCCTACGTCATGCTCGCCGCTGGCCTGCTGGCGAAGAAGGCGGTGGAGAAGGGATTGAGCACGCCTCCGTGGGTGAAGACCTCGCTGGCTCCGGGCTCGCGCGTCGTCACCGACTACTACACGAAGGCTGGCCTGATGCCGTATCTCGATCAGCTTGGCTTCCAGACGGTCGGCTATGGCTGCACCACCTGCATCGGCAACTCCGGTCCGCTGCCGTCGGATGTCTCGAAGGCTATCGACGAGCACGGTCTGGTTGCTGTGTCGGTGCTCTCGGGCAATCGCAACTTCGAGGGTCGCATCTCCCCTGACGTTCGCGCCAACTACCTGATGAGCCCGCCGCTCGTCGTCGCCTACGCCCTGGCCGGTCACATCGCTCATAACTTCGAGACAGACTCGCTGGGCAAGGGCAAGGACGGCAAGCCCGTCTACCTGCGCGACATCTGGCCCACCCAGAAGGAGGTCGCAGACGCCGTCGGCGCTTCGATCGACTCCGAGATGTTCAAGGAGCAGTACAGCCACGTAACCGAGGGCGACCAGAACTGGCGCGGCCTGAAGTTTCCGGAGGGCAAGACCTACGGGTGGGAGCCTGACTCAACCTACATCCGCAAGGCACCATACTTCGATGGCATGGCCGCCGAGCCCTCTGCGGTCGAAGACATCGCCGGAGCGCGCGTGCTCGCTGTTCTCGGCGACTCCGTCACCACCGACCACATCTCGCCCGCAGGCTCCATCAAGCTGAACGGACCCGCAGGCAAGTACCTCACCGACCACGGCGTCAAGCCTGCGGACTTCAACAGCTACGGCTCACGTCGCGGCAACCACGAGGTGATGGTGCGCGGAACCTTCGCCAACGTGCGACTGCGCAACAAGCTCGCCCCCGGAACCGAGGGCGGCGTTACTCGCCTGCTGCCGGACGATATCCCGATGTCGATCTACGATGCTTCCGTCGCCTACGCCCAGCGTTCCACTCCGCTCGCCATCCTCGCGGGCAAGGAGTACGGTTCGGGCTCGTCGCGTGACTGGGCAGCCAAAGGACCGCGCCTGCTCGGCATCCGATTCGTCGTCGCCGAGAGCTACGAGCGCATTCACCGCTCCAACCTTGTTGGTATGGGAATCCTGCCGCTGCAGTTCCTTCCCGGCCAGAACGTGGAATCCCTCCTCCTCACCGGAGAGGAGGTCTTCCGCGTCGGTCAGCCCGGCGAGCTGAAGGCTATGCTCGACGGCAAGTTCGCCAACGGCAAAACCATCACCGTCATCGCCGAAGACGATCTCGGCAAGACCAAAGAGTTCTCCGCGACGGTTCGCATCGACACCCCGCAGGAGATTCTCTACTACCAGAACGGAGGCATTCTGCAGTACGTCCTCCGTCAACTGGCGGCAAAGGGGTAGAACGGCGTATATCCGCGAATCCAAATGGTAAGGGGCACGGCTGAAAGGTCGTGCCCTTTAGTCTTAAGCCAACCGCAGCTTTCACAAATTACTGGGAGAAGAGAAATGGATATCAGGCGTAGCGGATCGCAACCCTCAAACAAAGGACCGGAGGACTGGTTCACCGGATCCGTGCGGATTGATCCGCTCTTTCAGGCGCCGGATCCGGCCCACGTTGTCGGAGCCAGCGTGACCTTTGAGCCCGGCGCGCGCACCGCGTGGCACACCCATCCGCTCGGCCAGACGCTGATCGTCACCTCCGGCTGCGGTTGGGCACAGCGCTGGGGCGGACCCATCGAGCAGATACGGTCCGGCGATGTGATCTGGTTTTCTCCCGGCGAGAAGCACTGGCACGGAGCTGCGCCGACTACAGCCATGACCCACATCGCGGTTCAGGAGAGGCAGGACGGCAAGACCGTCGATTGGCTCGAGCACGTAAGCGACGAGCAGTATCAGGCCCGCTAAACCGAAGGCGATGGTCGAGACAAACGGATTCGACTAGAGTGATTGTTGTTTCAGATGCTAGGAGATCACGATGACCTTCCTGCGCACCATCAAGCCAACCCGCCCGCTCTCCACACTGAAACTTCCAGCGCAAACGCTGGCAAAGCTTCAGGCTAAGGTCAATGCCTACCGCGCGGGAACGGGTGCAGGCCGTCTGCTGCTTACCGGGGATCTATCCAGTTCCAATAAGGTCGCTGAAGCTATTGCTCATGAGACAGGTGGCAAACTGCTCCACATCGATCTGAGGGCCGTTGTTTCCAAGTATGTTGGCGAGACGGAAAAGAACCTCAGTCGCATCTTCGCCGAGGCAGGCTCTTCCCAGGCCATCCTGTTCTTCGACGAAGCAGACGCGCTCTTCGGAAAGCGCACCGACGTCCAGGATTCCCACGACCGTTATGCCAACGCCGAGCTGGACGATCTTCTGCGGCGGCTGGAATCCTTCCCCGGTCTCGTCCTCTTCGCAGTCTCTTCCGGCGTCGAGCCCATCGAGCATCTTCCGTGCCACGTGCTCAAGCTGGACGTAAATACAAATTAATAAAAAGATTTCTCAGCCGACGAGAACCCTTCTCCAGTTTTCTGCGTCCCATAGGTATCGAATCACGACTGCGACACGAAAACACTCACGGTTCGATCTCTCCTTGACCCAGGCGGCAAGTCAACGCTCCATCTCCCAACCGGGCAAGGAAAGGAGGAGCTCCATGGCAATGACACCCGTGTTCACGTGCCTTTGTGGGATCCAGAAAAAGTCGACCAATCATTGGGTACTTGCCTCCGTGACCCCCGCCGGGATCACATTCATGCCTTGGGATTTGAAGCTCGCACAAAGCGACGAGATCATCGTCCTCTGCGGAGAGGGCTGTGCAGCCGCTTTGCTGAGTCGTTCTCTCGGTGATTGGAAGCGGGTTCCCGCAGACGAACCGGAGCTGACCGCCGTATAGATCTGGCCGACCTCACAATCCAACCGCTCATTCCTGCTCTTAACCCAACGTCTGTCTCAAGCAAATCCATACGCGGCAATCCATGAGCCACGCGAAAAGCGGTTAGGATGATCGCGTGCGCAGGATTTTACTGTTGGTGAACCCCATCTTTGTACGGAATGGCCGGCGATATCTTCCTGGCATCCTCCAGGTCTTTGAGAAGGCCGGGGTTACGGTCGAACTTGTGGAGGCGGTTGCAGACCGGTCGGCGAAGGATGCCATCGCTTGCGCGGTGCAGGAACATCTGGATGCCGTCATCGTATGCGGCGGCGACGGTACTGTCTTCGACGCGCTGCAGGGGCTCGCGGGATCCGAGATACCACTCGGGATCTGCCCCTTCGGCACAGGAAACGTCCTCGCGCAGAACCTGAAGATCCCTCTCAACCCTGTTGAGGCCGCACGTTGGCTGCTTACCGCTAAACCTCGTGCTGTACCGCTGGGCAGGATCACTTTGCCCACTGCCAAAGGGGAATGCAGCTGGTTTTTTGCCATGGCCGCCGGTATGGGTGGACACGCCGTAATGATGAAGGCCGCAGAGCGTTACGGCAAACACAAGGCAGGAAAGGTCGCCTACTTCGCTGCCGGGCTAGAGACGCTCTTCACCTATCCTCTGCAACCGTTCGACATCGAGATCACAACCACCAACGGCGACGTACTGAAACGGCAGGTCTGCGAGCTGATTGCGGTTCGCGTAGCGGAGCTGAACCTCTGGCGTCCGGGAGGCGGTCTTGAGCTTCCATTTCTCCGGCTCGCCACGGTCGAGGGAGCGTCGCGGCTCCGTCTGGCGCGAGCCTCGCTGGAAGCTCTGGTGCTTCAGGAAGGGCAACGCGATCGCCCGCCGAAAGCAGATCCGGCAGCTCGATACGAAGATGTGATTCGTGTGGAATGCCGGCCCATCCCGGAGTTGCAATACAGGCATCCGATTGCGGTCGAAGCCGACGGTGAGATTCTGGGAAGCTCGTGCGCCACGATCGAGATGGCAAATGTTCATGTCAACCTGCTGGAAAGCCCCTGGTTGAACCCCTGAGGAGATTTCGCCGTAAACGTAGAATGACGCACATGAAACCATCTGCGGCTCGTTTCATCCTCATCCTCTTGGGGTTGCTGACGCAGGTCTCGCTCGCCCAGAAAACCTATACCGTCGGCTTTGAAACTCGCTCCTTCACTGACGACACGCGCCGAAACTACGCCAACACGGGTCCGCGCCCGCTCGAAACCGTCATCTGGTATCCCGCGGCTACCGGCTCTGTCGCAGCTGTCCAGCCCGAACCCGAGAGCTTTACCAACGGCATGTTCGTCATCGAACCGAGTGCGCCGAAGGCTCCGCTTCCTACAGGCAGTGAGAAGTTTCCGCTCATCGTTCTCTCTCATGGCACGTCGAGCCTTGCTTACTCCATGGGCTGGCTCGGCTGGTTCCTTGCTTCACACGGATACATCGTCGCCGGGGTCAATCACCACGGCAATACGGTTGCCGAACCGCAGATGCTGCCGCAAGGGTTTGTTCTCGAGTGGGATCGCCCGCGCGATCTCTCTGTACTGATCGACAAGATGCTCGCCGACCCGAAGTTCGGTCCGCACATCGACAGCAGGCGCATCGGCGCAGTGGGACACTCTGCAGGCGGCGCTACCGTCATCGAGATTGCCGGGGGCACCTTCGATGCCATGTCCTATTGCGCAGAGCATGCAAGCGATTCGAACTGCAATGTACCGCCTATCTTCGGGCAATGGGTCGCCGACTATAACAAGATCAAAGACTCCGATCCCGTTATTCAGGAGTCGTTGCGCCACCACAACGACTCTCGTCGCGACCCGCGCGTGAAGGCAGTCTTCGCGATGGCTCCCGCCGTCGGCTTCGCATTCAGCGAGGAGAGTCTCAGATCCATCCATGAGCCTGTCTTCATCGTCACAGGCGCAGGCGATACTATCGTCGATCCGAAGACGAACTCCGAACGTTACGCGAAGCTCATTCCGGGTGCACAGCTCAAGATCTTTCCCGGTAACGTGAACCACTACGTCTTCGGCACGCTCTGCAATCCCTCAGGCGAAAAAGTGCTGCCCGCATGCAAGCCCGACGCTGGAGTCGACCGCGCGCAGATTCATGCCGAGACAGAAGACCTTGCGCTCACGTTCTTTCAAAAGAATCTGAAGTAGGATTAACTGTCTTTTTCGATTACAGCTTCGGGCCGCTGCGCATATTCCGCCCACGAGCCGTCATAGAGACTTATCCCTGTGGCTCCCGTAATTTTGAGCGCCAACGCGATTACGGCCGCTGTCACACCAGAGCCGCAGGTTGTCGTGATCGGCTGTTCGATGTCGACCTTCTTCGCCGCAAAGACCTCGCGCAGACCCTCCGGATTCTTCATGCGGCCTGCTTCGGTCAGCTCCAGAAATGGAACCGAGGTCGCCCCCGGCATATGGCCAGAGCTTATTCCGGGGCGTGGCTCCGGAGCAGTGCCCGAAAATCTCGCGGCCGATCGCGCATCCAGAATCTGCGCCTTCTCCGCGATCATCTTCTGTACATCCTCGAAGCCCTTTACGACGCTCTGGTCAAGCTGCGCGTTGAACTTTGCTTCCTCGCGCCTTACCAGACCCGCCTCCACGGGTTTGCCAGCGGCCGTCCACGCCTCAAGTCCGCCGTCGAGGACATGCACCTTCTCAGCGCCAAAGCTGCGCAGCATCCACCATGCACGCGGAGCCGAAAAGACGCCGGTCTGTTCATACACCACAATCGTCATCCCATCTCCGACTCCAAGCTTTGCCATCTTCCGCGAGAACTCCTCTTCGCCGGGAAGCATGTGCGGCAGAGAGGTGGAGTGATCCGAAAGCTCATCGATGTCGAAGAAGACTGCGCCGGGAATATGCCGCTCCAGATAACGTCCGCGTGTATCGACCGGAGGAACCACGCCAACCGGCGGAAGTGTCGCATCCAGCACGACCGTTTGAGGATCGTTGATTCGTTCGGCAAGCCATGAGACGGAGACGATAGGGTTCATAGAACCAGCTTACTTGGTCACGCCGATACCTGACAGGGGATTGGATTCAGGCTGAAATGTTGTTGGACATAACAGCCGACCTGGGTTGAAGAGACGCGGGCAATGTTACTGTCACCAGGGCTCCACCCGCCGGATGATTCTCGATATCAATCGAACCGCCGATTCGTTGGCAGATCGCTCTGCATATAGAAAGCCCAAGACCCGTGCCGCCGCTCTTGCGACTGCGAGAGAGATCGCCACGATAAAAGGGATCAAAGAGATACTGCCGGTCCGCTTCGGAGATGCCCTCTCCATGATCCCGGATCGAGAGCCTCGCCGTCGCGCTCTCTTCCACCAGGGTGATCTCCACCACGGATCCTGAAGTGGAATGCTGGATGGCGTTCATCAGAATATTCGAGCAGAGCAGCACCGCATCGTCGCGATCCAGAGGAACGACCGCGTCGTCTTCCACAATGGCGTCGATGTGAATCGATCGAAGATCTGCGTAGGACTTGCTCTGATGCATCGCTTCTTCCAGCGCGGCGCGAAGAGAACAATCCCGGGATCGTCCGTCGTCTGGCTGTTCCAGGCGAGCAAGCGTCAGCAGCTTCTGGACAGTCTTCTCGAGCCGCGTAAGGTCGTCCAGACCACGGGCCAGTCCTGCTCTGTACTCTTCTGCGGTTCGCATCCGCATGGAGAGAAGCTGCAATGAAGATTTGACGATCGCCACATCGGTCTTCAGCTCGTGCGCGGCGTCTTGCGTAAACCGCTTCTGCTGAGCGAACGACTGCTGCAGACGCGATAACGCAGCTTCGAGCGCATCGGCGAGGGGGCGAAGCTCTTTCGTCTGCCGGGCGCTTTCAGGAGCGGAGAAGTTCCAATCGGCACCCGTGATCCGCTCAGCCTCATGCGCGAGATCGTGAATTGGTTGAAGATCTCTGCGGATTACCCACACCAGCAAGAGAGCGGTCACGCCCAGCAGGATCAGGGTAGCGACAACGAAGAATCGAATCGCCTCCAGCACTTCATGCCATATTCGTTTCGTCGGCATTCCATAGATCACGCGGACGGAGTGTGCCGTGCCCTTGTTTGCGTTGCCGGGATCGATGATTCTTACGCCCTGCAGGATTACGAACCGGTAGGGGCGACCATGGACTTTGTCATCCAGCTTGTCCGAGGCCGAATCCCGCACTGCGTCGGGAAGGTCGCCTTTGCTGCCCAACACCCGTCCAGTCTCAGCTACGCGAAAGATGGAATCCTTCGGTAGATGAACGCTCCTCAAATCCAGCATCACGTTGTCTCCGCTGTCCTCGGCGTCTTGCACAGCTCCCATCAGGGATTCAGCCGTTCCACGGAGAGATGCGTCGAACGCAGTGAACTGCAGGTGGCGTTCGTGAACTGTAATCGCTCCCACAAGAGCAATCGCTGCGATGATCTCAAGCGAGAGCACAGTTACGATCAAGCGGCGCGTAATGGAAACGGTGGCTTTGGTGCTGTTCATCGGTGAGCCTCTTCCCGCAAACGATAGCCGCGGTGACGCAAGGTCTCGATCAAAGGTTCTGTGCCGATAATGTTGAGCTTCCTGCGCAAGTTCGAAATATGCGCTTCAATCACGTTGGAGTTATGTTCCCAATCGAAGTCGTAGAGATGTTCCAGCATCTCCTGCTTCGAAACGATGGCGCGAGGTCTGTGCGCCAGATATTCCAGAATGCGGTACTCCGTAGGCGACAGCTCGATGGATTGGCCGTCTCTAGAGACGGTCTGCCGAATCGTATCGATCTCAACATCGAGAACTGTGAGGATAGGGGACGACGCTCCCTTGGCCCGGCGTATCAAGGCTTTGATTCGTGCCAGCAGCTCTCCCAAATCGAAGGGCTTGCTCAGGTAATCATCGGCTCCGCTATTCAGAAGCTGCACGATCGAATCCTTGCCTTCCAGTGCCGTTAGAATGAGCACCGGAGTATGGATCTTCCTCTTTCTTAAATCATGAAGAATGCTCTGCCCGCTCTTGCCGGGAAGCATAAGGTCAAGAACGATGGCATCGTACACGCCCTGCTGCCCAAATTGATATCCGTCCTCGCCGTCCTCCGCGTGATCGACGGCCACCCCCACCTCACGCAGAGCGGTTGCGATGTTTTCAGCAAGACGCTGCTCGTCTTCGATCAGAAGTACTCGCACGATAATTCCTCAGACAATCATCTTAAGCCGAGCTGAACCAGGTGCTCGGCAAACCCAACTGGATAAAGGCTCAAAACTTGATCTGCAGCGACAACTGCATCCTTCGCGGTGGAAGCGCCGAAACCGATCTTCCAAAAAACGGCGAAGTGACGACTCCGACATAGGTTGTTGCGTTAGTTTGATTCAATACATTGAAGGAGTTCAGGGACAGTGTCGCCACCGGCCCGCTCTTCCGATCCTTGCTAAGTGGAAAGTCATGAGCGACATTCAGATCCAGGTCGAGATACGACGGTCCATGCATTGCGTTTCGGGAGATGCCCGTTGGTCTGTCGACCGCAACACCGTCACTGTTGGTATCGTTACCCGTGGTTATATTGACCGGCAGGCCAGAATAGAGCGAAAGCGCGGTTCCAAGGGTGAACCACTCTCCGGCATCGAGAGTGCCCATCATGTCAAACTTGTGCCTGCGGTCGTTGTCGGAGCGCGACCAGTCACGGAGAGGGGTGTAACTGTAGCCCGGAAAGTAAGTGATGCCCTGGGTGTCGTTGTAGGTTTTGCTCAGGACATACTGCACCTGGCCGGAGAAGTGCGGAACAGGACGGCCACGAAGACTGACCTCCAGCGAATTCCCTTTCGCATAGCCCTCGGGCTGCATCAGTCGCAACTGTCCGAGGGTTGACTCGGGCCTGTCTGCATACGTTGGGGCGACCGGAGCATTCGCGTCGATCGAACGAAAGAGATTCATGCCACGGGTACCAACATAGGTTGCGCTCAACGTACTGCTCTTCGTGATCTGTTCTTCCACGCCAAAGCTGTACTGCAGAGTGGAGGGTATGCGCGAGCGTGGATCGAGTTCGACCACGCTGGTTGGCTGTGAGACAA
>Ga0268266_10002604_pt1 | contig 19109 bp, 19 predicted proteins | sample KBSS13metaG_FD_190356 | JGI IMG/M metagenome (GOLD analysis project Ga0268266, IMG submission 190356) | Switchgrass rhizosphere microbial communities from Kellogg Biological Station, Michigan, USA - KBS S1-3 metaG (SPAdes) (version 2) | ecosystem: Host-associated > Plants > Roots > Rhizosphere...
ATGAGTCGGCTCGCGGATCCCAGAAATCGCCTTCCAAGCCGATGCTCTCAAAGATGCTCCGCATCTCCGCTGCCGCCGGCCGCCGTGACTCCGCCTCGAGGCGCGTCCCGTACCAAGTCACCGCCAGGTGCCACAGTTGATCCATTCGGACGATAGGTCGAGGCGTTACCCCTCGCGCTCGGCACCAGGTAGCAATGAGTTCTTCCGACCGGAAGAAAAGCATGTTGCTTCACGTAAATACCAGGTCGTCCCACCATTGGGCCGCCGGCACCAAACAGTGAAAAAGCCACGAGGATGGTTCCGGACCGTCTAGACCAACCGAAAGACGAAGAGGCTCGAGGCTCTGCTCACATCTTGAATGGACCAGGCCCGGGCGGTGAAGCGCGGCGCAAATTCCGAGAGCGTCCCAGGCACAATTCGCGTAATACTCGATGCCATCAACCGTGACGCGGTGCTGAGTGGGAACACCGGAAAACGGCGGCGCCATCCGGATGGTCACGTGATCCTCCTCGAGGAAAAGCACTCGGTCGGCACGCAACGCGCGATATGCCAACCGGACTGCTTCGGGATCTGCGCCGACCTCTTTGGCTACGGTTTCAAGCAAAGGCGTTTGACCAGATTCCGCCGTGCTGCGGTAAACAGCGAGTTTCACGCTTGTATTGAAATCTGTCGGCATGTGAATAAGACTAGAGCCGCCTAACGAATATAACAAATAATGTTCAGGTCGAGTATTCGGAAATGCGCGTTTTGACAAGCCTCTTCACCAAGGTGGCGGGAAGAGGCTTGTCGGCTGGGAATCGAATCGTGCCTACAGAGAGATCATATTTCGCGAGTTCCTTTTTGTGGGTTCGAATCGGGTGAGCCCCGGGGTAAAAGGCGCAATGATTCTTCGCCGCGCCGAATGAAACCAACAGCCGCGAGCCGAGACGATAACCGGGAATGTCGTAGCTGATGCACTCTTCGGCAGCGGGCGCCGCGGCTTTGATGTCTCGCCGAAGTTTCTCGAGCGCTGCGCGCTGCGTGGCACTCAAACGCGCAAGATAAGCGTCAATCGTCTTAGCCTTGGCGGGCATAACGCCGTCTATTTCTGGATAACGACATTCTTCGCGAGCGTTTTGATTCTGTCTCCATTTGGCTGCACGACCGTGACGGAAACATGGCCGGTTTTTCCGGTCTTGATGTCCCTTACAGTGCCGGCTTTGCCTTGGTGTGTGCCGCCAATGACCTTGCATCGGGCACCGTCTTTGAGTCCACTTGGTTGCTTGTCCTTCATCTCAGTCGTTCGCTCCGCCTGCACCCGTTTTTTCATATCTTTGTATGCGCTGCCGATTAGCTTTGTGAGAGCCCTGGTATTCACGTCACAATCCGGTCGGAGCTTGACGTGACGCATGAACCTCCCTGTGCCTTCCAATAGTTTCTCCGGGTCGGCAATTTCGGCACCGCGAAAGAATCCGACATTCACGTGAGCCTTGAACGCATTAACGTAAGCAAATCCCGCGTCGTCAATGCACGCTGTCGGATGACCGTCATGTAACACTTCGCGCACATCGTCTCCACACTTACGCATAACTTCGAACCATTGCCGTGCGATCCGGCCCAATTCTCCGGTATGCGCCTTCATCCAGGTCTCTATGGCCGGATCACGCTTAACGGAACCGGAGAACCTGAGGAATTGAGTCATGATTTCTAGACAAGAAAGACTAACACTGATCTGTCAATCGATGTTCTATGAGATTTCATACTTCCGCTTTTACCGGGAGTAGCCTTCACTTGTCAATTGTGGATTTTGTCGCAGTCGCCCGCGAGCCTAACTCTCGCGGACGTTTTTCTTTGGAGGGGCGCCCGTCTGCGCGTCCGCTGTGATAACAGTAAGGCCTAGACGATTCGACGACTGTACCTCCAAGCTTCCGGCACCTAGGGGGTAATTTTAACGGAATAACATTGATCTGTCCATTCTGGATTCTGGCGGAGAGGCCCGCGAGACTGACTCTCGTGGGAAATTGTTATTCTGGCTAGGTCTTTATCGCTTCGGCTTTATTGTGTGTCTGAAGGCGCCGTGCGGGTTATCTTAACTACAGTGTTATCCAGGTTATTTGCCATCCAGATGCTGTTACCGTCGAAGACAACGCCAAACGGCCTGTCGCCGACAGGATGGACGCCTGTCACAGCGCCATTGCGGGCCCGCAAGATGCTGGCCGTATCGTCGTCGCTGTTTGTGGCCCAGATATTCGCACCGTCGAAAGTGATACCCCAAGGCCTGGTCCCGATGCGGACCGTTCCTTGAACCACGCCGCTGCCAGCGTTGAATGCGGTGACGCTGCCATCGAAATTATTGAGGACCCACATTTTGACTCCATCGAAAACGAGGTTCACCGGATAACCTCCTACTGGCGCTGTTTGGAGTAAGGCGCCATCGCTGGCGCGTAGTTTGCTCACCGTATTGCTTCCAGCGTTTGCCACCCAAATGTTATCCCCCTCAGAAAGGACCCCCCATGGGGTTAGGCCGACCGGGAACGTGCCAAGCACGGCGCCATCGCTGCCACGCAGTTTCTTAACCGAGTTACCGTAAAAACTAGAGACCCAGATATTAGCCCCGTCCCAGGCTATGCCTTCCGGACGTTACCCACTTGGAAAGTCCCGAGCAAGGTGCCATCGCTGGCTTGCAACTTGCCGACGCTGTCCGTTTCGAGATTGGACACCCAAATATTCGGTCCATCAAAGGTAATAAATTGCGGATAACGACCACCAGTACCAAATGTGCCTTGGGGTGAGCCATCGGTTGCGAGCAGCTTCGTCACGGTATCGTCCCCGGAGGTTGTCACCCAGATATTGAAGCCATCAAAGGCGAGAAACTTCGGGCCGTGCCCAACATGGAAAATCTGGATGAGATCGGGCCTATCCAGTTGTTCTGCAGTCACCGGCAGGACGAAAAGACCGCTGACGGCGATAAGGAGCCAGGACATGACCAAGGGGGAAATTGTTCTCGTAGTTTTCATAATTGTGCTATCACCTAGCTTGGTAATTAGGTGCGACCGAGGATCTCGCACCTACGGCATTTGGGTGAGCTTAAACTGAATGCCGGTGCTGTCGTTGAAATAGCTACCGTTCTGGCCGAAATTGACGACGAAGTCGATAGTGTCCCCAGCCGATACAGTTAGCGTGCGATGGAAGAAAACTGGAGGATTCCGCTTACCACTTAGTGTCGCGCTAAAAAGGTGCCGCTCCGAATTGAGTATCGCAAGAAAGTTCGTTGAAGTATAAAAATCCAGCCCTCTTGCCGCTCCTTGAAGAAGGAAGGTTCCCGATGTCGGGGCTGTCCAACGCACGACGCTCAGCTCGTCGTTGGCACCCGGATGCAAGTGTAGATACCCGGGCGGAACACAGAAACTAAGATAACACAGCGTACCGTCAGTATCATTATGTCCGACAAATGGCGGAGCATACATTGTCATGCCAGTCTCCAGCCATGCGCTCAGGCCATTAAACGTGGCGCTATCAGTCACCGTGTAAAAATTAAGCGGAGAACCGAGCGAAGATTGCCAGCCATAAGACCAGACACCGTTCGGGTTCGAGGTGATTGAAAAGTCTCTTACTGCGTCGTAATCGGCTGTGGGTTGCGTTCGCCCGACGATCGCTTGGGGACAAAGGAGAACCAAAGCACTGCCCCCGAAAAGGAGTGAATTAAAGAGTGCTGTTAAGAGGAGTTTTTTCATTGTTGGGAGCCTTTGGTCTTAATCTTGAGTTGGAGTCTTCCCAACATACTACGGAATTCGCCGATAGAGGTTTCGACAAATTTTGTGTATTGCGATTCCGGGGTCAGGGAATGGGAGTTGAGACTAGGAATAACGACTGTTTCGCCAGCTCCTAGAGGCCTAGGTGGCGATTGTGTGGCCGGGACCGGTGATCTCGACCAATCAAAGCTGCTCAATCATCCGTAATTCTTGGCGATTTTGCAGGCAACTCGTTACCGAAGGTATGCGATTTTCTGAAACTTCGGCTCCGGAATATCGTAGTAGCTGGTAATGAAGAACCTAAATCTGCCTGTCGTCCTGCTACGAAACGCAAAATCGGTCAGCATCCTTGCGGCTCTTTGCAGTTGCTGCTTGTTGGCCAGCTCGGCCGTCGCCCACTGCAAGCTCCATTTTCATTTCGCTTACATGGGTATCGACAATCAACAGGAGGCAACCTTTCAGGTCGCCGTCGCCGATTTTGATGGCGACGGACACGCCGACGTCGCGGTCCCGTTCACCTTGTCGCAGAATCTTTACATTTATCATGGGCACGGGGACGGCAAGTTTGATCCGCCGGTTATTTATCTGGCGGGCGGATATGTGCAGTCGATCGTCCCAGGGGATTTTAATAACGATGGGAAACCTGACCTGGTAGAAGCGATGCCCGGTTGTTGTGGTGGCACTGGAGTGCACATTTTCCTGAACGATGGCAGCGGCGGTTTTCTGCCCTCGGTTTCGTTTTCCGCCGGCGCAGACCCGGGACAGGTTGTGACGGCAGATTTTAACCATGACGGTAACCTCGATCTCGCCGTGCCGGATTGGGGAACCGGAAATGTCCTCGTGCTGCTTGGAGATGGACATGGTGGTTTCGGAGCACCGATCTCATCGCCATCGACCGAAGGTTATCTCGTGGCGGGTGATTTCAACCACGATGGCTTTCCAGATCTCGCGACGGCCGATAGCCAATTGAGGATCCTGCTCGGGAATGGCGCGGGCGGATTCACTGTGGCGCACACTTATACCTTCGGACCCAGCAGCCCGACTCATCTGGCGGCGGCCGACTTCAATCATGACGGCAACCTCGACCTCGCGTTCGGGGGGATTAACAGCAGTCCACAGGTGTACACTTATCTAGGAGATGGGACGGGAGCGTTTGTCCCTTCGGCGAGCGTCGGACAAACCGACGCGCAGGGAATCCTGGCGGTTGATGTCGACGGCGACAACAAGATCGATATTGTGACGGCGGATTATTCTCACGACTCGATCTCGGTGGCGCGGGGCAATGGCCGGGGAAACTTCGCAGCGATCAAGAGCTATTACTTGCCCTTTAACCCGAATGCCTTTCCCATCAACATCGCAACGGCCGACGTCGACGAAGATGGCATGCCGGATTTTGTGACCGCTGACTACTTATCCGGCGGTGCTACAGTAGCCCTGGGCCAGTGTCGTAACCCATAACCGAATCAGGGGGCGAAGGCAGGCCTGGCCATAGTAAATGGCTTTTGATTAACTGAGTCGCGGTAAGCGGAGAGAGGCATTCTCGGACGATGGAACATGCTAGCGTCTCCCAGAGGGAGGCGTCCACGGGGCGTGGCGCCCTCCTAGTCTTTGAATTCTTTGATGACCAAGGTCGCGTTGTGTCCGCCGAAGCCGAAAGAGTTGTTCACCGCGACACGCACGTTCTTATCCCTCGCGACCAGGGGCGTGTAATCAAGGTCGCACTCTGGGTCGGGATTTTCGAGATTGATCGTTGGCGGGATCTTGTTGTCGCGAACGGCCATCGCGCAGATAGCTAACTCCACCGCGCCTGCTCCGCCTAACAAGTGGCCGGTCATCGATTTGGTTGAGCTGATCGCGAGGCCGTTTTTCGCATGGTCGCCGAAGACGGTTTTGATCGCCTGGGTCTCGCAAATGTCACCCAGACCGGTCGAAGTGGCGTGGGCATTGACGTAATCGACATCAGTCGGATTAAGACCGGCGTGATCGAGCGCCATTTTCATCGCGCGAGCCGCGCCTTCGCCGTCGGGAGGTGGCGCAGTCATATGATAGGCATCGCCGGAAAGTCCGTAGCCGGCTAGCTCGCACCAGATTTTCGCCCCGCGCGCTTTGGCGTGCTCGAGTTCTTCGACGACAACTACGCCGCCGCCCTCGCCCATGACGAAGCCGTCGCGATCACGATCGAACGGGCGCGAGGCGCGCTGCGGTTCATCATTGCGCGTGCTGAGCGCTTTCATCGCGGAAAACCCGGCGAGACCGACGGGGATGATCGAAGCTTCCGAACCTCCGGCAAGAAAGATATCCGCGTCACCGAACTTGATGATGCGCCAGGCTTCACCAATCGCATTATTGGAAGTCGCGCAGGCGGTGACGATGCACATGTTCGGTCCGCGCAAGCCGAATTCCATCGAAATAAGACCGCTCGCCATGTTGCTGATGAGCATCGGGATCGTGAATGCAGAAACACGCCCCGGTCCTTTGTTGACCAGCGCCGAATGCTGGTCCTCAAGTGTTTTCAATCCGCCAATGCCACTGCTGACGAGCACACCGAAGCGGTCGCGGTTGACCTTTTCGAGATCGATCCCAGAATCCCGCATGGCGCTTTTCGTCGCAGCCATGGCGAGATGGGCGAAGCGATCTGTCCGCTTATGTTCCTTGGGATTATTGAAAACCGTTTTCGGATCGAGATCCTTAATCTCACCGGCAATGCGGCAATCGTAGCCGCTGGTATCGAAGCGCGTGATTTCTACGATGCCGCTCCGTCCTTCGAGCAGGTTTTTCCATAAAATTTCCAGCTCGTTGCCTAACGGTGTGGCAACACCCATTCCGGTTATTACGACTCTGCGATTCATGAAAAAGTGATCAGTGACAAGTGGCAGGTGATGAGTGGGATGGAGACGAAGATTTTCTGGTTACTTGTGACTCATCAGGGGGCAGTTGTCACTCTCCCTCTCATCGGGTGCCCATTCCGACACTTTGCACCGTTTGGAAAAGCTTGCCCTCGGTTTTGATCGAAGGTGCGATGATGATTTCGGTTTGTTGGAAATCGGAGAGGCAACTCGCGCCGACGTTGCCCATGCAGGTGGTGATGGCGCCAACCAGGTTTTGGCTGCCGTCGTCCACCTCCGCGGGGCCGAACAGGATTTGCTTGAGCGAGCCGGTGGCGCCGACTTTGATCCGGGTTCCACGCGGAAGATTGGCGTGCGGCGTGGCCATTCCCCAGTGGTAGCCGCGCCCGGGCGCCTCATGCGCCTTGGCAAAGGCGCTCCCCACCATGACGGCGTCGGCCCCGCAAGCGAGCGCTTTGCAAACATCGCCGCCCTTGCTCATCCCACCGTCGGTAATGATCGGAACGTAACGAGCCGTTTTCTTGAAATAAGCATCCCGCGCCGCGGCGCAATCGACCGTCGCTGTGACCTGCGGCACTCCGAGCCCGAGCACACCTCGCGATGTGCAGGCGGCCCCGGGACCGACGCCGATGAGAACCGCGGCCGGCCCGCATTCCATTATTTCGAGGGTGGCATCGTAGCCAACCGTGTTGCCGACGATGATCGGAATCCGCAGCTCCTGGCAGAATTTTTGGAGATCGAGCGATTTATATTCAGACGAAATATGGCGGACAGTGGAGACGGTGCTTTGCACAACAAAAATGTCGGCGCCGGCTTCCTGCGCGATCGCGCCGAATTGCTCCGCCCGTTGCGGGATGGAACTGACCGCCGCCCGGACGCCCGCGTCTTTTATTTCGCGAATACGTGCCGCGATTAAATCTTCTTGAACCGGTTCCTGGTAAATTTTTTGCAGGAGCGCCGTAATCTCCGATTTGTCAGCCTCGACAATTTTTTGCAGGACTTCATCGGGATTTTTGTATCGGGTCTGCACGCCCTCAAGATTCAGAACAGCGAGGCCGCCGAGCTTTCCCATCCCGATCGCGAAACGAACGTCAACTACCCCGTCCATCGCGCTCGCGAGAATCGGAATTTTGAACTCAAGCGGTTCTGCATCCCGACGAGATAATCGCCAGGTGATGTCGACTTCGTTGGGGTTAATCGTGACGCGGCCTGGGACGAGCGCGATCTCGTCGAAGCCATAGGTCACGCGCGCTTTTCGATTCCGACCAATCCACATTCCCATGATTTAAATTCGATCCAGTTTAAAACGTTCGTTTAAGCTGCCGCAGCGCGGACAGCGTGGCAGAAGCGCCGGGGTTCGATCCTCAAACTCGAACGCGCAAATTACGCACCGTAGCCGGTAACGCAGCGCCCGCTGCTCGCGGCGTCGGCGATTCCACTCCCCAAATATCCAGAGGAGAAAAACCGCCGCAAGGAAAAGCAGCAGATAAATCGTGACCAGCGCCGAGAGGCTGACTCGGATCACGGCGTCCGACCGGTTGGTAGAGGCGGCAGTTCGAGGTCGGTGCCAAATTCGAAGCTGGCCATCGCCCAGATCAGGTCGGCGCTCGTATTCAGACTCGTCTGGAACCGGCTGACGGCGAGGTATTGCCGTGCCTGGGAATCGAGGGCGGAGTCGCCTGACGATTCTTCGAGGAACGTATAGCGAACCACTCCGGAAGAATCGACCGCCAGGCGAAAGCGCGCACTTTGTGGTGCCTCTCGCGAAGCGGCGCGGAACTTCAGGTTGGGGTGCGTGACGGTGAGACTTCGCAGCGGTTCAGAAAAAGAGATGACGGTTGGTGCGACCACCGGTGGAATGGCAGAGGCAGCGACCGTTTCCGGTACCGGCCCGGGGGGCAATGCCGCCGGTGCCGTTGGGGTCACGGGAGGCAGCGGCCACTCTTTCAACCTCGGCGGAACAGCGAGATACGAGGGGATGTGGGCGATCTTTGGCAACTGGAACGCGCGCGCATCCGCCGGCCGCTGCGTCAGTGAAGCGAGCGCGGGATCTTCCGCGTTCAGCCAGGTCAGAAAAGTCTGCGCTTCACCGGATGTTGGCGCGATCACGCTTACCTGCGCTGGCGGGGGAAGGAGTGAAATCACAGGCGGATAAACGACCTGGAAAATGTAAAAGCACAGAGCGTGAAGCGCGGCAGAGATCAGGATAAACCCCGCAATCGCGAAACGGCGCGGGCGCGGACGTTCCCAGCGGAAAAGGAGGCTGCCCGGCGGTTGCGTGAGGCTGGCGCTCACGGTGGTGGTGCAGTCGTCGCTAGGGCGACTGAGGTGATTCCGTGCTCGAGGGCGGCATTAGTCACCGCCATCACCAGATCATAGGATGCGAGGCGGTCAGCCTTGATCACGATCGAGCGGCCCTCCTTTTTCGTTAGGTCAAGGGCTGGTCCAAGTTCGTCGAGGGATACTTTCTGATCGCGCAAATAAATCGATGGGTTTGGCCCGCCCGTGATGCTGATGATTTGCTGGTTCGGTTGTGGCCCGAGAGTAAAGCGTGAGAACGGAACGGTGACAGAAATGCCGGGCTGGAGAACGAAGTTCGAGCTCAGAAGGAAAAAGAAGATGAGAAGAAAAATGACGTCGAGGAGAGGAAAGACATAGAGCCAGCCGAAGTTGATTTGGCTGGTCCGTGTGAGCTTCATTCCTCGTTCGGCGCGAGAAGGAAAGATGTGCCCCTCAACGTTCGAAGCGGTGTTCCGTGCTCTTCTCCCTGGCTTGTTGAAAGCTGATGATCTCCGCGGAAGGCGCGTGATCGGTCAACATGTGCACGACTTCAATCCCGGCACGTTCCATGTCATGGAGGAGGGTATTGACCCGCGATGAAAGATAGCTGTAACCGACAAAAGTAGGCGTCGCTACGACCAGACCCGCCGCGGTGGTTAGAAGACTTTTGTAAACACCGGTCGATAACTCCGCCACCGTCGCGTAACCGCCATTGGAAGAAACCAGGCCGAACGCTTCAATCATTCCCGCGACTGTGCCTAACAAACCAATAAGCGGCGCGAGATAAGTCAAAGTCGCGAGCACTCCGAGAAAGCGCTCCAGCTTGGGCACTTCGAGCTGACCAGCTTCCTGGACGATTTCGCGCAATTCGGCGCGCGATGAGTCGTGGCGAATAATCGCCGCATGGATGACACGCGCGACCGGTCCGGGCGTGCCCGCACATTCGTGGAGGGCCTCGGCGTAATTGTGCCGTTGCACAAGATTCGAAAGCCCCTGGAGGAATTCACCGACGTGGATCGTCGCTCGGTGAAAGTAAAAAAGCCGTTCCGCAAAAACGGCGATAGCAAGGATGCTGCAGACGAGGATGGGCCACATGAGCAGACCACCCTTCTGGATGTAATCGATCATGCGAAGACCTGATAACTCTGTTTCATGGTGCTGGCAAGTGGGGAAGGAATTTGCCCTAACGAGTGAAGAGATAACAAACGAGCCGCTTTCATTTTGTGACGCTGATCGTCAGCGCGGTTTCTTGCTCGGCGAGTGAGTAGCCTCGGCTGCAGGCTTTCTGGTGCTGGTGCGTCCGAGCAGTTTGCCATCGCCATCGCCATCATAGATAGCGTAACCGGCTGGGCGCCCGATCGAGTCGTAGTCATAAACAATTTTGCTCCGCACAGAATTATCCTTGGCCAATTGCGTCTCCTGCACGAGTCGCCCCGCCGAATTGTATTGATAGCGCGTGAGGAAACGCAGGGTGCCGTTAGGCGCGAAAACTTTTCCACTTTCGTAGCGACCTTCGCTGTCGAGCTTGTAAACAATCTTCTCCTTCGCCTTGCCATCGGCGCCCGTCGTTGTGGCGATGGCCTGATGAGCGGCGCCATCTTTTTGATAAACGGTTTTTGAGCCATCGGGATTGATCGCGACGGTCACGCGCGCGTCGTCATCGCCGCTCTGGGCGAAAGCGGAAAAAAGGCCGCCGGCGAGGAGGATGCATCCGGCGAACGGGAAGATTTTTCGAAACATGGGTGGCCAACGGGAAAATACGGGTCGGAAGAAAAGCGCGCAAACGGGCATTTATTTTATTGACCGACGAAATTTGGAGTGGTTTAAAGTGGGGGAAAGTGGATTAATCTGGATTAATTCTCCTACCGGTGGAACCAACCTCTTCATTTCTCAATTTTTACGCGGGAGAGTTTGTTCATCAGCTCGATGACAAACATCGGGTCACAATTCCCTCGCGCTGGCGGCGCAATGGCAAGCCAGAAGAATTCCTCATCGTCCCGGAACCGAGTGGCCAATTCCTCCTCGTCATGTCGCCCCAAGAATTTGCCCGGGTCAGCGCTGCCGCTGAAAACGCACCGGGTGTCTCCCCGCGGGATCTGCGCATCTACCTGCGACAACTTCATGCCCGCGCTCAACACGGCTCCGCGGACAAGCAGGGTCGTCTCCTCCTCTCGGATGAGTTTTGCAAAATGCTCGAGCTCAAAGGCGAGGTGACACTCGTCGGCGGGCGCGGTCGTTTTGAAATTTGGAATCCGCAGCGCCGGAAACGCGCGCACGCGGAGGAACATCCGACCTATCAGCACGTGGCCGACATGGTCGGGCTCTGAGGAGACACAGCGATGAACGCATTGTTATTCGAGCGGCCAATCCGGTTCGCGACCGGACCCTCGCTGAGCAATGAGGAGGCGCAGGATATGGAGAACATCACCTATCACCGTCCGGTTCTTGTCACGGAAACGATCGAATTGCTTTCGCCTCGCCCCGGGTCGCTCATTCTCGACGGCACCTGTGGCGGGGGAGGCCACACGGAGGCGATCTTGCGCTCCGGCGCGGATGTTCTCGCCCTCGATCAAGATCCTGACGCGCTCGAGTTTGCGCGGCTGCGCCTGGCGGAGTTCGGCAGCCGGGTGACGTTGCGTCACGCAAATTTTCGTAATGCGATCGACGTTCTCGACGAGCTTGGGATTGCGCAAATTGGCGGCGCCTTGATCGACCTGGGCGTTTCCTCGCGACAGTTGGAGAACGCCGATCGCGGTTTCAGCTTGATGCGCAACGGTCCGCTCGACATGCGGATGGATCCGCGGCGGGAGCTGACCGCCGACGAAGTGATCAACACCTACTCGGAGGAGGAACTGACCAGGATTTTCCGAGAGCTGGGGGAAGAGTCGGCGGCGCGCCGCATTGCCAGTCAGATCGTGAAGATACGCAAAGAGACGTCGTTCCGAGACACCGTGACTCTTGCAAAAACGGTGGAGAAAATTGTCGCGCGGCACGGGCGCCGTCATCCGGCGACGCAGATTTTCCAAGCGCTGCGGATGGAAGTGAACGACGAGCTCGCCGCGCTTCAGGAAGGCCTCGTCGCCCTAACGAGTCGGCTCGAACCGGGAAGTCGCATCGCTGTGATCGCTTTCCATTCGCTGGAAGATCGGATTGTGAAGAATTTTTTCCGGGAGCGTAGCCGCGAATGGCTGGACCGGCCGGAGTGGCCCGAGCCGCGGCGCAATCCGCAATTCCAGCTCCGACTCGTCAACGACAAGCCGATCGAACCGGACGCGATCGAGCAACGCGCCAACCCGCGCTCGCGCAGCGCGAAACTGCGGGTGGCGGAAAGGATCTGATGACGCAACGACGCCGGAAGAATTTCAATCCGATCGATGCGTCTTCGCTCGCGCGTTGGATTGTGCTTACGGCTTTCCTGGCGGTGACCGGCCTGAGCTACGTCTATCTCACCGTCCAGCTCCATCACCAGGGAGTGCAAAAGAAGAAGCTCGAACAGGAGTTGGTCGCTCTTCGGACGCAAAATGAAGACGCGAAAGTCCAAATCGCCGCGCTCACTTCCCGCACTGCGTTACAGCGCCGTTTGCAGGAAGGCTCTTTGAAAATGATCCCGATCACGGAACAAAGCATCGTCAGGCTGAATTCTGCGATGCCGACCCCGGGCGAGGACGAAGTGCAGCCGGTGGTTAACAAGCAAGGTGACCAATGACTTGGAATAGTCGAACTCGTTGTACAATCGTCTGCGCGCTTTTCGCGCTCCTCTTTAGCGTTTTTTCCTATCGGCTGATCTATCTCCAGATGGTGAAGCACGAGTATTACTCGAAGATTGCGGCGGAAAAGAATGTGGGGCGCAATGTCATCCGCGCGGAGCGGGGCGCGATCTACGACACCCATGATGAGGTGCTCGCCCAAAACGTTCCAGTCGCCACGATAGTGGCTGATGGCACGCTAATAAATCGGCCGGGCGATCTCGTCCCCATTCTCGCTAAAGCACTGCACCTTCCGGAGCCGGAGATCGCGGAGAAAATCCGCACTCGTCGTCCCTACATTGTTTTGAAGAGAGAGTTGCCCGAAGCGGAAGCTCGCACGCTCGAGCAAAATTTAGAGAGCGAAAAACTTCGCGGCATTCGCTGCGAACGCGGCACGGTCCGGGTTTATCCAAACGGCTCGATGCTTTGCCATGTGGTCGGTTTCACCGATTTCAATCAGCGCGGCATTCAAGGCGTCGAAGCCTCGATGGAGCAATATCTGCGTGGCGAAGATGGTTATCGCTACATCGAGCATGACGCGCAGGGCCGTGAGATTGTGCTTTATCGTGGGACCGAACATCCGCCGCGCAATGGGTGCCAGGTCCACCTGACGATCGACCTGCATCTGCAAGCCATCGTCGAAGACGAGCTCGACGCCGCGATGCGCGAGTTTCGGCCAGAAAAGGCCACCATCATCCTGATGCGGCCGCAAACCGGCGAGATCCTCGCGATGGCGAATCGGCCGAACTTTGATCTGAATCTTCGCGCGGATGCGAAGCCGGAGCAGATGAAAAATCGCGCCATCATCGACATGATGGAGCCCGGTTCCACTTTCAAGATCGTGACGGCGGCGTCAGCCCTGAATGAGCGCAAGGTCCGGCTCGATTCCGTTATCTTTTGTGAAAACGGAGTTTGGAATATTGGAGGTCGCCCGCTCCACGATCACAAAAGCTACGCCGACCTGAGCGTGCAGGACATCCTAGTCCACTCGAGCAACATCGGCGCGGCGAAAATGGCGATTATGCTCGGAGAGGAAAAGTTTTACGAATACATCCGCCGATTTGGTTTCGGCGATCGCAGCGGAATTGAACTTCCGGGCGAAATCGGCGGCATGGTCCATCCGCCGAAGCGTTGGAGCAAGATCTCGATCACTCGGATTCCGATGGGCCAGGAGGTTGGTGTCACACCGCTCCAAATGATCATGGCGATGGCAACAATTGCGAATGGCGGCAAACTCGTTCAACCGCGGATCGTAAGGTCGATCGTCGGCGATGAACGCAAGGCGATTACCGAGTTGAAACCGACCGTCGTTAGGCAAGTGATCTCGCCAGACTCGGCCGCGCAGATCGCGCGCGCATTGCGTGGGGTCGTGAGCGAACGTGGGACCGCGGCCGAAGCCGCCGTTCCCGGTTTCACGATTTCGGGGAAAACCGGCACCGCGCAAAAGGCCGCGCCCAGTGGCGGCTACGAGAAGAACAAATACGTCGTTTCGTTCAGCGGCTTTTTGCCCTCGGAAAATCCGGCCTTCGTTGGACTTGTGGTGCTCGACGACGCCCACACTAAAGATCCCAATCTAAACTTCGGTGGGACCGTGGCCGGTCCCATTTTTTCCCGCGTCGCCGAAAAGGCGGCGCGGTATCTCGATCTTGAGCCGCATGAGGAACTTGGAACAAAGGCCACGGCTGGACGAGTCGCCTTAACTAATGCCCATCGCTAACTCGCCGCGTCTCGCGTGTCCTCACCTCATGCAGCTCAAAACTCTCGCCGAAGCCATCCCGGTGCGAGAGGTCCTCGGATCTCTCGATCGCGAAGTGGATGGCATTTTCTACGATTCGCGCCGGGTGCAGAAAAACGGGCTCTATGTCGCGGTCCGCGGTGCCCAATTTGATGGTCACCAGTTCGTCGAACAGGCAATCGAGAGAGGCGCGTCGGCGATCGTGGTGGAACGCCCGGAGTCGCATGCCCGCGCCACCTCGCTCGTCGTCGCGGACAGTCGGGTGGCGATGGCCGATCTCGCGTTCACGTTTTTCAAAAAACCGGCCTTACGACTGAAAATGGCCGGGGTCACCGGGACGAACGGTAAAACGACCACCACTTTTCTTCTCAAACATATTTGCGACGCCGCCGGACTTCGCAGCGGGTTGATCGGCACCGTGCGTTACGAAATCGGCGAGCGCATCCTGCCCGCGATCCGCACCACTCCCGAATCGATCGATTTACAGGAACTGCTGGCCCAGATGACGGATGCCGGCTGCAAGGCTGCGATGATGGAAGTTTCGTCGATCGCGCTCGCGCAGGAGCGCACTCGTGGTCTGGAATGGGACGCCGCCATCTTTACCAACCTGACCCAGGACCATCTCGATTTTCATCAGACGATGGAAAATTACTTCGAGGCCAAGGCGAGCTTTTTCACTGGTCTGGCGAATCAGCCTAACAAGAAGCAAGCGACCGCGGTCATCAACATTGATGATCGTTACGGAGAGCAAATCGTCGGCCGGCTGAAGGACAAAACGCCCGTCATTACATATGGAATGAGCGCGCGAGCTGATTTCCGGGCTTCGAATTATCGGGCAGAGTTTAGTGGCACCTCTTTCCAGCTCGATGCGCGCGGCAAGATCTATCTCGTGCGCGTGCCGCTCATCGGCCGCTTCAACGTCTCGAATGCGATGGCAGCGCTCGCTGCGGCCACGTCGTTAGGCGTTCCTCTGCGCGAGGCGGTTCTTTGCCTGGCCAGAGCGCCACAGGTTCCCGGCCGGCTCGAAGCCGTTCCGGCGAAACGTCAGTTCCAGGTTTTCGTCGATTATGCGCACACCGATGACGCGCTTCTCAATGTCCTCAAAACGTTGCGCGAGTTGAATCCCAACCGTCTCATCGTCGTTTTCGGCGCGGGCGGCGATCGCGACAAACGCAAACGTCCGCTCATGGGCCGGGTCGCCGATCAAAACGCGGATTACGCCATCATCACGTCGGACAATCCGCGAAAGGAAGATCCGCTCGCCATTATAGCTGATGTTCAAAAGGGATTTCGCTCCTCAAATTTCGAAACCGTCCCGGATCGCGCGGAAGCTATCGCGCGCGCCGTCGCACTGGCTCAGCCGCGCGACATTGTCCTGGTCGCCGGCAAAGGCCACGAGGCCTACCAGGAATTTGCCGATCACACCATCCCGTTCGACGACCGCCAGACGGCCCTGCGCGCGCTCGACAATCGACCACTGGAATTTTGAACTGATGAACACGGCTCAAAACGGTCACAGGAAGAAGCGGCGATTGCGCGCCGCCGCCACGCCAGTTACAGCGCCGCCGCGAGCAGAACTTCGCCACCGCGCCTCAATTTACCTGGAGCTTTCACTTCTGTCCGAAGCCTTCAGTCAAAGGTCGCGATGGCAGAGAGCAGTTACCTCAGCCGAAGCCCAAGACGCGCCTCGTTCCCGCAGACCGTGGCGTTAAGATGAATCCCCTTTCGCTCGATCAAATCACAGAGTTCGCCGGCGCCGTCAGAGAAAATGGCGACGGTGCGCGATTGGTGACCCGGCTCAGCACCGATTCGCGGACGCTCCAACCGGGCGATCTTTTCGTCGCGTTGCGTGGGACTAATTTCGACGGCCACAAATTTGTTGAGCAGGTCGCAGAAGGCGGCGCCGCCGGGGCCCTGATCGAAAATGGTTGGACCGGGCGAACCCCGCCTCAATTCGCGCTGGTGCGCGTTGCGGATTCGCTTATCGGTTACCAGCAAATTGCGGCGCGCTACCGTCGTTCGTTAGGCATAAAAGTGGTGGCCATCACCGGAAGCAACGGCAAAACAAGCACGAAGGATTTTACTGCTTCGGTCTTAGCGCGGCGGATGCGGGCGACCAAAACGGAGGGAAATTTCAACAACCACATTGGCCTGCCGCGGACGATTCTCGAAGCGACGGCGGAGGATCAAGTGGGAGTCTGGGAGATTGGGATGAATCATCCCGGTGAGATCACGCCGCTCGCCGCCCTGGCCCAACCGAATGTCGCCATCATCACCAATATTGGCATCGCGCATATCGAATTCATGGGTTCGCGCGACGCGATTGCGCGCGAGAAAGGCGATCTCGCGGCGTCGTTAGGCGCGGACGGAACATTGATTCTAAATGCCGGCGACGAGTTTGCGGAAACCATCGCGCAACGAACTGCCGCCCGCACGATCCTGGCGGGTCTGGAGCGCGGCGACCTGCAAGCGCGTGACATCGTGCAAACGGCGAGCGGAGCGGAATTTTCCATCGTAGAAGGGGCCCACTTTTGTCGAGCCGTTCTGCCTGTGCCGGGATTGCACATGGTGCAGAACGCACTCCTGGCCGTTGCCGCCGGCCGAATTTTTGGCCTTTCCCTCGAGGAGTGCGCCGCCGGGCTCACCGCCGCTCCGCTTGCCCGGGCGCGCTTGCAAATCAAAAACATCGCGGGCGTTCAATTCATAGATGACAGCTACAACGCGAATCCTGATTCTACCAAGGCTGCGCTTCGCACCCTTGCCGAGCTCGATACGGACGGCCGGCGCATCGCGGTTCTTGGTCAAATGTCGGAGCTCGGTGCTGAATCAACCCGCGGCCACGAGGAAGTTGGCCGAACCGCAGCCACGTTAGGCATCGATCAACTCATTGCTCTCGGCGAAGACTCGGCCGCGATGGCTTCCGCCGCGCAGGCTGCCGGTTTGAAAGATTCCAGAGTGGTCGGTTCGGCAGGGGAAGCGGCCGAATTGCTCGGCTCGGTCACGCACACCGGCGATCTCGTCCTTATAAAGGGGAGCCGGACGGCGCGAACCGAACAAGTTTTGGAGGAATTCGTCAAACGCCAGAAGGGAAACGGCTCCGCGTCATGATGTTCTATCTCCATCGCCTGACCGAGGAGTTCAAAGGCTTCAATGTTTTCTATTATGTCACTTTCCGCGCGGTTTTGGCGGCCATCACCGCTTTTGCGCTCTCACTTCTTTTCGGCAATTACGTTATTCGAAAATTGATCTCGTTGAAGATCGGTCAACCGATTCGAACCGCGGCGGAAGTGCGACACCTCGCAGAGTTGCACGGTGGTAAGCAGGGCACCCCAACGATGGGTGGAGTGCTGATCATCGGCACAGTCGTGATGACTTCGATCGCCTGGGCACGCCCCGATAATCCGTTCGTCTGGCTTGTCCTCTTCTGCATGGCCTATCTCGGTGTGCTCGGTTTCGTCGACGATTACCTGAAGGTGACGAAGAAACGTTCCGACGGCATCAGCGGACGTCTAAAATTGGTTTTTCAAATCATTCTCGCCGGAATCGTCACCGCATTTTTTCTCTTCAATCCGTTGATCGAGGTGCAGGCGCGCGCCCTTTATCTTCCTTTCTTCAAGGTACCGGTGATCGTGAACATGGGCGCGTTCACGTTTTTCTTCTTCACGCTCGTCATTGTCGGCGCGTCTAACGCGGTCAATCTCACGGATGGCCTCGATGGTCTCGCGATCGGCTGCACGATCACAGTCGCGATGGCCTATGCGCTCCTCTCGTATGCCGCCGGGAATTATCGGATCGCACAATATTTGCAGGTTCCGTTTTATCCCTTCACCGGTGAACTGACCGTGGTCTGTTCGGCCCTGGCCGGTGCGGGGCTCGGCTTCCTTTGGTTCAACTGTCATCCGGCCAAAGTTTTCATGGGCGACACCGGTTCGCTCGCCATTGGCGGCACGATCGGGGTCGTGGCGATTTGCTGTAAACAGGAGCTGCTTCTCGCTGTGGTCGGCGGGGTTTTTGTGATTGAAGCAGTCTCGGTCATTCTCCAGGTCCTGAGTTTTAAACTGACTGGCCGACGGCTTTTCGCCATGTCGCCGATTCATCATCACTTCGAGCTGAGCGGCTGGAAGGAAAACACGGTGATCGTCAGGTTTTGGATTCTTTCCTTTGTCTTCGCGCTCCTTGGATTGGCCACGTTGAAACTGCGATGAAGCCCGATTACAAAAACAAAAATGTCGCCGTGCTCGGTGCCGGCCGGAGTGGTAAGGCCGCCGCGCTGCTCCTCGCTGAGGAAGGCGCGAAGGTCACGCTGCTCGACAGCGCGTCTGAGGGAAAATTGTCCGGGCTCGAGCCGCTGCGGGCGCGTGGTGTTTACCTTCTTTGCGGCCCACTCGCGGAGGAAGATCCGACCGTCTATGACCTCGGCGTTTACAGTCCAGGAATCGATCCGGAACTGGCCCTGGCGAAAAATTTCTCGCGCAAGAATATCCCGACGATTGGCGAATTGGAGCTCGGTTTTCAATTCGCAAAAGTGCCGATCATCGGGATCACCGGCACCAACGGCAAGACGACGACGACGGAATTGATCGCGCAAATGCTGAACGCCTGCGGCCAGCGTACGGTGGCCTGCGGCAATATCGGCAAACCACTGGTCGAAGCCGCGCGTGAGAATGACGATCTCGCCGTCCTGACGGTTGAGGTGAGTTCGTTTCAGCTAGAAACCATCCGCGAATTTCATCCGGAGATTAGCGTCTGGCTTAACTTCGCGCCCGATCAT
>Ga0268266_10002606_pt1 | contig 19106 bp, 17 predicted proteins | sample KBSS13metaG_FD_190356 | JGI IMG/M metagenome (GOLD analysis project Ga0268266, IMG submission 190356) | Switchgrass rhizosphere microbial communities from Kellogg Biological Station, Michigan, USA - KBS S1-3 metaG (SPAdes) (version 2) | ecosystem: Host-associated > Plants > Roots > Rhizosphere...
AAATTGCCTGTGGCAATTTCACCGGACATTACTCCGTAGACCGCCGCCAGATTGTCCATCGAATCGAAATTGCCCAGGGCAATTTCGAGGCGTGGTTTCTGGCGGCTGCCCAGCCTGCTGTGTGCATCTTTGTGACAAAACAGTCTCGATCACAGCTCCGCCGAGACATCGGTCGCCGTCGTAGATGACAGCGTACTGCCCCGGGGTTACGGCCCGTTGTGGCTGGTCGAAAATGAGGCGTGCGGTGCCGTCGGGCTGGGGGGCGCATAGCGCTGCCTGGTCGGCTTGGCGGTAGCGCACCTTGGCTGTGCAGCGGAAGGGCTCCAGCCGGGGGACGGGCGCGAGCCAGTGCATCTCGCCGGTGGTGAGGGCCTCGCTCGTGAGGAATGGGTGGTCGTGGCCCTGGACGACCACGAGCACGTTTCGCGTCGCGTCCTTCACCGCCACGTACCATGGCTCTTCGGAGTGGCCGCGTCGGCCCCCAATCTGCAGGCCGCCTCGCTGGCCGAGCGTGTAGAACGCGAGGCCCTGGTGCGTGCCCAGCCGCTCGCCGTCCGGCGACTCGATCGGGCCCGGTGTCTTGTCGAGAAACTTGCCGAGGAACTCGCGGAAGGGCCGCTCTCCGATGAAGCAAATGCCGGTGCTGTCGGGCTTGTCGAACACGGGGAGTCCGGCGCGGCGGGCGCGCTCGCGGACTTCGCCCTTCTCGAGGTCGCCCAGGGGCATGAGTGAGGCGGCCAGGTGTTCTGGAGCTACCGCGTGCAGGAAGTAGCTTTGGTCCTTCGCGCCGTCGCGTGCTTTGTACAGTCCTATGGTTCCGTCAGAGCACTTTAAGAGTCGGGCGTAATGCCCTGTTGCGAAATGAGTTCCACCCAGGCGCCTCACGTAGGTGAGGGCCACGCCGAACTTGATTTCCCGATTGCAGAGTACGTCCGGATTGGGGGTGCGGCCTGCGCGCTGCTCGCGGAGGAAGTACTCGAAGACGCGGTCCCGGTACTCGGCGGCGAAGCTCACGCGGTGCAGAGGGATGCCGATCTCGGCGGCTACCGCGCGCGCGTCCTGGAAGTCCTGGGCGGCCGTGCAGTAGGAGTCGTCCTCGTCGTCCCAGTTGCTCATGAAGAGTCCCTGGACGTCCCAGCCCTGCTCCTTCAGCAGGAGCGCGGCAACGGCTGAATCGACACCGCCGGAGAGACCGACGATGACACGGGGGTGCGAGCGGGAGGACATGGGGCCAATTGTACGCCGGTGGCGCTGTCGGACGCGTCTGCCGAATGGGCGAGGGATGGGTGCGTCAGGGCGCCGTCGCGCTGCGTGGGGAGAAGTCGTTCGGGCGCCCACGCGCTGCGTGGGGAGAACTCGTTCGGGCGCCGACGCGCTGCGCGAGAAGGCTCTTTCCGGGGGACGGCGTGAATACGTCCCTGTAGCCTCTGGCGCGGCTCCTGCCGCGCAAGCCCCCGGAAAGAGCCTTCTCCCGCAGCACGCCGGCCTCGAAAGCTCGGGGCCGATGCGATTTCTTGAGGGCGAGTAAGCAAGCGCTTGGCGCTTGCGGCGCGAATAGACCGCGGGGAGCTATGGGGTTTGGACGCTGACAGCTGCCACGGTTATCGCGGATTGCAGGTCGAGCTTGGCCACGGTGTCTAGCGGGCGGCGGGTGCCGCCGAGATAGTCCTCGATGCAGCGGAGCACCAGCGGGCTGCGCAAGCGGGGCTCGCGCTTGCGCAGATCATCGCGTGACAGCCAGTGCGTCGACACGATGCCGCGATCGAGCGGTTGCTGAGCATCGTGATCCATCACTTTGCCTGTGAAGGCAAAGCGCAGGTACGAGCGCCCGGAAGCGGGGTTCTGCCAGATGTACACGCCGAGAAGCTCCCGCGGTTCGAATCCCCAGGCGGTCTCTTCACGCACCTCGCGGACAACCGCTTCCAGCAGCGTTTCCCCGTCCTCGACGTGACCGGCAGGCTGATTGAATACGAGGCGGCGGTTGATGCGTTCTTCGACGACGAGAAAACGTCCGTCGGTTTCCGTAACGGCGGCCACCGTAATGTCAGGCGTACGTGCCATTTTACGAATTATAACCGCTCGAGCACAGCGGACATATGTTCAACCGCGGCGGGCTACACGCAATCCGTGTTCGGCCGCGCTTGCATTCCAGATATTGTCAAATTCTTGGAGATAGAGCCTGGCTGCAGGCGGGTTGTTGGCATCCGCGATGCCATCCCAAGTGTCCGCACGCATGCGATAGACGATGGCCCGGTCGTCGGCGATCAGGTAAGCGGAAGCACGCTGGGGCGCTTGCGCCGTGACGTAACGGATGTCGATGCAACTCGAGAGGCGGCGGCCCATCGCGACGAAGCGATTGCTATCGCGCATGACGCGTGTGGGTTCCGCGAGCAGCACGCGCACCTTGGAGAAGCTGCGTGTGAGCACGAAATGCTTGATGACCTCGAGGAACGCCGTCTGGTCGTACAAGTCGGGTTCGAGGTCGGGTGTGTAGATGGAAATGAGGCGCTGCGCGGAGGCAGCGATCTCATTTACGGCGGAGCGGACTTCCGCCAGTGAAGTGAGGACCGTGAGGGTCTCCGGACCCTGGCGGTTGCCACTGTTACCCGTGCCGGTGTTCGACACGGATTCTGATGCATAGCGCGCGTTAGCGAGCTGTGCGAGTGCGCTGTTTACTTCTAGTTCCCCGGATATAGCCATGCGGCGCCTGCCGTCATCGCCTGCTTTTGCGGCAGGCCGCGCGATATTAGTGACGAGACCTGAGCGGGGTTGACGAATTGGTCACGTTTTGACCAACCGCAGCGATTGCAACGCGGGAAAATCGGGCTTGGTTCGCATTTTGTCTAGATTTGTCGGGGGTTAACGACGCTTTGTTGCAGTGCGATGACGGGTTCTTTCAGGGTTTGAAAGGGAGCGTTTTCGTTCGCCGACGCGCTGTCTCTGGCGCCGACGCGCTGCGTGAAGAGTCTCTTTCCGGGGGACGCCGTGAATACGGCTGCGCCCGGCTCGCGTGGCTCGCTGGGCTGCGCAATCCCTGTAGGCTCTGGCGCGGCTCCCTGCCGCGCATTGGGGGGCGTCCGCCCCCCATTCTTGGAAGAGACTCTTCACGCCGCACGCCGGCCTCGAAAGCTTGGGGGCGATGCGATCTTTCGAGTTCGGAAGGGCGGCCCCGACTGGCGTGCGGCAAATTTCGCGGGGCATGCCCCTGTGCCGTGGCTGGGCGGCCGTGGGTTGCGGTTAGATGTCGCGGGCTAGGTGGGGCGGCCAGGCCGGCGCGTGCGGTTAGATCTCGCGTGCGAGTTGCGCTGCGAGGCCGGTGTAGGCTTGGGGTGTCAAAGCTTTGAGGCGCGTCTTCTCGGCGGCCGGGAGGGGGAGAGTGTCGATGAACGCCGCGAGGGATTGGGCGTCGATTGAGCGGCCGCGGGTGAAGTCTTTGAGGCGCTCGTAGCCTTCGGGGACGCCGGCGGCGCGGAGGACGGTCTGGACGGCTTCGCCTAACACTTCCCAGGCGTGGTCGATGTCAGAGGAGATGCGGGTTGGGTCGGCGGCCACCTTGTCGAGGCCGCGGCCCAGGGCGCGCCAGGCGATCAGGGTATGGCCGAGGGCTACGCCGATGTTGCGTAGGACCGTGGAGTCGGTCAGGTCGCGCTGCCAACGTGACACGGGCAACTTTTCGGCAAAGTGCTTGAGGAGTGCGTTGGCGATGCCGAGGTTGCCTTCGGCATTTTCGAAATCGATGGGGTTGACCTTGTGCGGCATCGTGGAGGAGCCGACCTCCGTGGCGACTGCGCGTTGGCGCAGGTAGCCGAGGGAGATGTAACCCCAACAGTCGCGACACAGGTCGATGAGGATGACGTTGGCGGCGGCGAGTGCGTCGCAGTACTCGGCGATCCAGTCGTGGGGCTCGATCTGGGTGGTGTAGGGGTTGAATTCCAGGCCGAGCGACTCAATAAACGTACGGCTGAGTGTCGGCCAGTCCACCGCAGGCAGGGTCGCGACATGGGCGTTGAAATTGCCCACCGCGCCGTTCCACTTGCCGAGGATCGCGACGTCTTGCCAGCGCTGGCGGGCGCGGCGGAGTCGGGCGGTGACGTTGGCGAATTCTTTGCCGAGCGTCGTGGGGCTCGCGGGTTGGCCGTGGGTGCGGGCGAGCATTGCGGTGTCAGCGTAGCGGTGCGCGAAACTGGCCAACTCGTTCACGCGAGTCTCGAAAGTTTCCAGGAGCTTCAGACGCGCGGCCTGCAGGATGCGGGCGTAGCTGAGGTTGTTGATATCTTCGGAGGTGCAGCCGAAGTGCACGAGCTCGAGGGACGCTTCGGTGGCGCCGGCGGCGGAGAGCTGCTCCCGAACGTAGTATTCAACAGCCTTGACGTCGTGGTTGGTGCGAGCTTCGATTGCTTTTACCGCTGCCGCGGCGTTGGCATCCGGCTCGTGCGCCATCTGTCGCGCGCGCGCGATGACGTCGGAGCTCAGCGATGCGCCAGCGAGTTGCGGCACCGATGCGGACAGGTGCAGCAGCCACTGGGCCTCGACCCTGATGCGCTCGCGGATGAGGCCTGCTTCGGAGAGCAGGCCACGCAGTGGCTCGGTGGCCGCGCGATAGCGTCCATCTACAGGGGAAAGTGCATCGACGGCTGACAAAGCGTCGCGGGTGCTCACTGACATGCGGTTTACGGAGTGCCTCGAAGTGCTAGGATTTGAATGATAACGCATACTGCGGAGTGCCTCATGACCACTTCCTTCCGGATCGAGCGCGACAGCATGGGCGAGCTCCAGGTCCCCGCGGATGCGCTGTGGGGTGCGCAGACGCAACGTGCCGTGCAGAATTTCCCAATCAGCGGCCTGCGGCTGCCGCGCGCTTTCATTGCAGCGCTCGGGCTGATCAAGCAGGCGGCCGCGCGCGCTAACACACGGCTCGGCTTGCTCGAGACCGAAGTGGCTCGCGCGATAGATGCGGCAGCGGCGGATGTGGAGAAGGGCGGCCACGACGCGCAGTTCCCGATCGACGTGTTTCAGACCGGCTCGGGTACGAGCACGAACATGAATGCGAACGAGGTGATCGCGGCGCTGGCCTCGCGACGCCTCGGGCGAGCCGTGCATCCGAACGATCACGTCAACATGGGACAAAGCAGTAACGACGTGATTCCCACTGCGATCCATGTGAGCGCGGCACTGAGCGTGCGGCGCGAGCTCGTGCCCGCGCTGGAGCATTTGCGCGACGTGCTCCGCATCAAGGAGCGCGAGGTCGGCTCGATTGTCAAAACGGGACGTACCCATTTGATGGATGCGATGCCAGTGACACTGGGGCAGGAGTTGTCCGGTTGGCGTACCCAGATTGAAAGCGGGATTGAGCGGTTGGGAGCCGTGGAACCTCGCTTGCTGGCGTTGGCGCAGGGCGCCACCGCGGTCGGAACGGGGATTAATGCGCATCCCGAATTCGGCGCGCGTTTCTGCGAGGAGCTCGCGAGTCTGACGGGCCTGGGGTTCGCACCATCGCGCAACTTTTTCGAAGCGCTCTCCTCGCAGGACACCGCCGTCGAGCTGTCGGGCCAGCTCAAGGTGATCGCCGTGAGCCTGATGAAGATTGCCAACGACCTGCGCTGGATGAACAGCGGGCCGCTCGCCGGGTTGGGCGAGATCGCGCTGCCCGCGCTGCAGCCCGGTAGCAGCATCATGCCCGGCAAAGTGAACCCGGTCATTCCCGAGGCCACGGCGATGGTCGCAGCGCAGGTGATCGGCAACGACACCACCATCACCGTCGCCGGACAGTCCGGGAATTTTCAGCTCAACGTCATGTTGCCGGTGATTGCCTACAACCTGCTGGAGAGCGTCCGGCTCCTCGCCAACGTGGCGGGCGCGCTCGCCGACCGTGCCATTGCAGGGTTCAAGGTCAATGAGAGCCGTCTCGCCGAGGCGCTCGACCGGAACCCGATCCTGGTCACCGCCTTGAATCCGGTCATCGGTTACGAGAAAGGCGCGGCGATCGCGAAGAAAGCCTACGCTGAGGGTCGGCCGATCCGCGAGGTTGCAGCGCAAATGACAGACCTGCCACCAGGGGAGCTGGCGCGCCTGCTCGATCCGGCGGAGCTGGCGAAAGGCGGCATCAAGGGCGGCACGAGCGGGGGCGGCTGAGAGGTTGGCACTTCACGTCACATGCAGTCGGTGGGCGGTGCACGGCGCGATGCAGTCGACGGACGGTGAACGGCACGATGCAGTCGACGGACGGTGAACGGCACGATGCAGGCAGTGGGCAGTAAAATGAGCGGCTCGGATCCGATCGACTGGCGCGCGCGCATCGTGGACAGGCTGTCCAACACGCAGCCGCGTCACCTGCTCGCCGACTGGCTCGTCCCGGGGCTGTCCGCGCCGGACAGCGGTAAGTACCGCTCGATGTTTCCGACGAATCCCATCCCGGCGGCGGTGCTCGTTCCATTGGTCGAGCGGCCCGATGGCCTCACCGTGCTGTTGACCCAGCGCGCCACCCAACTTCGCAATCACGCCGGGCAGATCAGTTTTCCCGGCGGCCGGATGGAGCCGGAGGATGCGGATCCGAAGGCGGCGGCCCTGCGCGAGGCCCACGAGGAAATCGGCCTCGACGCCCGGTTCATTTCCGTCGTGGGGTATCTACCGGACCACATTCTGCTCAGCGGATTCCGCGTCACGCCCGTGGTGAGCTTCGTCCGCACCGGATTCGAGCTGCTGCTCGACGCCACCGAGGTCCAGGACACCTTCGAGGTGCCGTTGAATTTCATCTTCGATCCCACCAATCACCGGCCCCGGCGGCGCCGCTTCAGCCCGGGGGAGGCGGAGATCGAGCTGTGCGATATTCCCTACGGGGATCGCAACATCTGGGGAGCCACCGCAGGCATGCTGATGACGCTTTATAACATTGTGCAGGAATCCACCGGATGAGTGCCGCCGAGCGCGCGTTGACCGACCTGTTGCAGTTGATGGCGAAGTTGCGCGACCCGCAAAGCGGCTGCCCCTGGGACGTCAAGCAGGACTTCGCGAGCATCGCACCCTACACGATCGAGGAAGCGTACGAGGTCGCTGACGCGATCGATCGCGGTGACCCCGTGAAGCTGCGCGATGAGCTCGGCGACCTGCTGTTCCAGGTGGTGTTTCATGCGCAGATGGCGCAGGAGCGCGGTTGGTTCGATTTCGCCCAGGTGGCGAGCTCCATTCACGAGAAACTGGTGCGCCGGCATCCGCACGTGTTCGCCGGACAGAGCTTCGCGGATGAGAAAGAGTTGTCGCGTAACTGGGAGGAGTTGAAGGCACGGGAGCGCGCCACGGGCGAGGACGATGGGAGCGCGCTGGCGGATGTTCCCCGCGGTCTTCCTGCGCTGATTCGGGCGGCGAAGCTGGGTAAGCGCGCCGGGCGTGTTGGTTTTGACTGGCCCGACGCCCGCGGTGTGCGCGACAAGGTGTTGGAAGAGCTGCGCGAAGTCGATGGCGCGATCGAAACCGCCGCCACGGGTAACGCTCCGGCGGTGGTCGAAGAGATGGGCGACCTGCTGTTTGCCCTCGCGAACTGGAGCCGTCACTTGCATTTCGATGCGGAAGAAGCCTTGCGCGCGGCCAATCTGAAGTTCGAGCGCCGTTTTCGCGCCATGGAGTCCGTTGCCCGGACACGGGGTCTGAGTTTGGACGGGTTGAGTCCCGAAGCGTGGGAAGCCTTGTGGCAGGAGGCCAAGAAACAGGACCCCGATCGCAAGGCTTGAGCGCGTTGGCGGCCATTCAGGCGGCATTCATGGGGGTCTGCCTATCGTGCTCGAATGGGTGTTTTGCGGACTTCTCTTTTTGCTGTCCTCATCGTGGCAATCGCCGCGGGAGCGTGTCTCGAGGCGCGCGCCTGGGTCGCGGACAGCGACCCCGAATCCGATCGGACCGTCGTGGCCAATTCGGCCAGTGTGTCGATGGACCAGGCGGTCAAGATGACCGAACAGCGCTTCAAAGCCCGTGTCGTGCGTGCCGAAACGCAACACGAGGGCATCAAGACGGTCTATATCCTCAAGCTCCTGAATGACGCCGGGCACGTGTGGACTGTGCGCGTCGATGCCAAGAATGGCGCTATCCTGTAGGAGCCCGGTGAGGGGTTTATAGAGCGCCACTGGTGGAGGGGCCGGCATGAGGGTACTGGTAGTAGAAGACGAGGTTGTGCTTCGTGACACCCTGAAGTCGCGCCTGACGGATGCCGGCTTTACAGTTGACGTAGCACAGGATGGCGAGGAGGGGGTCTTCGCGGGCCTCGAATATCCGCTCGACGTAGCGATCGTCGACCTGGGATTGCCCAAGCTGCCCGGCCTCGAGGTCATCCGGCGGTTACGCGCAGCACGCAAGACCTATCCGATTCTGATTCTGACGGCGCGCGATAACTGGCAGGACAAGGTCGAAGGTTTGCAGGCCGGAGCCGACGACTACGTTTCCAAGCCGTTCCATTTCGAAGAGGTGCTGGCCCGCTTGCAGGCGCTCCTGCGTCGCGCGGGCGGCTGGGCGAGCCCCGAGCTGAAGTGCGGTCCCATCCTGCTCGACACCCGGGCCCAGACCGTGAAGGTCGGCGGTGCCGCGGTGGATCTCACGACGTTCGAATATCGCATCCTGGAGCACCTCATGTTGCGAGCGGGCGAGGTCATCTCGAAGACCGAGCTGACCGAGCGGCTTTACGACCAGGACTTCGAGCGCGACAGCAACGTGATCGAGGTCCTCGTGGGTCGGTTGCGCCGCAAGCTCGATCCGCAGGATCAGTTGAAGCCGATCGAGACGCTGCGGGGTCGAGGTTATCGGTTCGCGCTCGCGCGCGACCAGGCGCAAGGACCCTCGGCGTGAGGCTGGCGACCCGCGCGCGGGGCGCTCGAAACCTCCTCGGCTGATCGCTCCCGGCGCCCAAGTGCACTCACTAAGCCGGCGGCTCCTGTTTTCGGTCTCACTGCCTCTCGCGCTGTTTTTCGGCGGGATGATGTTCGTGCTGGATACGGGTTTCCGTACCGTGTCCGACCAGACGATGCAGCGCTTGCTCGACACTCAGATGGTGGCGCTCGTGGCGGCTTCCGAGCGCCAGCCGGACGGAGGTTATGCTCCGCCGTTGCACGACATCGATGCCCGATTGTCGCGACCGCGGTCTGGCCTGTTTGCCCAGATCCGCTCCTTGAAACATCAGTGGCGCTCGCCCTCGGCCGCGGGCACGGCGCTCGATTTCGGGCCCCTGCTGCCGCAGGGGGAGCGAAGTTTCTTTTACACCGAGTACGGTCAGGACCGGGTGGCTGTCGAAAGCCGCGGTCTGCAGTTCGAGGATGACCCGAGTAACGCGCGCTCTTTCACGTTCAGTGTTGCAGTCAGCCTGACGCCGTACGAAGCGCAGCTCTGGCGCTTCAGGAGCCAGATGTTCGGTTGGTTCACCGGGTTGATGGCGCTGTTGCTCGTGGTGCTCGCAGCCTTGTTGCGCTGGGTGCTCGCCCCGGTCCGTCGCCTCGAGCGCGAGATCCACGCGGTGGAAGAGGGGCGCGCCGAGGTTCTCGGTGGCGGCTATCCGCGCGAGTTGAGCGGCGTCGCCTCCAATCTCAACACCTTGCTCATCGGTGAGCGCAAGCGCGTCGCCCGCTATCGTGACACCTTGGGCAACCTGGCACACGGTCTGAAGACTCCGCTCGCCGTGATGCGGTCCTCGCTGTCGAGCGAGTCGGCTGGCAACCCCGGTACATTGGGTACCGAAATCGACAGGATGTCGGACATCATCGCGCACCAGCTCAAGCGTGCGGCCGCCTCGGGCGGTGTGCTGTTAGGGCAGGCGCCTGTCGACATCATGCAGCTCGCCGTGGATCTGCGTGCGGCCTTGCTCAAGGTTTACGGGAGCAAGGACCTGTCGCTCGAGTTGGCCATCCAGCCCGAGAGTCAATTCATCGGCGACCGGGGCGATTTCACCGAGCTGTTAGGCAATCTCGTCGACAACGCCTGCAAATGGTGTAAGAGCCGTGTGCGAGTCACGGTTACGGTCGACGACCACGCCGGCGCGCGTGAGCGTCTGAGTCTCGTAGTGGAGGACGACGGGCCCGGAATCTCTGAAGAAGATCGCGCCCGCGTGGGCCAGCGTGGAGTGCGCACGGATGAGAGTGTGCCCGGCCATGGTCTCGGGCTGGCGATGGTGCATGACACGGTCGATTTGTACGGCGGCTCGCTGGACATCGATTCTTCGCCCCTCGGAGGGGCGAGGTTCTCTCTGCGGTTACCGGGCAGGTAGGGCAGCGCCCGCCCGTTTGGTCATCGGGACGAAGCGGATGGTGAGGCCGTCCGCTAAGGGATGCATGACGTCCGTGCCGGCCTGGTAGCCAGACTTCTCGTAAAGTCGCACCCCCGGCAGGGTTGCCATGAGCTCGAAGCTCGAAAAGCCCGCTTGCATCGCCTCGGCTTCACAGCGCTCCAGCAGTGCTCGACCCAGTCCGCGTCGTGCGTGAGTGGGGTCGACGAAGAATGCGCGGATTTTGGCGGCGTCGGTCCTGGGGTCGAGAAGATTTTCGTCCCGCTCGGCCCGGGCGTCGCTGCCGAAAAGCGTGCGTCTGCGACTCCAACCGCCGCAGGCGACGACTTCATCGGCCTCAGTGACGGCGACGAAGTACGTTCCATCGCGAATGAGAGCCGAATCGACGCCGAATGCGCTGCGCAAGGCGGCATCTATCTGCTCCCGTGAATAGTCTGCGGCGCCGAGCTCCCGGCTGGACCGGGCGATCAGCTCGCTCAAGACCGGCTGATCTTCCAACGTGGCTTTGCGTAGCCGGTAGCTCATGGTGCGGCGCCCACTACTCGACCTTGAACTGGATGCCCTGCGCGAGCGGCAATTCGCGGCTCCAGTTGATCGTGTTGGTCTGGCGTCGCATGTAGGCCTTCCAGGCATCCGAGCCGGACTCGCGGCCGCCGCCAGTATCCTTCTCGCCGCCGAACGCGCCGCCGATCTCGGCACCGGAGGTCCCGATGTTGATGTTGGCGATGCCGCAGTCGCTGCCGACCGCCGACAGGAACAGCTCGGCGTTTTGCAGTCGATCGGTAAACAGGGCCGACGAGAGCCCGTGGGCGGAGGCGTTTTGCTGCTCCAGGGCCTCGGTCAAAGAATCCACGTGAATGACATACAGGATGGGCGCGAACGTTTCCGTCTGCACGATTTCCCAGTCATTCCGCGCACGGATGATGGCCGGCTCCACGAAGTTTCCGGGCTTCGACAGGACCTTCCCGCCGTACAACAGCTCACCCCCAGCGGCCTGCGCCGCGGCGATGGCCGTCTTGTAGGCCTCAATGGCCCGGGGGTCTATGAGAGGGCCCATGAGCGTGCCGTTCTCCAGGGGATCCCCGATTCTCACTTGCGAGTAGGCATCGACCAGGCGGCGTTCCAGCTCTGCCGCGCACGAGGAGTGCACAAACACACGCCGCGTCGTCGTACAGCGCTGACCGGCCGTGCCGACGGCGCCAAAGACGATGGCCGGTACCGCCAGCTCCAGGTTTGCCGTCTCGTCCACGATGATCGCGTTGTTGCCCCCGAGCTCGAGCAGGCTCTTTCCCATGCGAGCGGCCACTCGCTCGCCAACCTTGCGGCCCACGGCGGTGGATCCGGTAAAGGAGACGAGCGCGACTCGGACGTCATCGACGAAGCGGGTCGCGAGCTCCGTGCCCGAATCGATGAACAGTTGGAAGATGGCCGGCAGGGTGGCTTCAATCATCACCCGGTTGCAGATCTGTTGGACCGCGAGCGCCGTGAGCGGTGTTTTGGGTGAGGGCTTCCATATCGAAGCGTTGCCGCAGATGGCGGCCAGGAAGGCATTCCAGGACCAGACGGCTACCGGGAAGTTGAACGCCGAGATGATGCCGACGATGCCTAACGGATGCCACTGCTCGTACATGCGGTGCTGCGGCCGCTCGGAGTGCATCGTGTTGCCATAGAGCATCCGCGACTGGCCAACGGCGAAGTCGGCGATGTCGATCATCTCCTGTACTTCACCGAGGCCTTCCGCAAGGATCTTGCCATTCTCGAGCGACACGAGCGTCCCGAGGTCGGTCTTGTTGCGTCGTAACTCCTCGCCGAGCAGACGAATGGCTTCACCCCGCTTGGGTGCCGGCACGGTTTTCCAGACAGCGGCGGACTCGATGGCGCTGTTCAGGACATTTTCGTAGTCCGCCTCGCTCGCAGGGCGAACCTGCGCGATGACCGTGCCGTCAGTGGGATTGCGCACATTGATGAGTACGCCGTCCTGCGTGTTGGACCACCCGTGGGTGCCCGACCAGGCTCCGGAGTTGAGAGCCGGCGACAATCCCAGCCGCAACAGCAGGGCGTTGATGTCCAGGTCGCTCATCGGTTTGCTCCTTATCTAGGGCTTCGCCCACCTTTCCTGCGGGTCGAAGCGACCCGCTGAATCTAGCGGCGCTGCGCGCCGGGGGAGACAGCTTGCGAATTCGATCGGTTTCGTTGATGTCCGGTTTTACCGGCCACTACGACTTCGCCCGAGATGTCCTTCGTGCCGCCGGACGCATAGAAGCGGCCGAAGCGGTTGGCGAGAATCTCGGTGAGACGGAACTGCTCCTGCGCGACGAATCCGGAATACTTGCCCCGTCCCTCGAGGACGAGGTCGACTACGGCGGTAATGCCGGAGGCCGTTGTGACCTGGATCGCGGACCACAGGCGACCCGCGATCATCTGCGGGTAAACCTTGTTGACGTAGTTTTCTTCGCGCAGTTGGCCGTCCTGCGTGCCGGTGACGGCGGCGTAGACGATAACCACGTCCTGGAGCGTCTGCGGGACCGCGTTCTCGAGAATGTGTTTGAGCGTCGTGCGATCGTGATTGAGCTTCAGGTCGTTCATGAGCAGACGCATCTGGTCGCAATGACCGGGGTAGCGGATGGTCTTGTAGTTCATCTGCTCGCACGAGGCGCCGTGGGTTTCGGCCAGTGAGCCCAGGCCGCCCGAGGTGTTGAACGCCTCGTACAGCGTGCCGTCGATCTCGATCTCCTCCAGGCCTTCGAGGGGAGCCACTTCGAGCAGGCGATGGTCCACCACCGCCTGGCAGGGATTGCCGTACTCGTTGATGAGACCCTCGGTCGACCAGGTGAGCGAGTACTTCAAGACGTTGTTGGGGTGTTGGGGCAGGGCGCCGACCCGCAGCTTCACCGCCCGCAGCTCGTCAAAGTGGGTGATGAGCTCCGCCGCCGCGATGCTGATGAAGCCCGGGGCGAGGCCGCATTGGGGCACGAACGCCTGCTTGGCACCGGTGGCTATCGCTCGCACGTTGCGCGTTACTTCGACATCTTCCGTGAGGTCGAAATAATGGGTGCCTGCCTTGCGGGCCGCTTCGGCGACCGTGACATTGCAGTAATAGGGGAGACTCGAGATCACCGCGTCCACCGGGTTCTCGGCCAGGTGTTTCTGCAAGACATTTTTGTCGGACGCATCGAGGGGGAAAGCGGTGAGGTTCCCGGTGGCGTGGGCCCGTACGACGCTGTCCGCCGCCGCACCGTCCACATCTCCGAGGTTTACCTTGTAACTGCCTGATTCCGCTAGTAATCCGGAGATCAGTGCGCCAATCTTGCCGGCGCCGAGAATGAGTACGCGATGCATAGAGCCGTCTCTCCAGGCTTTTACAGTACCCCATGATACGATTCGCGCCACCATGCGTACTCCCGACACCTCTTCCTGGCACGTTGCGACGTGGCAAACCAAGGTCGCCCAACAGCAGCCGACTTACGCGGACTCCAAAGCCCTGGAAAGCACCGTGGCAAAGCTCGCGCGGTTGCCGCCGATCGTGGTGTCGTGGGAAATCGAGGCGTTGCGGGAGCGTCTTGCCGCAGCCCAGCGCGGGCAGGCGTTCTTGCTCCAGGGCGGTGACTGCGCCGAGACATTCGCGGAATGCGAATCCGACACGATCGCCAAGAAGCTGAAGATCCTGTTGCAGATGAGCCTCGTGCTGTTGCACGGGCTGAAGAAGCCGATCATCCGTGTAGGGCGCATGGCAGGGCAGTACGCCAAGCCGCGCTCGGTCGACACCGAGACGCGCAATGGCGTGACCTTGCCGAGTTATCGCGGCGACCTCGTTAATCGTCCCGAATTCACGGCGGAGGCCCGTGCGGCCGACCCCGATCTGCTCCTTCGTGGTTATGAGCGTGCTGCACTAACGCTGAATTTCGTGCGTGCACTCGTTGATGGCGGCTTCGCGGACCTGCATCACCCGGAGTATTGGGACATCGGGTTTGTGAAGCACTCTCCGTTGAAAGACGCGTATCACGGCATCGTCAACTCGATCGCGGATGCGTTGGATTTCTTTGAAGGCATCAGCGGACGGGGCGTGGAAGAAGCCACAGTGGTGGACTTCTATGCGAGCCATGAAGGTTTGCACCTTCTCTACGAGCAGGCGCAGACGCGCTTCATTCCGCGTCAGAACCGCTGGTACAACCTGTCGACGCACATGCCTTGGATCGGAATGCGCACGGCGCAGCTCGATGGCGCCCATGTCGAATATTTCCGCGGCATTTCCAACCCGATCGGCGTGAAGGTCGGCTCCGCGATGGATGCGGCGTGGATGCAGGGTCTGGTCACGACCCTGAATCCGCAGAATCAGCCCGGACGGCTCACCTTCATTCACCGTTTTGGTGCGAAGGACATCGAGAACTCGCTGCCCAAGGCGATCGAGGCGGTTCGGCAGACCGGGCAGACCGTGCTCTGGATCTGCGATCCCATGCACGGCAACACCGAGACGGCTGCGGGCGGTCTCAAGACGCGCCGGTTCGAGAACATCCTGAAAGAGCTCGATCTCGCCTTCCGGATCCACGCCGAGATGGGCTCCTACCTGGGCGGCGTCCACATCGAGCTCACGGGCGAGGACGTCACGGAATGCACCGGCGGCGCACGCGGCCTCACGGACGCGGACCTGCAGCGGGCCTACCGGTCGTCCGTCGATCCTCGGCTAAACCACGAGCAGGCGCTCGAGCTCGCCATCCTCATCGCCGAGCGCAGTCAGAGCCGACGCGCCAGCGCTCGGGCGTAACCGTACCTTGCGCCGTGACGCTGTCGCCTCCATATCGCGGGACGGCTGTGTAAAATCGCGCGCCTGACGAATCAGGCAAAGGCAGCACGTCGCCGCATGCAATACGAGCACATCGTTGTCCCTCCCCAGGGCAGCAAGATCACCGTCAACCCCAATACGACGCTGAACGTCCCCGACAACCCGATCATTCCTTATGTCGAGGGTGATGGGATCGGCATCGACGTCACCCCCGCCATGCTGCGAGTGGTGAACGCCGCCGTCGAGAAAGCCTATGGCAAGCGGCGGCATATCGAGTGGATGGAGGTCTATTCGGGAGAGAAGGCCAACAAGCTCTACGGGCAGTGGTTTCCGGACGAGACCCTGCACTCCCTGCGCGAGTATGTGGTCTCGATCAAGGGACCTCTCGGTACGCCGATCGGCGGGGGTATCCGGTCTCTGAACGTTGCCATGCGCCAGAGCCTCGACCTCTACGCGTGCGTGCGTCCGATCCGTTACTTCCCCGGCGTGTCCAGCCCGATGCAGGACGCGAGCCTCACAGACATGGTGATCTTCCGTGAGAACACGGAGGACATCTACGCGGGCATCGAGTGGCCCGCCGGCTCCGCGGAAGTGCACAAGCTCATCGCCTACTTGCAGAATGAGCTCAAAGCCACTGGCATCCGCTTCCCCGCGAGCTCTGGTATCGGTATCAAGCCGGTCTCGAAGGAGGGCAGCCAACGCCTGATCCGCAAGGCGATTCAATATGCGATCGACACGGATCGCACTTCGGTGACGTTGGTCCACAAGGGCAACATCATGAAGTTCACGGAAGGCGCCTTCCGCAACTGGGGCTACCAGCTGGCGAAGGAAGAATTCGGCGCCAAGGAGCTCGATGGCGGGCCATGGTTGACCTTCCCGAATCCGCTCACGGGCAAGACCATCGTTGTGAAGGACGTGATTGCCGACAACTTCCTGCAGCAGGTGCTGCTGCGACCCGAGGAATACGACGTCATCGCCACGCTCAACCTGAACGGCGACTACGTGTCGGATGCGCTCGCGGCACAAGTTGGTGGCATCGGCATTGCCCCGGGCGGGAACATTGGCGACGGGCTGGCTGTGTTTGAAGCCACGCACGGCACGGCTCCTGGCTTCGCGGGTAAGGACCGCGTGAACCCGGGATCGCTGATCCTCTCGTCGGAGATGATGTTGCGGTACCTGAAGTGGACTGAAGCCGCGGATCTCATCATCAAGGGCGTGACGAACACGATCGCCAACAAAGAGCTCACGTACGATCTCGCGCGCTTGCGTGAAGCGATCAAGGCGCCCAAGCGGGAGCTGGCCGCGCGCAAGAACGTGGAAGAGGACCTGCAGCGGCTCATTCCGGGCGCAACGCTCATGAGTTGCTCGGGGTTCGCGTCCGCCGTCATCCGGCACATGGATGACTGAGCGCCGCCCCAAGCGTGCAGGCGAGCCGGGGGTTCGTCCTCCGGCTGGCAAGCGCACCGACGCGTACGATCCGGGCTGCACGCGCTGTCCACGGCTGGCGGAGTTTCTGGCCGAGACTCACGAGCGGTATGCTGACTATTGGGCGCGCCCCGTGCCCTCGTTCGGACCGGCCGATGCGAAGTTGCTCTTTGTCGGGCTGGCACCCGGTATGCACGGTGCAAACCGGACGGGGCGCCCGTTCACCGGCGATTACGCCGGAATTCTTCTCTACGAGACGCTCTACGAGCTGGGCCTTGCGACGGCCTCAGAGTCGATATCGCTCGACGACGGGTTGAAGCTGCAGGGCGCACGGATCGCGAACGCCGTGAAATGTGTGCCACCCGAGAACAAGCCGCTCCCGGATGAGATTCGGACCTGTAATGCCTACCTCAAGGTTGAGCTGGGCGAGCTGAAGCGGACCAAGGTGATTCTTGCCCTGGGGCGCGTGGCGCACGATGCTGTGTTGATGGCGCTGGGGCTGAAGCGCAGTCAGTTTGCGTTTGGCCATGGGAACGAGCATGCGCTCGGCGAGGCACGCACCCTCGTCGACTCGTATCATTGCAGTCGCTACAACACTTCGACCAAGGTGCTGACCGAGCCCATGTTCAAAAAGGTCGTCAAGCGCGCCTGCGAGCTTGCGGGGCTGTAGGGTGTTTGATCACAGGGAATACACGGCGTCGCTGCCCAAGCGGCCCGGTGTGTACCGCATGTTCGATGCGGAAGGTGAGCTGCTGTACGTCGGCAAGGCGAAGAGCCTGCGCGATCGCGTCACGACCTACTTCAACCCCAGCAACGTCGTTCCCAAAATCCAAGCGCTGGTCCAGCAGATCGCGCGCATCGAGGTCACGGTCACCAACTCCGAGGCCGAAGCACTACTGCTGGAATACAACCTCATCAAAGCGCATAAGCCGCGCTTCAATATCGTCCTGCGCGACGACAAGAGCTTCCCGTACGTCCATCTCGAGGTGGGCCACGACTTTCCGCGGCTTGCCTTCTACCGGGGCTCACGGAGCGCGCCCGGGAGGTATTTCGGACCGTTTCCCAACGCAGGCGCGGTACGTGACAGTCTCAACCAGTTGCAGAAGCTGTTCCGGATCCGCAATTGCCGCGACAGTTTCTTCGCCAATCGCAGCCGCCCGTGCCTGCAACACCAGATAGGGCGTTGTTCGGCGCCCTGTGTCGGCCTCATCTCGCGCGAGGACTACTCGCAGGACATCGAGGCGGCGGTGAAGGTGCTCGAAGGGCGCAGCGACGAAGTCAATGCGCAGCTGCAGACCCGCATGGAGGCGGCGGCTGGCAAGCTCGAATTCGAGCGGGCAGCGCTGATCCGGGACCAACTCGCCACGCTCAAGCGCATCCAGGCGCAGCAAATCGTGACCGCCGAGGGCGAGCGTGACGTCGACGTGTTTGCCATCGTGGGCGAGCCGGGCGAATACGCGGTTAGCGTGATGCTCGTGCGCGGGGGCCGCAATCTGGGCACGTCGAGTTACTTTCCACGCGCGGCGCTGGCAGAGCCGGAAGAGGCCTTGGCTTCCTTCGTGATGCAGTATTACTCGACGCAAGATCCGCCGCCTGAGGTGTTTCTCGGTCGCAAACTGGACGATGCGGAATCGCTGGGACAGGCGCTTGCAACGCGCGCTAACCACGCGGTGGAGGTCCGCTGCCCGGTACGGGGCCTGGGGGTTCGCTGGGTTGAGATGACCCAGGAGAATGCGACCCAAGGCCTGCGTATGCGGCTCGCGCAGAAGCAGGGTATGGATGAGATGCTCGAGGCGCTTGCAGCCGAGCTCGACCTGCCGGACCCACCGGCGCGCATCGAGTGTTTTGACATCAGTCACACCGGAGGCGAGGGCACCGTGGCCTCCTGCGTCGTCTTTGGCACCGAGGGGCCGTTAAAGAAAGAGTACCGACGCTTCAACATTACCGGCGTCACGCCGGGCGATGACTACGGCGCCCTGCGGCAGGCCTTGGACCGGCGCTACACTCGGATCCGTGCAGGCGAGGTACCTGCGCCCGACCTGCTCCTGATCGACGGAGGCCTGGGCCAGATCGGCCAGGTGCACGAGGCGCTCGAGGCGCTGGGCTTTGGCGATATCACGCTCGTGGGCGTCGCCAAGGGGCCCGATCGCAAGCCTGGCCAGGAGAGGCTCTTCGTGTACGGCGCGGCGGCACCCCGGATCCCGGAGGCGCACTCACCGGCGTCACGGCTCGTCCAGCGCATCCGCGACGAGGCTCACCGGTTTGCCATCACCGGCCACCGCCGCAAGCGCGCACGGCGCTATAACGAGTCGGTGCTCGAGGTGATTCCCGGCCTGGGACCGGCTAAGCGGCGCGAGCTTCTGAAGCACTTCGGGGGCCTGCAGGGCGTCATGCGGGCGGGCGTCGCCGACTTCGAGCAGGTCCCGGGAATCGGGGCATCGCTGGCGCGAAGCCTTTATGATCACCTTCACCCGGGTTCCTAGGATCAATCTCCAAGTGCCTTATCGTCCAGACCGAATCGCCCTGTCCGCTCGAATCCTGTCCCGCGTGCGGTAGGCCTGATTCCAAGATGATATGGAATGTGCCGAACACGCTGACGTGGATTCGCATTGCCGCGATTCCGCTGATCATGCTGTTGTTCTTCAT
>Ga0268266_10002610_pt1 | contig 19093 bp, 15 predicted proteins | sample KBSS13metaG_FD_190356 | JGI IMG/M metagenome (GOLD analysis project Ga0268266, IMG submission 190356) | Switchgrass rhizosphere microbial communities from Kellogg Biological Station, Michigan, USA - KBS S1-3 metaG (SPAdes) (version 2) | ecosystem: Host-associated > Plants > Roots > Rhizosphere...
CTTCAGCCACCACAGGCCATCGATCTCGGCCGCCTCGAGGTCTCCGTCGCCGCCGATTGATCGGATTCCGTCATCTTGCTCGACGGGAGTAGATGTCGGCCTGATCAGGTCGACGAAGTAACCCTCTGCGTTGGTTGCCCGATAGGACGCGGTTTTCTCAAACGTGGGATCGACCGATTTCAATATGCCGATCATGCCGGTTTCGGCCATGTCGGCGGCAAGCTGCAGCCTTTGCCTTACGTCCCATAAAAGGTCGATGTCGATGGTGGCTGTCTGGGCGCGATCGACCATGACCGCGGCCTCTGCCTCATAGGCATAGAGCGCATTGGTCCCAACCACCATGACGCCGCGCCCCATCAGCCTGTCGCGGTCCAGCTTGCGCAGTACACGCGCCGCAATCGTTGGCACACGTCCCAGCCGTGCCGCCTTGTTGAAGCGCGCCTGCTCGTCGAGTTTCGCTTCTATGGTCTTCAACCTGTCGATTGCGGTGGCCTTGCCTTCGACGAAAGCGCGATAGCGCTGGGTCGTCTCCTCGGATTCGCGCCCCAGCGATTTCTGGGTGCCCCGCGAGTCGAGAATCTTGATCAGGTATTTGGCATTGCCGGATTTCTTCCAGGTCATCGATCCTGGAAAGCGGTCGCGATTTAACAGGGCGTGCGTGTATGCCTCGAACAGCTGGCGCGTATCCGTCAGCATTCGGGACTGGTTGTCGGTCAGGGGCGTGAAATTATGATTTTCCATTAGATCACTCAGTTTTGACTGATCTAATGGAAAAACGCCCTATGTCAATAAATTAGAACCTAAACCCGATCGATATGGAAATCGAAATACCCGTCCGTCTCGCCGACGCGGTATTCCAGAACCTCGTCCACCTCGTTGTCGGGCTTGAAGGTCAGCACCCTGGGGTGCAGGTCGGGCAGTTCGCGCGGGTTGATATAGTCGCTGGCGGCGATGATCACCTCGTCGCCGGCGTGGCAGGTGCGGGCGGCGGCGCCGTTCAGGATGCAGCAGCGGCTGCCCGGCTCGCCGAAGATCACATAGGTGCTGATCCGGGCCGCGGTCGCCTTGTTCCAGATCTCGACGAATTCCAGCGGATAGATGCCGGCCTGCCGGCACTGCTCCGGGTCCAGCGTGATGGAGCCGTGATAGTTCAGGTCGGCCCCGGTCACCCGGATGCCGTGCAGCTTGGCGCGGACGACGCGGATCATCCTGGTTCGCTTCCCATCAGGCCCTCACTCAGGAATGGCTTATTGTCAGACCGCCATATTGTCGATCAGGCGGGTCTTGTCCAGCCGCGCGGCGGCGAGAATGCGGCCGCGCCCGTCGAACGTCTCCAGCGGCGCCAGGCTGTCGGGGTCGCAGAAGGCGACATAGTCGACGCTGCTGAAGCCGGCCTTGAGCAGCGCCCGCGTGGCGCCCTCGCAGGCGATCGTGCCGCTGACACCGGCGCGCAGGCGCTCGGCGGCACGGGCCAGGATCTTGTTCAGCTGCCGGGCGACGGTGATCTGCTCGGCAGTGAGGTAGGCGTTGCGGGAGGAGAGGGCCAGGCCATGCGCGTCGCGCCACGTGCTCACCGGCATGATCTCGATCGGCAGGTTGAGGTCCGTCACCATGCGGCGGATGATCTGGAGTTGCTGGTAATCCTTCTCGCCGAAGGCGGCGACGTCGGGCATCGCCTGGATCAGCAGCTTCGACACCACGGTCGCGACGCCGGTGAAATGGCCGGGGCGGGCCACCGCGTCCAGCCCCTGGGTCAGCGGGCCGCCGACCGAGATCTCGGTGACGAAGCCGTTCGGATACATGTCGGCCGGGGTCGGCATATAGGCGACGTCGACGCCCAGGCTGGAGAGCTTGGCCAGGTCCTCCGCCTCGCTGCGGGGATAGCGGGTATAGTCCTCGTTCGGGCCGAACTGGGTCGGGTTGACGAAGATCGAGACGACGACGCGGTCGACGACCTTGCCGATCTCGGTCACCAGGTTCAGATGGCCGTCATGCAGCGCGCCCATGGTCGGCACCAGGCCGATCGTCTCGCCGGCGCGGCGGCGCGCCTGGGACCAGCGCCTCAGGCCCGCCGGGGTCGCCTCGATGAGAAGGCGGTCAGGCGCTATTCTTGGGTAAGCCATAGACATTCTCCGGGCCGGGGAAGCGGCGGGCTCTCACATCGGCCGAATAGGATTGCGCCGCTTCGGAAATCAGCGCGCCCAGATCCACATATCGGCGCGCAAGCTTTGGTTTGAAATCCCCGGCCAGGCCCAGCACATCGTCGATGACCAGGACCTGGCCGTCGCAGCCGGCGGAGGCGCCGATGCCGATGGTGGGGACGGGGACGGCTTCGGTGATGGCGCGGGACACGGGGTCGATCGTGCCCTCGATCACGATGGAGAAGGCGCCGGCATCGGCGATCGCCCTGGCGCCCGCGATCAGGCTGTCGGCCTCCCGTGCGTCGCGGCCGCGGGCGCGATAGCCGCCCAGCACATGGACCGATTGCGGCACCAGGCCGACATGGCCCATCACCGGGATGCCGCGGGCGACCAGGAAGGCCACCGTCTCGGCCATATGGGCGCCGCCCTCGAGCTTGACCGCATCGCAGCCGGTCTCGACCATCACCTTGGCGGCCGAGCGGAAGGCCTGCTCGGGCGAGGCCTGATAGCTGCCGAAGGGCATGTCGACGATCACCGCCGCGTGCGAGCTGGAGACGACCGCCGCCCTACCATGGGCGATCATCATGTCCAGGGTCACCGGCAGGGACGAGGTCATGCCGTAGATCGCCGAGCCCAGACTGTCGCCCACCAGGATGGCGTCGACATGCGGGTCCACCAGCCGGGCGACCGGCGCGGTATAGGCGGTCAGCACCACAATCGGTTCGCCGCCTTTACGGCTTGCCAACTGGGGGATAGTGATGCGTGAACTGTTATGGGCGACGCTCAAAGCGCATTGGCTCCTGAAAGCCCCTCCTGCTCTCGCCCGTGGAGGGGTAATGGCTCAATGGAGCGGACCATAAAAGGTTGCGGCGTCGCGACGCAAGCCTACTCAAGGTTGTAGATAACATATAGGCGGCACGTATAAGTTGAATAATCGAATTTCCGTTTTATCTCTGTCGGTTAGGCAAGAGAGCTACCCCATTCGCGGTGCCTTCACCATCTCCCGCGGCTCGAAAAAGGAGGCTGTTGTCGTGGTTGTTGAACTTTCGGCGACCACTGCCGACGGGCGTGAAATACGCGGGCGGGGGGAGTGCGTGCCCTACGCCCGCTACGGCGAAACCGTCGATGGCGTGATCGCGGCGATCGAAGCCCAGGCCGCCGCCGTCACCGCCGGGATGGACCGGGCGGCCCTGCAATCCGCCATGCCGGCGGGGGCCGCCCGCAACGCGCTCGACTGCGCTTTCTGGGACCTGGAATGCAAGGCCACGGGCCAGCCCGCCTGGCGTCTGGCGGGCCTGCCGGAACCCGCGCCGGTCGCCACCGCCTTCACCCTGAGCCTTGCCGCGCCGGTTGAGATGGGCCGGGCGGCACGCGAGGCAGTGTCAATGCCGCTGTTGAAGCTCAAGCTCGGCGGGGTTCACGCCGAGGATATCGAACGCGTGCGGCTCGTGCGGGAGAACGCACCGAATTCACGCCTGATCGTCGATGCCAACGAGGGCTGGACGATCGAGCAGCTCGCCGTACTGGCGCCGGAACTGGCGGCGCTGGGTGTGGCCCTGATCGAGCAGCCGCTGCCGGCGGGGCAGGATGCGGCGCTGGCCGGGTTCGCGTCGCCGGTGCCGCTCGGCGCGGACGAATCCTGCCACGACATCGACGGGCTGGTTGACCTCCGGGCGCGCTACTCGGTGGTCAATATCAAGCTGGACAAGACCGGCGGGCTTACCGAGGCGCTGAGGCTGAAAGCGGCGGCCCAGGCCGCCGGCTTCCAGGTCATGGTGGGGTGCATGGTGGCGACATCGCTGTCGATGGCGCCGGCCTTCCTGCTGGCGCAGGGGGCGGAGTTCGTCGATCTCGACGGGCCGCTGCTGCTGGCCCGCGACCGCGAACCCGGCATTGCCTATGACGGCGCCTTCATGTCGCCGCCGTCCGCCGTGCTCTGGGGATAAGGACGCCAGCAGAGCCGCAATACGACGATCAGCACCAGCACCGGTATGGCCAGCGCCGCATTATGCAGCATGCGGGTGCCAAGTCCCCCGATCAGCGCACCGGTGAGGAAAGCCAGGCAGATGGCGCCGAAAATCCGCGCCTGTGTCAGCATTTCGGGATTGCGGCGCGGGATGGCACCTGTGAACAGCGCCTCGCCGAACCGCCGTAGATTGCCCGTCGTGACCACCGAATTGTAGGACCAGGCCCGTACCTGGGTGAAACTGGAATTCTGCACCGCCGCGGCGAAGGCGATGCTCAGCACGATCCAGATATCGGGGAAAGAGCCCGGCAGGAATGCGATGATCGCGAGTACGATGATTTCCAGAATCAGGCTGAGCAGGGCCGGCCAGTGCGGGTCGAGGCGCGGCAGCTTGATCGCCTGCGCCGTGAATACGCCGAACACGAAGGCAATCAGCGGCGGCACGTGGTTGAGCGCCTGCCGCCACTCCCCGGCCGTGGCCGACACGCCGAGCAGGATGATGTTGCCGGTCATGGCATTGGCGAAGACCTTGCCATGGGCGACGTAGGTAAAGGCATCCAGGAAGCCGCCTGACAGGCTTAGCAGGTAGGCGACGGTCAGCGCGGCGTGGGGCGGATGGACGGTTGTTTCGGTGGTCATCGCCAGACGTTATTAACCGCGTTCGGGTGTGCCGCACAGGGCCGGCGGATTGGCGCTGGCGGGGCGGCATGATAAGAGGGCGCCCATGCTGCAAATCACCGATGTGACCTACCGAATCGCCGGCCGCACCCTACTCGAAGGCGCCAGTGCATCGATTCCGGCCGGACATAAGGCCGGCCTCGTCGGACCGAACGGCGCCGGCAAGTCCACGTTGCTGAAGCTACTCACCGGCGTGCTGGCGGTCGACGGCGGCGAAGTCTTCATGCCGGCGGAGGCGCGGATCGGCAAGGTGGCGCAGGAGATGCCCGGCGGCAGCCGCAGCCTGATCGACACGGTGCTGGATGCCGACACGGAACGCGCCAGCCTGCTGGAAGAGGCCGAGGCGCTGGAATCGCCGGATTATGACGGCGACCCGATGCGCATCGCCTATGTCCATCAGCGGCTGGCCGACATCGACGCGCATCGCGCCCCGGCACGGGCGGCCGAAATCCTCGCTGGCCTGGGCTTCGACGAGGACGCTCAACGGCGAGCCTGCAGCGAATTCTCCGGCGGCTGGCGGATGCGCGTGGCGCTTGCCGCGGCCCTGTTCTCCGGCCCCGACATATTGATGCTGGACGAGCCGACCAACCACCTGGACCTCGAGGCGACGATCTGGCTCGAGACTTGGCTCAAATCCTATCCCGGCACCCTGTTGATGGTCAGCCACGACCGCGAGTTCCTGAACGCGATCCCCGACATGATCGTCCATCTTGAGCAGGGCAAGCTCGTCACCTATCGCGGCAACTACGATCAGTTCCGCCGCCAGCGGGCCGAGCGCCAGGCCAATCAGGCCGCGGCGATCGCCAAGCAGGCGGCGGCGCGCGCCCATATGGAATCCTTCGTCGCCCGCTTCCGCGCCAAGGCGACCAAGGCCCGTCAGGCGCAGAGCCGCATGAAGGCGCTGGCCAAGATGGAGGTTCTGGCGCCGCTGGTCGAGGACCGCACGGTCCGCTTCGACTTTCCCAAGCCGGTCGAGCTGGCGCCGCCGCTGGTCACCACCGACGGGGTCGATATCGGCTACGACGGCCGGCCGGTGCTGCGCAACCTCAATCTGCGCATCGACGGCGACGACCGGATCGCGCTCCTGGGCGCCAACGGTAACGGCAAGTCGACCCTGATCAAGCTTCTGGCCGGCCGGCTGAATACGATGGGCGGTCAGCTCACCAAGTCGAGCAAGCTCAAGGTCGGCTATTTCGCCCAGCACCAGGCCGACGAGTTCGACCTGTCGCTGACCGCGCTCGCCCAGGCCAAGAAAGCGATGCCGGGCGTGGTCGAGGAAAAGGTGCGCGCCCATCTCGGCCGCTTCGGCTTCAGCCAGGAGCGCAGCAACACCAAAGTCGGGTCGCTCTCGGGCGGGGAGAAGGCGCGCCTGCTCTTCGCGCTGATGGCGCGCGAGGCGCCCAACATCCTGCTGCTCGACGAACCGACCAACCATCTCGACATCGAAAGCCGCGAGGCGCTGATCAACGCGCTCAACGACTATGAGGGCGCGGTCATCCTGGTGACCCACGATCCGCATCTGGTCGAGCTGGTCGCCGACCGGCTGTGGCTGGTCGAGGGCGGCAAGGTCCACGCCTATGACGGCGACCTGGATGATTACCGCAAGCTGCTGCTCGAAAAGCGGCGCAACGCACGGCGCGACGGCAAGGAGGACCGGAAGGCGGCATCAGCCGCTCAGCGCGAGGCCGACCGCCGCGCCGCCGCCGACCAGCGCGCTTCGCTGGCGCCGCTGCGCAAAACCATCGCCGCGGCCGAGCAGGAGATGGAGAAGATCGGCGGCGAGATCGCCAGGCTGGACGCCAAGCTTGCCGACCCCGAACTCTATGCCGGCCCCGCAGCGAAGGTCACCGAGCTGCAGACCGCCCGTGGCGCCGCCGCGGCCCGGCTGGCAGCGGCAGAGCAGAAATGGCTTGAGGCGACGACCGCGCTCGAGGCCGCCGGGCTGGATAGCGAAGCTGCCTAAGCAGCCGGCAAGGGCCATCGTTCTGGTGGCCCTCGCCGCCTTATCATGCCTGCACGCCGGCGCGACTATCATCGAACAGTCGCCAGCCGCGCCGGGCCTGCCGCTGTCCCCGGAAATGATGCCGCAATCGACCTTCAAGACGCGGCTGCTGCAGGTCGGGCCCGAGCGTACGATCAAGCTGCCCAGCCAGGCGGCCAGGATGGCCCGGACCGGCGATGTCATTGAAATCGATGCCGAGGCCTATGTGGCCGACGTCGTCGTGTGGACAGCCGACAATCTGACGATCCGGGGCGTCGGCGGCCGGGCCAAGCTGCTGGCCGCCGGCCAGTCGGCCGAGAACAAGGCCACCTGGGTGATCAAGGGCCGCAATACGGTGATCGAGAATATCGAATTCGCCGAAGCGGTCTCGACCAACGGCAATGGCGCTGGAATTCGGGCCGAGGGCGTCAATCTGACGGTCCGCAACTGCTATTTCCACGACAATCAGGAAGGGATACTCAGCGCCCTCAACACCACCACCAGCCGGATCGTCATCGAGAATTCGGAATTCGCCCGTAACGGCGGCAATGGCGGCTACTCTCATGAAATCTATATCAGCAACATCGCCCAGCTGATCGTCCGCGGCAGCTATTTCCACCATGGCCGGGTCGGGCATCTGATCAAGTCGCGGGCGCAGCAGAATGAGATCATCGCCAACCGCATCACCGATGAGGATGGCGGCAGCGCCTCCTATGAAATCGACCTGCCGAACGGCGGGCTCAATATCGTCATCAACAACCTGATCGAGCAGAGCGGGCTGACCCAGAACAGTACGATGCTGGAGAACGGGCTGGAGGGACCGAAGAACCCGATCCAGCAGCTCTGGATCGTCAACAACACTTTCGTAAACGATCTCGGCCGGGGCGACTTCATTCGCGTCCGCTCCTCGACATCGGTGCATGTGATCAACAATATTTTCGTCGGCGGGGGAAATGTCCTGGTCGGCGGGGGGGCCTTGAAGAACAATCTTCTGGCCGCCGGCGCGGGCGGCTCACCCCATATCGAGCAGCCTTTGTTCCGTACGGGCGATATCACGGAGACCGGCACACGCTTCGCCGTCGATCCCGGTTTTCTCGATATGCGTGGTTATGACTATCGGTTGACGGCGAACTCCCTCGCCATCGGCGGCGGGATCGATCCCGGGATGGTGAATAATTTCTCCCTCGCCCCCGCGGCGGAATATGTCCACCCGGTGCGCTGGCGGCCGATCGCAGGCGGCGGGCCGATCGATATCGGCGCCTATCAGTTCGCCACCAGGCTGGCGGGTCCGGCGGAATAGCGCGCGGTCAGCGCCCGCCGATATATTCCTTCATCGACGCGGCCTCCAACTCCAGTATGTCCAGCCGCGCTTTGACCGCGTCGCCGATGCTGACCAGCCCAGCCAACTTGCCGTTATCGACGACCGGCATGTGCCGGAACCGTCCTTGGGTCATCATGTCGAGAACATGCAGGATCGGCATGTCGACCTTGGCCGGGGTGAAGGATCGGGTCATCAGGTCCCGCGCCATCAAATCCAGCAGCTTGGCCCCCTTCTCGGCCAACCCCTTCATGATGTCCCGCTCCGAAAGCATGCCGGCCACCGCCTCGCCGTCGTCGCTGACGACCACGGCGCCGATGCGCTCATGCGCAAGCGTCGACACCACGTCGCGGATCGTGGTGTCCTGGCGGACGGTCACGACAGTGTGTCCTTTGGCCTTGAGAATTTGCCGTACGGACATGGCGTCTCCTCCTTAAGTCGCGTCGTTTCGTCGCATTCTTAAGAAGGTAGTCGCTTTGCCGGGTGCATTCAATCGTGCGGATAGGCATGCAACCGGCCAGCAGGATCGCGGACTCCACCGGGCTCGACCATATTGGGGCCGATCGGCACTTTTCCGGCCCCACCCGGTATGTCCAGCACATAGGTCGGCTGGGCCAATCCCGACAGCCTGCCGCGCAGCGCGCGCACGATCGCACGGCCCTCCGCGATTCCAAGGCGGAAATGCGCCGTGCCTGGGGCAAGGTCGGGATGGTGCAGGTAGTAGGGCTTGATCCGCTCGGCCACCATGGCGCGAAACAGTGCCTCCAGCACCGCCGGATCGTCGTTCACGCCACGCAGCAGAACGGTCTGGCCCAGCAGAGTAACACCGGCGCGAACCAGGCTTCGGCAGGCAGCCCTGGCCGCCTCGGTCAACTCGCGCGGATGGTTGCTGTGGATCGCGATCCAGACCGGTTTCCGCCGATCCAGCACCGCCAGCAGCGCCGGCGTGATTCTTCCTGGGTCGACAACGGGAACGCGGCTGTGGATGCGCAGGGTCGCGATATGCGGGATTGCTTCCAGCGCATCCAGGATCGCGCCCAACCGCCGCGGCGACAGCATCAGCGGGTCGCCGCCGGTCAGGATCACTTCCCAGATCGCCGGGTTGCCCCGGATATAGGCCAGGGCCGCCTCCAGCTCCTCCCGGTTCAGCATCTCGCCGCCGGGGCCGACCTGCTCACGCCGGAAGCAGAAGCGGCAATAGACCGGGCAGGCATGTAGCGGCTTCAGCAGAACGCGGTCGGGATAGCGGTGGACAATGCCCTTAACCGGGGAGTGGACCTCGTCGCCGATCGGGTCGGCAAGCTCATCCGGCGACGCGATGAGCTCATCCGCCGTCGGCACGAATTGCCGGGCGATCGGGTCGTCCGGATCGGCCGGATCGACGATCCGGACGATGTCCGGCGTGATCGCCATGGCATAGCGAGCGGTCACGGCCTCGAGCGCGGGGGCCTCGTTTTCGGGAATCAGGCCGGCCGCCAATAAATCCGGCACATTTCGCAACAGAATATCTTGCACGATCGCGGAATCTCGCGTGTGATTCACGGGTAAAATCGGCGGAGTCATAGCGATGTCCGGGGGAAGGGGAAAATTCGGGGTTTTGGCGTTGGGTATGCTGGCTTTTGCGGCGCCCATTTTTGCGGCCGGCAATGCGGCGGCCAGCGTGCCCGCTTGTCCGGCCAGTCATACTGAAATCCGCATCTCCAAGGATGTCGAGGAACCGCGCATAGACTATTCCAAGCGGGCGACCCAGCTTGAATCGATGAAATTCCGCGACCCCGTCGCCTCCGACCGCAGCTTCGCCCGCGTGGCCGGCCTGACCGTCGCCGCGATCGCGGTCGATTCAGAGATACGCATCGCCAGCACCGCAACCTCAGCCGCTGAGCCGCCCTGCGCCTGGCCGTCGGTCGTCACCGTGACGCTCAGCACCGCGCCGACCGTCTATGTCGGGGCCGATCATGGGGTCTGCTCACGCGAGATCGGCCTCGGTCACGAGATGCAGCATGTCGCGATCGACAAGAAGGTCATCGACACGTACGGGCCGATCTTCCGCCGTAGGCTCGACGCGATGATCGACGCGATGAACTCAGCCGCGCCAGAGCCGCGGCTCGATATCAATTCCTGGCGGGCGCGGATCGAGGAAAAGATCAACGCGGTCATCTCGGTGACGTCGGACAAACTGAACGACGACCGGGCCAACCAGCATCGCACCCTCGATTCCCCGGTGGAATATCTGCGCCTCAGCTATGCCTGCCCGATGGTCACCGTCGATCCGAAAACCGCGGCGGCGCGTGCCAACATGTCGAAGTCCAACTGAGCATCCTGTCTTGTGGACTGTGGGGAGGAAAATGCGCGACAACGCGCTATAGTCGGTTCCAGCGCACGCGTTTAACCACTCGCCAGGCCCGACGTGGACTCAGTTCCTGACCCCATCCTGCCCAGCGCGGTCGCAGAGGCGATCGTCGACCAGTCGCTGGGAAAGCGTGTGGCCAAGGGCGCGGCCTGGATGGTGCTGAAGAGGCTGGCCTTCAAGGGCATTGGCCTGATCAGCACGCTGATCCTGGTCCGGCTACTTGCACCGGAAGCCTTCGGCCTCGCCGCCATCGCCTCTACCGCCTACGACACGCTGAACGCCATCTCCGACCTGTCCTTCAGCCTGGCGCTGGTCAAGATGAAGAAGCCGACACGTGAGCAGTATGATTCGGCCTGGACGCTGACCGTGCTGCGCGGCCTTCTGATCGGTGCCGCCATCTTCGTTACCGCCCCTTGGATCGCCGAGGCAATGCATGAGCCCCGTCTGGTCGACATCACGCGGGTGATGGCGCTCTATCCGGTCATCTGGGGCTTTGAGAATATCGGGCTGATCGACTACCAGCGCGATCTGCGCTTCGACCGGCTGTTCTTCTATGACGTGCTGGGTAAGGTCGCGGGGTTTCTTACCGTGATCCCGGCGGCGCTGATCCTGCATGATGCCTGGGCGGTGGTGCTGGGGACGATCGCGCCCAAGATCGTGCAGGTGCCGGCCAGCTACATCATGCACCCCTACCGGCCGCGCATCTCGTTCCGCGCCGGGGGGGAGCTGCTGAATTTCTCCAAATGGCTGTTCGCCACCAATATCTTCAACCTGATCAACTCCTATCTGATCATCATCCTGATCGGCCGCATCGGCGGCGCCGGTTCGGTCGGGCTGTTCCGTACGGCGGAGCAGATCGGCATCCTGCCGGTCAGCGAGGTCGCCGCGCCGATCCGCGGTCCGATGTATGCCGGCTATGCCAAGGTGCTGCACGACAAGGAGCGTCTCTGCCGCCATGTCGTCGACGGTCTGGCCCTGACCCTGATGATCATCACGCCGCTGTCGATCGGCATCGCGCTGACCGCCCAGCAGATCGAGCAGGTAGCGCTGGGCGCCGAGTGGAAGGGCGCCGCGGCTTTCATCCAGGTCTGCGCCTTCTACGCCCTGTTCGAGGGGATCGGGGAATTCACCCACAATCTCTATGTCGTCAAGGACCGTCAGCGCCGGTTCGTTGCGATCATGGGGCTGACGACCGCGATCCGCGTCGTCCTCGTCGTCTGGGCGGGCTTCACCTACGGCGTGCTGGCCGCCGCGGCGATGTTCGCCGTCACCAGCTTCTTCAGTTCGGCGATCTGGTTTGGCCAGCTGACTGTCATGATCGGCTTGTCGATCAAGCGGACCTTTGCTGCGGTGTGGCGAACCTTCACCGCGACCGGCATCATGAGCGCCGGAGTCTATTATTTCTTGGTCGTCTGGCCCTATGCCGACAGCACGCCCGGGCGGGTGGCTGAGCTCATTATCGCGGTGTTGCTGGGCGGGCTTCTCTATATCGGCTCGCTCTTCGGCCTGTGGCAGCTCTGCGGCCGGCCCGAGGGGCCTGAGGATCACGCAGCCAAGGCACTGCCGTCGCTTCTGGCGCGGTTGGGCCTGCGTCTTCCGCTGCCCGCTGGAGGGTTGCGATAAGCTCCGCGCGCTATAAGGTAGCGCAACGATTGGCTTTTCGGCCGGTGGCGGCGAGATCTGCGTCATGAATGAAAGCTTCGAAACGCTCGGCAATGCGACGATCCAGCTGTTCGCCGACGGGCGCCCGGTGCTGGCGACCGATCCCTGGCTTGTCGGCACCTGCTATTTCGGCAGCTGGGCGCTGGACCACGCGCTGACGCCCGAGCAGATCGCGAACGCGATCAATTCCGACTATGTCTGGCTCTCGCACGGCCATCCCGACCATATGCACCATGAGTCGCTGGACCTGATGCCGGCCGGCAGGAAGGTGCTGCTGCCCGACCATTATGATTCCGAGATCAAGGACCATCTGATCGAGCGCGGCTTCAATGTCACCGTGCTCAAATACCGTGAATGGTTCCAGGTCTCGCCGACCGTCTCGGTCATGTGCCTGGACAATATCAATCAGGACGCTGTGCTGATCGCCCGCATCGGCGACGCGCTGCTGATCAACCTCAACGACTCCCCGATTGCGGGTGAGGAAGCGTTCCTGCGCAACCTGGTCAAGAGCCATCCCAACGATAAGACCTACCTGGCTGCGCTCTGCTCGATCGACGCCGACATGTTCAACTTCGTCGATGAGAGCGGCCGCTCGCTGGCCGGGCCGCCTGACGAGCGCAAGCCTGGCGCGATCTGGGGCGTGGCCCGCAATGCCGACCGGCTGGGCGTCAAGAATTTCTGCTGCTCCTCCTCCCAGCATATCTATGTCCGCCCGGATTCGATCTGGGCCAACGACTACCGGATCACCTGGCAGGACATGCAGAAGCATTGGAGCCGCCCCAATGTTCGCCTGATCGAGCCGTTCGTGACGGTGGACATCGCGACTGGCACGGTGACGGCGAACGAGGCCGAGCATCTGGGCGGCGACCGTTCGCAGATCGCCGACAATACCGGCGAGGACGACTGGAACGCGACGCTGGACCAGTCGGAATGGAAGATCGTCGAGGCGTTCTTCCGCAAGTTCGAGCTGGTCCGCAAATATATCGACTTCATCGAGGTGACGATCGGCGGTGAAACCGGCCGCTTCGACCTCAACCCTGTCACGGCCGGCCAGCCTTCGGTGCGCGGTATCCGTTTCCACGCGCCCAAACACTCCTTCATGGAGACGATGAAATGGGGCTTCTTCGACGATCTGCTGATCGGCAATTTCATGAAGGTCCACCTCACCAACACCGCGCTTTATCCGCGCTTCACCCCGCTGGTGGCCAAGCTGGGCGGCAATGCCAAGGTGTATACTGAGGCCGAATACGCGAAGTTCCGTTGGCGTTATTTCCGCCGCAACCCCTTGGGAACACTGCAATATCTTCTGGAGCCGGAGACCAACTACGTCATCATGCCGTGGTTCCGGGCCAAGGCGGAGTCGCTGGGGCTCAAGAAGCCGCTGAAATATGTCTATCGCTCGATGCGCGGCGATCCGATCGTCAAGGCGCCAGCCAATCCGAACGCCTTCCTGCCGCCGGCCAAGGCGCGGCCGTTGTCGCTTCCGGCGGGCACCAGGCCGACTTTGCTGGTGGTCGTCGACACGGAAGAGAATTTCGACTGGAACGCCGCCTATTCGTCGTCATCGACGGCAGTGCATGGCATGCGCCAGATCGAGCGGCTGCAGGCGACTTTCGACCGCTTCGGCATCAGGCCGATCTATATGGTCGACTATGCCGTCGCCAGCCAGCCCGACGGTTACGGCCCTTTGGCTGAGATCGCCAAATCCGGCCGCTGCGAGATCGGGGCGCATCTGCATCCCTGGGTCAATCCGCCGATCAGCGAAGAAATCTGCGTCCGCAACACCTATCCCTGCAATCTGCCAGCCGAACTCGAGGCCAGGAAGCTGCGCGAGCTGACAGCCGCGATCGAGGCCAATCTCGGGGTGCGCCCGATCTCCTACAAAGCCGGGCGCTACGGCATCGGCGCGGCAACCCCCGACACGCTGCGCGACCTGGGCTATAAAATCGATCTCAGCGTCGTGCCGACCCGGGATTATTCCAGCGACGGCGGCCCGGATTTCCGCGCTTTCCACGACACCAGACCGTTCTGGATCGACCATGAGGGCGGGCTCTTGGAATTGCCCTTCACCACCAGCTTCATCGGCGCCCTGTCGAACCAGGGGGGCTCGCTGTTCCGGGTGATCAATGATGGTATCGGTCGGACTCTGCACCTGCCGGGTGTCTTCGCCCGGCTCGGCTTGATGAACCAGGTCAACCTGACGCCGGAAGGGGTGACCCTGAATGAGGCCAAGGCGCTGACCCGGCATCTGCTGGCCAATGGCGACAGGATCTTCACGCTGGCCTTCCACAGCACGTCACTGACGCCGGGCAGCACGCCCTATGTCAGGGATACAGCGCAGCTTGAGAAATTCCATGCCTGGCTTGAGGCCTATTTCGGCTTCTTTGCGAATGAGATCGGCGGAGTTTCCATGACGCCCCGGGCGCTCTACGAATCCGTCGGCGGCCGCATACCGGTTGCCGCCGCGCCGCAGGCCGCGGAGTAGATCAGCCGCCGACCAGCGCGCTGTAGCCGGTTGCCAGCATTTCGGGCCGGCGCGCCTCGCGGATCGTCCGCAGATTGGCGACCCATTCCGGCCGGGCGGCCAGGAAGGCGTCGCGGTCCAGCGTGCTGACCAGATAGAACAGCTCCGCCTCGCTCTCGACCAGCCAGCCGACCGGGCCGTATTTGGCGACGATGGCGTCGAATGTGCGGTTGCGGAAGGCGATCAGAGGCTTCAGCGCCGACACCGCGTCGGCGAAGGTGCCGCTGGCGGTGAAGTCATAGGCCCGGCTATGCAGCGGCAGGCAGACGAGGTCGATGGCGCGCACCGCATCCAGATAGTCCTGCCGCGACATCGAGGTGCGGGACGGTTTGCGCGCCAGCATGCTGACATCCAGATGGTCGGTGTCGGGCGCAGCGATGCCGATCGATTCGAATTGCAGATCGTCGCGCTCGGATGACCGCGCCAGGTTGGCGAAGACTTCGAACCCCTTGCTGCGCCGGGCATTGCCCAGGAAAGCGACCTTGAGCGTGCCATCCTCCGCCGGCGGCGCTTCCTCGCTCCATTCCGACACCAGGATCGGGTGTTCCAAGGTGATGACTGAGCGGTTGTCGGGCGCCAGCTCGGCAATTGCCTCTCTCACACCCAGCTCCAGCGCCAGCAGTTTGACCGATGGCGGCAAGGGGCGCTGGATTTGCGACACCAGATCGGCGGCCCGCGTGAACGGGTTGCGGGAACGCCAGATCATCGCGTCGCCCAGCTGTCCATGCAGGATCATATGCAGCGGCGCGGGCGACACTCTCGGCCATTGCCGGCCGACACCGGCATAGAGATTGCCGTCGACACCCAGCAGCGCGGCGAGGCGCAACGGCCGGCCGCGTACCGCGTCAGCCATCGTCCGGCGGCAGTTCTGCGCCGCTAGCCGTCCGCCGAGCGGATTATGGCTCGACAGGCCGAACGGCGGCGTGAAGGGCTCACAGGCTTCGAATTCGATGCCATCGAGATCGGCGACGCGCGGCTTCAGGTTGGCGACATGGCCGGCGCGGGCGCGAAAGACGATCCGGTCGGACGGGAAGGCCGCACACAGAACCCGCAGATACTCCTCATTGAAAGGGAGGTGCATGGTTTCATGGCTGATGAAATCGAAGAGCGCGATTTCGTGTAGATCGGCAGCCATTGAATGATCCCGAAGCGGTGCTCAGCAGGTGCTGGCGCTGATCGTACGGCGGCGGCGGACGACGGGGCAAGCACCGCGCATAAATCGATTTCCGATCGGTGAAATGCCGGTAAACTGCTGAAGCATCACCTGCCCGAATACGAGCTTCCATCATTTCCGAACAGCAGTCTTCCTCGCCTCGCGCCGACACGCCGCCCGCATGGTGGCTGGCGTTCGCCGGCCTCATCGCCGTGCTGCTATTTCCCTTGTTCCTGACCGAAATCCCGCCGCTGCTCGACTATCCCAACCATCTGGCGCGGATGGAGATACTGCATCGCCTGCCGGGCGATGCGGATCTGGCGAAAATCTACGGCACCAACTGGCGGATCGTCCCCAATATTGGGATCGACCTCACCATGCCGGCGCTGATGCACCTTGTGCCGCTGATGGTGGCGGGGAAGGTTTTCGTGGCGCTGGCGCTGATCCTTCCGCTGGCGGGGGTGATCGCGCTTCACCGGGCGCTGTTCCAGACCGTCAGCTACTGGCCGCTGGCGGCCAGTTTGGTCGCCTATAACCGGCTGTTCTTCTCGGGCTTCCTGAATTTCCTGATCGGCGTTGGCCTGGCGTTGCTGGCGGCTGCGCTGTGGATCGCGTGGCGCGAGCGGCCGGCCTGGCAGCGTGTCGGCAGCGCGGCAGTGATCGCGATCATCATTTTCTTCTGCCATTTGATCGCCATCGCCTTCTACGGCTTTCTGTTGCTCTCAGCTGAGTTGGTCCGATTCTTTTGGATGCGGCGGCTCGGGCACGGGTCGCTCGTCCGCCTGACGTCGATTGCCGTGCCGTTCGTCATTCCAGCGATTCTCTATCTGCGCGCCCCGATCAGCGGCGGCGATCCTTCAGCCGGGCATGGGCTGGTCGACGCGCTGAAGCATTACTACTGGGCGCTCGCCGCAGGCTCGCCCGGGCTCAAGCTCTACGGGCTGATGGGGCCGTTCCTCACCTATAACCGGCTGCTGGATGCCGGGGCGGTCGTCCTGGTGCTGGCTGTGCTGGCGCTGTTCGCGATCCAGCGCCGCCTTACCATCTCGCCGCCGCTGATCGGCGCGCTCGCTCTGCTCATGATCGTCTATCCGGTCGTGCCGTTCTTCCTGATGCAGACCGCCTGGGTTGACCAGCGCATGCCGATCCTTGCCGGCTTCCTGCTCTTTGCCGGCACTTGGCCGCGCGTGCAGTCGGGCCGCACCGGCCGGCTGATGTTGATTGCCTTCGCCGTTGCGATCCTGGCGCGAACCTTCGTGATCGGGCAGGTCTGGTCGCATCACGACGCGCAGATCGCCGACTTCCGCCAGGTGATCGCCCCGGTCCAGCCCGGCGAGCGGGTGCTGGTCGTCCAGACCGAGCGCAATGCCGACCCCGACGCCATGGTCAACCGGCCGGATAGCCTGCGGGCGATGATTGAGAACGACGCGACTATGCACCTGCCGGCCCTGCTGGTGATCGAGCACAAGGCCTTCTGGCCACTCCTTTTCACCGCACCGACCAAGCAGCCGGTCAAGGTCAACCCGCCCTACGATGCGATCTCGCTGCCCGAGGGCGAGCTCCCGTGGGCCGGCGGCCTGGCCGGCCTCGACCCGCAGACGCTCAAATGGGCGCCCTATTTGCCCGACTGGCAGCACAAGTTCGATTGGGTGCTGGTGCTGAACCCGCAGGACGCCAAGGACGGTTACTCGCTGCCCTTCGACCAGCTGGAGCGTGTCAATGCCGGCAAAGTGGCCGCGCTGTATCGGATCAGGAAGTAGCGCGAACTACTTCTTCGCACCCTTCGCATCCACCTGGGCGGCGCGGTCCAGCGCGGTCTTCGCCTTGTCGTTCTCGCCCAGCACCTGATAGGCGCGGGCCAGCTTGCGCCAGCCTTCGGCGTCGTCGGGGTTGGCCTGCAGCCGGGTTGCCAGCTTGTCGACCATGGCGTGGATCATCTCGGCTTGCTCTTCCGGCGACATCTGCTGGATCGCTTGGCCGGCGGCGCTGTTGGGCGCGTCGGCGGTGGGGCCGAGGGGTTGCGGCGTGGTGCCAGGGGATGTGGCGCCAGGGGACGTAGCGATCGGGCCGGCGGATTTCGTGCCGCTGGCGGCGCGGGCCTCGGCGGCCTCGGCCTGCTTCGTCGCGTCGTTGGCTTTCCCCGCCATGCCCATCACCTGATAGGCGCGGGCCAGCTTGCGCCAGCCCTCCGGGTCGTCGGGATTGGCCTCAAGCCGGGCGGCGAGGCGGGCGACCATGCTCTCGATCATCTGGCGCTGCTGGTCGGGCGCCATCTGCTTGATCGCCTCGCCCTCGGGTGTATTCGGCCCGCCCTCCAGCGGTCCTTCTCCGGCCGTCATCGCGGTCGGCGGCTTCGGATCGGGCGTTTCCTTGGCCGGGTCGAGCCCCAGTGCCTGGGCGGCGCTGGCGATCCGCGCCCGCGTCTGCTCGATCCAGGGCGCATCGGCCGGGGACTCCGACAGCAACACCTGCCAACCGCGCAATGCGGTCTTCATGTCGCCGGCCTGCGCCGACGCCAAAGCGAGGTAATAGCGTGCCTCCGGCTGCGATTCGGAGTCCTGCGGGATCGACTGGAACAGCTGCTTAGCTTCTTCGCCCACCGCCCCGCCGCTGGCATTGATCAGTGCCTCGCCCAGCGCGGCGCTGATGCCGGGATCGTCCGGCGATATTCGCTTGGCGATACGGAAGCTCTCCACCGCCTGGCGCGGCTGGCCCAGCTTCACATAGGCCTCGCCCACCATCACCCAGCGGTCCAGATCGTCCTTCGTTTCCTTCAGCCGGGTACGGATTTCATTGACCTGGGCAATCAGCTTCGCGGGGTCCTGGCCCTGCTGGATGTTGCGCGCGGCCAGCGGCTGGCCGGGCAGGTCGGGCTGACCGACCGACAGATAGATCACCAGCCCACCGACCGGGACCAATATGGCGATGATCGTCGTCAGGATGCGCGACGGCGCGGTTGTCGCGGCAGCGGGCTGAGCCGCGCGGGCCGCGTTCAACATGCGCCGGCCAATCTCGGTCTCCATCGACGCCGCCTGCTCGATCTCGATCAGGCCCCGGGCACGGTCGCGCTCCAGCTCCGCCAACTGGTCGCGATAGACCGCGAGGTCGGTGCCACCCAGGTCGCCCGTATTCCCCTTGCGCATCAGCGGCAGGGCCAGCAGCGCGACGACGGCCGCGGTCAGCAGGCCGGCGACGATCCAGAATCCGATCATTTCAGGGCCTCGACCTCGGCTTTTTCCGCCGCGGTCAGCGGCGCCGCCTCGGGCGTGGTCGGCCGGCGGCGGGTCATGAAGAAGGCGAAAATCCCGCCCAGCACAAAG
>Ga0268266_10002611_pt1 | contig 19093 bp, 19 predicted proteins | sample KBSS13metaG_FD_190356 | JGI IMG/M metagenome (GOLD analysis project Ga0268266, IMG submission 190356) | Switchgrass rhizosphere microbial communities from Kellogg Biological Station, Michigan, USA - KBS S1-3 metaG (SPAdes) (version 2) | ecosystem: Host-associated > Plants > Roots > Rhizosphere...
GCGACAGGTCGCGGGCGATCGGCAGCGTCATGCCGACCACGCCGCCCTTGGATGCGGAGTATGCGGCCTGGCCGATCTGTCCTTCGAACGCCGCGACGGACGCGGTGTTGATGATGACGCCACGCTCGCCGTCGATCGGTTCGGTCTTGGCGATGCGCTCGGCCGACAGCCGAAGCACATTGAACGTGCCGATCAGGTTGACCTCGACGACCTTCTTGAATGCGTCGAGCGGGAACGGGCCGTCCTTGGACAGCGTCTTGGCCGCGTTGCCGATACCGGCGCAGTTGACGTTGATGCGCAGCGGGCCGATCTTTTCTGCGGCGTCGAGTGCTGCGGACACCGCGTCGGGATCGGTCACATTCGTCTCCACGAACTGGGCGCGATCGCCGAGTTCCTTGACCGCGTCCTCACCTCGCAGGTCGATGACGACGACGGATGCGCCCCGGTCGAGCAGCCGCTTCGTGGTCGCCAGGCCGAGACCCGAGGCTCCCCCGGTGACAACGGCTACCGCGTCTTTGATCTCCACTGATTGCGTTCCTTTCCTCTACTGCCAGTCGCGCAGGACGGCGTCGGTGTCGGCGCCGGGTACTCCCGGCGCTTTCGGTTGGTCGGGCACAGTGCGCGAAAACCGCGGCGCCGGTACGGGATACAGAAAACCGTTCTCGCGGTAGAACGTGTCGCGCTCGGTGATGTGTGGTTCGGTTTCGACTTCGGCGAAGGACAGCACCGGCGCGACGCAGGCGTCGCTGTCGGCGAACACCTTGGCCCAGTGGTCGCGGTCCTGTGACGCGAACACCTCGGTCAGCTTCGCGCGCAGCTCGGGCCAGCGGCTGACGTCGTTTTGCGCGGGCAGGTCAGCGGCGTCGAGCCCGAGCTTGTCGAGCAGCTCGGCGAAGAACTGCGGCTCGATGGAGCCGACGGAGACGTAGCGACCGTCGGCGCAGGTGTAGGTGTCGTAGTACGGCGCGCCGGTGTCGAGCATGTTGACGCCGCGCTCGTCGCTCCACATGCCCATCCCGCGGAACGCCCACATCATCGTGGAGAGCACGCTCGAGCCGTCGACCATGGCCGCGTCGATGATCTGGCCGTGCCCGGAGCGCTCGCGTTCCCACAGCGCGGACAGAATGCCGACGACGAGAAACATTGAGCCACCGCCGAAGTCGCCGACCAGGTTCAGCGGCGGAACCGGACGTTCGCCTGCGCGGCCGACCGCGTGCAGCACGCCGTTGAGCGAGATGTAGTTGATGTCGTGGCCGGCCTGCTGACTGCGTGGGCCGGTCTGACCCCAGCCGGTCATGCGGCCGTAGATCAGTTTGTCGTTGACCTTCGCGCAGTCCTGCGGGCCGAGCCCGAGCCGCTCGGTGACACCGGGCCGGAAGCCCTCGATCAGCACGTCGGCCTTGGCCACCAGTTGCAGCACGAACTCGCGACCTTCGTCGCTCTTGAGGTCGGCAGTGACCGAGCGCCGGTTACGCAACAAATAGTCGCGACCGGGTTCAGTCGCTGGTCCTGGCCCCTTGCCGGGACGCTCGACACGGACGACGTCGGCGCCGAGGTCGCCCAGCAGCATCGCAGCGTGTGGGCCTGGGCCGATGCCGGCCAATTCGACGACTCGCAGTCCGTGCAGTGGTCCAGCCATGTCCAAACCCGCCCTCCGTAAGGTGACCGCGACATAGCTTACTTGTATAACCATGTGGCCCGACCTAGGGTGCCTGGTATGACGACAACGGACTCCCGCGCGGGCGCGTACACGAGCATCGCCGACCTTTCCGTCGAGCTTGCCGACGGTGTGCTGTCGGTGACGCTGAACCGTCCCGACAGCCTGAACTCGTTGACCGCGGCGATGCTCAAGGGCATCGGCGACGCGCTGGAGCAGGCGGCGGACGATCCGCGGGTGCGCGTGGTGCGCCTCGGCGGAGCGGGCCGCGGATTCTCGTCGGGCGCAGGGATCAGCGAAGAGGATCACGCGAATCCGGGGGCCGCAGGCACGCCGGCCGATGTGCTCGACGCGGCCAACCGGGCGGTCCGCTCGATTGTTGCGTTGCCGCAACCGGTGGTCGCGGTCGTACAGGGACCGGCGGCAGGGGTCGGCGCGTCGCTGGCGTTGGCCTCCGACATCGTATTGGCTTCGGAGAAGGCGTTTTTCATGCTGGCGTTCACGAAGATCGGGCTGATGCCCGACGGTGGCGCTTCGGCGTTGATCGCCGCGGCGGTCGGGCGGATCAGGGCGATGCGGATGGCACTGCTGGCCGAACGGATTTCAGCGGCGGAGGCGTTCGACTGGGGCCTGGTCACGGCGGTGTATCCGGCCGACGAGTTCGATGCCGAGGTCGCCAAGGTGATCTCGACGCTGGTGTCAGGACCCGCAGTTGCGCTGCGCAAGACCAAGGACGCGATCAACGCGGCGACGCTGGTGGAGTTGGAGGCGGCGCTGGAGCGTGAGAAGCGGGGCCAGTTGGTGCTGCTCGAGTCGGCCGACTTCCGCGAGGGCACGCGGGCCTTCCAGCAGCGTCGGCCTGCGAACTTCACCGACTCCTGAGCGACTCGCAAAAACTCATCGGCGGAAAACTGAGGGAATCGCCGGTGGTGCGTGCTCCTACCAGGTGAACGCGGCCCACTCAGGGCGGCGACAACACCTCAAGGAGTAATCATGACCAGCAACGACACCCGCCGCCGGTGGCTTCGACTCGCGTCGGTATCGCTATTCGCGGCGGCGTTCGGCATCAGCTCAGCGGCGACGGCGCATGCCGTCGACAACAACCAAGGTCAGGGCGCGTTCCTAGCGTGCTACAAGGAGATGATCTCGCACGCCCCGCACGATCCGCCGACACAGGACGACGCCGACATCGCCACCCACGACTGCTGCCTCAACACCGGTGGGTCGTGGAGCACGAGCGACTATCACCACGGCTTCTGCATCTGGCCGCCCACCGATTCTGGGTCGGGTGGCAGACCTGTTCCCGGCACACGCGTCGCCGTCCACCCGAACCCGGGCCGGCTGGCGTACTAGCGCTGCGCGGGACCGAAATTCGGTGGACGCGCGGATGAGGCGTCCGCGACCATCTAGCGGTGAGTACGCAATTCGAGATCGAACAGCCGGTGGTCGACGCCGGCGGCTGGCGCGTGCTCGCACCCTTCAGATTCCGCGAGTACCGCCTACTGATCGCCGCGGTGTCGCTGTCGATCTTCGCCGAAGGCATGTGGGCCGTCGTGATGGCGCTTCAGGTCATCGAACTCGACAACGACCCCGCGTCGCTGTCGCTGGTCGCCACCTGCCTGGGCGCAGGCCTTGTCATGTTCGTGTTGGTCGGCGGGCTGGCCGCGGATCGAATCAGCCAGCGCGCCATCATCATCGCCGTCGAGACCGTCAATGTGATCGTCGTGTCGACCATCGCGGTCCTCGGACTCACCGGCGCGCTGAGGATCTGGCATATGGCGGTGGCCGCCGGTGCGCTCGGCATCGCGGCGGCGTTCTTCTTCCCCGCCTACAGCGCGATCCTGCCCAGGATCCTGCCCGCCGAACAGTTGCTCGCCGCCAACGGTGTCGAAGGCGTCGTGCGCCCCGTGTTTCAGCGTGCCGCTGGGCCCGCCATCGCCGGCCTCGTCGTCGGCGCGACGTTCCCCTCGTTGGGCGCCGTCGTGGTTGCGGCGTTGTTCGCGATCGGCCTGACATTGCTGGTGGCCACCAGGCCAGCAGTGAAAGCGGCTGTGCACCAGCCTGATCGGCCGCACTTGCTGCGGGACCTTCGCCAAGGATTCGTGTTCATGGTCCGCACGCCGTGGCTGCTGTGGACGCTGCTGTTCGCAAGCATTTTCGTGCTCGTGGTGCTCGGGCCGATCGAAGTGCTGCTGCCCTTCATCGCCAAGCAACGCTTCGAGGACGGCGCCCGCACGTTCGGCTTCATCCTGGCGTTCTTCGGCGTCGGCAGCGCATTGGGCGCGCTCGCGGTGTCGTCGCGACGACTACCGCGTCGCTATCTCACGGTGATGATGACGATGTGGAGCGTCGGTTCGATACCACTCGTGATCGTCGGGATCACCTCGTCGTTCCCGTTGATGGCAGCCGCGACGTTCGTCATCGGCGTCACTGACGGCGCGGGCATGGTCATCTGGGGCACACTGCTGCAACGGCGCGTTCCGACGGAGATGCTGGGCCGCGTGTCGAGCCTGGACTTCTTCGTGTCGCTGGCGTTCATGCCGGTGTCGTTCGCGATCGTCGGTCCGCTGTCGAAAGTCGTTTCAATGCAAACGATTTTCTTGGTGGCAGGAGTAGTGCCGGTGGCGCTCGCGGCGGTCGCCATGCATGCGGCTCGCATGCGCCGCGACGAGCTGGCCCACCCCCTGCGCTAGACGCCAAAAATCGGCGGAAGTGCGAGCACCATGACCAGACCCCAGAAGAAGTGGATCAGCATAGGAGCGAGTACACCGCCGGTGATGCGGCGGGCGCATGCGCACACCGCACCAAGTATCACAGCGGCGAAGCCGAGCATCGGATTACTGGTGGTCGCTGTCGTGATCACGTAGATGACCGTCGAGATCACGACCGGATAGGCCTTGCCCAACGCGGTGTACAACGCACCACGGAAGAACATCTCTTCCGTGATTCCGTTGATCACGGTGATGAACACGACCAACGCCAGCGGGCCGTAGCGGGCGAATTCCAGTACCTGCGTGATGTATTCGCGTACACCAGGAATCTCACGCGCGATCAGGCCGCCGACAACGAAAGCGCCGCCCAACAGCAAGCCTACCGCTGTGCCGGTGATCACCGGACGTTGGTTGCGCCCGCGGAATCGGATACAGCCGAGATGCAGGGGCCCCGAAAGCAGCGCGCCCATCGCCCAGACTGCCGCCAGGGCGAGCGTCAACCAGTAGAACGACTCGTCCCCGGGCCGCCGTGTGAGCGAATAATTAAGCAGCGCAGCACCGATGACGAGGACGATCGCGACGACTATCCGGCGGCGCCGCACGACTGCAGGCGGTTCGTGGTGCGGGACAGGACAGGCACCCACGATCTCCTTCGCCTCGGCGAGCCAACCGGGCCGAGTCGCGGTGGATTGAGTCATTCTCAACCCGCCTTCGGCGCGAGGTTGATCACCGTGTCGAGTCCGGTGCGCACTGCGCCCGCAACCGGTCCCGGCACAAATCCGAGCAATCCCAGCGCCGGGCGCACGATCGACGGCGTAACCGCTTGCGCCAGTTGCCGAATGCGCGCAATGTCACCGCCGGCCCACGACGGATCGGTGTCGGCCAGATGATGAGGATCGGCGAGCTCGTTGACCGGCCGCGGCCGATCACTCGACAGCGCACGGGTGATCGCGTCGTCGATGCCCAACAGTCCACCCGACGGGTCGGGCACCACGTCGCGCAGTCGCGCCTCCGAGGCCATCATCGGATAGTCAAGGGACTCAACCAGATCCGCGGCCAGCCCGCCGGGGACTGGCAGCACCGCGGCTGTCATCCAGGACACCACACCGGTGTCGACCATGGGTATCGGCAGCTCCGCGCGCCACCGGCCGGATATCCGCGCATAGGTACGCAGCAGCTCACTGTAGGACGTCGTCTCGGGGCCGAAGATGTCATAGGCACCGGCAGGTACCCGCGCCGAGTCAGCCGCAGCGACCAGGTAATAGAGAACGTCGCGGATCGAGATCGGGTCCATCGGGTTCGCCGACCACGCGGGCATCGGAATCAGCACGAACCGGTCGCTGACGTAACGGAGCATCTCGAACGACGTCGATCCCGACCCGATGATCATCGCCGCGCCCAGCCACACCACATCGGGGCCGCCGTCGACGCTCAACGCGTGCGCTACCTCGGCGCGGCTGGTCAGGTGTTCGGAGAGCTCGTCGTCATCGGGGACGAAGCCGCCCAGATACACGATGCGCCGCACTCCGGCGTCCTTGGCCGCGTTGGCGACGATAGCAGCGGCGCGGTTGTCGGCCTCGCGGAAATCGGGCTGGCCGATGCCATGCACCAGGTAGTAGAGGACATCGACAGCGCCGGCATCGGCGAACGCCTGCTTGGCCGACGCTTCGTCGTGCGCGTCGAGCGCGACGCCAGTGACCTGGTCATGCCAGCCGAAATCCATCAGCCGATCGGGGTTTCGGGTGGCGGCGATCACGTCGTGGCCCTCGTCGAGCAGCGCGCTGACGAGCCGTGAGCCGACGTAACCGGTCGCGCCGGTAACCAGAATTCGCACGGAAGTCACCGTACGGAGGTACCCGCAGCTGCCGAATCGAAATCAAATTATCGGCGGCTGCCACGCACAAAAACCCCGGCGGTAATCGCCGAAATCGCAGCATCGACAGCGCGCTCAGCATCTCTTGCGGTGAGAGGCCTTGTGCTGGTGAGGAATTGATAGTAGAGCGGCGCCGAGACCTGCCGGATCGCGGCGGCCGCATCCGTCCCCTCCGGCGCTTCACCGCGCGCCACCGCGTCGACGACACAACCCGACCACTCCGCGACCCGACGGTCATAGAACGTCGACAGCGCCGCCGCAGTGCGGTCATCGCAGCTCGACGCCGCGATTATCGCCTTGAACAGGCGGCCCTGCCGCGGGTTCGTCAGGGTCCGCCGCACGAGGGTGGCGTTCGCGCGTAAGTCACCCCGCAGCGATCCGGTGTCGGCACGCGGCAGCGACTGAGCGGCCATGTCGCACAGCAGATCGGTGACGAGCCCGGTCACTGATCCCCACCGGCGGTACACCGTCGACTTGCCGACCCCCGCCCGCTCAGCGACAGCCGTCAATTCCAGGCCGTGCAGGCCGGACGCCACCAGCATGTCGCCGGCCGCACGCAGCACGGCAGTCCGCACGGCGGCCGTTCGCCCGCCCGGCCGCAGCGAGCCCGGGGTAATCATGTGGTCGATATTAACGGGAATAGAGTTTCGTTAGTCGAGGTTGCGACGGAAGCGAGGACTAATGAGACTGGATTCCTATTAAGGAGAGATCGTGGAGTATCGAAGAGTCGGCGACTCCGGACTTGTGGTGTCGGAATTGAGCCTGGGCACCGCGACATTCGCGGGAGTCGGGGATTTTTTCGGTGCCTGGGGCAACACCGACGTCGAACAGGCACGCAGGCTCCTCGACGTGAGCCTCGACGCTGGTGTCAATCTCGTCGACACGGCGGATGTGTATTCCAATGGCGCGGCCGAAGAAGTACTCGGCCAGGCGCTGCGCGGCCGGCGGGACGACGTGCTGATTTCGACCAAGGCCAGCCTGCCCACCGGGCCCAACGACTGGGGCTCGTCGCGTCCCCGCCTGTTGCGTGCCGTCGACCGCGCGTTGCAGCGGCTGCAGACCGACCACATCGACCTGTTCCAACTGCACGGCTTCGACGCGTTCACCCCCATCGACGAAGTACTGCAGACGCTGGAGATGCTCGTCGAGCAGGGCAAGTTGCGCTATACGGGCGTATCCAACTTCTCGGGCTGGCAGTTGATGAAGTCGCTGTCGCTTGCCGACGCAGGCCACCGGCCGCGGTATATCGCGCACCAGGTCTATTACTCACTCGTTGGCCGCGACTATGAATGGGAACTGATGCCGCTCGGCATCGCCGAAGGCATCGGGGCAATCGTGTGGAGTCCGCTGGGCTGGGGCAGGCTGACAGGAAAGATCCGCAGAGACACGCCGTTGCCCGAACGCAGCCGGCTGCATGCCACCGCCGCCGCGGGGCCCCCGGTCGACGACGAACAGCTCTACGCGATCGTCGACGTGCTGGACGAGATCGCTACCGAGACAAGCAAATCCGTAGCGCAGATCGCGTTGAATTGGTTACTTCGTCGGCCGACGGTGGCGTCGGTGATCATCGGCGCGCGCGACGAGAGGCAACTACGCGACAACCTCGGCGCCGTCGGCTGGCGGCTCGATTCCGACCAGATGGCCCGGCTGGATGCGGTCAGTTCGCGCGAAGCGCCGTACCCCTACTTCCCGTACTTCCGGCAAGAGGGGTTCACGCGGCTCAATCCGCCGATCGGCGCCTAGCTGAGCGCTTCGCGGTGCAGCTCGGTCATCGCCTGGTACACCTGCGCATTGTTCCGGTTGTGCGCGACCTCGGCGTCCGACAATTCGCGACGGACCTTGCCCGGCACGCCCGCCACCAGCGACCGCGGCGGGATCACCACGCCCTGCAGCACCAACGCACTCGCAGCGATCAGCGACCCCGCACCGATCTTCGCGCCGTTGAGGATCACCGCCCCCATCCCGATGAGGCAGCCGTCCTCGATCTCGCAGCCGTGCAAAACGGCGTTGTGCCCGACGCTGACATGGGCGCCGATCCGGGCCGGAAAGCCCGGGTCGACGTGGATCGTCGCCCCGTCCTGGACGTTCGCGCCGAAGCCGATCTCGATCGGCTCGGCCTCTGCGCGCAGCGTCGCGCCGTACCAGACGCTCGCCCTCGCGGCCAGCGTGACCTGGCCGATCACACTCGCGGTCGGCGCGACCCACGACTCCGCGTGCAGCTGGGGCGCGCGCCCGCGAATGGGCAGGATCAGGGGCTGAAGCATGACGGACATCGTATTCACCCGCGGTTTGCCGGTCCGTCACCCGCCCGCTGCGGCCGGACACTAGGCGCCTTGGTACACCTTGCGATAACTCGACGGTGATATGCCCATGCCGCGGCGCAGATGGTGACGCAGGTTGCCGCCCGTTCCGAGACCAGACAGCCGTGCGACCTCGTCGACCGGTAGATCGCGCGACTCCAGGAGTTCGCGGGCGCGGTCTATTCGACGCTGACGAATCCACATTCCCGGTGACTGCCCGGTCTCCTCGCGGAACCGGCGGTTGAACGTGCGTGCGCTCATCTTCGCGTGCCGCGCCAGCCGCTGCACTGTGAGCTCCTCGTCGAGGTGTTGCAGCGCCCACTCCCGCGTCGTCGCCGTCGAAAAGTGATCCGGCGCAGGCACGTGCCTGTCGATGAACTGCGCCTGACCACCTTCTCGCCACGGCGGCACCACGCAGTATCTGGCTACCGCGTTGGCCACCTGCGCACCGTGATCGGAGCGAATTAGGTGCAGGCACAAGTCAATTCCCGCGGCAAGGCCCGCCGAGGTGAGCACATCTCCGTCGTCGACGAACAACACGTTCTCGTCGATCAGCACCCGCGGATGCAGCCGCCGCATGTCGTCGGCGAACTTCCAATGCGTGGTCGCACGGCGTCCGTCGAGCAGCCCGGCCGCGGCGAGGATGAACGCGCCGGTGCAGATCGACACCAAGCGGGCGTCGGGCCGGATCCGCGCCAACGCTTCGGTCACCTCGGGTGTCAGCACCCCTTCGGTGCGGGCCGACGGGAACCGGGTGCCGGGGATGACGACCGTGTCTGCACTTTCCAGCGCCTCAGGTCCCGCTTCAGGCACCACGGCGAAGCCCGTCGTCGCCGCCACCGGACCTGGCGTCAGCCCGCATGTGACGACCTCGTAGAGCGCGTTGCCGTCGGCGTCGGTCGCGTTCGAGAACAGCAAGGGCGGGATCGCCGCGTCGAATCCCACGACAGGAGGCAACAACAGGACGGCGACGCGATGCATGCCGCCATTTTGGCATGTTTTTGATGATTAGTGTCATTCATGCCACTAGTCGCGCCTCGACGGATCCGCGACAGTGATTCGGTGACGCTCACCGCCGCACGGAAACGCACGCCCCTGGCCCGGATTCACTGGGCCTGGGTGGTGGCCGCCGTCAGCTTCGTCGCGATCCTCGGCGCGGCCGGGTTCCGCTCGGTGCCCGGCGTGATGATGAACCCACTGCACCACGAGTTCGGCTGGTCGCACGGGGTGGTCGGGCTGGCGATGTCGGTCAACATGACGCTGTTCGGGCTGACCGCGCCGTTCGCGGCGGCCCTGATGGACCGGTTCGGCGTGCGGCCGGTCTTGTCGGTGGCGCTGGTGCTGATCGCGACCGGGTCGGCGCTGAGCGTGACGATGACCGCGAGCTGGCAGCTGGTGCTGCTGTGGGGCGTGCTGGTCGGCGTCGGCACGGGCTCAATTTCGATGGGCTTCGTCGCGACCGTCGCGACCCGCTGGTTCGAGGCCCGCCGCGGCCTCGTCACCGGAGTGCTGACCGCGGCAAGTGCGACCGGGCAGTTGATCTTCCTGCCGATCGTCGCGGAGGTAACCACCCGGCATGGTTGGCGCTGGGCGTCGTTGATCGTGGCCGCCGCGGCCCTCAGCGTGGTCCCGCTGGTGCTCGTGTTCATGCGAAACTACCCGCGGGACAAGGGATTAACGGCATACGGCGCGACGGTCGCCGAGCCCGCCGTCGTGCCTGCGTCGAGTTTCAAGGCCGCGTTCGAGGGGTTGCGCATCGGCGCGCGGGTGCCGGCCTTCTGGCTGCTGGCCGGCAGCTTCGCGATCTGCGGGATGACGACGAACGGCTTGATCGGCACGCACTTCATCCCCGCCGCCAACGACCACGGCATGCCCACGACCGTGGCGGCGGGACTGCTGGCGACGATCGGCATCCTCGACGTGGCAGGCACGGTGTTCTCGGGCTGGCTGACCGACCGCGTCGACCCCCGGCTGCTGCTGGTCGTCTACTACACCGGCCGCGGGATATCCCTGCTGCTGCTCCCGGCGCTGCTCTCGCCGCAGGCCGAGCCAAGCACCTGGGTGTTCGTCATCTTCTACGGCCTGGACTGGGTTGCGACGGTGCCTCCGACGATCGTGCTGTGCCGCAACTACTTCGGTACGCGCTCCCCAGTCGTGTTCGGTTGGGTGTTCGCCTCCCACCAGCTCGGCGCTGCGATCGCTGCCGCAGGCGCCGGCCGGCTGCGGGATTTGCAGGGAAACTACGACATGGCGTTCTACCTGGCGGCCGGCCTGTGCTTCGTCGCTACGCTGCTGTGTGGCCAAGTCCGAAAGGTGCAGGTCAGCGCACCTGTAACGTAATTAGCCCGTCGGAACGACTTTGGAATTGGGCCTTCGCTGCCCTTAACATGCGATGCGACCTGACGAAGGAGCCGACATTGAAGACTCGCGCCAGCAAGGCATTGGGAGCCGCGGCCGGGATTGCCGCGATCGCCGTATCGGTGCCGTTCGCGCTCAACGCGCCGTTCACCGGCAACGCGTACGCCGACCCGCCGCCGACGGACGTCTCGACGCCCGTTGCGCCGATCCCCGACCCTCAGGGCTCTGGCTGTGACGCCTTCAAGACCGAGTTGCCGAACTGGAAGGCCTTCGCCAAGCAGCCCGTCAGCCAGGTGCTCGGCAGCATCCCGGAAATCTCGACGTTCAACTCGTTGATCTCCGGTGGGGCCAACCCGGCCGTCAACATCCTCTCGGTGCTCGACGGCGGTCCCTACGTCGTCTTCGCCCCGACCAACGACGCGTTCGCGGCGATGCCGGATCTCGCAGCCGTCACGGCGGACCCCGCGGCGCTGTACAAGCTCGACTACTACCACGCCTTCCTCGGCCTGCTCGGCCCTGACGATCTCAAGGGCCAGCGGCCCACGCAGCAGGGTGCAGAGATCAAGGTGACCGGCAAGGGCGGCGACATCAAGGTCAACGACACGGCCAAGGTCGTCTGCGGTGGCATCCAGGCCAACAACGCGCGGATCTACATCATCGATCAGGTGCTGGATCCTGCGACGGCGCCGGAGCCGGTCACACCGACCGGCACCAGCGCTACGTCGACCACGACGACCACAAGCACGTCGACGGAGGCACCGGCGGCCCCGGCGCCGGCCGGCTAACGACTGACGCCGAAACGGACGTTTGGGCGGGAAAGTGCGAGTTGGTCCCGCCCAAACGTCGATCTCGGCGCGCTAGAGCCGGCTAGAGGCCTAGGTCGCGGCCAATGATCTCCTTCATGATCTCGGTCGTACCGCCGAAGATCGTCTGGATACGCACGTCGACGTAGTCACGGGCGACCTTGTACTCGTTCATGTAGCCGTACCCGCCGTGCAGCTGAACACAGTTGTCGACGACGCGCTTGCCGAGCTCGGTACACCACCACTTGGCCTTGGACGCCTGCACCGCGGTCAGTTCCTTGTCGACGGCGGCGCGCAGGCACCGGTCGATGTATTGCTCGGCGATTTCGAGTTCGGTGTCCATCTCGGCCATCAGGAACCGGTTGTGCTGAAAGCTGCCGATCGGCTGCCCGAACGCCTTGCGGTCCTTGACGTATTGCAGTGTCTCGCGCCAGGTTTCACGGGCACCGGCGATCGCCGCGATCGCGATGGACAACCGCTCAGACGGCAGGTTGTGCATCAGATGGTAAAAGCCCTTGCCTTCCTCGCCGAGGAGGTTGTTGCCGGGCACGCGGACATTCTCGAAGTGCAGCTCTGCGGTGTCTGCGGCGTGCAGGCCCATCTTGTCGAGCTTGCGCCCGCGTTCAAAGCCCTCCATGCCCCGCTCGACGACCAGCAGCGAGAAACCCTTGTGGCCGGCTTCGGGGTCGGTGCGGGCCACCACGATCACCAGGTCGCTGTTGATGCCCGCTGAGATGAATGTCTTGGAGCCGTTGAGGATCCAGTCATCGCCGTCGCGAACGGCCGTGGTTTTGATGCCGGCCAGGTCGCTGCCCGCGCCGGGTTCTGTCATCGCGATCGCGCCGATCAGCTCGCCGGTGATGTACCCCGGCAGCCACCGCTCTTTCTGCTCGTCGGTGGCCAACGACGCGAAGTACGGCCCGACGATGTCGTTCTGCAGGCTCACCCCCGGGGTCGCGGGACCGAACTTCGAGAACTCCTCGACGATCACCGCGTTGAACCGGAAGTCGTCGACGCCTCCGCCGCCGTACTCCTCGGGCATGTTGAACCCGATCAGGCCGTATTTGCCTGCGGCCACGTAGGATTCGCGGTCGACGAGGCGATCGCTCTCCCACTTCTCGACGTGCGGCGCGCACTCCTTTTCCAGGAACTGGCGCGCGGTCTCGCGCAGTTGGTCATGCTCGGCTTCGAATACCAGACGCTTCATCTATTTTGCTTTCCATACAGGCTGACGCTTCTCGGCAAACGCCAGCGGTCCTTCTTTGGCGTCCTCGGAACGGATCAGCGTCCCGATTTCGCGCATGGTCCTTGCCCAGCCCGCCTCGTCGCCGGTGACCACCCCGTCGTCGACGCCCATCGCGACGCGCTTGCTCGCCCACACGGCCAGCGGCGCGTTGCACGTAATGCGTTCGGCGAGCGCGAGAGCCGCCTCCACCGCGGTGCCGTCGGGTACGACCTGATTGATCAGCCCCCACTTGAGCGCATCGGCCGAACTCATCGGCTCGCCGGTGAAGATCAGCTCCATCGCGACCTTGCGGGGCAGGTGATCGACGATGCGGAACACGCCGCCCGCCGCGGCGATCAGGCCCCGCTTCACTTCGGGCAGACCGAATTTCGCGCGTTCCTCCGCGACAACGAGGTCACTGGCGAGCGCCAGCTCTGAGCCACCGCCGAGCGCCGTGCCGTTGACGGCGGCGATGGTCGGCTTGTCGATGTAATGGTGCACGTATCCCGCGAAGCCCCATTCGCCGTGATCGGGATGGAAGAGATTCTCGCGACGAGAGATGGCCTTGAGATCTGCTCCGGCGCAGAAGGATTCACCGGCGCCGGTGATGATCACGGCGCGCACATCGGGATCGTCCTGCGCGGCCTGCAGCGCGTCACCGACGGCGGTACTCACCGCACTGTTGACCGCGTTGCGGGCCTCAGGCCGGTTGATCGTGATGATCAGGACGTTGCCCCGCCGCTCCGTGAGAGCGGCGGGGGCCTGAACGTCTGATGTCACAGCAGCTCGATGATGGTGGCGTTGGCCTGGCCGCCACCCTCGCACATCGTCTGCAAGCCGTATTGAATTCCCTTGTCCCGCATGTGGTACAGCATCGTGGTCATTATGCGCGCGCCGGAGCCGCCGAGCGGGTGCCCGAGGGCGATCGCGCCGCCGTTGGGGTTGAGCTTTTTCTCGTCGGCGCCGATGTCCTTCAGCCACGCCATCGGCACCGGGGCGAAGGCCTCGTTGACCTCGAACACGCCGATGTCGTCGACCGAGAGGCCGGAGCGCTTCAGCGCCTTCTGGGTGGCAGGGATCGGTGCGGTCAGCATGATCACCGGATCAGCACCGGCCAGCACTGCGGTGTGCACCTTGGCAAGCGGCTTGAGGCCCAACGACTTCGCCTTCTCGGCGGACATGAACAGGATCGCGGCTGATCCGTCGGAGATCTGCGACGAGTTACCCGCGTGGATGACGCCGCCCTCCTTGAAGGCCGGCTTCAGCTCGCCCATCTTCTCGATGGTGGTGCCACGACGGATGCCCTCATCCTTGAGTACCGGATTGCCGTCCTGGTCCTTGATCGCCACGATCTGGTCATCGAATGCGCCGGAATCCTGTGCCGCCGCGGCCTTCTCGTGTGAGCCGAGCGAGAACTGGTCAACCATGGTGCGGTCGAAACCCCACTGGTCGGCGATCATCTCGGCGCCGATGCCCTGGTTCGGGGTTTGGCTGTAGCGGTTGCGGAACGCCTCGGGGTACGGGTGGCCGCCGTTGGCCAACGATGAGCCCATCGGCACCCTTGACATGACCTCGACACCGCCGGCGACCACCACGTCGTAGTGCCCGGCGACGACGCCGGCCGCCGCGAAGTGGACCGACTGCTGGCTGGATCCACACTGCCGATCGACGGTCACACCCGGCACGCTCTCGGGCCAACCCGCCGCCAGCACCGCGGTGCGGGCGATGTCGAGTGCCTGCTCGCCGGCCTGCATCACACAGCCCCAGATGACGTCGTCGACGATCGCGGGGTCGATGCCCGTGCGCTCGACCAGGCCGTTGAGCACCTGCGCGGATAGCTCACCGGGATGCACACCCGACAGCCCACCGTTGCGCTTGCCGACAGGCGACCGCACAGCCTCGACGATGACGGCTTCAGCCATGACACTTCTCCTTTGAACGTGGTGTTTCCCCGAAGGTAGAGCAACAAAGTTTACTAGGTCAACCTACTGGTTGGTAGGCTGTCGTCGAGCATTCGTGCCGGTCTCAGGTTCCCCGACATGGTTTACTGAGTTGCATAGCTCGGGGAGACACTATTTGGGAGACGTTGTGACGAGAAGCACACCGCTGGCGCCGATGATCGGCCCTAACGCCGTTGCGGCCGGCGCGGCGGCGGTCCGGTCCCCCAAGACAGCCGAGCTCGTCGCCGGCACGCTGCGTCGCATGATCGTGGACGGTCAGCTGAAGGACGGCGATTTCCTGCCCAACGAGGCCGAATTGATGGCCCACTTCGGCGTCAGCCGTCCGACGTTGCGCGAGGCGGTCCGGGTGCTGGAGTCCGAACGGCTGGTCGAGGTGCGACGGGGGTCGCGTACCGGCGCCCGCGTCCGAGTGCCCGGCCCGGAGATCGTGGCGCGGCCGGCGGGCCTGCTGCTCGAACTGACCGGTGCCACCATCGCCGATGTCATGGTGGCCCAGGCGGGTATCGAGCCGATGGCAGCGCGACTGCTCGCGGAATCCGGGAATGCTGAGGCGTTCGACGAACTGGACAAGATGCTCGCCGACCAGATTCCCGCTGGCTGGCAGTCGGGCCGGCTGGCCGAGGCGACCGGGGATTTCCATCGCCGGATGGTGGAGCTTTCCGGCAACGCGACGCTTTCCATCATGGCCGGCATGTTGCACGAGATCACGGTGCGTCACACCGCCTTTGTCTTCAAGGAGAATCGGCCGGTATCCAAGGCCGACTATGACAAGTTGATGCGCTCGTATGCACGCCTGATGAAGTTGTTGCGCGCAGGCGATGGGGCGGCCGCCGAGGCGCACTGGCGCAAACATCTCGATGTCGCCCGCGGCCTCATGCTGGAGGGACTCGAGACCGTCAAGGTCCGCGACGTGATGGGCTAGTCCGGCCAGACCGCAAGCCGCGTGGCGGTGTCCGCGAGTCCGTCGGCCGTCTTCCACCGCATCGGCAACAGCCGATACCGCCAGCTGCCTGGACGTCCGTCGGCTCCGACATGGTCGACCGAGATCGAGATCAGCGCGTCCTCAAGGTGTTTGGCATGCGTCTCGAGGTAGATACCTCTTTCGTCGTCAAGCTCCGACATCAGTTCGCTGCCGTAGAGAAGCCGCGGGCCCGGCGCCCGGTACAGCAGGACGCACTGCTGCCGATCCGGGCAGTGCCCGCTGATCACTCGCACGACGCAGTTCCTGTCGACCGGCCCGAGGTCGCTGTCCACCTGGCCGGTCTCGTCGACCCAGACAATGACCGGGTCAGGTTGCGTCGGCGCTGTTCTTCTCCCATGTCACATGCACCGGCACGGTGTCATCCCACGGTTGCCGCGTCACCATGTCGGCGACTTTCACGTAGCCCCTTTCGAATTCGCCGGTAGCGGCATCCACGAGCCGGTACTCCTGGCGCTGCTTGTGGATCGGCTGGGCGTCCAAGAGCAGGATGCGGATCTCGCCGGGTTCGAAGTGGCAGCGTTCCTGCAGCGCCTCGATCAGTTGCTCGTTGTGCATGTGCCCGTCGCCGAAATTCCAGCCGATGGCCGTCGAACAGACCCGTTCGCCGTCGGTCAACACATAGTCGTCCTCGTTCTGCCCGACCATTGCCCGGTGCGCGAGGGTGAACATCGCGCGACCGTGAGTGTTGAAGGCGCGGAACGCATATCCCATGTAGAGATACATCTGCGCGGTCTCCGGGCTGCCGTAATACCGCTCCATCTGGGCCTGCGGCATGCTGGCGATCGACACGACGTGCTTCTCGATCTTCGCCGCTGCCGACGGCTTGACGCACCACAGTCCGGTGTCCCAGTTGCCTGCGTAGTACCGCATGCCCGGCAGGAAGGACACCTTGCGCGGGAACAGGTTTCCGATCACCACGGTGCCGGCGACGACGACGAACAACAGCACCGGCAGCGGCGTCGTCATGTCACCCAACCCGACTCCGGCATGGCCGACGAACAACGCCAGCACAGAGAACATCATGAAAACGTTCCACTCGAGCGGCACGCCCATCGGAATCGACGACAGGATGCCGAAGTGGAAACACAACATGACGAACGCGGCGATGGCTGTCGGCCAGCCGCCGTGGGTGAAGAACAACACCAGCGGAACCAGACCCTCGATCGCGGTGCTGAAGTGGGCAAGCCACCGCGAAAGCCGACCCGGCCGCAGGTCGTCCGGAAAGTGCTCGAAGAACTGGCGTTTGATCCACCGCGGCCGGAACACCGGGTTGTTGCTCATCATCGTCGAGATGACGAACGGGAAGTGCTTGTTGAGCTTGGAGGTGGCGGCGCCCAGCCAGATCACCAAGCAGACCAGCTTGGCCCCGATGATCATGTCGACGCCGTAGCCGGCGAACAGAAACGCGACGGTGAACGACGCGTACACCTCGCCGCGCGCGGCCAGGAAGATCACCTTGTCCCGCAGTCCGAGCACTGCCAGCAGACCGAGCACCGCCCAGATCTGCCACATCGGCAGCACACCGACCGTCGTACCCAGCGCCGGTACCGGCCCGGTGCCATCGGAGAACAACGCGATCACGAGCACCACAACCAGCGCCCCATACAGCACTGCGTCGAAGGGCGTGCGCGTGGTGCCCTTCGTCAGTGGCACCCGAGTCGGCCACGGTGGCAGCCGAATGGTGTTGGGCCGCAACCAGTACAAGATCGAGCCCATCGGCGGGAAGAACCGGTTGTTCAGCGGGCCGAAGCCGCAACCCAGTCCGATGACTTCGAACAGCATCGTGTACAGCACGACCTTCTCGAACACGATTGGCTCGGCGTACCACTGCGCGACATTGGTGAAGCCGTCGATGCCCTTGGTCGCCAGTGCGAACAACCAGGCCGCGAGGACGTAGAGCAGGATCTTGACGACGTAGAACAGGTGCAGCACGACGGGGGTGCCGAAGCCGACCTCGGCCCAGTGTCTGGCCATCGGGACGATCTTCTGGGCGCGGGTGCCCTTGCTCCACTCCCGGTAGTCGACGACGGGTGCGTCCTGCTTCAGAAACCCCATGACGCATCAGACTAGAACGTGTTCTAGCCGAGCGGAATGCGTTTAGCCTTGCCGCTGTGACGACCTTCGCTCTCGTGCACGGCGGCTATCACGGTTCGTGGTGTTGGGAACTGCTGACCCCGCTCCTGCAGCAAGCAGGCCACGAGGTGGTGACGATGGAATTGCCGCTCGAGGACAGCTCGGCGACGTTCGACACCTACGCCGACGTCGTGTGCACCGCGCTCGACGATCGCGACGGCGATGTGGTGCTGGTCGGGCACTCCTACGCTGGAAACACCATCCCTTTGGTGGCGGTGCGCCGACCGCTACGCCATCTGGTCTATCTGTGCGCCATGATTCCTGACGTCGGCCGGAGCCTTGCCGAGCAACTGACCGATACACCCGAGATGCTCAACCCGATCTATGGACGGGGTCTCAGCGAGCTGGACGAGAGCCTCTGCCAGCGATGGATCGATCTCGACATCGCGTGTCAGGTCTTCTACGGCGACTGCGATGACCGCCTCGCGCAATTCGCGCGTGACCGCTTGCGACCCCAGTCGGTCAGTCCGGCCCTGGCTCCGTGCTCGCTTGCCGAACACCCAACGGTGCCAACGACATACATCGTGTGCAAGAACGACCAGATGCTACGGCCGGAATGGTCCCGATGGGCTGTGCGGGAGCGGCTTTCCGCCGAATTGGTCGAGCTTCCCGGTGGACACTCGCCGTTCTACTCCCGGCCTGCCGAGTTGGCCGACGTGTTGCTCGGCGTGGCTGGGTAATTCTGCGGTGCGACGCGTTGGCAGCAACCACATCGCGAGCCGCTCGGGAAATAGTTACGACGAACATCGCCCGGCCTGGACGAAAATGGCAAATTTGGTTAACTGGGTGCCGTTTCACCGATCATGATTCGAACGGGCAAGGTGTCGAGCCGCCTGCGGGGCGCCGTACGGTGGTTAACGGCTTCGTCACCCGATCACACAGTCACACTGTATGAATCCTGTGAAGGGCAAACAGACCAAATATTTGAAATTTCACGGTTTTAACGCTGAGCAGGATGGCTAACCCCTCTTCGCGCCCGGCGAAACCGTTTGCTAGGCGAAGGAATTCTCACAGGAACAGGAGATACGGCCATGCGTCGCAAAAGCATGTTGTCGAGGATCGCGTACGTCGGCGGAGCCGCCATTGTTTC
>Ga0268266_10002613_pt1 | contig 19075 bp, 14 predicted proteins | sample KBSS13metaG_FD_190356 | JGI IMG/M metagenome (GOLD analysis project Ga0268266, IMG submission 190356) | Switchgrass rhizosphere microbial communities from Kellogg Biological Station, Michigan, USA - KBS S1-3 metaG (SPAdes) (version 2) | ecosystem: Host-associated > Plants > Roots > Rhizosphere...
TAAAGATACCGATAGCGCCGAGTCCCAGATCGATGCGGGAGAGCTGACGGTTGAGGGCTGGATTACCGCTGGTAGCCTGAGCGTGAGCTGAGGAGTCTGCAAAGGCCAAAAAGAGACAAAAAACGAGGCTCCAAACGCGCAGGGGGCGAAACACGATCGACATCAGCAAAGAACTCCCTTGAAACAAAAAGTGTTGCGTTTCCAGTCTACTCTGGATTCGCGGTTTGGTGTCCGGGCCGGTGTCAGGAGGAAGTGCAGGGTTCGACCAGCAGAACCAAGCCTTCGACTGCCTTTACACAGACACTGGATCCAGAGGACGGATGAGATTTGCCGGGAGAGATCAGTCTTGCCTGCCAGAGCTCGCCGCGAATCTCGACCTGGAAGTCTCCGGTGTCGCCGGTACCTGCCAGGTGTGGTCGCACGATGGCCACAGCGCCGATCATAGCCTGTGGTCCAGTAAGAACCTTGTTGCGACGAGCTTTCAGGGCAAGCCAGACCAGAGCGAACGAGATGCCTCCAAACCCCAGGCCTGCAGCGACGGCGGTGGAGATGTGTACGCGTTGCTCGGGGATTGGACCATCCACTAGAGTCGCCAGACCCACGATGAGGCAGATAGTTCCGGCTAACGCAAGTCCGCCGTGGCTGGGGAACTGGGCTTCAAGGATGAACATGGCGAGGCCAGCCAACAGGAGAAAGATCGCAGTGTGATGGATGGGCAACAGGTTGAGGCCGAAGAGAGCGAGCGTGACAAAGAGCGCGCCTAACGCCCCCGGAACGATGGTTCCGGGGATGTTGAGCTCAAGGTAGATGAGAAGAAGACCCAGAACCATCACCAGAACCGCGAGATCCGGATTGGCCAGGCGGCTGAGAATACGCTCGCGGAGCGAAGGTTCGACGACGACGATAGGAGCGCCGGCGAGATGAAGTGTCTGGGCGGAGCCGTCGAAGCGATGAATCTGGCGGCCTTCGAGGCTGCGCAGCAAGGCGGCGTCATCGGGCGCTGTGAGATCGATGAGGTTGAGCTTCAGGGCCTCCTCGTCGCTGTAGGACTTCGAGTTCAGGACCGCATCTTCGGCGGCCTGGAGGTTGTGTCCTCGACGGGAGACATACGAGCGGAGGAAGGCAGTGGTGTCGTTTTCGATCTTCTCTTTGAGGATGGGATCGAGCTGACGGCCTTCGATGATTGGGTGGGCGGCCCCTGCGTTGGTTCCGGGAGCCATGGCCGCGACGTCGGCAGCTTCAAGGAGAAAGAAGCCTGCTGAGCCTGCGCGGCTTCCGGAGGGAGAGATATAGACGATGACAGGGACGGAAGATTGTTCGATCGCCTGAACCATGACCCGTGTGGAGCTGAGAAGGCCGCCCGGGGTTCCGAGGGAGACGAGCACGGCCGGAGAGTGGCGGCGCGCCGCTTCCGTTAATCCGCGCTCGAGGTAACCGGCGGAGACCGGCTGAATGGTGTCGTGAAGGGTGAGCTTGATGACGGGGGCGGGCTGGGCCTGTGCTCCGCAGCAACAGACGAGGGCAGTCAACAGAACAAGAATGAGATTGAGTCGCTGCCTGACCGCGAAGGTCCCCTGCTTTGGCGCGGAGGGAAGAGCGGGATGGGGGCGATCTGTCATAGGAGTTTCTATGGAAAACTCTGGGGAAGATTCTGTCCACGTGAGGCCAAGGCTTGCTTCATACCGAGAGCGGCGGTATTGTTCGGCTCAATTTTAAGGGCTTTTGCCACATCGGCGGCTGAAGCAGCGATCTGATTTCCGTTCAGCTCGAGGCGAGCCAGGACAAGGTAAGCCGAGGCGTTGGGGCTGAGCTTGATGGATGCCTGAGCCTCTTCGCGCGCTGCCGCAGCATCTCCACTCTTTTCGCGGACCTCAGCGAGACCAGCCCGGGCCTGTGCACTGGTGGGGCTGGCGGTAAGCGCGGACTGGAACTCGTTCTCCGCCTCCGGAATGAGACCCTGGGCAAGGTAGTCGCGGCCGAGCTGGACATATTGCGTGGTCTGTTCTGCCGGAGGCAACGTAGCCATACGCATCGCTCGCAACTGATCGATCTGAAAAGCAGCCTGGCGGAAGGAGGCTTCGGAGTAAGTGCGGCGGATTCGCTCCAGCGGCTCAAAAGGCGAGCTCGACGTGGGTGCAGGAGTAGATGTACCCGGGGGTGCGATCGGAGGAGGAGCAGAGCCGCGAGCAAGAAGCTTCTTCAGGCTCGGAGCCTCGGGATCGCCGGGCCGAAGTTTGAGGGTGGTGTCGATCTCGCTTTGGGCGTCAGCCATATCTCCGGCGCGGTACAACGAGACGGCAACGTTGTAGTGATAGTCCGCGTCCTTGGGATCGGCGGAGGAGGCTCTCTGGAAGAGGGCGGTGGCATTGTGTCCCTGGCGGCTGAGAGCGACGGCCTGGTTATTAATGACCTCGGGCAGCGGAAGTCGGCCAGCGACGAAGGAGAAGGCCTTTTCGGCTTCGGCGTAGTGGGCAGAGTTGAAACGTGCAAGCCCCAGATAGAAGTTCGCCTCAAGTGCGCGCCGATCGGTGGGTGGGATCTGGGAGAATGTGGCTGCAGCACGATCGTAGTCGCGTTCGAGGTATTGGGCTTTGCCGAGAGCCAGGAGAGCGGCGGCATAACCGGGTGACTGCTGCGTGGCAAGCTGCAGGCGCTTGATTCGTTCCGGCGGTGTGGCTGCGCCGATGCCGCGGATGTAGTTTTCGAAGGCGCTGAGTTTGATCTGTCCTGACGCCGCGAGAAAGGTCTGCTGAGCGACATTGAAGTGCGGATCGATGGATCGTGCGATCTTCCAGGCGATGGTGTTCTGCACATCGAACAGGCGTTGGAGATCGTTGGAGTCTTCGATGGGTGGAGACATCTTCAGATCATTAATCGCGAGAACCTGGGCCTGGACGGAGATGCGTCGATTGGCAACGGTGTAGCTCCCGATGACGACATAATTCGCGTCGAGGGTTTGGGCGATGCGAATGGTGGTCGCGCGTGTGGGGTGGAAGTCGGCGGGGAAGCCGAGATGGTCGAGAGCATACTGACGATCATCCCGCGAGATGGTCAGAAAGCCGGAAGAGGAGAGGCGTTCGTTGAGTGTGTCGGGAAAAGAGTCGCTGATCCAGCCGAGGTCTGGCTGGCCGGAGTGATTTTCGAAGGGCAGGACCAGAACAACGCGTCCTGGGGGAGCCGGAGCATCAGGGCTCTGTCCGAAGAGAAATGACGAGCAAGAGACGAGAAAAAGTCCGAAGAGGATGGAGGTCGCGCAAGACAGGAGACGGGATGATGTGGACCTGAGCACAGGTTGAGTATAGAGGGTCTGATAGGGCTTTTCCTTGATGGGGTCAGTGTTGAATTGCCTGTGATGCTCGTGGTTCTGATGACTGATAACCTTCAAGGGAACTAAGGAGAGCTAGGTAATGTTGCGTGGGATTGGTTTGGCTGGGGTAGTGGCAGTCGTTCTATCGGTGGGGCACAGTTCAGAGTTGCGGGCGCAGAGTAGCAATGAACAGGGGCGGAAGGTCGTCGTGATCAGCCTTGACGCTTTTGGCGCGGAGAGTCTGCGTGACCCGCACCTTCCCGCACCAACATTGCACAAGCTGATGAAGGAGGGCGCCTATGCGTCGGCGATGAACCCGATCAATCCCACGGTGACCTGGCCGAATCACACGGCGATGGTGACCGGGGTCAACGCCAGCAAACACCATGTCATTGCAAATGGGTTGATTGTGAATCAACGCGGAGATGCGCAGCCGAAGATCGATCCCTATGCTCCCAAATCACGTCTGGTGGCTGTGCCTACGGTCTATGACGCCGCTCATAAAGCAGGGCTGACCACTGCCGAAGTAGATTGGGTTGCCGTTGAAGCTGCCGACGGGATTACCTGGCGATTCTCGGAGAAGCCTCATCTCGATGGTCCGATCGAGCACGACCTGATCGAACAGGGCGTTGTGAGCCGTGAGGATCTCGAGCACTTCAACAAGCCCTCGCAGGCGTGGCGTGACCGAATCTATACACAGGCTGGAATCGACATCATCAAGAAGCACCACCCAGACCTGTTGCTCTTCCATCTGCTCGCCCTGGATGGGATTGAACACAAGACAGGGTTTGGAAACGACTCCGGGGTGAACACGATTGCGTTTCTTGACGATCGAGTGAAGGATCTGGTCGAAGCCGTGAAAGAGGCTGGCGACCTGGATCGCACGACGTTTTTGATTGTGTCGGACCACGGTCAGCAGAGCGTCTTCAAGCACATCCATGGCAATGCAATGCTGCGGCAGGCGGGGTTGCAAGGGGCTTCGGTCAAGAACAAGGCTTTCTGCATTCCGGAGGGCGGTTTTGCTCTGATCTACCAGCAGCATGCAACGCCTGAGTCAACAACGGCATTGAAGGCAGTGTTTGCGGGTAAGACCGGCGTCAGGGCTGTTCTGACTCCGGCTGAGGCGGCGAAGGATGGTTGGCCGATTCCGTCCAATACAGATCAGGGCCCGGATCTGCTGGTCTACGCATCCAATGGGTTTGCGTTCGCAGGCGACAGTGGTGAAGCGGTGATTACGGATACCAAAGAGGTGGGAGCGCACGGATATCCGAATACGGAACCGTTGATGAAGGAGATCTTCATTGCGTCCGGTGCGGGAATCGCGAAGAAGGGGGAGATCCCCGAGTTCAATAATGTTGACGTGGCTCCTACGATTGCGCGGCTGCTGAATCTGCAACTGAATAACATCGACGGAAAAGAGATCACAGCCATTCTGGCTGAGAAGAGCCAGAAGTAATCGCTCAGTGCAGAGACAGGGAAGCGTTCACGGCGCGAGGAAAGCGAAGCACGGCCGCCCATTCTCCTTTGCGGCGACCCTGCCAGACGACCTCGCCGTGGAGCAATGCGGCGGCTTCCTGCGGCGAGAGGTCGTGATGGAAGTCGAAGTATTTGGAGTTGAGTTGCTCGCCTGACTTGCCGAGATTGATGCGGTTGGCGGGCGGCTCCCACTTTGTCGAAAAGAGGAGTGCGGTGTCGTAGGCTCCGGGATCTTCCGCTGCTTTCTCCATCTGGCCAAGGGCGAAGTTTTCGACGGAGACGACTTTGACGGGCTTGCGAACATAACCTAACTCTGGTCGAGTCAGCTCGGCATTTGCAGGCCACGCTGTGAGAACTGTGGCGTAAGGGAAACGGTGTTCAATGACCGAGATCGCCTGCTGGTGCAGCACAACCATGTCGCGATAGGTGAGGTTGTCTTCGGGAGCAAACGCGTACGGTGGATTGATCCAGATTCCTGCGAGAAAGGCGGCTCCACTGAGCAGAGCAAGCAGCCACCACTTCTGCACATGGCGCTGCCAGACCGTTACACAGAGAAGCAGGATCAGGGGATACATCGGCAATAGATAGCGGGTGAGTAGAGCTCCGCCGAGAACAGAGAAGGCGATCCAGTTTGCGACAAGGACGACCAGGATCCCTGCCAGCGTGCGTCGCGGCATCGCGGGGATTGCCGATGGCTTGAGAGGAATAAAGAAGACGGCGATGGCGCATCCGACCGGAACATACATGTTCATATGTGTGGTCAAGTGCAGGAATCGATGCCATAGCGCGAGAAGAATGCGAAGGGGATCCAGATTTGCAGTGGCGTTGTAGCGCAGAAACTCAGGATTGCCGAAGATGAATCCCGTCTGATGGCGATGGTAGATGTACCAGGCAATCAGCGGAATTAAAGGCGAGAGAAGCGATGCGAGCCAGAGCGCATGGAAGCGACGCTGCGATGGATTGCGCGAGCGTAATAAAAGAAACGCTTCGAATCCCGCAAGAGCAATCGGAGTGACGATGGCAGTTTCCTTTGAGAGCGCTGCGAAGGAAAAAAGCCCGGCGGCAAGAATCTGATTTTCAGCGGCGGGCTCGAAGTAAAGAGCCAGGGCCCACAGAGTGAATGCGGCGGCAAAGATGTCGGCGTGAGCCAACGTGCTTTGAGCGAACCAGACTGGATAGATCGCTGTAAGGACGACGGTTGCCGCGGCAGCAGGAATATTCCGCAACGATCGCGCGAGGTAAAAGACGGCGACCAATGCCGTGGCTGCGACCATGACGACGAGGGTGCGGGTTCCGCTGACGACGAATCCCGAGAGGTGCCACCATGCGGCGAGCAGAATGGACGGCAGCGGAGGATGCGCGTTAGAGAGCGTTGTTTGAGGAATCAGCGAGCCGGTACGAAGGAAGTCCCACGCGGCGGGGATGTAGTAGCCCGCCTCGTCCCAGAAGTAAGGCAGCCGGAGCAGCGTGAGATGCGAGAGATAGATTGCTGCGAAGAACAGCGGAAAGAGCAGACCGGTCGGAAGGTTGGCGGGAGCGCGGCGAATATTGGCTGAGGATCGCACGCTCAATCTTAGTGGACGGGTCCGCCGGCCTGCGGAACCTGCTGATCAAGAGCAATGGTTCCGAAGGTCTGTTCGTACTGGGCCAGATTATGACCGAGAACATTAAGCAGAGCCTTGGCCTGCTGCGGGCTTAGATAGATTCCCTGGAAGTTTTTAACGTTGAGCTCATCGGCTTTCTCCTGGCTCATGGTTCCAAAGACGAGAAGGAAGTCCCACACCGACATGCGGACCTGTACGCTGTTCGCGTAACCTTCGCGATAGTCGGAGGTGGTGGCGAGATTGAGCTTCGGTTCAGCAGGGGGAATGGACTGGCTCATGCATCTGCTTTCAAGGTGAATTTTGTACGAAAGGGGAGACGTTTTCCTTCGACAGATTGATTCTATACTCGGCGGAAATGTTCGGTTGCCGACGAAGACTGTGGAACGCTGGCAGAGGAGCGTTCAGGGCAATCGGCGAAGCTGGTGCCAGTGGGGTAGGCTGGAAGAATGGCGCGTAAGAAACGAATCGGAGTGCATGTAGGGACGGGCGGCGGGGCGTGGACCGCGGTGGAGCGAGCGGTGGCGGCCGGAGCCAACACCTTTCAAATCTTCTCTGCCAGTCCCCGCATGTGGAAGGCATCGCCGGTAAAACCGGCCGATGCACAAAAGATGCAGGAGCTGCGGGCAAAGCACGATGTGAATCCGGTGGCGATCCATGCAAGCTACCTGATCAACCTTTGCTCGCAGTCCGAGAGCGTTCGGGCGAACTCAACGACTGCGTTTCGTGGCGAGGTAGAACGGGCTCTGGCGTTAGGGGCGGATTTTCTGGTCCTGCATCCGGGCAGCTGGAAGGGATTGACGCGCGAGCAGGGGCTGACGCTGGCGGCTCAATCGATTGAGAAGGCGATCGATGGGATCGACTTTACGGGGAAGGATTTCAAGATTCTGATTGAGAATACGGCTGGCGCTGAGTTCTCTCTGGGCGGCAAGCTGGAGCAAGTTGCCGAGCTGGTGGACTGCCTGAAGGCGTGCGCTCCGGTGGGGGTATGTCTGGACACCTGCCATGTCCACGTCTCCGGATACGACATTGTGTCGACGGATGGATATATCGAGACGATGAAGCTGGTGGAATCGACGGTGGGATTCGATGCCGTCAAGGTATGGCACTGCAACGACGCCAAGGCGGCGATGGGGTCGAAGCTGGATCGTCATGAGCATATTGGCGAAGGGACGATTGGAGCGGAGGCGTTTCGGCGACTGCTGCACGACGATCGGTTTGGTCACTGCGCCTTTATTGCCGAGACGCCAGTGGATTCTCCGGGAGATGAGGCACGGAACGTTGGGGTGTTGAGAGCCCTGGCCGCGGGCTGATCGCGGTGAGAGTCGTTCGGGGTGTCGCAATCAGGGCTTTTGCGTTGGGCGTAACAGAACTTCGCTGACGAAGGATTGCGGAGCCTGCGTGACAAGCATGGAGACGACGTGGGCCACATCGTTGGGCTGGATCTTGCGGGGGTTGTCTTCTTTGCTGCGGCCGAAGCCCGTGTTGACGGAACCTGGAGCGATTACAGAGACGCGGATGTTGTGGGGGCGAAGCTCTTCGGCGACGGAGTAGGTCAGCCCATTGAGACCCCACTTGGACGCGGAGTAGGCTGCGCCGTTGGGAAGCGGATTGCGGCCTGCGAGGGATGAGATGTTGACGATGTGTCCCGAGCCGGCAGCGATCATGAGGGGCGCCAGAGCGCGGATCATCAGGTAGGGACCGCGCAGGTTGGTTCCCATGAGGGTGTCCCAGTCGGTAGATGATAGTTCGATAAGCGGCTTGCCGATGAGGCCAATCCCTGCATTGTTTACGAGGATGTCGCAGCGGCGATGCTGCGTTTCGACGGTCTTTGCGAGGCGGGAGATAGAGGACTCGTCGAGTAGATCCAACTCAACTACATGAGCTGTGCCGCCGGCGGCTTCGATCTCCTGCTTGACCTGATCGAGACGTGCTTTATCGCGTGCGGCGAGGACGACGGTGACTCCCATCGAGGCGAGTTGATGGCTGATGGCTTCCCCGATGCCACGCGCGGCTCCGGTGACGACGGCGACTTGTCCTTCGAGTTCTTTTGTCATGGAGAGTTGGATGCGGGGCGCCCCCAGGTGTGGGGATGGGGGCGCCCGATGATTCAGGAATAAAGCTCGGTTGTGATCAACTCGTTACGGAACTTGCCGTTGGGGTCGTACTGCTGGACGAGCGATTTGAAGTCCGCCAGTTTTGGATAGACCTTGCGGAAGTGGTCGCCTTTGAGGGTAGAGAGCTTTGCCCAGTGGGGCCGCGGGTCGAAAGGCGCCAGCTTGGCTTCGATGAGCGGAAGAATCTTCTGCACCTCGGGCCACTCGCGCTTCCAGGTGAAGTGGATGGCGAGGGAGTCGCGCTGATAGGCCATGCTCGTCCAGAGATCGTCGGCGGCGATGACGCGCAGCTCGGTGGTGAGCAGGTGCGGCGTGATGCGGTCGCGGAGGGTTTCGACGGCGCGAATGGCTTTGTAGGCGTCGGCGCGGGGAACGAAGTACTCGGTCTGCAGCTCTTCACCGCTCGAGGGCGTGAAGTTCATGCGGAAGTGGGGGAGGCGCTCGTACCAGGGGCCGGGAACGCCCATCTGAGGGGTGCAGTTGACGGCGTCGAGAGCGGGTATGGGATGAAGGTTTTTGGTAGCGAGCGTGGCGTTGTAGAAGAGGGCCGGTGTGTCGAGCTTTTCGCCTGCCTTCACCTTCCGCTTGAGCCATAGCTCAGTGCCGCGGCTCTTCTGCCAATCGGTGAAGATGCTGACGCTGTAGGCGGCTCCGAAGATGTCGTCGAAGTGATGCTCGAGTTCGGCGAAGGGAAGGTCGGTGTATACGGTCTGGGCGATCTCGAAGGTGGGTTCGACGTCGAGGGTGATGTTCGTCATGGCTCCCAGGAGGCCGAGATTGACGACGGCGCCGTTGAACTTGTCGCCGTCCTTCGCACGGGAGAGAGTCTGGAGCGAGCCGTCGGCTGCGACGAACTCGATGGCTGCGACGGAGGAGGACAGATTCTTATTGTGAATGCCGGAGCCGTGGGTTCCGGTGGCGATTGCGCCGGGGACGGAGATGTGGGGCAGTGAGGCTAGATTGTGGAGAGCAAAGCCTTTGGCGTCGATCACAGGCGCGACATCGCCGTAGCGGACGCCGGCCCCTACGGTGACGGTTTTTGCAGCCTCATCGAGCTTGATGTCCTTGAAATTCTTCAGCGAGACCTGGGCGTGAGTGCTGTCGGCGAGGCCGTTGAAGGAGTGCCGGGTGCCGAGGGGGCGGATGCTGGGATTCTCCTTGACGATCTTCTGCAGCTCGGCGACGGAGGTGGGCTCGAAGAGATTTTTGGTGTGGTAGGTGAAGTTTCCGGACCAGTTCGTTCTTGGAGTCATCGTGTTTTGCTCGGCGGCGGAGAAGCCGGGTAAGAAGGCGGTTGTGGCGAAGGCGCCGGAGACTTTTAGAAACTGTCGTTTATCCATGATTCCTCTCGGAGGGCAATAACGGAACGCGACGATGGTAACGGCTTACAGGGGTGAGATGGAAGCGAGCCGGGAGTTTCGGGCTTGTGGCGCGAAATTCTTTACAATCAAAGGATATGTCAGAGATCGAAAAGTACGAGGCAGAACGGCAGGCGAGATATAACCCGGCAGAGATTGAGCCAAAGTGGCAGGCGCGGTGGGACGCCGATCCAGCTCTTTATGCGGCGGAGGGCCATGATTCGGGCAAGCCTAAGTTCTACTGCCTGGAGATGCTGCCGTACCCCAGCGGCCAGTTGCACATGGGCCACGTCCGCAACTACGCGATTGGCGACGCGCTGGCACGCTTTATGTGGATGCGCGGATACAACGTCCTGCACCCGATGGGATGGGACGCCTTCGGCCTGCCGGCGGAAAACGCCGCGCTGAAGAACAATACGCCTCCGCGAGAGTGGACCCTCAAAAACATTGCGGCCATGAAGCAGCAGATGCGTCGCATGGGGTTGAGCTACGACTGGTCGACCGAGGTGACGACGTGCCTGCCGGACTACTACCGCTGGAACCAGTGGTTCTTCGTCAAGATGTTCGAGAAGGGCCTGGCCTACCGGAAGAAGAGCAAGGTGAACTGGTGCCCTGACTGCCAGACGGTGTTGGCGAATGAGCAGGTGATCAACGGACGTTGCTGGCGTCACGAAGACACGATTGTTGAGCTGCGCGACCTGACGCAGTGGTTCCTGCGCATCACGAAGTATGCTGACGAGCTTCGGGACGGACTCGACAAGCTAGAGGGTTGGCCGGAGAAGGTCCGCACAATGCAGCGCAACTGGATCGGCCGCAGCGAAGGCGCTCTGGTGGACTTTGCTGTCGACAGCTCCATTGCAAAGCCGGATTGCGAGAAGATCACTGTATTCACGACGCGCGTGGACACGATCTATGGTGCGACGTCGGTTCAGCTGGCCCCGGAGCATCCGGTGGCGAAGGCCTTCGCCGCGGGGAACCCGGAGCTGGCCGAGAAGATCGAAGCTCTGCTGGCCGAGCAGAAGAAGGCCCGCGAGAACGACGACTTTGGCGCGATCGAAAAGCATGGCGTCGATACGGGGCAGTTTGCCGTAAATCCTTTCAACGATGAGCGGGTGCCGATCTGGGTAGGGAACTACATCCTGGCCGACTATGGAACGGGCGCCATCATGAGCGTTCCGGCGCACGATGAGCGCGACTTCGAGTTCGCGAAGAAGTATGACCTGCCTGTGCGTCGCGTGATTGCGGCACAACAGGAGGAAGAGCAGCCGGAGCTGCCTTTTACGGCTGAAGAGAACGCCGTGCTGATCAACTCGCGCGAGTGGGATGGCCTGAGCTGCGTTGAAGCGCAGCAGAAGATGTCTGCCTTTGCGAAGCAAAAGGGCTTTGGAGAACCCACCGTAACTTACCGGCTGAAGGACTGGGGCGTCAGCCGCCAGCGTTACTGGGGCACGCCGATTCCAATGGTCTACTGCGAGAACGGACATCCGGGACTTGAGCCAGGCGGCGTCGTCGCGTTGCCCGAGAGTGCGTTGCCTGTGCTGCTGCCGGAGCAGATTGAGATCACCCAGGAGGGTGGCTCGCCTCTTGGCAAAATTCCCGAGTTCCTGAACACAACCTGCCCCGTCTGCAGCGGCCCCGCCCGGCGCGAGACCGACACGATGGACACCTTTGTTGATTCGAGCTGGTACTTCTATCGCTACACCGATGCGAAGGACGCGACTGCGCCATTTGCGAGCGACAAGGCAAATTACTGGTTCCCGATCGATCAGTACATCGGCGGTGTGGAACACGCGATTCTTCACCTGATCTATTCGCGCTTCTGGACCAAGGCGATGCGCGATCTGGGGATGATCAAGAACGACGAGCCAGCGGAGCGGCTCTTCACGCAGGGCATGGTCATCAAAGACGGCGCCAAGATGTCGAAGTCGAAGGGCAACGTAGTCTCGCCGGATGACATGATCGAGCGCTATGGCGCAGACGCTACTCGCATGTATGCGTTGTTTGCTGCACCCCCGGACCGCGACCTGGAATGGCAGGAGGAAGGCGTCGCCGGTATAAGCAGATTTCTGGGTCGTGTCTATCGGTTGGCGACGAAGTATGCGGAGGTCATTCGTGACGGCAGCGAGCCGCATTTGGTCAGCCGTACCGAGACCGATCAGGCTCTGCTGCGCCGCCTGCATCAAACGATTGCAAAGCTCACATTGGACTTCAGCGGGCGCTGGCACTTCAACACGTCTATCGCGGCCATTATGTCGCTGGTCAACGAGATCGTCGCCGCAGAGGCGGCTATCGATGCTGGTCAGGCATCACCGGCAGCTCTGGCGGAGGTCGTCCGCACTCTTGTCCTGATGCTCGCACCGTTCGCGCCATTCTTTTCGGCAGAGCTTTGGGAGCAGATCGGAGAAGAAGGCGTCGTCTTCCGCACGGCGTGGCCGGTGGCGGACGAGGAGTTGGCGCGGGAAGACGAGATCGAGATTCCAGTGCAGGTGAATGGCAAGCTGGTGAACGTGATCAAAGTCGCAGCAGACAGTGATGAAGAGACCATCAAGGCTGCGGCACTGGCCGATGAGAAGGTGAAGGCACGCATTGAAGGAAAGACCGTGGTGAAAGTGATCGTGGTTCCCGGCAAACTTGTGAATCTTGTGGTGAAGTAATGAGCCGTCTGGATAGAGGAGAGCTCGTCTCTGCTGCCGATGGTTCTGTTCGGGGAACGCAGTCCTTCGTTCGTACCTTATCGGAGTGCTGGTCGCGCCCTTCGCTGACCCTGCTCGAGGTTCTGTGGCGCTGGACCTATGGTGTTCCTACACTGGCGCTTCTCTGGCATGTGGGTAGCAAGATCGTCGCCGAAAGCTCCCTCGACGCGAGTGCCCTCGAGAAGATGACGGTCACCCGGCCGCTGGAGGCTGCGCAGATTCTTGCAGGGGCAATGGCTGTTTTGCTGCCTCCGATCAGTCGGGTTGCAGTCTGGCTGGGGCCTCTCTTGCTCCTTACCTGGGTGGTGTGGTCCTCGGTGGGCCGAAGTATTGTGCTGCGCAGGGCGGACCCTCAGCTGCATTCGAGGCTGGGCACGACGATGGTTCTGCAGCTTATCCGGGTGATAGTGCTTGCCGCGTCTTTTTTCTTGTGGTTGATCTCGTTGCGGTGGGCTGCATCGGTGGCGGTAACTGGTCCGCTCGAACGAGGAGGAGACCCGAATCTCGTTCTCTACTTTGCGCTCGCGATTGTTCTGACGGTAGGTGTATTTGCGGTGTGGGCCGTGATCAGCTGGGTGCTGAGCATGGCTCCTCTGCTGGCGATGCTTCGCAATCTAGGACCCGTGGCGAGTCTTGCCGCTGCTCTTCGCCTGGGGGCGATGCGAAGCAAGCTGGTTGAGATCAACCTGGTGATGGGGATCGTGAAGGTCGCGCTGGTGGTGTTGGCCATGGTTTTCTCCGCTACGCCTTTGCCCTTTGAGAGTCTTGCGACACAGGCCTTCCTGAATATCTGGTGGGTCATTGTGGCGATCCTGTACTTCATCGCTTCGGACTTCTTTCATGTGGCCCGCGCGGTCGCGTCGCTCAAGCTCTGGCGAGCCTATGAGCAGAGAGGCCAATGAAAACAAGGTCGCCAGCGCGGCAGTGGCCCCGTTTACACTAGACAGGTGGACACCTCAACGATCGTTATTCTGGACTTTGGGTCGCAATATACCCAGTTGATCGCGCGTCGCATTCGCGAATTCAATGTGTTTTCAGTGGTTTTGCCCTGCACTGTGTCTCTGGACGAGGTGCGCGCGTTGAAGCCGAAGGGCGTAATTCTTTCCGGCGGACCGTGTTCTGTCTACGATGCCGAAGCTCCGGCCGCTGATCCAGCGGTGCTCTCGATGGGAGCTCCTGTGCTGGGAATCTGCTATGGCCTGCAGTTCATCGCGCATCATCTTGGCGGCAAGGTGGAATCGGCTCCCGCGCGCGAGTACGGCCATGCGCAGGTGAGCGTGGTTGCGGAGACGGCTCTCTTTCGCGGCCTACCACAGACCCTCGAGGTGTGGATGTCCCACGGAGATGAGGCGAAGGCTCTGCCCGAAGGCTTTCACCTGACGGCAAAGACCTCGAACGCGGTTGCCGGGATCGCCGATGAATCTAGAAAGATATGGGCTGTGCAGTTCCATCCTGAAGTTGCGCATACGCGGCAGGGCACGGAACTGCTGAAGAATTTTTGTCTCGATATCTGCGGAGCCAAACAGGACTGGACACCGGAACACTTCATTCAATCGACGGTGGAGAAGATTCGTGCACAGGTGGGGGATGGTCACGCCATCTGCGGCCTGAGCGGAGGCGTGGATTCTTCGGTCGCGGCCGTGCTTGTAGCGCGCGCCATCGGAGACCGGTTGACCTGCATCTTTGTGAACAATGGCGTGCTGCGTAAGGACGAGTTCAGCAAAGTACAAAAGACCATGCGCGAAGGCCTGGGGCTGAACGTTGTCGCCGTGGATGCGGGCGAGCGCTTTCTGACCAAGCTGGCAGGCGTAACCGATCCGGAGAAGAAGCGAAAGATTATCGGCAACGAGTTCATCGCTGTCTTCGACGATGAAGCCGCGAAGATCTTCGAAGCGGAGAAGAGTGCGGGCGAGGAAGTTGCGTGGCTGGTGCAGGGAACTCTGTATCCCGACGTAATCGAGTCTTCGAGCGTGCATGGACCATCGCACACGATCAAAAGCCATCACAACGTCGGTGGTCTTCCGGAGAACATGAAGCTGAAGCTGATCGAGCCTCTGCGTGACCTGTTCAAGGATGAGGTGCGGAGGATCGGGCGCGATCTCGGCATGCCCGAGGAGATTCTGGAACGGCAGCCATTCCCCGGGCCAGGGTTGGCTGTGCGCATTCTGGGCGAGGTAACCGCAGACCGTGTGGCTCTTCTGCAGGAGGCCGACGAGATCGTCGTCACCGAGATTAAGGCGGCTGGCCTCTATCGCAAGGTCTGGCAAAGCTTTGCAGTGCTGCTGCCGGTGAAGAGTGTGGGCGTCATGGGTGACCAGCGAACCTACGCGTACACCTGTGCGATCCGCGCGGTGGAGAGCGAAGACGGGATGACGGCAGACTGGGCTCCATTGCCCTACGACGTGTTACGCACCATCTCAAGCCGAATCGTCAGCGAGGTGCGGGGGATCAATCGCGTGGTCTATGACATTACCTCTAAGCCGCCCGGCACCATTGAGTGGGAGTAGAAGATCCTCGGACCTCGCAACGCCTCGCTTTGTCACAAATGACCGAAAGATAGGTTGCAAGCGGCAGAAAACAAATACAGAATGACACCGTCGGCGAGCATTGGCTACGATGGAGGTCCGCCGATAACGTAAAAAGTTTTGAAAGAGTTAGCTACTCTTCAATTGACTTCTGCGTCTACTCCTGTAAGACTCCACCTAAGTTTGTTTATGAATCGTCAGAAAGCCATCTCGAACAAGTTGCTCTTCGGTGCCATCATCGCCGGACTCAACTTGCTGTGCTTTCTGGGGGTCATACATGGCCAGCGTGTTATCCGGCATACGCGTGTGAACTACTCGCACATTCCCGCTCACTCTCCACGCAGAGCGGGATCGTCGCGCAGCGACAGCGAGAGTGCCGCTACGGCGGTGATGGCCTACTTCGATCACTCCATCGTGGATCATGCGCCTCAGGTGGCCCGGTCGCAGGGCGCACCGTCGGCAGGATCGCACGCGCACGCAGCTATAACGGCTGCATTGTTTGTACTTGCCCGGCCTGAAGAGCGGACCGAGCCACTTGCTGAAGAGAACGTGGTTGCCTTGGGCTCGGCTCCCCGCGCACCTGGGCTTGGACGCGCTCCTCCCATCGCTGCTTAGTAACTCTCCCTCGCAAAACTGCATCATGCGTCAGGTATACGTGTCGATTCCGGCACGATCTCTGAAGGCTTTTTGGAAGCTTTCTACCTACATTGATGCTCCTTTCTGGCGATTCTGAATGGCTGTGCTCGAACGGTTCGAGCGTATGCCGACGGAGAAGACTATGCAGCAATTGATCGACGGCTATTCCCGTTTTCGATCCAAGGTGTATCCGCAGCACTCGAAACTTTTTGAAAAACTAGCCAAGGGTCAGCAACCCCACACACTATTCATCTCCTGCGCCGACTCACGCGTGATGCCGGAGATGATTACGCAATGTGACCCCGGCAGCATCTTTTCCTGCAGGAACGCGGGTAATCTGATCCCTCCCCCAACTGAGGTTGGCAGCGGTGTCCCGGCGACGATCGAATATGCCATTCGCGTACTGAAGGTGACCGACATCGTAGTTTGCGGCCACTCCGACTGCGGAGCGATGAAGGGCATCCTGAAGATGGAAAGCCTCGAGTCGCTGCCTGTTGTCCGCGGATGGTTGGAGCATGCCGGGCCGTCGGCGCGATGGCTGACGCGGATGCTGAAAAATACGACTTCGATGTCTTTTGAAGAGACCCTCGCGGTCGTGACCGAGGCCAACATCATCGTCCAGATGCAGAACCTTCGCATGCACCCATCGGTGGACGAGGCCCTGCGCCAGGGAACACTCAAGCTGCATGGATGGGTGTATGACATCGGCAGCGGAACGGTCCGCCAACTGGACTCTGAGCGGGGCGAGTTTCAACCTCTGATCCCAGAGATTCTTCCTGCGGAACACTCCCATGCCAAACAGGAACAGAAGATTGCATAAAGGAGAACTACGGTGAGCACTTCAGTCGAGATTCGTACTCCAAAAAATGAGTCTGCGCAGGCCTCCAGAGGGCCTGCATCCGGAGCATGGATGCGCGACCTGTCCGCTTCACTCGTTGTCTTTCTGGTCGCGTTGCCGCTCTGCATGGGCATCGCGCTGGCGTCAGGAATGCCGCCCGCTTCTGGGCTCGTAACAGGAATCATCGGCGGTCTCGTCGTTGGATTCCTGGCGGGTCAGCCGCTGCAGGTGAGCGGCCCTGCGGCAGGACTCGCCGTGATCGTCTTTGAGCTTGTGCGTGAACATGGCATCGGCGCGCTCGGACCTCTGCTCTTGATTGCCGGAGCGGTTCAGTTTGTGGCAGGTCTGCTGAAGCTGGGCCGTTGGTTCCGTGCCATCTCGCCTGAAGTTATCCATGGGATGCTGGCTGGAATTGGTGTGTTGATTGTGATTCAGCAGTTTCACGTGGTGCTGGACCGGGCTCCGAAGCACAGTGGCCCGGCAAACATCGTTGGGATGTGGGACGCGATCTTCGGTGGCCTGTTTCCGCTGAATGGAAGCAAGGAAGAGGCGGCGGCTCTGGTCGGGCTCACGACGATGGCTGTGCTGATTCTCTGGGAGAGATTCCGGCCGGTGAAGCTGAAGCTGGTTCCGGGGGCTCTGCTTGGAATTACGGCCGCGACGGCCCTGGCTGAGTTTCTGCACCTCGGTGTGAATCGCATCAAGGTTCCCGAGAATCTGGTGCAGATGGTCTCGTTCCCGAGCCTGAGCTCGCTTCAGGGAATGTCCATCTCGGCGATCGTAGGAACAGCGCTAGCTCTGGCGTTTATTGCGAGCGCCGAGACTCTGCTCTCCGCGGCTGCAGTCGAGCAGATGCAGACGCGATGGAAGACGAATTATGACCGCGAGCTTACGGCGCAGGGCGTCGGCAACATGCTCTGCGGCCTGGTTGGGGCGCTGCCGATGACCGGCGTGATCGTTCGCAGCTCCACCAATGTGCAGGCCGGAGCGGAGACGCGGCGCTCAGCGATTCTGCACGGAGCGTGGATGCTGATCTCGGTTCTTCTGTTTGCGGCGGTGCTTCGCAAGATTCCAACGGCGAGCCTTGCTGCGGTGCTGATCTTCGTCGGCATCCGTCTGGTGAAGCCCGCCGAGGTGAGGAAGCTTGCCCGGTTCGGCAGGGTTCCGGTGCTGATTTACTTCGCTTCGATGATCACCATCGTGATGACGGATCTGCTCACCGGTGTTCTGGTTGGCGTATCGCTCTCGTTGTTGCGGCTGCTCTATACGGTGACTCATCTGGAAGCGCGCGTTGTGGAGGAGGGTGCTGATACCCACGTTCATCTCTCCGGAATCGGAACGTTCATCTCGATTCCAAAGATCACCCAAGCGCTCGATCAGGTGAAGCCGGATTGCCCGGTAGTGCATGTTCACTGCGTGAACCTTCGTTATATCGACCACGCCTGCATCGAGGTGATCGAGACATGGACGGAGCGGAGGGAGCAGAGCGGACAGGTTGTGAACGTCGAGATGGATAAGCTTCATCTGCGGTATCGCGCTCGTGTGAGCGAGACCTTGACTTAGAGATTGATTTTTCGCAGGAGCGGGGCCGCAATCCCGTCAGCCCCGCTCTTTTTTTTCAAGTTTCCAAGAGGTTGTCCGAGCAGTACAGACGATGCAGTAAAAAACAAAGTACAAATAGGAAGCGGCGGACTATGAAAAGTCCGCCGCTTTTGATTGTTGTTCAGGCTCTGCGTCTTGCTTGCCGCCGTCATCTTTGCCGGTACCGGCGGAATACAGGGATTCCTCGACTTCGCTCGGAATGACGACAGTGGCGGTGCCCAGGACAGTGGTAGTGCCCTAGAAGCTTGGTAGCGCTTGGAATGACTAAGCGCTGTGATCAGCTTAGTTCTGCCAAGCTTTTCGCTCCGAACTTTTCGTACCAGGGTGTTGCGGCCTTGAGGGCGTTATTGACGTTGTTGATGTTTTCTACGCCGGTGGTTTCGAGCCAGTCGCGGAAGGCCTTGGCTCCCTGCTTTGCGAAGACGGGGATTCCATCTTTCCAGGTCGCGCGTCCGCAGAGGACACCGTTGAACTTGGTTCCAGACTCGCCTGCAAGCTCGAGGGTCTCGATGAAGACCGGGTTGGAGACACCGGCGGAGAGATAGATGAAGGGCTTGTGTGTCATCGTCTCGGCGTCGCGGAAGTGTTGCAGAGCCTCTGCGCGAGTGTAAGCCTTTTCGCCTTTGAAGGCTTTGGTGCCCTCGACGAAGGCCATCTCGATGGGAACTTCAACCTTGAGGACGTCTACGTTGTAGCGCTCCTTGCCGAACTCGGCCATGGAGCCGGAGACGATCTCGGGCTTCTTCTTGGCGTAGGCGAGTGACTTTTCGTCGCCGCCCTCGGCGTCGTAGCCGACGAACTCGAGGAAGAAGGGGATGTCGTGAGCGAGGCACTCATCGCCGATGCGCTCGATCCAGGCGTGCTTGAGGTCGTTGATGCCGGTCTTCTCATAAGGAGAGTAGTAGAGAAGGATCTTGATGCA
>Ga0268266_10002615_pt1 | contig 19070 bp, 20 predicted proteins | sample KBSS13metaG_FD_190356 | JGI IMG/M metagenome (GOLD analysis project Ga0268266, IMG submission 190356) | Switchgrass rhizosphere microbial communities from Kellogg Biological Station, Michigan, USA - KBS S1-3 metaG (SPAdes) (version 2) | ecosystem: Host-associated > Plants > Roots > Rhizosphere...
TCATGTCGAGCGTGCCTGCCGCTCAACGCGGTGCGGCCTCCGGTGTGCGTGCGACATTCTTCAATGCCGGGTCGTCGTTGTCGATCGGAATCTTCTTCTCGCTCATGATCATTGGGCTCGCACACACGCTGCCGTCGGCGATGAGTTCGGGCCTGCAGGAACAGGGCGTATCCGCGACGGTCGCGCATGAGGTAGCGAATCTGCCTCCGGTCGGAAGCCTGTTCGCGGCGTTCCTCGGCTACAACCCGATGGCCGAGTTGTTGGCGCCGTCGGGTGCGCTGCACCAGCCGGGCGTCAATGTCGACGTGGTGACCGGTCAGACGTTCTTCCCGCACCTGATCACCGGACCGTTCCATTCGGGCCTGGTGGTGGTGTTCAGCGCCGCCGCGGTGATGATGCTGATCGGCGCGGTGGCGTCGCTGTTCAACGCGGGCCGCTACGGCACGGAGGAGCGCGCCGACAACGAGGCGTGACGGATCCCGGGTCGTGGGTACCCATGGCCTATGACTACGACAGATCAGCGGCCTCCCGAGGTCCGACAGCAGGCGCATGAGCAGGCCGGTAAGGCCCGCGACCGCATGGCCGAGCTGCGTCGCCAGCGCGCTGAAGGCCTGGTCGGCTGGCTGAACGAGCGTGCGGGCGAGTGGGAGCTGAGCGGACCCGACGAGGCCACTATGCAGCGTCAGAAATACTTCTGGAACTTCCTCGTCGACCACTGGTTCCGGATGGAGTTCGACGGGTGGGAAAACCTGCCTGATCCACCGGTACTCCTGGTCGGCATTCACTCGGGTGCGCCGTTCGTCTGGGACGCGTGGACCGTCGGCGTGCAGTGGTGGCGCCGGTTCGGCCAAGACAGACCGCTGCACGGCACCGCCCATGACGTGCTGATGGCGATGCCGCTCATCGGCAGGTACTTCCGGGCGATGGGTGTGCTGCCTGCCGCTCCGGACTCGATGGCAACGGCGTTGGCCGAGGGGCGAGATGTCGCGGTGTGGCCAGGCGGCGAGGTCGACTCGTTGCGGCCGTGGACCGAGCGCGACCGTGCAAACCTGGCCGGCCGCAAGGGTTTTGTGAAGATGGCGATCCGTGCCGGCGTACCGATCGTGCCGATCGCGACCGTCGGCGGAGCGGATGCGATGCCGGTGTTGATCCGCGGCGATCAGCTGTCTCGTCGGCTGCGACTCGATAAGCTGTTGCGGCTCAAGGTGTTTCCGATCGCCATGTCACTACCGTGGGGGATTGCGCCCGCCGCGCTGCCACAGTTCCCCCTGCCCGCCAAGATTCGCACGCGGCTGATGCCCGCCGTCGAGCTCGACCACGACCCCGCTCGCGCCGATGACGATGAGTACCTCGAACAGAAGTACTGGGAGGTCCAGGACAGCATCCAGCGTGGGATGGACGCGCTGGCACGCAAACGGGCGCTCCCTCTGTTCGGCTAGCCGCGCGTTGACTCTGCGGTGAGGGCGTTGCTTACTCGCATTTTTGCGCCCTAGCCGCGGGCTCGACGCGTTATGTCAGGTCGACCAACACCGGTGCGTGGTCACTCGGAGCCTTGCCCTTGCGCTCCTCGCGGACGATCTCGGCGTGCGCCACCCTGGCCGCCAAGGCCGGTGAGCCGAGGATGAAGTCGATGCGCATGCCGCGGTTCTTGGGGAACCGCAGCTGGGTGTAGTCCCAGTAGGTGTAGACCGCGGGCCCCGGCGTGAATGGCCGCACGATATCCGTGTAGTTGGCGTCGACAATCGCGTTGAACGCGGCACGCTCCGGAGGTGTGACGTGCGTGCTGTGCGCGTAGAACTCGGGACTCCAGACGTCCTCGTCGGTGGGCGCGATGTTCCAGTCGCCGACAAGGGCGATCTGCGCGGACGGGTCGTCGGTCAGCCAGCCCTGAACCGTGTTGCGAAGGGCCGCAAGCCATTCGAGCTTGTACTCGTAGTGGGGTGAGCCGACGAACCGCCCGTTGGGCACGTACAGGCTCCACACCCGCACGCCGTTGCAGGTGGCACCGAGTGCTCGCGCCTCCGCGGCGGCCTCGACATCAGGCTTGTCGCTCCATGTGGGTTGGCCTTCGAACCCCACCTGGACGTCATCGAGGCCGACGCGCGACGCGATCGCCACGCCGTTCCATTGGTTGAAGCCGCAGTGCTCGACCTCATAGCCGGCGGCCAGAAACGGCATGAAGGGAAACTGGTCGACGGAGCACTTTGTCTCCTGCATGGCGAGCACATCGACGTCGGCCCGCTCGAGCCAGTCGACGACACGATCGACGCGGGCCCGGATCGAGTTCACGTTCCAGGTCGCCAGCCGCATGGGTTACAGGTTACGTGCGTCGACGTACCGCGAGCGATGGTGCATGGAAAAGCCCATCGACTCGTAAAGCCGTGTCGCCGCAGCGTTATCCGCGAGAACCTGCACGTAAGCGCGCGTCGCGCCCCGCTCGCCGCCCCACGCCAGCAGCGCCGCGCACAGGTCACGCGCCAGACCGCGTCGCCGCGCCTCCTCGATGACGTGCACTGCAGACAACCCCACCCATCGCGTTCCATCAGGCGCCTGGGTGACGGCAGCCCGGCCCACCGCGGCGCCGCCGAGCAGCCCGAAGGCCACCTCGCCGTCGACGACGGCCGTCAACACGTCGACCGGGACCTCACGCTGATACACCCGAAGCCAGTTGTCGTCCGGCGCGCCCGTGATGTCGACCGTTCCCGATCCCCTCGACTCCAATTCGCCAGTCATGATCGCGGTTTCGGCGTCGGTCGGCACACCGGGCGGAATCCGCAACAGCCGGTCCGGCGCGGCCACCAACGGCGTCACCCCGCGCGCCGCGTACCAATCGACAACCTCACCGACGCCGCCGGAAACATCAAGCGGGACAGCAGAATTCGCCCGCCGGGTCACTCCGTGGCCGAATCGTAACAGCCAGCCACCGACCACAGAATGCTCGACGCCCGGCCACGCCAACGCCGCCGCGTGCTCGAGGTTGCGGATGTCGCCGGTCCGAACCGGGGCGGCACCGAGCGTTTTGATCGTGACGATGTCCTCGGCGGAAATGTCAACGAGCTCACCGCGTTTGGTGCGCACGCTCAGTGTTGGCCCAACCGCCTCGAGGTGTCCGATGACGTCGGTCAGCGGCGGCACCGATCCCGCGGGCAACCGGTACCGCACCACGACACGGGCGCCGACATCAACCACGGCTAGTGACCGAACGGGTCCGGATCCTCACCCGGCATCCAGCTCAGCCCCGGCACTCCCCAGCCGTGTGACTTCACCGACCGCTTCGCGCTGCGGGCATGCCTGCCGACCAGCCGATCCAGATAGAGGAAGCCGTCCAGATGACCGGTCTCGTGCTGCAGCATCCGCGCGAACAGGTCAGTGCCTTCGATCGTGATCGGATTGCCTTCAGCGTCCAGGCCGGTGACGCGGGCCCAGTCGGCCCTGCCCGTCGGGAACGATTCGCCGGGGACCGACAGGCAACCCTCGTCGTCGTTGTCGGGGTCGGGCATCGTCTCGGGCACCTCGGACGTCTCGAGTACGGGATTGACAACAACTCCCCGCCGCCGCGCCGTTCTACCCCGCTCGTCGGCGCAGTCGTAGACGAACACCCGCTTGGCCACACCGATCTGATTCGCGGCCAGGCCGACGCCGTTGGCGGCGTCCATCGTCTCGTACAGATCGGCAATCAACGCCACCACATCATCGGGCAGCGAACCGTCGCCATTGATGGTCACCGGTTCGGTCGCAGTGTGTAAGACGGGATCTCCGACTATGACGATGGGTCTGACAGCCACGGAGGAAGCTTAAGTCGGCAATCCTTCTCACCCGACTCGCGGGGTTCGGTAACGCTTCGGCCTCCAAACCCGTGGTTGAATGATCGCCGAAACAGCAACGTTGTGATTTCGAGTGTGGGGAAGGGTCCAGGGGCAATATGGACGGCGCGATCGCGCGGACTGAGCAATCCGGGGACGACTCTGATCTCACCGATGGGCTGACTCGGCGCGAGCATGACATCTTGGCGTTCGAGCGCCAGTGGTGGAAGTACGCGGGGTCCAAAGAAGACGCCATCAAGGAACTCTTCTCGATGTCGGCCACCCGGTACTACCAGGTGCTGAACGCGCTCGTAGACCGCCCCGAGGCACTGGCAGCCGATCCGATGCTGGTCAAGCGGCTGCGACGGCTGCGGGCCAGCCGGCAGAAGGCCCGCGCGGCGCGTCGACTGGGCTTCGACGTCACCTGAGCTTTCGGGCCTAAGGGGCCCTCTCGATAGAGTGGGCGGTAATGAATCAGCGAAATTCGTCCGGGCTGCCTCTGCGCGCCATGGTCATGGTGTTGCTGTTCCTGGGCGTGGTGTTCCTGCTGGTTGGATTCCAGGCAATGGGCTCTGGCGACTCCGAGGGCGACCAGTCGTCCTCGATCGCGACCAGCACCGTCAGCACCCCGTCCTCGGCAACGTCGTCTGCGACGCCCGCACCTGCGAAGGCCGACGTGCGGGTATACAACATCTCGTCGACCGAGGGCGCGGCCGAGAACACCGCCAACAAGCTGAGGGAAGCGGGCTGGAATGTCACCGAAACCGGCAACCTGACACTGCCGGAGGTCTCGGCGACGACGGTGTTCTTCGGCGAGGCGCCCGGCGAGCACGAAGCCGCCGACGAGGTGGGCAAGCTGCTGCAGGCGCCGGTGCAGGCGCGACTCCCCGAGCTCGCAGAGCAACCGCCGGGCGTGGTCGTAGCGGTCACCGGCTAGGCTCTTGCGCATGCTGAAGTCCGTCGCTGCTGCTGCCTTCTTCGCCGTTCCCGTCGTCGCCTTGAGCGCGTGCAGCGCACCTGAGCAGCCGGCCACCTCACCCGGCACTACGCCGTCGGTCTGGACCGGCTCGCCCGCACCGTCCGCGTCGCCCAGTGAGACCCACGGTCAGACCGGCGAAAGCCCCGCTCCCAGCGGCGAGAAACTCACGGCCCAGCTGAAGTCCCCGGACGGCACCACGGTCGCCACCGCCGACATCGAATTCGCAGGCGGCTTCGCCACCGTCACAGTCGAGACCACGACGCCAGGCAAGCTGACGCCGGGCTTCCACGGTATGCACATCCACGCCGTGGGTAAGTGCGAGGCCAACTCCGTCGCACCGACAGGCGGCGCGCCCGGCGACTTCAATTCCGCGGGTGCGCATTTCCAGAAGACGGGCCACACCGGACATCCCGCGAGCGGTGATCTCGCGTCGCTTCAGGTTCGGCAGGACGGCACCGCGAAGCTGGTGACGACGACGGACGCGTTCACGGCAGAAGATCTGCTCGGCGGTGCCAAGACCGCGATCATCATTCACGAGAAGGCGGACAACTTCGCCAACATCCCGCCCGAGCGCTACCAGCAGGTGAACGGCGCGCCCCCGCCGGACGAGACCACCATGGCCACCGGCGACGCCGGAAAGCGCGTGGCGTGCGGTGTCATCGGCACCGGCTAGCCACCCCGGCCATATAGATTTCGCCGGCTCACCCCGGCCGACGCTCGGCGTCGAGTGGGAGTTCGCTCTCGTCGACGCCGACACGCGCGACGTCAGCAACGAGGCCGCGGAAGTGATCGTCGAACTCGGCGAGAACAACCCGCATGTCCACAAGGAATTGCTCCGCAACACCGTCGAGATCGTCACCGGCATTTGTGATTCGGTACCGGAGGCGATGGACGATCTGCGGTCGACGCTGACGGCTGCCCGCAAGATCGTCCGTGCCCGCGGCATGGAACTGTTCTGCGCGGGTACGCATCCGTTCGCGAAATGGTCACCTGGCAGCCTGACCGACGCACCGCGCTACGCCGAGCTGATCAAGCGCACGCAATGGTGGGGACGCCAGATGCTGATCTGGGGCGTGCATGTGCACGTGGGAATCTCGTCGGCGCACAAGGTGATGGCGATCAACACGTCGTTGCTCAACCACTATCCACATCTGTTGGCGCTTTCGGCGTCCTCCCCCTACTGGGACAGCGAGGACACGGGCTACGCGTCCAACCGCGCGATGATGTTCCAGCAGCTGCCGACGGCCGGGCTGCCGTTCCACTTCCAGACCTGGGCGGAGTGGGAAGGCTTTGTGTACGACCAGAAGAAGACCGGCATCATCGACCACATGAACGAAATCCGGTGGGACATCCGGCCTTCGCCGCATAAGGGGACGGTCGAGGTGCGGATCTTCGACGGGGTTTCCAACATTCGCGAGCTGAGTGCGCTTGTCGCGCTGACCCATTGCCTCATCGTCGACCTCGACCACCGCCTGGACGCCGGCGAGCGGCTGCCGACGATGCCGCCCTGGCATGTGCAAGAAAACAAGTGGCGTGCGGCTCGCTACGGCCTCGACGCCGTCATCATCCAGGACGCCGACAGCAATGAGCGGCTGGTGACCGAGGACCTCGACGAGTTGCTGAACAAGCTTGAGCCCGTTGCCAAATCGTTGAACTGTGCCGACGAACTTGCCGCGGTGTCCGACATCTATCGGTCGGGCGGTTCCTACCAACGCCAGCGCAGGGTCGCCGAGGAACACGACGGCGATCTGCTCGCGGTGGTCGACTCGCTGGTTGCGGAGCTGGACATCTAGTAGTGCTCGTCACGCCGATGTTCCCGCTCGAGGTGGCGATGCTGCCCGGCGAGGAACTGCCGCTGCGAATCTTCGAACCCCGTTACACCGCAATGGTTGCCGACTGCCTGGCCGCCGAGGATCCGGCGTTCGGCGTTGTGCTGATCTCGGCAGGCCGCGAGGTCGGCGGTGGCGATGTCCGCAGCGACGTCGGAGCGATGGCCCATATCACCGAGTGCGCCGACTTCGGCGACGGACGCTACCGGCTGCGCTGCGTGATGGCCGAGCGCATCCGGGTGCTCGAATGGCGTCCCGACGACCCCTACCCGATGGCGTCCGTCGAGATGTGGCCCGACCAGCCCGGCGCAGCAGTCGACGTCCACGCGATTCGCGACATCGAGGACCGGATGATCGCGCTGTTCGAGCGCATCGCCAAGGCCCGCGGTGCCGAGGTGGACCCGAGGGACATCGTGGCCGGCGCCGACGACTCCGGTGATGCGGCAATGTGGTTGTACGCGTTGGCCTCCCGCGTCCCGATGGGGCAGGCCGACCGCTACGCGGTGCTGTCGGCGCCCACCGTCGCAGACCGGGTCACGGCGCTTCGCGACGCGGTCGAGACCGTCATCGCGATGGTCGAATTCCAGCTGTCGGAATGAGAACGGGCGAAGGCAGCTTCCGCAACGGTGAGCCGTACCTGCGCGTGGGTACCGGTCGGCCCCTCGTGTACCTGTCCGGTTTCTCCATCGAGCATGCCAACCCGACTGGCGTCGGTCGCTGGGTGACGCTGTCGACGGTTCGGCCGTTCGCCCGCGCCGGATTCGAGGTGTACTTCACCGGCCGCGCACCGCACCTGGCACCCACCACGACGTTCGCCGACCTCGCTGCAAGTCTGGCCGATGGTCTCGGCCAACAGTTTGGTGAGCCGGTCGACGTGCTCGGCCACTCGACCGGCGGTTCGCTGGCGTTGCAGATCATCGCGGACCGGTCCGAGGCCGTGCGTCGCGCAGTCGTCGCGAGTGCCGCCTACCGCCTCGGGCCGAACGGAAAACAAGTACAGCGCGACCTGTGGCGCGGGTTGGAACAAGACGCCAGATTCCGCGCTGATCAGCTCGCCGTTGGCTTCACGCAAAACCGGGCTCTGCAGCGACTGCTGTCAATTCCGATGCGGCTGGTGTCCTTCAAAGTGACTGACCCGGCCGACCCGATCGCGGTGCTTCGAGCCGAGGACAAGTTCGACGTCTACGATCGGCTCCCCGACATCCCCACGCAGACGCTGGTCATTTGCGGTGCGCGTGACTACTTCTGGACGCAGGAGATGTTCGCAGAAACCGCCCACCGCCTCCCACGCGGGGAACTCATCGTGTACCCGAAGCGGGGCCACAACATCGTGACCTCAAAACAATTCGTGGCCGATGTTGTTTCGTTTCTGGAGCGGCCCTAGCAGATTCGGTGGCCCTCGATGAACACGGAGCGAGGGATGGTCGCCTCGTCTTGGTCCGGGCCGCAACGGTTGTATCGGGTCATCAGTTCGCGGGCCTCGATCGCGGACACCTGCCAGCCGTGACCGGTCAGCCAGTCGGCCACGTCGGTGCGGTCCTCGAGATACCACAAGTCCTCGGTGTCAGGGGCGTTCGCATCGGGATCCTCTCCCGCCTCTTCACGCAGGCGACGGATCTGTTCGCGGCGACTGGCCAGGTAGTCCTTGTCGAAGAAACCCTTGCCGAACGATTCGACCGCAACGCGACTGCCCGCGGCGCTGAGTTCGTCGATCCGTTCGAAGAGCAGGTCCTGTCCGGCGGCGGGCAGATACGGCAGCAGCCCTTCTGCCGCCCACGCCGTCGGCCGGGTCGTATCGAATCCGGCATCGCGCAACGCTTTCGGCCAATCCTGTCTCAGGTCGACGGGGACCGCGACGTAGCGGGACACACTTGGTTTGGCGTCGTGCCGGGCCAGCGTTTCGGCCTTGAACTCGAGCACCTTGGGTTGGTCGATTTCGTACAGTTCGGTGCCGTCCACCCACGGCAGCCGCCACCCGCGCGCATCGAGGCCCGCGGCGAGGATGACGGCTTGGTCGATGCCGTTGGCCCCCGCGGCGATGAAGAACTCGTCGAACCACTTGGTACGCGACGCCGCGTAGCTGCTGATGGACCGAATCCGCTCCACCATGTACGGCGGAGGTCGCTGCCACCCGCGTTCGGTGGCGGCGTCGAGAAACAACTGCGCGAACGGGTCGCTGAACAATGGACAGCCGGTCGCCGACTCATCGGCGCGTGCCATCGCCACCCCGAGCGCGGTCTGTCCGACGCCCTCGGTGACATCCCAGCTGTCATCGTCAGTTCTCACCATTGCCGCCGGATTCCCTGTTTTCGACGAACTCATGCATTTCGTCCCTCGTCAACAGGTCATCGCGAATATTTTGTTCGCGGTAAGCCAGTTGGCCGACGCGGTTCGCGACCACGGGAGCGGTGATCAACGTGAACAAGCCGGTGAGGATGACCATGCCGACGTCGGCGTGGCCGCGCAGCCGAATCGCCGCGCCCGCCAGCACCAGCAACAGCCCGAGCACCTGAGGCTTGGTGGCCGCGTGCATCCGGGTCAGCGTGTCGGGGAAACGCACCACCCCGATCGCCGCGGTCAGCGCGAGCGTCGAACCGCCGAGTACAAGCACGGCCGCGGCAATGTCGAGCATCCTCATCGCGGCCTCCGTACGGAACGCGGTTTGTCGATGTCGGGCACGCGGAATCGCGCGACGCTGACGGAGCCGACGAAGCTGATCAACGCCAGCGCGGTGAGGCCGTACGTCACTGTGGTGTCGAGGCTGAACGCGGCCCACGTTCCGATCGCGCACATCGTGACTGCGACAAGGGCGTCAAGGGCGACCAATCGGTCCAGTGTGCTCGGACCGGCGAGCAACCGGAACATGGTCAGGACCGCGGCGGTGGTGAGCATGACCGCCGCGATGATCCAGATGGTGGTCACGCGCTCTCCTTCTCCGCCGATGGCCGCCAATGCTCCTCGCGCTCAAACGAAGCCACCAGCCGCCGCTCGATCTGAGTGATCTGCCGGTAGAACCTGTTGACCGCGCGATCCGAACCGACGTCGATGACGTGGACGTAGAGCATCCGGCGAACCTGGTCGATCTCGAGCACGATGGTTCCCGGCGTCAGGTTGATGATGTTGACCGCGAGTGCCAGCACCAGATCCGACTTGATGGCCATATGTGCCCGCAGCACCGCGGACAGCGGCGGAGGACCCGGTTTGACTGCGAGCCAAGCCAACTGCAGCGACGACTGCACCAGATACCAGCCCACCAAGCCGATCAGGCCCAGCAGCGAAATCGGGTGCACCCGCCCCTCGATCGGCACCGGCGGCAGCGGTAACAGCAACGTGATGATGAGCGCGATCGCCAGGCCGGACAGAACGTTCGCCGCAGAAACGTTACCCCACAAAAGAATCCACACCAGCATCAGCCAGACCAACACCCAGACCCGCAGCGCGACCCGCCTCACTGTGGGCCTCCCAGCACGGCGCTGATGTACTGCTGTCGGTCGAGGACTTCGTCCGCGGCGCGACCGCTGTACGAGAAGATCGGTCCTGCGAGCACCGTCAGCGTCAGGCCAACAGTGATCAGCGCGCCGGTCGGCAGCAGCATTCCGACGGGCATGCGGCCCACGTGGTCGCGGTCGACGAACTGAATGTCCTCGGGTTCGTCGAGCAGAACCGAAGGCGCAGCGGCCGACAGGTGGCCTTCGGGGGCATCCTCGCGCGAGCGCCAGAACGCCTTGGTCCACACCCGCGTCACCACATACAGCGTCAGCAGGCTGGTGAGCACGCCGCCGCCGACCAGCAGCCACGCCAACACGGATCCGCTCTGCGCACCGGCCTCGAGCAGCGCCACCTTGCCGATGAACCCGGAAAACGGCGGTATACCACCAAGATTGAGCGCAGGCACGACGAACAAGAAGGCGAGCACCGGGCTGACGGCCGCCAGTCCACCGAGCCGCTGCAGCGTCGACGCACCCGCTTGCCGCTCGATCAACCCGACGACAAGAAACAGGGTTGTCTGAACCACGATGTGATGCGCGACGTAGTAGATCGCGCCCGACATGCCGAGCTGGCTCGACAGCGCGATGCCGAACACCATGTAGCCGATGTGGCTGACCAGTGTGAACGACAGCAGGCGTTTGATGTCACTCTGTGCGATCGCGCCTAGGATGCCGATCAACATCGTCAGCAGCGCCGCCACCAACAACAGCGGATCCAGTCCACCGGTAGGGAACAGCAGCGAGTGTGCCCGGATGATCGCGTACACACCGACTTTCGTCAGCAGCCCGGCGAACACCGCGGTGACCGGTGCTGGCGCGGTGGGATACGAGTCCGGCAACCAGGTCGACAGCGGAAACACCGCAGCTTTGATGCCGAAGGCGACCAGCAGCACCGCGAACAACGCGGTGCGGGTGCCGGCTGACACGCTGTCGAGCCGCACGGCCACCTCGGCCATGTTCAACGTCCCTGTGGCGGCATAGACCAACGCGATGCCGAACAAAAACACCAGCGATGACACCATCGAGACCATCACGTAGGCGATGCCTGCGCGGACGCGATCCTTGCTGGCGCCGATCGTCAGCAGCACGAAGCTCGCGGAGAGCAGCACTTCGAACCCGACGAACAGATTGAACAGGTCACCGGCGAGGAATGCCGTGCACACGCCCGCCGACAGCACCAGATAGGTGGGCAGGAATATCGAAACCGGTTGCCGTTCATCGCCGTCCCGGATGCCCTGCCCGATCGCGTAGAACACCACGCACAGCAACACAATTGACGACACGACGAGCATCAGTGCCGACAGCCGATCGACCACCAAGGTGATGCCGAGGGGGCCGACACCTGCTGACGTCGGCCCCCACCCGCCGACATGCAAAGCCAGCGTCCCGTCGCGGTCGGTGAGGTAGAGCAGCGCGGCGCACACCGCGACCACCACGCACAGCGCGGCAAGCGTGATGACACGCTGCAGCCTTGGTCTGCGGCCTGCGAACAACGTCAGCGCGGCACCGACCATCGGGATCAACACCGGCAGCGGCGTCAGCACCATCGCCATGCTCATCGCGAGCCCTCCAACCCGGGCAGTGCGTCGAGTTCGTCCGGTGCGTCGGTGTCTTTCGCCTTGTCGGGCTCGGGGCGGTCGTCTTCCAGTGGGACACCGTCACGTTCGGCGAGCTGGGAGACCCTGGTGTCTTCGGGGTCGTCGCTGACTTCTTCGGCGGTGTTCAACCGATAGGACCGATACGTCAGCGCCAGCACGAACGCCGCGATGCCCATGCTGATGACGATCGCAGTCAGGATCATGCCCTGCGCCAACGGATCTGCGGTGGTGGTGTCGCCGTTGCTGGTGCGGCCGCGGATCGGCGGATTGCCCGAAGCGCTGCCGACGGTCAGGATCAGCAGATTGATCGCATTGCCGATCAACAACAGCCCCAGCAACATTCGGGTCAGGTTGCGCTCCAGCAGCAGGTACACCCCTGCGGACGTGAGCCCGCCGATGAGTAGGAGGGGAACCAGGAAGGTGGTCATGCGGCCACCTCCTGCCGTTGTTCACCGAGCTCCACGTCGACCCGTGCGCCGAGGCTACGCAGCACATCGAGCACCAGGCCGACGACGATCAGGTACACGCCGAGGTCGAAGAACAACGCGGTGACGAACTTGACCGTGCCAAGCACCGGCACGTCGACCTGGACCAGCGCCGACGACAGCACCGGCGCACCGACCAGTAGTGAGGCCACCGCAGTGCTTGCCGACAAACCAAGGCCGGCGCCGAGAATCTTTCCGGCGTCCAACGGCAGTGTCTCGCCGAGCTCGTAACGGCCGCCTGCCAAATACCGCAACACGAGTGCGAGCCCGGCGGTCAATCCGCCTGCGAAGCCACCGCCTGGCGTGTTGTGCCCGGCGAAAAAGAAGTACGCCGACAACACCATGATGAGCGGGAAGATCATTCGGGTCGCGACCTCGAGCACCAGCGAGCGGTGCCGCGGATCGCGCAATTCGCTGCCGCGCAGCCAGGTGACGTCGCCCGCGGCGGGGCTGATCGCGACGTCGGAAAGGCCGCCGATGTCGGGCTGGCCGGCGTCGGCGACGCGAGGCGCGGCACCAAAACGCCTGTGCCGGAACACCAGTGATGCCACGCCCGTCGCTGCGACCAGCAGCACTGAGATCTCGCCGAGGGTGTCCCAGGCCCGGATGTCGACCAGCAGCACGTTGACGGTGTTGGCGCCGTGCCCTCGGAAATACGCCGCGTCGGGCAGCAACGCAGCGATCGGAGTGCCCGTGCGGGCGGCCATTGCGTACACCGCCAGTGTCGTGACGGTTGCGCCGACGGCGAGTGCGAGGACGGCGCGCGGCAGCCGAAATCGCTTGATGTTCTCGCGGTCGGCCTCGGCGGGCAGTGTGCGCAGTACCAGCACGAAAATCACCAAAGTCAGTGTCTCGACAAGGAATTGGGTCAGTGCCAGGTCCGGTGCGCCGTGGAACGCGAAGATCGCGCCGCAGCCGTAGCCGGTGACACCGACCAGCAGTACTGCCGCGAGCCGGTTGCGCATCACCGTCGCGCCGAGCGCAGCGGCCAGCATCAGCAGTCCGACCACCACCTGTAGCGGCGAGTCCCACAGCGCGAAGGACGGCCGGTCGCGGGCGCCGAGCGCCAGGACGATCACGGGCACCAGCACCAGCGTTGACAGGATCACCGACTGGGTGGCCGGGATCGACCCGCGTTGCGTGAATCCGGTGAGGCGCACCGACATCAGGTCGAGGCCGCGCAGGGCGGCGTCGTAGATGCGGTCGGCGTTGCCGAGCGGTTCGCGGACGGTGCGCCACCGCCGCAGTCGTGCCCGGCCGAAGTAGGCCGCCGCGCCGATCGCCAGCACCAGAACCGAGAGCAGCAGCGGCAGCCCGAACCCGTGCCACAGCGCCAGGTGGTACTCGTGCCCACCGGGCACCGTCTCGGCGTAACCGTCGATCGCGTCGTCCAGGCCCGCTGGCCACACGCCGAACACCAGGCCCGCTGCGGCCAGGATCCCAGGTGCGATCAGGAAAGTGGTTGGCGGGCGGTGCATTTCGGCCACCCGCCTGCTCGGCTCCGGCAATCCTTTGCGGCTGAATGCTCCCCACAGAAACCGCAGACTGTAGACGGTGGTGAACACCGAACCGAGCACGATGCCCGCGAGCACGTATGGTGCGGCGCTGCCGAGTGTCGGTGCGTGCGCGACGGTTTCGAAGTCGGCCTCCTTGGCTACGAAGCCGAGGAACGGCGGTAGTGCAGCCATGCTCGCGGTCGCGCCGACGGCGATGACCAGCAGCGGACGGCTGCGCTGCCCGAGCCACGCGAGCCTGCGAATGTCGCGGGTGCCGGTGGCGTGGTCGATGACGCCGACGACCATGAACAACGATGCCTTGAACATCGCATGCGCGCACAGCATCGCCAGACCGGCCAGCATGAGGTCGCTACCTCCCGCGCCGACCATCATGGTGATGAACCCGAGCTGGCTGACGGTGCCGAACGCCAGGATCAGTTTCAGGTCGTGCTCGCGGACCGCGCGCCAGCCGGCCAGCAGCATGGTGAGTACGCCGAGGATCACGACCGTGGGCCGCCACGGTGGCGAGTCGGCGAAGCCGGGGCTCATCCGCGCAACGAGATAGACGCCTGCCTTGACCATCGCAGCGGCGTGCAGGTACGCGCTGACCGGCGTCGGGGCCGCCATCGCGCCCGGCAGCCAGAAATGCATCGGCACGATCGCCGATTTGGACAGCGCACCGATGAGGAGCAGCACGATGCCGATCGAGGCGGGCAGGCCAGTCGGCGGCGAGGCGATCAATTCGGACAACAGGTAGGTGCCGGACGCATTGCCGAGCACGACGATGCCGACCAGCATGGCCAGTCCGCCGAACGTCGTCACCAACAACGCCTGCGTGGCGGCGCGACGGCTGGTGGCGCGTTCGGCGTAATGGCCGACGAGTAGGAACGACAGCACCGTGGTGAGCTCCCAGAACACATAGAGCAACAGCATGTTGTCGCTGCATACCAAGCCGAACATCGCACCGGAGAACGCGACCAACTCGGCGGCGAAGCTGGGCAACCGCTTCTCGGTGTGGCCGTCGTGGTGATGGAAATAGTCGGTGCAGTAGAAGAGGACCAGCGCGCCGATGCCGAGGACAAGCACGCTCATGATGGCCGAGAGCGCATCGAATCGAAGCGTGATGTTCATCGACAGCTCGGGCAGCCATTGGATGTCGACTGTCGTCGGCCCCCGATGGCCTGGCCAGTTCGTGGCCACCCAGGCCAGCGAGCCCAGCGGCACCAGGGACAGAGGATAGAACGCCATCCGGCCCCAGCGGGCGACGAGCAGGGGAGCCAGAGCCGTTGCGACGGCGTGGGCAAGCAGGACGGCGAGCAGGGCACTCCGATCGTTTTGGGGTCGGGGTGTCAGCCGGGTTAATGGCTTTGGTTCAACGCCAGTCTACGTGGGCGGATGCAGCTACCATCCGGCCTCGTGGGCAGTCCAAACGTCGTGGTGGTCGGTTCCGGGCCGACGGGCTTGATGCTGGCGTGCGAGCTCGCACTCGGCGGCGCCAAGGCTCGGCTGCTCGAGGAGCGCACCGAAACACCCAACATCACCAGGGCGTTCGCGGTGCATGCGCGGACGCTGGAACTGCTCGACGCCCGCGGTCTAGCCGAGGTCCTGCTGCCGCGCGGCGTCCCGGTCTACGAGGTCGCCCCGCCTGGCGGCGGTTCGCTCAATCTGCGTGACCTGCCGACCCGGTACGGGATGGTGCTCATCGTCCCGCAAAGCGGAACGGAGAACGTGCTGGCGGCCCGCGCCGAAGAACTCGGTGTCGAGATCGTGCGCGGCGCGAAGGTGGTGGATGTTTCACAGGACGATGACGGAGTCACGGTCGAGTGCGCGGATGGCAACAGCGTGCGAGCCGATTACGTGGTCGGGTGCGACGGCGCCCACAGCACAGTGCGCAGCCGCCTCGGCATCGACTTCGTCGGCAAGCAGTACGAGACGCACATCCTGTTGGCCGACGTGCAACTGACCCGGGCACCTGGCGAGACGTTGACAGGCATCCCCAACGAGAAAGGCGTGGCCCTGCTGATCCCGTTCGGCGACGGGTGGTTTCGCGCGATCGTATGGGATCGGCTGCGCGAACAGGCGGCGCTGCGCGAACCGGTGACGTTCGACGAGATTCGCGACTCGTTCAATCGGATCGCCGGGCATGACTTCGGCATGACCGAGATGCGCTGGAGCTCAAGGTTTCTCAGCGAGCGCCGGCAGGCAAGGCACTACCGCAAGGGACGCGTGTTCCTGGCGGGCGATGCGGCCCACATACATTCGCCGCTCGGCGGTCAGGGCATGAACACCGGCATCGGCGACGCGATGAACCTGGGTTGGAAGCTGGCCGCCGCGGTGCGCGGGTCATCGCCGGGCTGGCTGCTGGACAGCTACGAAGCCGAGCGCCATCCGGTCGGCGCCAGCGTGTTGCAGCTGACCGATGTGTTCAACCAGATGGTGCTCAGCCACTCGCGGCTGGGTCGACTGCTGCGCAACGCCGTCGTCGGGGCGGTGACCCGGCTGCCCCGCGGTCGGCGGATGCTCGGCGAACGGCTCAGCGGTATCGGCATCGCCTACCCGCATGAGCGCGGCGACGACTGGTTGGTAGGTCGGCGGATGCCCGACATCGTGTGCGAAGGCAAGCGGGTGTACGAACTGCTGCGCGACGGCAAGTTCGTGTTGGTGACGGCCGCGCCCGTCGAGGTGAATCGGCCCGACATCGTGCATGCGGTCGACGCGCATCCCGAGCTGCCCGATGCCGTGCTGGTCCGCCCGGACAGCTATGTCGCGTGGGCGAGTCAGCGGCTACCGGATGCCGTCGAACTGGCCGCGGCCGTGGATCGCTGGACGCGAGTGACATAGCCGAGGCGTTGCGAGCCGAACGGGGATGGCGTGGGAAGCCAGGCCGATGCCTGCGCCGAGGATCGGCCAGATCGGCCAGAAGTACCACTCGCCGGCCGTGAGGCCGACCGCCAGCCACACCGTGAGCACGATGGCGACCATCGCGAGGTATGCGCCGAGGTGGATGCGCACCCCGAGCCGTGCTGCGCGGCGGCGGGCGGCGAGGCGCTGCGGGTCGTTGCGCCGAAGCTGAGCCAGCGGCAGGTCGGCGACGAGTTGGCGCAGCTCGCCGGTGGTGTGCGCGGCGAAGGTGGCCCGAAGCCGGCTCTCGTATTCGTCGAAGACGAGGTAGCCCTGCGACAGTGCTTGGCCGAGCTGGGTGGCGGTGCGCTCGCGGTCGTGGTCGCCGGCTCGAACGGACGTGACGGCCGGTGCGGTCATGGGGACCTCCGATCTTGGCAGTGACAAGTTCTGGTTCTGACTATGCCCCGTGGAACTAGTCACTGTCAAGATGTTGTTGAATCGGATCGTGACTACCAAGGTCGTCAGCGCGAGCCGTGTGATCGCGGCGCCAGCGGACAAGATCTTCGAACTGATCGCCGATCCATCGCAGCAGCCGCGATGGGACGGCAATGACAACCTGGCCGAAGCGCCCGTCGGTCAACGTGTGCGGACAGTGGGTGACGTGTTCACGATGACGCTGACGATGGGCAGTGATCGGACGAATCACGTCGTCGAATTCGAGGAGGGCAGGCTCATCGCGTGGCGGCCCTCGGAACCGGGCAAGCTGCCGCCGGGTCACTTGTGGCGATGGGAGCTCGAACCCGTCGACGACTCACGCACGCGGGTCACCCACACCTACGACTGGTCGGCGCTGACGGACGAGAACCGACTGCAGCGCGCGCGTGACACCACCGCAGACAAACTGCTGGCATCGATCGAGCGCCTCGCCGCGCTAGCGGAGCACGCGTAACGACGCTCGAGACTGCGGCCAGATCGTGATAGCGGCAGTCTTCGCGATCTGTGCGCAGTCTCGGCGCAATGGACTCAACTCAGCGTGCGGCCGAGAATGCGCGCAGTGACTCCACTTGCACGGGGTCCAGCGACGGCCGGACGTTTTCGCGGGCCTTCGCGACGTCGGCGGCGGTCACGTCGGCCGCATCGATCGAGCGTCGCATCGCGGTCAGCGCCGCCTCACGCAACAGAGCCACGCAGTCCGCGGCGCTGTAGCCCTCAAGCTCGCCAGCCAGCGCGTCGAGGTCGACGTCGTTGCTGAGCGGGATGGATTTGCCTGCGGTGCGCAGGATTTCGCGACGGGCGTCAGCATCGGGCGGCTCGACGAACACCAGCTTCTCCAGCCGGCCCGGCCGCAGCAGCGCGGGGTCGATCAGCTCCGGCCGGTTCGTCGCGCCGAGCACCACCACGTCGCGCAGCGGCTCGATGCCGTCGAGTTCGGTCAACAGCGCTGCGACCACGCGGTCCGTGACCCCGGAGTCGAAGCTCTGCCCGCGCCGCGGTGCGAGCGCGTCGATCTCGTCGAGAAATATCAGCGATGGTGCCGAATCGCGGGCACGCTGAAACAGCTCGCGCACAGCCTTTTCCGACGAGCCGACCCACTTGTCCATCAGTTCGGCGCCCTTGACCGCGTGTACCGACAGCCGTCCCGAACTGGCCAGCGCACGCACCACGAACGTCTTGCCGCAGCCGGGCGGCCCGTAGAGCAGAACTCCCCGCGGCGGTGCAACGCCGAGACGCTGGAAGGTCTCCGGATGTTGCAGCGGCCACAACACCGTCTCAGTCAACGCCTGTTTGGTCTCCGCCATATCGCCGACGTCGTCGAGCGTCACCGATCCGACCGAGACCTCTTCGGTAGCCGAACGTGACAGCGGTCGGATGACGGTCGTCGCGCCGATGAGATCGTCCTGCGTCAACACTGGCGGCTTACCGTCCGCGCTGGCCCGCGCCGCGGCCCGCAACGCGGCCTCCCGCACCAGCGCCGAAAGATCGGCAACGACGAAACCCGGTGTGCGATCGGCGATTTCGTCGAGACTGAGGTCGGCGGCCGGCACGTCGCGCAGCAGCACCTCGAGCAGCTGCTTGCGGACCGCGCCGTCGGGCAGGCTGAGCCCGAGCTCGCGGTCGCACAGGTCGGGCGCCCGCAACCGAGGATCGATTCCGTCGGGCCGCTGCGTCGTCGCGATGAACGCGACGCCCCGGGTGGCGACCGCATTGCGGAGTTCGGTCAGAATCAGCGTCGCGACGGGTTCCGCCGTAGCCGGCAGCAGCGCATCGATGTCCGTGATGAGCAACACGCCACCACCGTCGCGCACGGTGGCCACGGCGGACACCACACTCTGCAGTCGGTCTTCGGCACGCAGCGAGCCCACCTCCGGTCCGTCGAGCTCGACCAGGCGCCGATCGGCGCACACCGCCCGCACCAGGGCGGCCTTGCCGACGCCGGCCGGCCCGGACACCAGCACGCCGAGATTCGATGTGGCGCCCAGTGTTTCGAGAAGCTCTGGCTGGTCGAGCGCAAGCTTGAGCCATTCGGTGAGCCGTGAAGCCTGGGCGT
>Ga0268266_10002618_pt1 | contig 19045 bp, 17 predicted proteins | sample KBSS13metaG_FD_190356 | JGI IMG/M metagenome (GOLD analysis project Ga0268266, IMG submission 190356) | Switchgrass rhizosphere microbial communities from Kellogg Biological Station, Michigan, USA - KBS S1-3 metaG (SPAdes) (version 2) | ecosystem: Host-associated > Plants > Roots > Rhizosphere...
TTCAAGGAATTCACCGGTATGAACTTCGTTCAGTACATTGCGCGGCGTAGATTCGCGAAGGCCTGCCTGCTCCTGCTGGACCCGGATCTCAAAGTTAGCGAAATCGCGTTTGAGGTGGGCTTCCAGTCGCTCTCCCAATTCAATCGGGTGTTTAAAAAATTCTCCGGAAGGTCACCAACGGAGTATCGCGCACGGGAGTTCCATAGAGTGGATCGTGCGACGAACACCCCTAATCGCGCCGCGAAAACTTTGACCGTAGAAATGCGTAGTCGATCCGCCATCGTTTCGAACACACTCCGCCATCAAAAAGCGATTAATGGTCACGCGATGGCTTCGAAGCAGTCGTAAGAAACTGCTGTGGTTAGGCGCGAGTGGCTATGTGCTGGCTGTCATCCTGCTTTCCTGCAGCACTACCACCCGCACGATCGTGGCGCCGCCCAGCATTCCAGGTGCGGAATTTGTCGGCACAGAAAAATGTAGCGAATGCCACGAAGAGATCGTGCGCGATTTCCGCACCGCCACGCACTCCCGTCTGAAGGCGCCGGGACCTAACGCCCAAAACATGGGTTGCGAGTCGTGTCATGGCCCCGGCAGTGTTCACTCCCAAAGCGGCGGCGCAGCCCATACGATTGTCAATCCCGGCAAATCGCCGCAAGCCTGTTTCGCATGCCATCTCGAGGTTCGCGCGCAGTTCCAGTTGCCCCACCATCATCCGGTTCTGGAAGGCCGGATGAATTGTTCGGACTGCCATAATCCGCACAAGGGAAACGCGATCAAATCAGGCGGGACGAATATTGCCCAGTCGATCCGGGGCGGCGGCATGGCATTGTTAGGCCAAAACGACACCTGTGCCCAGTGTCACAGCGCACAGCGCGGCCCGTGGGTGTATGAACATGAAGCATTGCGGCAGGGTTGCGTCGTCTGCCACTCGCCTCACGGCTCAGTCAACCAGCGGCTACTCAACGAACGCAACGCCACGCTCTGTTTGAAATGTCATATTCAGGAGCAGACTGAACCCGGCAAGATCCTGATTGGGGACGTCGATCACAGCAGTTTCCTGCAGCAAGGCACCTGCTGGTCCGCCGGCTGCCACGAGGAGCCGCACGGGTCAAACGTCACTCCGCTACTCAGGTATTGACCTTGATCTTATGAAACGTCGCGCACTACTCCGAGCTCGAACAGCTGGATTCGCGGCCGGCCTCGTCTGCGCCGCGATTTGGACGGGACACCCATCGCACGCCGCTGTGAATGCAGATGGGACGGAGATTCCAGATGCGAAATCGACGCCCGCCGTTGAGGAGCAGCCTCCCGAGTACAAGAACTGGATCGAGTTTGCGTTCGGCGGAACGACCGTGGATGGCGACCGCGCACAATTCGAGCAAGCGCACAGAATTCCCGGCGACCAGGTTTTCGGCGGGATTTCCGACCTCCATTTCGAGCAAACGATCGGCAAGGATGTGGAGTTCAAGCTCGACGGGCATGCGATCTTCGACACGAATGACTATGGCCTGCTGATGGAGCTGACGAAGGCGAAGCTGGGCTATGTACAGGTCGGCTACAATGAATTTCGGACCTGGTACGACGGGAACGCCGGGTATTTCCGCCCCAACGGCCAATGGTTCAGTCCACCCTTCCCGGAGATGCACATCGATCGAGGGGAAGCCTGGATCGAACTGGGCCTGCGCGCGCCCGATCTGCCGGAGATTACGGTGCGGTACACCCACGAGTTCCGAGACGGTCAAAAAGATTCGACGATGTGGGGCGACACAAACCTGACGGGAACAGGTGTGACGCGAAAAATTGCGCCTGCCTTTCGCAACATCGATGAGACGCGGGATATATTCACCTTCGACCTCTCACACACGATGGCGAATACCGACGTCCTTCTCGGGATGCGCTACGAACATGACGAGAATGACTATTCGTTAAACATGATTCGCGGCGCGGGTCAGTTGCCGCCGCTCGTGGCTCCTCCCGGTCAGCAGCGATTTGTGACTCAACATCAGAACGACGATATCGACCTTTTCAGCGGCCATGCCATTGCTGTAACTCGATTTGACGATTCGTTCTGGTTCACCGCGGGCTATTCCTACACCACTTTGCAAAACGACCTGGCTGGGTCTCGCCTCCCTGGAACCACTTTCGACGCCGCCTTCGGCGAGCCAGTGCCGACGCTTAGTTCGCGTGACCACGCCTTCATCAATCTGGCTGGGCTCGCCGAAGTAGATCAGCATGTTTTCAATGCCAACGTGTTCTGGATGCCGTCCAAGGACTTCGATATCGTCGGAGGTTTCCGCTATACCCATGAGACGAGGGATAGTAACTCGGTCTTCCTGGCGGTCGAACCCGAGGCGAATGAGGCGCCATTCACGGCTAACAATCCGGAGGGCGGTTTCCATCTCGGCCCCGGCGAACCCGCTGCTGGCTTCAGATCCTCCGATTACGATCGCTTCGCAGAGAGCGTGGAGATGCGCTATGCCGGTTGGGCTGACTGGCTTTTCTACGCTCGGGCTGAGTGGGAGGAAGAATGGGGCAGCGTCAATGAAACCCATACCGACGAAGAAGTTCCTCTGGACAAGGACACGAATTTCCTCGGTCAGAAATACTCGGTCGGCATGAACTGGTACCCCCTCATGAACCTAAATTTCTCGGGCCAGTACTACCATAAGATCGCTTCCTACGGCGACGACATCAGGACGGCAACCTTTCCCCGGCTGCTCAATCAGGACTGGAACCAAGATGACGTGAACGTTCGAATCACGTTTCGGCCCAAGATCCCGGTCGGCGCACTCTCACTCGTGACTCGCTACGATTTCCTCCGAACCGCCATCGACGGCCAGTGGGCAGCCCCTGCGGACGGCATCCTGTTAAATGAGATACAGACCGGCGTCATCACCAAGCATGTTATGAGCGAATCGATAAATTGGAGCCCGCAGCCCCGGTTTTACCTGCAGGGCAATGTCTCTCTTGTCCTGGATCAAACGGATACACCTGCGAGCAGCATCAACTTCGACCCGCACGTCGGCCCAACCGTGGTCAACTTTAGAAATGACTATTGGACTGTCACGGCCACCGCGGGCTACATCATCAACGACAAGACCGACGTCCACGCTGACTATTCGTTTTTCCGCGCGAACGACTACTTCAATAACTCGGGTGCTGCCGTGCCTTACGGCCTGGGTGCAACGGAACACGTTGCGTCTGCTACCCTGACCCGTCAGCTTACGCCGCAGGTGCGACTACAGCTCCGATACACCTTCTACGATTACACCGACGAAACGTATGGCGGGCACAATAATTACATGGCCCATTCGTTTCTTTCGACAATGCAATTCCGCTTCTAGCGTGACGATTTTTGGGAGATGCCTCGCGGCCGCGCTCGCTCTCGTTTTCCTGGCCGCAATTTTATAGATCTGCGTTGCCACACCTGCCCGACTCGGCCGCAGAGAATTTCAGAAGCAGAAATAATATTTACTCGAACCCGGAACTAGCGGTACACACGATTAATCAAAGAATTCGAGCGAGGAATAACATCATGAAAATCATCACACACATTGCCATCAGTCTGCTGGTCGTTTCGGCCACCTCAGCGCGCGCCGGCAGCGCGCAGGAAAATTGGAACAAGGATTGCATGCAGTGTCACGGCAAGACCGGCGCAGCCGACACCAAAATGGGGCAAAAGCTGAATGCCAAGGATCTCACCGATCCGAAGGTGCAGGCGAGTTTCACGGACGCCGACGCGGCCAAGGCGATCAAGGAAGGGATAAAGGAAGAAGGCAAGACGAAGATGAAAGCGTTCGGCGATCAATTGAGCGATGACGACGTGAAGGCCCTGGTCGCTCATGTCCGCACGCTGAAGAAATGAAAAAAGTTTATCTCGACAAATCGGCGCCCTGTCAGGTAACCAACCAACTATGAAACGAAAAGTATTCCTTCTCATGGTCTCGATAATGGCTTCAGCGGGGATGGCGGCCGCGGGAGACGGAGCCGCGCTCTGGGGCCAACATTGCGCTTCGTGCCACGGAAAAGATGGCAGCGGAAGCACGATGATGGGCAAGAAACTGGAGCTCAAAGATTATCGCGACGCAGCGGTGCAGAGCTCGTTTACCGACGCCGAAGCGGCCAAGGTCATCAAGGAGGGCAAAGGCAAGATGAAGCCTTACGGAGCAAAACTTTCGGACGACGATGTCAAGACACTGGTGGCCCACGTCCGATCGTTGAAAAAATAACCCGAAGCTCGTTTCCTAAAAAATGATCGGCGATTAATGCCGGTCACAGTGAAATTTCTCGGCCTTGATTTACAAGATCGACGACACCTGAAGTTCGTTTTTACACCTCGAGACCGCCAGTAGATAGCAAACGATGCCTTTCTTGTCCCGTTTTCGTAACTGGATCAGTTGGACGGGACTGGTGCTGGCTGCGAGCGCCCTCTTCGCGTTCTGTCTCCTATTCGCGATTGATCTGTTTGCAGGTCATCGAAACCCATATGTAGGCATCCTCGGCGATGTCGTAGCTCCTTTCTTTTTTCTCGCTGGGTTGCTTATCGCTCTTTTGGGCGCTCTGCTCCACTGGCGCCGGGAACGTCGCGCGCTCCGCGCGGCAACTCCTCTCACCCTCAAGATTGATCTTTCGCGCCCGCGTGATCGGAAGATTCTTGCCCTGTTCGCGGCCGCCAGCGTCATTTTCTTGTTTGTGACTGCCGTCGGCAGTTACCAAACTTATCATTACACGGAGTCGGCACAGTTCTGCGGCCAGACCTGCCATGTTCCGATGGAACCAGAGGCGGTGGCTTCGCAGCAGACCGCCCACGCCAAAATCGAGTGTGCCTCCTGTCATGTGGGCCCCGGTGCAGCGGCCTACTTCAAGACCAAGCTCAATGGTGTGAAACAACTTTATCACACTGTCCGCAACGATTATGACCGGCCGATTCGCATGACCGCGGCCAATCCGCGCCCGGCCCAGGCGATTTGCGAGCAATGCCATTGGCCGGACAAATATGTCGGAAACATCGTTCGCACGTTCCAACATTATCTCTCCGACGAAAAGAACACACCATTTGGTGTTCGTCTTTTGCTGAACGTCGGCGGCGGTGACGCGGCCAATGGTCCCCAGGGCGGCATTCATTGGCACATGAACATCGCCAACAGAATCGAGTACATCGCCACCGACGAACAACGCCTAACGATTCCGTGGGTGAGAATGACCAAAGCGAATGGCGAGGTGACAGAGTATAAAACGCCGGACTTCAAGCTGGATTCGACCAAGCATCGCGTTCAACGCATGGATTGCATGGATTGCCACAGCCGGCCTGCCCACAAGATGAAAACGCCTAACGATGCCGTCGATTTGGCTCTGCAAACTGGCCGGCTCGATCCGCAGGTGCCGTGGGTCAAAGCCAAGGTGGTCGCGGCGTTGGTCCAGCCCTATAAAACAAGAAGCGAGGCCGAGCAGAAGATCGCCGCGGCTTTACACACAGCCTATCCGGACCCCGCGCAGGCGAACCCGATCATCGAAGAAGCGCAAGCGATTTATCGCGCAAACTTCTTCCCGGAGGTTAAAGCCGACTGGCGGACTCACCCTGATTTTATTGGACACAAAACTTGGAATGGTTGTTTCCGTTGTCACGATGGCAATCACGTTGCGGCCGACGGCAAAAAATCGATCGCCGCGAGCAACTGCAACTCCTGCCATTTGGTTGTGGCCCAAGGCAGTCCTGATGCGTTGAAGCAGATCAACGCCGACGGTATGGACTTCGTGCACATCGACGCTCCCTACACGGAGTTTTCCTGTACGGATTGTCATACCGGCGGACCGCAGAAGGAATAGAATGAATCTGGCGTCCTTGCGGTCCTGCTCCGCTGGTGACGGCCGAATTCAAAGTACTCAATTTCCGCGGCTCCATTCAGTCTGGCCGCTGACCTGATGTGGCATCGATGGATTGATTTTTGCACGTCGCTCAAGCTGACAATGATTTGTCTGGCAGCAGCGATGGCGCTCATCTTTGCGGGCACGATTGCCCAGGTTCACCTCGGAATTCACGAGGCCCAAGCGCGTTATTTTCAGAGTTTTTTTGTTTGGTGGCCACCGAATGCCGGGGGCTTCCAAATTCCTATTTTTCCAGGTGGCCATCTCATTGGCGCAGTGCTCCTCGTCAACTTAATCGCCGCGCATGCGAGACGATTTCGCTGGGATTGGCGAAAACTGGGGATTCATCTCACCCACGCGGGTTTGATCGTTATGCTCGCGGGCGGCCTTTTCACCGATCTCTTCGCGATCGAAAGCCACATGCGACTCTCAAATGGCGAAACCAAGAACTACTCGGAGGATTCGCGGCGGGCGGAACTAGCCGTCATCGATTTGAGCCACTCGGAATGGGATCAGGTTACCGCGATACCGGAAGCAGCATTGCGCCGCCAAGGGGTGATCGATAATTGGAGCCTTCCCTTTCAGATCGTCGTCCGAAACTACTACCAAAATTCCAAGCTGAGCATGCTGCGCAACGGAGAGAATGGCGGGCAAGCTCTCGCCAATCAGGGGGCGGGCGCACGCATTGCTGTTCAGCCGGCGGCAGCCGCCACCGGCGTTAACGAAGGCAACGTGACCAGCGCTGTCATTGAGATCCTTTCAAAAAGTTCGAAAAGTTCTCTTGGGATATGGCTTGTCTCCGCTGCGCTTGGAGCGCCCCAGACGTTTTCATGCGACGGACGCACTTGGATGATCGCAATGCGCCCGGCGCGCTACTACAAGCCGTACAGTGTTACCCTGCAGAAGTTCACGCACGAGCTTTATTCTGGCACCCAAGTCCCGAAGAATTTTTCGAGTCGCATAACGCTGACCGATCCGGAGCGAACAGTGACACGCAACGTCCTGATCTACATGAATCACCCTCTGCGATATCGGGGCGAAACATATTATCAGGCTGGATTTCAGAAGGATGATTCCGCAACCGTTCTGCAAGTGGTCCGTAACCCGAGTTTCCTCGCGCCCTACGTTGCGTGCGTGATCGTGGGCCTCGGATTGCTCGTTCAATTTGGTCATCACCTGATCGGATTTGCGAGAAAGCAAAGAGTAAGATGAAACGTCTTCTCCCATGGCTCGTCCTGTTTATCGCCGTCAGTTGGCTTGCGGTGACCTGGTGGCCAACATCGGCGACGCCAACTCAATTCGACCTTTCCGCCTTTGGTAAGATCCCGGTGCTGGTCGGTGGGCGGGTTAAGCCACTCGACACCGTCGCGCGCAACTCGCTCCTCATCATTCACGGCAAACAAGAGCTGCTCCTCGAAAACAGCCGGCGTCTCACTGCCATGGATTGGGTCACGGATGTTCTCTTTAATGCGCCGGTCGCCGATCAGTATCCTGTCTTTCTCGTGCAGAACGCCGACGTGCTCGGCTTGTTTGGCTGGGAACAAGGCGACCGCAAGAATTTCAGTTTCGCTGAATTCTCGCCTTTCTTGAAACAGATCGATGAGCAAGGCGCACTGGCGGAAAAAGTCGAATCCGTGCAACGCTCCGCCTACCAAAGCGCGATCGTCAATCTGCGCAACGCTCTAAGTCTGTATCAGCGGTTGAAAAACAGCATTCAGCCTGAGGGCGAACAGAATTTTGCCGCTGAGTTGAACGGCTTTGAACAAAAGGGACTCGCGACCCGGAATACTACCATTCAGACGGAACCGAGGGAAAATCCTGATCAGCCAAAACGTGATGACGTAGCGACACTCATTCAGCGCTACGAAAGAAGATCGACGACCGCCTACATCCTCGCGGTTCCTCCTGGGGCCGCGCGTGGATCTCCAGCGACGAATAATGAATGGCATTCGATGGCCGAGAGCCTCCTGCAATTCGCGACCAGCGGAGAGTTCCATCCAATCGTCAAAGCTTATGCCCTCGCCAGCGATGATTATCGCGCGGGGAACCATTCCGTTTTCAATGCCCATGTCGACCAAATGAGCCAGTGGTTCGCAAAAGAATTGCCGAACGGTGTCCAGCGAACATCTTTCGAGTTCCTTTTCAATCGCCTCCAGCCCTTCAGCCGAAGCATGGTCCTTTATATTCTCGCATTTCTTCTCGCCTGCCTTTCCTGGCTCGGGTGGAATCAGGTCCTCAGTCGCTCGGCGTTCCTTCTCCTGATCCCCGCGCTTGCGATTCACACTTTCGGGCTCGTGTCCCGGATGTATTTGCAGGAGCGGCCGCCGGTCACCAATCTTTATTCGTCCGCGATCTTCATTGGTTGGGGCGCGGTCGTGCTCGCGCTCATTTTGGAATGGATTTTCCGTGATGGTATTGGCGCGGCCTGCGCCGGGGCGATTGGTTTTATCACCCTGATTATAGCTCAACATCTCTCCGAAAGCGGCGATACGCTCGAGATGTTGCAAGCTGTGCTCGATACGAATATCTGGCTCGCGACTCACGTGGTTGCGATTACGACCGGCTACTCGGCCATGTTTCTCGCCGGCATGCTGGCAATCATTTATGTTATCCGTGGCGTCTTCACACGGTCACTCGATAAAGGAACCGCCGCTTCGCTCACGCGTATGACTTATGGCGTGGTCTGTTTCGCTACCTTCTTTAGTTTCGTCGGCACGGTCCTCGGCGGCATTTGGGCTGATCAATCGTGGGGCCGATTCTGGGGATGGGATCCGAAGGAAAATGGCGCTGTCCTCATCGTGCTCTGGTGCGCGCTCATCCTTCACGCGCGCTGGGGCGGATACATTAGACCACGAAGCCTGCTGATCATGGCCATCTTTGGCAATATCGTGACGAGCTTCTCCTGGTTTGGCGTTAACATGCTTGGAGTCGGACTGCATTCCTACGGATTCATGCAGAAGGCATTCCCCTGGTTAGTTGGATTCATTGTTAGTCAGCTTGCACTGATGGCAATCGCGGCCCTGCCGCTCACGCATTGGCGCAGTTTCTGTCCGCTGCGCTCTGTTCCCCCTCACCCCCAGTCGAAGGACGCTTCGCCCGTTCTGGTCGCCGGCCAATAACTGCACAGCTTTTGCCAATTCTTGCGCAGACGCGCGCACAGTTGCTGCGAGAAATTAAGCCGCAATGGGAAACGACAATGTCCCCTGGCCGCCGAAACACAACTGGCGTGAGATTCCGCGCCAGACTCCGCCGAAACGCGACGCGGCGGAACGAATCTGCGACTTCGACGAGATCTACGGCTTGTTTGACGAAGCGACTGCGCGCGAGCAGGCCAGCCGCTGCATCAATTGCCCTGAACCTCTCTGCGCCCAGGCTTGCCCGCTAGGCAATCGCATTCCGGAATGGCTCGCACTTATCGCCGACGGGCGCTTCCTCGAAGCCGCGGAGGTGTCTCGCTCAACCAGCAACATGCCCGAGGTTTGTAGTCGGGTTTGTCCTCAGGAACGCCTCTGCGAAGGAGGTTGTATTCTGAATGGGATTTCGGATCCGGTCTCCATCGGTGCGCTCGAAAAGTTCGTCAACGAATACGCCTTTGACCACGAGAGTCTCGATGCTTCCGGTGTTGCCCCTAACGGACGAAGTGTCGCCGTGATCGGAAGCGGCCCGGGTGGCATAACATGCGCCGATGAACTGGCGCAGCGGGGTTACGCCGTCACCATCTTTGAGGCGCAAAGTCGTGCCGGGGGCCTTCTCGTAAACGGCATTCCCTCCTTCAAACTCGAAAAGAATGTCGTGGAACGTCGTCTCGATCTCTTGCGTCGGCGCGGCGTGAAGATCCGATGCGGAATTAAAATCGGCAGTGACATTTTATTGTCCACGCTGCGCCGGCAGTTTGATGCAGTCTATTTGGCCATCGGGGCGCAGAAACCCAAAGAGCTCGAGATCCCGGGCGCGGATTTCCGCGGAGTCTTCCATGCGCTGCCGTTTCTCATTCAGACGAATCTGGTGACCACCGCTGAGGGCCCGCCTATCAATGTCCAAGGGAAACGCGTTGCCATCCTGGGCGGCGGTGATACCGCGATGGATTGTTTGCGGAGCGCGCTTCGGAGCGGCGCGCGTGAAGCTGTCTGCATCTATCGGCGCAATCTCGAAAATATGCCGGGCAGTCGGCGGGAATACCTCAACGCAACCGAGGAAGGCGCGCGGTTCATGTTTCTCGCTAATGCCGTGGCATTGTTAGGCAATTTCACCGGCGACGTCGCCCGCGTGGTCTGCGTCCGGATGGAACTAGGCGAACCGGATGCGAAAGGACGGCGCACGCCCCGACCGATTCCGGATTCGGAGTTTAGTCTCGACGTTGATACCGTGTTGGTCGCTTATGGGTTTGATCCCGTCCCCATCTTCTCTGCCGGCAACTCCGAAAAGATTGAGGTCAATGATTGGGGAGGCGTGGTCGTCGATCAGAATCAAATGACCAGTGTGCCAGGTGTTTTCGCGGGTGGCGACCTTGTGCGAGGCGCCAATCTCGTTGTGCGCGCGGTCCGCGACGGGCGTAAAGCCGCCTCAGCCATACACAATTACTTATCCCCAGCGGAATCCGCTCGGCCTTAGGCGTCTGCCGGCTCGGAATATAAGTAACAAAAACTTGCCAGAAATCTCGGCGATTCATAAAAAGCTGTAATGGAAAAACAGGTTGAATCTGCTTCAAGCCCGCTCACATCGCGCCGCCATTTTCTCGACCTCGTTTTAGGCGCGAGTATCCTTGGCTGGTTGGCCAGTATTGCCTACCCCGTCATCCGTTATCTCAAACCATTGCCGCAAACAGGTCCGACTGGACCGACGCATCTGACCCGGGATGAAGCCGCGAAATTGGAGCAGAATCAGTTTGTCATCGTCCCAGTAAGCGGACAGCGCGTCATCGTTCTGCAATCGCAGGATCAGCTTTATGCATTTAGCGCCAAGTGCACCCATGAAGGTTGCACCGTAACTTATCAGCCGGGCCAATCAGTCATCTGGTGTCCTTGTCACGATGGTCGCTTCGATCTTACCGGCCGCGTCGTTTCAGGGCCGCCGCCGCAACCGTTGGTTAAGTATACCGCGCAACGACAGCCGGACGGCGGGATTGTCATTTCGGTCGAGAAAGCCTGATGAACACGGCTGAAAAGCGTAGCGGGTTACGCGGATGGCTCGATCGGCGTTATCAACTTTCGCCCTTGCTGGACTTCTTGCAGCACAAGGAGGTCCCCTTGGGATCGCACTGGATGGGTTGGTACTATCTTGGTGGCGTCACGATGTTCTTTTTCATCGTCCAGGTGGTAACAGGCGTCTTGCTTCTTATGTACTACCAACCAGGCGAAGCGACTGCCTACGAAAGCATTCGCTTCCTAACGACGAAAGTTCCTTTCGGCTGGTTGATTCGCTCCGTGCACAGTTGGAGCGCGCACCTCATGATCATCTCCCTGGTGCTTCACATGTTCAGCACCATGATGCTGAAAGCGTATCGTCCACCACGGGAGATCACCTGGGTTTCCGGATTTTTCTTATTTGCTTTGACGATGGGTTTCGGTTTTTCCGGGTATCTCTTGCCTTGGAATAAGTTGGCATACTTCGCTACCACTGTCGGCACGAACATTGTGGCCTCTATCCCGCTGCTCGGCGACTGGCTGTTACAAGTCCTGAGGGGAGGACATGATGTCACCATTAATACGCTCTATCGCTTTTTTGCTGCCCATGTTGTGATCCTCCCTTTGGCATTCGTTGCTATCATAGGTCTGCATATTCTGTTGATCCAGCGGCAGGGAATGGCGCCCCCGCTGGGCGCCAGGGTCGCCCCGCGCGGAATGAAGTTCTTCCCCAGTTTCGCCCTGCGTGACCTCCTCCTCTGGCTGGCCTGCCTGATGGTCCTGGCCGCCCTTGCCGTATTCCTCCCCTATGGACCCGGAATCCCTGGAATGGATTGGGAACTTGGTGAAAAAGCAGATCCGTTTGCTCCCGCCTATCCAGGAATCAAGCCCGAATGGTATTTTCTCTGGGAATACCAGTTACTCAAAGAATTTCCACCGCACCTCTTTGGCCTCGAAGGCCCGCAGGTTTGTCTCTTCATCATTGGAATCCTGTTCGCGATCTGGGCTGTTATCCCATGGCTCGATCGACGTGCTTATCAGGATCGATCGTCTCCGGCGTTCAGTGATCTGGCGTGGGCCGCGCTCCTGTTTCTCACCTATCTCACGCTGATGGGATGGGACATAGGAGCGAATGGAGCGATTGAAGGACTGGCTGCCATGCAGAAAGTGGCTCGCGTCTGTGCCTGGTGGACCCTCGCTGCGGGACTGGTCGTCCTTGTTGTTAGATCTCTGCGCTACCAGCATCGCTGGTTTGTCTTTAGCGGGGCCGCCCTGCTCCAAGCCGCCTTGCATGGCGTGTTCGGGGTTTCCTATCTCCTAGCGGGAACTATCTCGCTGGGTTTGGCCATATTGGCTATCGCGGTCCTAAACTTTACGAGGTCGTCGCCGGATGAGCGACGTGCAAATTGAGAACGGGCTTCGTTATTACCGGCCTGGTCCTTGCGGCGGTTGGCTTGGCCGCCAATCGCGGTCTCGCCGAGACCAAACCTACACTGTCTTCATTGCTCACCGCCAAAGACAAAGACGGAAAACCAATTATCACACAGGAAGAACGGACTTACTTCGACGGTCTCAACGAAAACCTGAAGGGCTTGGTTAATGAAGTGGTGCAAAAGCAGATCGTCACCCGGCCGGAACACCTTGGGATGCTGCTATCTCTTGAGCTGCGGCCGCAGAAGATGGAACTGCTGTTGAAGAATAACTGTGCGCTTTGCCATAGCGATTCTGAAATTCAAACTCCCGAGGATCTCTTTTCCCTCTCGCCCAAGACAGCAGGAACGCCTGGGCATATGAATCTCAAGGATCTGGTTGACGATGTCCATTTTCAAGTTGGCTTGTCCTGCGCGGGTTGTCACGGCGGTGATCCGACCGCCGATTTCGGTCACGAGTTTGTCAAGCAATGGCCCGAGAAAGATCGTACTAAGAAACGGGCCTGGGTGGCCGAGTTCTGCGCCCGCTGCCATTCCGATCCCGCTTTGATGCATCAGTTCAATGCCGCGCTGCCAACGGATCAGTTGGCGAAATTTAAGGAGAGTCCGCACGGGCAGTTGTTACTCGTCAAGCATGACGACCGCGCGCCTACCTGCATCAGTTGCCATGGAGTCCATGGGATTCGCCCGGCCAAGGACCCGCAGTCGAAGGTCTTTGCTCAACGTGTTCCTGAAACCTGCGGCGCATGTCACTCCAATGCACAGATCATGACCGGCTTCACGCTTCCCGATGGTTCGGCTCTTCCGACCACTCAGTTGGCAGAATTCAAGAAGAGTGTACACGGTCGAGCGCTGCTCGAACGCGGCGATTTGGGCGCGCCGGCCTGCAATGACTGTCACGGAAATCACGCCGCGCTTCCTCCGGGCGTCGCTTCGGTCAGCCGTAGTTGCAGTATCTGCCACTCGACCAACGCCAGCCTCTTCGATGGCAGCAAACACAAACAAGCCTTCAACGAGCATAACTGGGCTGAGTGTAGCAAATGCCATGGTAACCATGCTATCGCCAAGACGAATGACTCGATGCTCTCGACTAAAAGCGGCTCCTTGTGCGGTGACTGTCACCGACAGTTCGCCAGTAACCATCCCGAATGCATCGAGACCGCCAATTATTTTCACGACACCATTACCCAGATGGATAAAGCCAGGACCACATTTATTACGGCATCCGAGAAGCTGGCGCAAAGGGGCTTGGACGTGGAGCCAATTGACAACCAGCTAAACGAACTGACGGACGCGCTCAAGAAATCGCGCACTTATATCCATTCCTTCAGTCACGCCCCTTTCCAACAAGCGGCCGCACCCGGGCAGGAAGCGGCCAAGCAAACCCGTGCTCTCGTGGAAAAGGCGCGGCAGGAATACAAGTATCGGCAGGTAGGTCTCGCCGTCAGTATCGCCTGGATCGGACTTCTCATGCTGGCGGTTTACCTGAAACTTCGCCAATTGGAAACATGATCAGCCGACAAAGGAAAACCTGATGAATTAATTTGCCACGATGGAACACAATGAATCGCAACCTAAGTTCTTTCCCAGCGGTGCAATCCTCTTTTTCGTGCTGCTTCTGATTTTTTACAGCGCGCTTTGGTTTGTGCTGTACTGGGTGATGATCGCGCGCAGTTAGAGTTATGACCACCACTCAGTTAGAGAAGCGCATCTTCGCGGTTGCTGTCATTTTCGTTCTTTTGCTCTTTGGCTTTGCTGCTCTCGCGGTCAATCAATTTCATGTCGGTTTGCCGACTTGTCTCACGAGCGTGAAGCCGTTCCAAAAAGGCGAGGTGATCACGCATTCTCCCAATCATTACGAGGTGCATTATGTAGCTCGAATGTGGCGATTTGAACCGGAAGAAGTCACTGTTCCGGCAGGCTCGACTGTAGACGTTTATGTTAGCACGCCCGATGTGACACACGGCCTCATTCTCCTCGGCACCAATCTCAATCTCATGGCAGTGCCAGGGGTCGTGAATTATGCCCGGGTCAAATTCGATCAGCCCCACGTCTATCAGGTCCTTTGCCATGAATATTGTGGCCTCGGTCACGACCGCATGGCTGCCACCCTGCGCGTGGTCGACGCGGCGACCTATCGCCCTCCTCAAGCCCCGCCGGCTTCCCCGGCAAAGACCGATCCTGGGTATCGCTTGCTCGACGCTAAGCAATGCCTGAGTTGCCATTCGCTCCAGGATGACGCGGAACTCGCTCCTTCTTTCAAAGGTATGTACGGGCGAAGTCAGAAATTGACTGACGGATCGATAGTCACAACGGACGACGCTTACTTGCGGGAGAGCATCCTTCATCCGAGCGCGAAACTCGTGACTGGTTATGACGATGTGATGCCCGTTCCAGATGCGACCAATGAAGAGGTGGAGCAAATGATCGAATATCTTAAGACGATAAAGTAACCGGATATGATGTTACCTAACGAAAACGCGATCGAGATCGAGCCGGGGCTCAAGCGGATGCTTCTGATTGAGATCGTCTTTCCGATGATCCTGTTGGTCCTCGGCATTTACCATGGACTCGTGCAAGTGTTGTATCGCGCCGGCATAATCCACGGTTCGCATTTCCTTGGACTCGAGTATTTCCAGGGCCTGACGTTGCACGGCGTCGTCAACGCCCTTGTTTTCACGACCTTCTTTGCTGTTGCCTTCGGTTACGCCGTTATTCGCCAGCACCTGGGGCGTCCCCTTAACATGAAGATCGCCTGGTTATCTTTCGCGCTCATGATGATTGGCACGCTCCTTTCCGCAGCGATGATTCTCGCCGAAAAAGCGACCGTTCTTTACACGTTTTATCCGCCACTGCGCGCCCACCCCGCTTTCTATATCGGGCTTGTTCTTGTCGTAGTCGGTTCCTGGCTGGCCTTCTTCAACTGGTTGCCACCATACTTCGCCTGGAAACGCGAGCATCCCGGCGCAAAAATCCCTCTCGCCGTCGTCGGAATTTTTGCGGCTTTCATCGTGTGGCTCATCGCCACCGCACCGGTGGCCGTCGAGATCCTATTCCTGCTCATTCCCTGGTCGATGGGCTGGGTCCCAATGGTCAACGTTCCGCTGGCCCGGATGCTGTTCTGGTTCTTCGGCCATCCCCTCGTCTATTTCTGGCTTCTCCCGACCTACGTCATGTACTACACGATGTTGCCGAAGCTTTGCGGCGGGAAACTCTTCTCGGATTTCGCTGGTCGCCTCACATTTCTCTGGCTCGTTCTCTATTCTGCGCCCGTTGGCATTCATCACCAGTTCACCGAGCCAGGAATTACTGATACCTGGAAGTTCGTGCACGCTTTTTTTACCATGTTGGTCGCGGTTCCAAGCTTCCTTACTGCGTTCACGATGGCTGCGTCCATGGAACAGGGTGCCCGGCAGAGCGGCGGGCAAGGCCTCTTTGGTTGGTGGAAGAAGTTGCCTTACCTCGACAAGGACCGCTGGCTGTTTTCCTATCTCTTTGCCGGCTTATTCATTTTCATTTTCGGCGGAGTGACCGGCATTATCAACGCCTCCTACAACATGAATAACGTAGTGCACAATACGGCTTGGTTACCTGCGCATTTTCATCAAACGGTCGCTGGACCCGTCTTTTTGTCGTACATCGGAATGAGTTTGTTTCTGACCGCTAATCTCACGGGCAAAGAGATCAAATTACCCAGATGGAATGTCTGGATTCCGTATATTTGGACGCTCGGCATCATGATCTTTTCCACCGGGCTGTTCATCGGAGGCGCTGCCGGCGAACCGCGCCGGACGAACCTGGGGGTGAGTTATTCAGATCCGCACTCACCTCTCTATCATCCAGAATGGCACTTCGGCGACATGATGGGCTGCGTCGGCGGAATCATCATGACTATTGCGGGACTCATGTTCTTCGTCGTATTTTTTGCCACGCTTTTCGGGCGGACTGCGAAAAAAGGTGCGCTCGATTTGATTGTTTCCGAGCCTTACCACGATGAGCGCGTGCCCGCGGTGCAAAGCTTTACGCCATGGTTAGCCGCTGCCGCGCTTTTGCTAGTTATCGCCTACGCGCCGCCTCTGACCGAAACTATCCGAAGCCAGTTCCCTGGAGCACGGGGTTATTATCCGCACAGCCCATTGCCAATTGATGCGGAGCCCGGCCACTAATACGACGCATGAGGCCTTGGTCCCCGGCTCTTTTCCTAGTGCTAAGTCTTTCGACTGCCCTGTCCAGCGCCGTGGTCGAGAATGTCTCGCCACATGCCGGAAGACTGGCTGCGTCCATTAACTGGACCGACGAGAGCGGCCGCACCCATCGTTTGTCGGAATTTGCCGGCTATCCCACTATCCTGCTTCCGGTTTACACACGCTGTCGGACAGCATGTCTAACAAACCTGGACCGACTGAAAGCCGCTCTCGCGGATTCCTCCGCTGATCCCACCAATTTCCGTGTCTTACTCTTCTCATTTGATCCCAGTGATACTCCCGCGGTATTAGCCAGGTATCGCACCAGTCAAAGCATCCCTCTGAACTGGTCGACCGGGACCGCGTCGGCCAAGGATACTGTGGCCCTGCTTGAGTCGATTGGCTTCCAATACGGTCAGGCCGGCAAAGAATTCATTCACCCAAATCTCGTGGTCTTTCTCGATAGCAAACTACGAATCGGTAAATGGATTTACGGCAACAGTTATTCGGGACGTGATATTGATGCAGCCTTGAGGGTGGCGACCGGTGGAAACGACTGGATCAGACGGCATTCAGACGTGCTCTACTCCTTGCTGCTCTTCGCGCTGTCGTGCGCTTTCGTCACTCTTTGCTACTACGTGTTGCAGTTGAGACTTCTTCGACGCGCGCAGCAAAGACCGCTGGCGATCGCGCCGGTTTGTGATTCGAGCGGATCGAGTGTTATGATACAGTAGTTTTTTATGGCGACACAGCTGACAAGAACCGCTTTCGGAATGTGGAGTGGTGGACGTTTCATGCACTTCGGAGAACCGTTACCCGACGATCGTCTCATCGATCTGATCCGCCTCGCTTTCAGCAAGGGAATACGAACCTTCCTGACCGCCGACGTTTATGGGGCGGGCGACGCCGACTTGCTACTTGGTCGCGCGCTGGAAGGCATCGCACGGGACAGTTACTGCCTGGTCGGCGCGATCGGTCACGACTTTTATGAGGGCCAACGGGATGGCTCCAAGGGGTTTCCCAGGTTCACCAACCCTGCCCTGCGCAAACCAGGTGATTACGCGAGCTATCTGCGGAGCGCAGCGGAGAAGTCGCTCGCCCGATGCCAGACTGACCGCTTCGACTTGCTACTCTTGCATAATCCAGATTCTACTGGTTACAGCTCCGACGCGGTTTGGAAAGGCATGTCGAAGCTAAAAGACGCCGGCCTGACCAGTCAACTGGGCGTCGCGCCAGGGCCGGCAAACGGATTCACTCTCGACTTGATTCTTTGTCTCGAGCGCTTCCAAGGACTAATCGACTGGGCGATGATCATTCTCAATCCACTCGAACCATGGCCAGGAAGTCTCTGCCTGCCGGCCGCCCAGAAGACGGGAACAAAAGTCATCACCCGGGTCGTCGATTACGGTGGTCTTTTTCACGACGATGTGAAACCGGGCCATCAGTTTGGGCCGCGTGACCATCGGACTTTCCGTCCCGCCGGTTGGGTCGAGGCGGGTTCCGAAAAGATCGACCGCATGCGCGCGATTGCCGACGTACACGGTATCACCATGCTACAGTTAGCTTGTATTTGGAATCTCCAGCAGGTTCCGGTGCAAAGCGTGGTCCCGACTCTGATTCAGGAGTCCGGCGCAGGAGCGAAGCCTATTGAGAAAAAAGTCGCGGAACTCGCTTCTCTTCCAGAGATAACTCTCACGTCCGATGAATGCGCACAGATCGCTGAGATCGGAGATAACAGTAATTGCATGAGCCTCAAAGGCGGCAGTGTCGAACATACCGGCGAAGCTTTACCCGATCGATGGTCACTCAACGCAGATTTAGAATCTATTGCGACGCGCTGGCGGATCGATCCCGCGCGGGATTTGGCCTACACGATGCATACTGCTGAAGCCGCACGATAGAACGCGCTCCGATTTCTTGCTCGTTACCCATCGCCCGTCACCGGTCACCTTCCAAAATGAAACACCTAACTTCCTCCGTCTTGATTCTGCTTACACTCGTCTGCGGCGTGCTCGCACAGAGCGCTCCTGACGCGCCGGAACTCACAAAACTGTTGCAAGATTTCCTAGCTGGCGCCGGTCGGAACGACGTCGCGGTGCATGAGCGTTTCTGGGCTGACGACCTGATCTACACTTCCTCCACGGGCCGTCGTATGGGCAAGGCGGACATCCTGAGCGATGTCCGCAAGGAAGGTCCACCGAAACCGGGCGATGAAACCGTCACCTACACCGCGGAGGATATCCGGATTCAACAGTACGGCGATACCGCGATCGTCGCTTTTCGACTCGTCGGCACGACGGAAAAGAAAGGGACCAAGACGTTAGCAAACTACCTGAACACCGGCACATTTCTGAAGCGTGATGACAAATGGCAGGTAGTCGCCTGGCAAGCGACGGTGATGCCGAAAAAGGAAAAACCAAAATCCTAATGACCGGAAACATCT
>Ga0268266_10002619_pt1 | contig 19043 bp, 14 predicted proteins | sample KBSS13metaG_FD_190356 | JGI IMG/M metagenome (GOLD analysis project Ga0268266, IMG submission 190356) | Switchgrass rhizosphere microbial communities from Kellogg Biological Station, Michigan, USA - KBS S1-3 metaG (SPAdes) (version 2) | ecosystem: Host-associated > Plants > Roots > Rhizosphere...
ACGCGCTCCCGGTCACCGACTCGAAAGAAGTGCTCGCCGTCACCGCCTACCTCACGTGGCTGGGGCGCGGGTACGCCGTGGGCGCCAACCCGTCGTGGCGCAACAAGAACGCGATCGCGCCGGACAAACTGATTCCCGTGGGCAAGCTCGATGCGGCCGCCGGCGGTGCGCTCTATACCGAGCGCTGCGTCTCGTGCCACGGCCAGGACGGCCAGGGCGTGCAGATTGGCGACAAGAAGGCCGGGCCGTTGTGGGGCGATGGATCCTGGAACGACGGCGCAGGTGCGGCGCGCGTCTATACGCTGGCCGGCATCATCCGGTACTCGATGCCGTATCTGAGCCCCGGCAGCCTCACCGACGAGGAGGCACAGCAGGTGGCGCGCTACATCACGTCGAAACCCAGGCCGCGCTACCCTTTCAAGTCGCGCGACTATGTTGGCTCGAAGGTTCCTCCCGACGCGGTGTACTACGGCCAGGAGTAGACTGATCTCCACCATGCGCCGCGCGGTCGTCGCCCTGCTCGTCGTGGCCGCGTTGGCGTCGAGCGCCGACGCCCAGTTCCAGCGCGGCGGACGTTTCGGCCGCGGCCTTGGCGGCATCCAGAATCCGAACTACGACGGCGACTTCATGTTCTGCCGCATCTGGTTCCGCAACGCGTCCGACGGTGACGGCGCGGGCTGGTCGGTCGACTGGCCTCGCGCGGATGAAAACCTCTCCTTCCGGTTTTCCGAGCTGACCCGGACCAGCGTCAGCCGGACCTCGTCCGGTGATTACAACCACGTCGTGATTCCCCTGACCGACACCGACCGTCTCTCGCATTGTCCGTTCATCATGATGACCGAGCCCGGCGGCACCTACTTCGATCAGGCAGAGGCCGACAGCCTGAGAAAGTATCTGCAAAAAGGCGGCTTCCTCTGGGCGGACGACTTCTGGGGCGACTACGCGTTCGATCACTGGATGAACGAACTGCGCAAGGCGCTGCCGTCAGCCGAGTACCCGTTGACCGATGTGCCGCTCGAGCATCCGCTCTTTCACGTGCTGTACGACGTGAAACAGATCCCGCAGATCCCGTCCATCAACTTCTGGTACGGCACCGGCGGACGCACGTCGGAACGCGGTTCGCTCAGCGCGACACCGCACGTGCGCGCGGTGTCGGATCGCGAAGGCCGCATCCTCGTCATCATGACGCACAACACCGACTTCGGTGACGCGTTCGAGCGCGAAGGGGACAGCCGCGAATACTTCGAGGCGTTCGCGGGCGCCGGCTACGCGTTCGGCGTCAACGCGCTGCTGTACTCGCTCACTCACTAAGATTGCAGAATTGCAGGATATCAGGATTGCAGGAAGGGAAGGCGGAAGGATCCTTGTGTACTTCCCTTTTGCAATTTTACTTTCTGCAATCCTGCAATGCTGTCAACGGATGATGTGCGGTCCCGAAGGCGCGGTCGGCGCCGCGGGCGGACCGATGATCTTGAAGATCCGGCCCAGCGAGTAGCTCACCAGATACAGTTCACCGTCCCGATCGACACCGAATGAGCTCACGCTGCCGAACGGCGCCGACGCAGTGAGCTCCGCCGTGTGCTCGATCAATCCCGACGCGCGCGCTTCGCCGCTGCCGTCGAGGGTGATTGCGATCGAGAAGACGCGTCCCTGGACGAAGTCCGCGAAGAAGTAGCGGCCACGGTACATCGCTGGCAGCGCGCTGCCCCGATAGATGAATCCGCCGGTGATCGACTGCCCGACCGAATGGTCGTACTCATGGATGGGATCGACCAGCGGCTGATACGCAGGCGGACGCGACGTCACGTTGTCGTGAAGCCCCTCACGATTTCGCCATCCATAGTTCCGCCCGCCGCGGCCGGCCGGCTCGTAGTCGACCTCTTCGTACCGGTTCTGACCGACGTCGCCGATCACCAGCGCGCCGGTCCCGCCGCGCGCCGGATCGTCGAAGGTATAACGCCAGGGATTGCGCAGACCGAACGCCCAGATCTCGGGCCGCGCGGCGACGGCCCCACCGGATGCGAATGGATTGCCGGCTGGAATCTGATAGCCGGTCGGATGTGTGTCCGCCACGGCGACGTCGACGCGGAGCATTTTTCCGAGCAGCTCGTTCGGGTTCTGCGCGCGGTGGCCGGGATCGTCACCCGATCCGCCGTCGCCGAGACCGATATACAGGAAGCCGTCGGGCCCGAAGGCCAGGTGGCCGCCGTTGTGGTTCGCAAACGGCTGCGCGATGAAGGCCGGTCCGCCGGCTCCGCCCCAACGCAAATCGAAACGCGATGCGGCATCGGCTAAGGGATCGGTCCCAGTCCGGCGGAAGCGCGCGACCACGGTGTCGCCGGACCGGTTGGTGAAATCGACGAAGAAGCGCCCGCTGGTGAGGCTGTCCGGCGCAAAGGCGAGGCCGAGCAATCCCTGCTCGCCTCCCGAGACAATCGTCGATGACAGATCGAGAAAATCCGGACCGAGAACCGACGCGCCTCGTACGACGCGGACATGGCCGTCCTGCTGCACCACAAACTGTACTGAGCGATCGGCGGGATCCTGGACAAAAGCGACCGGGTTGTTGAACCCCGACGCCTGCAGGCGTAACCTGAGCTGTGGCTGCGATTGAGCGGAAGTACCGGCCACGATGGCGAGGGCGATCGCAATCGCGCAGAACCGTCGCATGCGGGTATCCTAATGCGGTGCCGCGCTTGTGGATCATCGTTTGTGGCCTCGCGATCATCTCGTGCGGCAGCACGACGCCTTCGCCGCCGAGCGTCGACACACCCGGTGGTGTCGAAACGATCAACGGCTCGGAGCGAATCGGATGGGATCAGTCGGCGTCTGACGCGATCGAGCTGGCAACACTCGGTTACGCGATCTACGTGGACGGCGCACGCACCGACGCCGCCGGCGTCGTCTGCGGATCGGCGCCCGGTGGTCCGGGGTTTCCCTGCAGCGCGAGGCTGCCGGCGATGTCGCTTGGCACGCATACGCTCGAGTTGACCGCCTTCATCAGCGACTCCATGCTCGAGAGCCCTCGCTCATCGCCGGTGCACGTGAACGTCGTCGCACAGACCGCGCTTGCGAGAAGCGCATCGGCGAGTGCCAACACTCAATCCTCGTCTGGCGGCAATGCCTCGGCTGGCTCCCTCGCGAAGGCGCCGGCGCTGCGGGACGGACTGGCCGCGCACATCGCTGCCGTCGATGGCCTGACGTCGCCGACCGACGTGGCCGTGACTCCTGACGGGCGCTTGCTGATCGCCGAGCGCGCCGGCGCGGTTCGCATTGTGCGCGATGGACGACTGCTGAGCGAGCCCGCCGTGTCGCTGGCCGACACGATCGGCGCGGACGGACAGCTGCTCGCGATCGCGCTCGATCCGCAGTTCGATCGGAACGGTTTCGTCTACACCATCTACACCGCGCCTGATAGATCCGGCACGCCGGCGTTTACGCTGGCTCGCTTTCGGGAAGTGGGCGATACGCTGGGCGATCGCGCCGTCCTTCTCGACGCCGCACCGGCGTCCTCCTCTCTTCCCTCGGCCGCTCTCCGCTTCGGACTCGACGGAAAGCTCTACGCAGCGTACGACGATGGCGGGAATGCACAAGGGTCGAGGGATGCGGCGTCGATGAACGGAAAGATTCTGCGGCTCAATGCCGACGGGACGCTGCCGGGCGACGCGCGCGGCGGGACGCCGGTTTACGTGGGCACCTTTGGATCGCCGGTCGCAATCGATTGGGATCCGCCGAGTTCCACGCTGTGGGTGGCAGACCGATCGGCGGGCGCGGTGCCGTTCGTGTTCTACCGCGGGACGATGTTCCCGGAGTTGAACGGACGGCTCGTGACGGCGAGCACGATCTTCAAGGACGCGGCGGGATCGGGGATCAGCCGCGTCGCTGTCGGCCCTGACGGCGCGCTGTACTACTTGACGGCGCGCGGCGCCGGACGAGTCGCGCCGGATCGTGCGCCGTAAGCTTTTGCCTCGCCGGTTCGGGCGTTGGTGACCACAAACGAACCATCCGCCCTGGCGCTCACCTTCAACCAGAATGCCGTCGACTCGTCGAGGTTCGCGACGCGGTCGTCGTTGAAGAAGCGCGGGCCCGGCGGCAGCGATCGGTGCAGCTGCCACGCATCCTCGAGGCCGCGCGACTGATGCAGGGCCGCCAGCACCTCCGCCGAGCCGCCCTTCGACTTGCCGTTATTGAGAATCGCGACCCGTGGCGCGAACGCGGCAAAGGTCGCCGGATCCGCCGCATCCGGTCCGCCGTGATGCGCGACCAGATACAGATCGGTCGGCCCAATCAGATTCACGGGACAAGCGAGCGCGAACAGCGGTTCGCCGGTCAGATCGCCCACGTCCAGGAACGTGAAACGTCCGTACTTCAATCGAATGCCGGTCGAGCGCGGATTCTCCGACGGCTCCTGCGCGGCCGGCGCTGACGCAGCGCAGGCGGAATTCGCCGCGCCGGCGCCATCCAACGGTTTCTTCAGGGTCGCACCGGCGGCGCTGACGACCACGGTTTCCACGCCGTTCAGTGGGATCCGGTCGCCCGGCTTCGGCGACAGGTGGGAGCCCTTGGCCCGCGCGCGCGAATAGGCCTCGAATGCGGCCGCCGTCCCCGGCACCCTTTCATCCGCCTGCGGTCCCGGCGCATCGTGATCCACGAACGTGCGAATGGGGATCAGCTGCGCCAGTTCCGGGACGGCACCGTCGTGGTCGGCGTGAAAGTGCGTGAGCAGCAGATAGTCGATTCGTGTGACGCCGGCCGCGCGGGCGGCTGCGAGAATCCGGTTCGCATCCCGCGCCTTGGCCGGATCGCCGGGAACGGACACGAACGTGCCGGTGCTGGGAAATCCGGTGTCGATCAGCAGTGTTTCGCCCGCAGGCGTCACCACGAGCGTGGACTGCCCGCCTTCGACGTCGATGAAATAGATGTCGAGGGTCTTCTCCTGGGCCGAAGCGAGACACGGCACGAGCCAGACCATCACGACGAGCCACCAGCCAACCTTTTTCACCGTTCCCCCTCGTGAGATGCTTGATGCGGCATGCGCATCGGCCTTGTCGTCACCGGCGGCTTCGACCGTTCCGCTAGGGAGCGCGTGACGCCGAGCCTGCTCTGGCTCGTCGAGCGTCTCGCCCGCCGCCACGACGTGCACGTGTTCGTCCTTCATTATTACTCCGAACCCTGCAGCTATCCGCTGCTCGGCGCGACCGTGCACGACATCGGGCGCGTCGAAGCTCCTCGCGGCCTCGGGCGCGGACGTCAACGCCGTCGACTAGCCGCGGCCATCGCGATGCATGGCCCGCTCGATCTGATCCACGCATATCAGGGCATGCCCTCCAGCGTCGCCGCGCCGATCGCCCGTCGCCTCGGAGTCCCGCTGGTCGTAACGCTGGACAGCGGCGAGTTGACCGCGCTCGATGACATCGCGTACGGGCTTCAGCGGCGATGGTTCGACCGGCGAAGCGTCGGCCTCGCCGTCCGATCCGCCGCTCGCGTCACCGTAGCAACGGCCTATATGGAAAAGCGCCTTCAGGACGCGGCGCCGGACGTGCGAGCAGAGGTCGTCGCGTTTGGAGTCGATGCGCGCGCGTTTTCCCCCGTCGTACGGGTGAATGGTCCACCGTGGCGGCTGCTGCGCGTCGCCAGCATCAACGCGGTGAAGGACTATCCAACGCTGCTGCGGGCGGTCGCTCACCTCGCAGGCTGCGGCCTCGATATTCACCTCGACGTCGTTGGCGACGACACGATGGGCGGCGTGGCGCAAGCGATGACGCAGGAGCTCGGCCTGTCGTCACGTGTGACGTTCCACGGCTTTCAGCCGACCGATCGCCTGATGGACTTTTTCGGAAGGGCGCACTTGCACGTGGTCTCGTCCCGTCACGAGGCGGCCGGGGTCGTCGTGCTCGAGGCCGCGGCGACGGGACTACCGACGGTCGGCACCGCGGTCGGCCACGTCGCGGACTGGCAAGGCGATCGCGCTGTCGCCGTCCCGACACAGGATCCCATCGCGCTCGGCGGTGCGATCGCCGACCTGCTGCACGATCGCGAAAAACGCGAGCGCATCGCCACGAGCGCGCGCGAGTGGACGCTCGCGCACGACGCCGATTGGACCGCCGGACAGTTTCACTGGATCTATGAATCTATCGCGGGCGTTCCGCGTTCATAGTTCCTCGTTTGTCGATTGGAGCGCGAAGGCTTTAGCCGAGCGAACGATATTCAACCGAGCGCCAACGCATCGGCCGCGCTCGATCGATCGTCTGAGTGTCCCGTTTGCCGTGACGCGCGGCGCAGCGGCCACCAGATCACCGCTTCCCCTGCCGCAAGGCTCGCGGCGGCGCCGACGCTGCCCAGCGCGGGAATCAGCACGGCGCCGAACACAACCTGCAGGATCACGCCCACGGTGCTCCATCGCACGACGCTCGCCTCACCGCCCGTTGCGTAGAGGAACACCTTGCGCCCGGAATTGCTCAGGAGAGGCATGAGCCCGACGCTCACCCAGATGAGCGCGGGGGCGGCTGGCGTGAACGACGGACCGTACACGAGTCGCAGGACGGGGACCGCGAACAGCGCGCTCCCGATGGCCACCGCCGCCGATCCGCCGAGCAGCATCGCATCGAATGCGCGAGCCATTCGCTCGGCCGCGGCACCATCGCGCCCGTGTTCGTGAGACAGCACCGGGAGCGCCCCGGCGAACATCGCTTGCGGAACGAGACGGGCGACGCTGCCAAATCTCGACGCGGCCGCGAAGAATCCCACTTCCGGTGACGTTGACAAGTAACCCAGCATCAGCGGACCCACTCTCGTCTGCAGATTCGCGACGATCCCGGACGCGGCAAACGGCATCGCCCGCCGCGCGAACACACGCAACACGCCGATCGAAGGCGCGTAGACACGGCCCCGTTCACCAAACACCAACCGCCAAAGCGCAACTGCGGTCACAATCTGCGCGACCTGGACAAGAACGGCCAGCATCATCAACACCACGATGCCGTGCCCCTCCGTTCCTCCCCATCCTGCCCATCCCGCCCATTCTGCCCATCCAATCCCAACAAGCCACCAAGCAGCGATCAGCTGGATCGCGAGCCAGCCGGTCTCGATCGCGAGCACCGTCGGCAACCAGCGTGGCTGCGATCGAAGTAACGCACCGAAGCAGCCGTACGCGGCGCCCGCGGTGCCAAGAAGCGCCGCGATCCTCAGGCCGGCAATCGTCTGCGGATCCGAGGAGATGAAGGCGGCGCCGGCGTATAGAACCGCGGCGAGCGGAATCGCCAGCGATAAACGCAGGACGAGCCCGGCGATCAGCAGCCGGCCAGCCTCGGCGTGCTCGCGGGCGCCATCGCGCGTGAGCAGGACACCCAATCCGAGATCGGAGACCACCGTCAGCGTCGAAGCCCAGGCGGTGCACAGGATCCACCGGCCGAAGCCGTCCGCGCCAAGCCCTCGTGCGAGCGCAAACGACAGCCCGAACCCGATGCCCGCGCGCGCGAGGTTGGATCCGAGGAAGGCCGCGCTCAAGCGGGCGACGCGTGCGAGCGGGGAATCTCCGCTCGTCATGCGACCGAGACTCCCGGCTCCGCGATCGGACAGCCGGCAATCCGCCGGACGAGACCGGAGTCGCCAACCTTCGGAAACGCGTCCACGCGAAGCGGGCGGACGGTCACCTTGCGCGCCTTGAACACCGGCGCGAAGTCGGGATCGCCGACGAGCGGCCGTCCATCGACGACAACGAGGCGGACGTCTCGTCGCGTCGTTTGAAGCAGTGCGGCGGCCGGATCGTCGGCGACGGCCGGCACGACCACGAGGTCGGCTGGAGCGCCGACGGCGAGCTTGCCGGCGCGCGGTTGGCGAAGGAGCCTGGCCGCCTCGGTAGTCACCATTCGCAGCAGCAGCTTCGGGGCCGCGCCCGGCAGCGCCGTCCTCGCTTCGCGGAGCTCGTCGAGCAGGTCGCGCGAGCCCGTGACGCGTGAGTCGGTCCCGAGCGCGACCGTGACCCGGGCTTCGTCGCTACCGGCGATGAGCGTCCCGACGAGGGCCGTTTCTCCAAACAGAAACGCGTTCGAGGCGGGACACCACACAAGGCCTGCGCCGGTGCGCGCGACGCGCCGCCAGCCGTTCTCGTCGATCGCGACACCGTGAACGATGACGGTGTTGGGTTTCAAGCAGCCGAGCGCCTCCAGCTTCGGCAGCTCACCCCGCGCCTCATCGTCGACGCCCTCCGCAAGATGCACGAAGAACGGCGTCGCAGGCGGTGTCGTCTGCCAGCGAGCGGCGATGTCGCCGCCAGGCTCGCCTCGCGCCCCGGCCGGCCGCGTTTCGAGGAGAAACGAGTGGGCCCATCCGTACCGGCGCACGACGCGAATCGGGAGCGTCCTCCGCATCTCCGGATAGAACGGGTTGTGATGCGCGACGGTCGTCACGCCGGCCAGCAGGTTCTTGATGCCGCCGATGAAGAGCCGCTCGATCAGCGGATACGCCCGGCCGACCCTGACCGCGGGATCGCACGACAGGCGCTGTCCCATATCGGCGATCCAGGCTGACGCGTTCTCGTACCGCTCGCGTCCTTTGAGCCGGCCATAGTGATTCAACTCGAGGTGATCGTGGGCGTTGACGAGTCCTGGCAGCACGAAGCCGCCGCCAAGATCCACGACCGTGTCGCCCTGCTTCGGCCGCTCATCGAACGACAGCACGCGCGACGAGAAGCGGATCGAGGTAGCCGTCTGATCGCGAGTGACGACACGGGCGTTCACGAACGTGACGGCCCTGGCCCAGATCACGGTTCCTTCACCGCGTGAAAGGCGACGATCACCGGCGGGTTGCCCCAGCGCCGTCGGAACTCCTTGAGCGCCGGCTCCGAAGCCGTGCGCGAGGAACCGAAGCGCGGCTCACGGATTGTCCGGACCCGAAGGCCGGCATCGGCGAGCGCTGCAAGGTGAGCGTCGATCGAATGAGAGGTGAACGAGATGTCGTGCATCACGCCATCGGCGCTCCGGAACGTGCGGCTCCAGCCCTGCTGCGCCCACGATGGATGAAAGTCGGAGTAGACAAGATGGCCGCGCGCCGCGAGGACGCGCGACATTTCGCGGGTCCACGAAGCGAGATCCGGGATGTCGCCGACCATCAGCGACGCGTTGATCAGATCGAAGCTTGACCGCCTGAACGGGAGCTGGCGTGCATCAGCACAGACGCGCGTCAAGGCCGTCGAGCCGCGCCTGAGCATCGCGAGCGAGAAGTCGATCCCGAGAACCGCGGCGCCTGTGGACTCGAGCACCGGCAGATAGCGGCCCGATCCGGTGCCGACGTCGAGGGCGCGCGTCGCGCGGATGTGTGCCAGCACCGGCTCGACGACTTCCTGTTCCAGCCGCATCAACGGGTTGTGTGCGACGGGCGGATAGGTGTCCGCCCACAGTTCGTACGCCTCGTGAGCCGCCAGCGTCACGTCAAAACCCCGTCGTTTCCGGCCGCTGATAGCGGACCAGGCGATTCAGCGCGCGCAGCTCGTAAGGCGCTCCGTACCACTTCAGCCCGTACCGGATTCCACCGGCCGCCTTGAGCGCCGCGCGCCGCCAGCCGGTGAGGCGAAGATCGGTCACGGTCGGATAGAAGGCGTTGACGACGCGCTCGAAGTTGCGGACGCGCCGCCGGATGTGCCCGGTCGAACGCTCCATCCAGGGAATGCCGTCTCCGCGTCGCATCGAGAGACGTTCCCATTCGGGCGACGCCCACTCCGCGAGCGTTTCCGGAAACGCGAATCCGAGCCGCCGCGCTTCGGTGTAAAGGCTCCCGTCGAGCGGCACCGGCGTGTAGGTGTAGAGCACGATCTCGGTGGCCGGGTTGACTTGTTTGATGCGCCGGATGAACTCGAACGTGCGCTCGACGTCTCTGACCGGATCCGGCGGACAGCCGAGCACGAACGAGAACTCCGGCACGATGCCGTAGCTCCGCATGCGGCGCGCGAGTTCCAGCGTCAACGCCGCCGACGCATTCCCACCCTTGTTCATCTGCTCGAGGGTCTCGTCGGCTCCCGACTCGGCGCCCGAGAAGATCATCTTCAGCCCTGAACGGGCCATGGCTTCCCACGTGGCATCGCGGTACTGCATCAGCGTGTCGACGCGCCCGAGTGCCCACCAGCGCAAACCAAGGCCGGCGATCCGCGCGGCGAATTCGGCCGTGCGCGCTTCCCTGATGAAAAAGTCCATGTCGTGCATCTGCACGGCATCGACCGCGTAGGTCTTGACGAGATGACGCATGACGCGTTCGAGCCGTGCGGGCGACTGCGCGAGCCAGCGCCGGTTCGACATCGCGACCACCGCGCAAAAGCTGCACGCGAAGGGACACCCGAACGACGAGTTGTGCGCGACCGTTCGCTCGCCGAGATAGTTCTTGTGGATGTAGCGGCTCATGTCGACGCGGTGGTACGGCAGGTCCGGCAGGTCGTCGAGATTGGTGAGCGGCTGGACTGGATTGTCGACAATCTGAATGTCGGCGCCGCCGGCCGGGCGCTCGGCTGACGCCTTCGCGCTACGTGCCTTCCACGACAGGCCGCCCACGGCGTTGAGTACGCCGCCGTTCTTGATCACCGCGATGAGCTGAAGGAGCGACCGCTCTCCCTGCGACCGAATCACGAAGTCGACGTACGGCGAACGCAGTACGGTTTCCGTGTGCTGCGTCGGAAAGTAGCCGCCCCACACGATCGGCACGTGCGGCAGCGCCGCCTTGACGCGCGCACACACCGCGACGGCCTGCGTCAGTTGGGGCCCGGGCATCACGGTGACGGCCAGGAGAGACACCTGCGAGTTCGCGGCGCCCGAGAGGCTCGAGATAATCTCGGCGGCCGGGTCCGCCACGATGTTCCCGTCCACGAGCGTCCACGGCGTCGGCGTCGCGCCTCCCGCACTGCCCTCCGACACCCGCTCCAGGACTGCGGCCAGCGACATCAAGGACAGGGGCAGTGGTTGCTTCCCAGGCGACGTCGAGATCGGGTTGAAGAGGACAATCATCGCGGTTCACGCCTTCCGCAAGACCACGAGAAAGTGATCGCCGCACGACCGCAGCAGCGGCCAGGCCCCGTATCGATCCTCGGCACGCTGGAGGCCGGCGACGAAGGAGGGATGACGGTCGGCAAACGCCTGGAGATACGGCGGCGGCACGAAGAGCCCGAGCGCGCGCAGCGAGACCCTCGTCAACCCGGCGTCGGCAAAGATCCGCTCGAACTCGCGCGGGTTGAAGTATCGGGTCCACACCGTTCGCCCCTCGAGAGGAACGGGGACGACGCCTCGCCTGAACCGGATCGCGGCGCGCGCGAACTCTCCGCGCGTCACATAGAGCGCGATCTCCCAGGGACAGATACGGCCGATCACCGACGCGATGAGCAGGCCGCCCGGCTTCAGACAATCCGCGATCGACCGCGCCGCCGCGTGGAGATCGACGACGCAGTTCAATGGGCCGAAGTTGGAGTACGCGGCATCGAACGGCGCATCCATCCGCTCGAGCCGGTCGATCTCGTGAATCCCCACGTGCTGCACGTCCACACGATCGGCAACACCGGCAACTCGAACGCGGCGTGCCGCCTCCTCGACCATCGCCGGCGACCAATCGATCGCCGTCACGCGGTAGCCCTGCGCGGCCAGATGCGCCGCGTCCGTTCCAGGACCGCACCCGAGATCGAGCAGATGCGCGCCCGCCGGCACGAGCGTCGCCAGCGTGCGATGCACGCGCGCGCGCATGGCGCACAGAATCGGGTTGGCCGCGTTGGAGCGGTCGTAGCCGCCGGCAACGCCGTCGAAGGCGTGCTGGGTATCGGCGAGCGTCCGCGTTACGACGCCCACGGAGCACTCCTCCACGATGTTTTCAACGAGCACACGCAGCGCACGCAGACCGGGTCGGCGCCGACGTTGAACGATTCCCGGAACGCGCGGAGATCCCGTCCCACAATGGCCGAAAGCGGCGCTTCGCGAAGATTGCCGATCGACCCGTGAAAGAAACAGGGGCGGACCGATCCGTTGGCCTCGACGACCACCGAGACCCAGGGGGCATTGCACGACACGCGCGGAAACGGCGCGTCGCCGCGCAGTGCCGCGTAGTACCGGGGCAGACGGCGCAGGCGGTCGGGCGATTCCGCGACGAATCCCGAATCGAAATCGCGGGCATATACCGAGATCGTCCGCTCGACGATCGCCTCGAAGTCGTCGATCTCGTCTTCATCGAGCGCGAGCGGCGCGCGCTCCGGCACGACGTTTCGACCGAACCCGAGCGACGAGACGTCGGCCGGGAGGAACGAGATCCGATCGACCCCCAGCGCCTTCGCGTGATCGATGAGGCGCGGGAGTTCGCGGAAGTTCGCCTTGTGCAGCGTCGCCCGGGCGGATAGTGGGACGCCAGGTGCGAGCCGTTGCAGCCGTGCGATGCCACGTCCGACGATCGCCAGCGCATCCACACCGCGAATCTGTTCGTACAAAGAGGCGCTCGCCGCATCGAGCGAAACAATCACGCGGTCGAACTGTTCGGCCACACGTTCCGCGAACCGCTCGAGCAGCACGCCGCTCGTCAGCAGGTGCAACGTCATGCCGCGCGCGCGAAACAGCCGCGCGGCATCGAACACTTCCGGCCGCAGCAGCGGCTCGCCACCGGAAAACACCACCATGCGAGTGCCAAGCGCGGGCAGCGAAGACGCGAGAGCGCCGATCTCCTCGACCGTGAGGTCGTCCGCGCCCGTTTGCTTCCACCAGTCGCACGACACGCAGCGGCTGTTGCATCGGCCGGTTGGATAGAAAATCAGCAACGGCAGCACAAAGGTGCGATTCGTTGCCTGACCGAGGCGAATCAGCGTGGCGGTGGCGAGTGCGGAAGAGGTCATTCGGTCACTTGAGCGCCGACTGATCGGTCGGCGCGGCCGCGGCCTGCGGTGTGAGAAGGGGGATGAGCGGCGTCGGCGGTACCGGCGCCGTCAGCCGGGCAAGACGGCTCAACCGGCGCTGCAACATGGACGCCTTCGCGCTCTGGTACGCGAGGTTGGCGGCGGCCCGCGCATGCCGGCGGCCGAGCGACCACGGCCGGACGACGCCGCTGGCCACCAGACCCCTCGACTTCCCTGCGCGGAACTGCGCGTGCACGAGCGCGTGCAGCGCTCGATAGAAGTCGGGCACGTAGGTCGCGTGATACATCATCGCCAGGTCGTTGGAGTCGACCCAGTTCTGCTTCTGCCCCAGCTGCGCCTGAACGCGCTGGTAGAACGTCGTGCCCGGCAGCGGATACGACACCGACACGCCGATGTCGTCGGGCGCGCAGGCTCTCACCATCTCGAGCGTGCGATCGATGTCTTCACGCGCCTCGCCCGGATAGCCAAACTGCAGGAAGAAGCCGACGTCCACGCCAGCCTCGTGCAGCAGTCGCGTCGCATCGGTAATCTGTTCGACGCGCGTCCCCTTTTCCATCGCGTCGAGGATTCGCTGCGATCCCGATTCGGCGCCGATCCAGGCAATCTGACAATGGGCGTCTCGCAGCGCACGCGCAACTTCCACGGTCACCTGGTCGGCGCGCAACAGACACTTGAACGGCGTGGCCGCGTCTTGCGACTGCACCAGTTCGGCGAACCGCTCGATCCACCCGGGCTTCAACCCGAAGATGTCGTCGGCAATCCAGAGATGGTCCGGGCGGAACGTCCGCTTCAGCCACCCCATCTCCTCGACCACGTGCTCGGGCGACCGCGCGGTGTACCGCTGGCCGTAGATCGGCTTCGCGCACCAGTTGCAGTGATACGGGCACCCGCGCGTCGTCACCAGGTTCATGGAGAAGTAGCCGTGATGCGAGCGCCAGGTCGATCGATAACGCTCGACGTCGACGAGATCCCAGGCGGGGAACGGCAGCGCGTCGAGCTGACGGATGATCGCGCGCGGGCGCGTCTGGACGATCCGCCCGTGCTGATCGCGCAGGCACAGACCGTCGATGGTCTTCAGTAGATCGGCCCTGCCGGGTCCACCCTGCGGATCGACGTCGCCGGACTTGCAGAGCGCATCGAGCAGTTCGACCAGCGTGACCTCGCCCTCTCCCGTCACGACGACTGTGGCGCCACGATCGAGATAGGTCACCGGATGATCGGTCGCGTCCGCGCCGGCGACGATCGTGGCGATGCCGCGCTCACGCGCGGCGTCGATCATGGTGAGAGCCGCCTGCCGCATCCGCAGCAGGCACATCTTGCTGAGATAGTTGAAATTGTCCTCGTAGATCACGGCGAAGCGCGGGCGGTGACGATCGAGCGCCTCCGCCCATTCAGCCTCCGACGTGGCCAGCATCGCGTCGAACAGCGCGACGCGGTAGCCGTGGTCACGCACGCAGGCGGCGGCATACAGCGCGCCGAGCGGCGCGTAGGGCTGACGCGCCTCCCAGAGCTTTGGATCGAACCGCAGGAAATACGCCTGGCCGAAGAGGACGTCGGTCGACGCAGTCGCGGGCCTGGACGTGCGCAAGGCTTCGACCGCAACGTCGGCCCGCGTCTTCAGACTCGCCTGCGGCGCCAGAGATCCTGCGGCGTACCGCGCGTCGCCCGCGGAAGACGATCCTGGTTTCAGCCCCGCGCTGACGCGCGAATGGGCCGACGCGGTCTCGCGATAGATCTCGAGGCTCTCGCGCGCGGCGCGCTGCCAGGAAAACTCCGCGGCGCGGATCAACCCACGGCCCGAGAACTCCTCACGTTGATGGCGGCTTCGCGCCAGGTCCACGAGGGCGCGGCCCAGCGTGTCGGGATCGATCCGATCGATCTCCATGATCGCGCCGCCGCCAATCTCCGAGAGCGCCGCCGTCCGCCCGGTGATCACCGGGACGCCGCACGCCATCGCTTCGACCACCGGGAGGCCGAACCCCTCGTACATCGACGGATAGACGAACATCTCCGCCAGGCTGTAGATCGCCGACAGATCGTCGAACGGTACGTAGCCGGTGAACTTGATGGCGCCGGCCGCGCCGGCCCGCCTGATCTGCTTCTCGATGCCGCGGGACAGCCAGCCGTAGGGGCCGACGCAGACCAGCTGATGGCGCAGCTCTCCTGAACGCTGCCGTGCCGCGAACGCGTCGATGAGCGTCGGAAGATTCTTCCGCGGCTCGATCGTCCCGACGTAGAGGATGATTCTCTCGCCAAGGCCATACTTCGCCCGCACGTGATCGAGTGCGAACGAGTCGTGCACGCGCTTGAAGTTCGGGGCCGCCGCCTCGTACACCACGTGCACCCGCTTCGGATCGAGCTGATACAAGCGGACGATGTCGCGCTTGGCGCTTTCCGAGGGGGCGATGATCGCGTCGGCGCGCCGAGCGGCAAGATCGACGAGCGGCCGGTTGAGGATGACGCGGCGCGGCGGGTGGTAACGCGGATAGAGCCGCAGGCTCATGTCGTGAATGGTCACGACCGTCGGCACCGGCGACATCAACGGGAGCATCCCGTTGGTGAAGTGGACGACATCCGCTTCCACCTCACGCAGCGCGGTGACGGCGAGCGTCTGCATCCAGACCAGCCGGGGCACCCGGCGCGTCGGAGTGGCCACGCGCACGCGCGACGGCAGCGGCGACGTCGTGTCGATCGACCTGTTCGACACGACGATCAGCTCGTCATTGCTGGCGGTCTGCGCCAGGTGGTGCAACAGGTGTTCGGTGTAGTAACCGACACCAGTGCGCCACGGCCGCAGCGCGGTACCGTCAAACGCGATTCGCATCCGGCCAGGTCTCCAGGCCGCGCGCGCACGCCACGGCACATCCAAGGGTCAACGAGAAGAGGACATAGGTCGGGGCGAAGCTCAGAAACGAATCGACCGACGCGTGCAGGGTGATCGCGAGGGCGGCTGCGGCGAGTCCCGACGCGATCGCACCGCTTGACGGCGCCCCGCGCCGCGCGATGTTCACGGCGACCGCTGCCGAGCGCCAAAGCAGCCAGGCGAAGGCGCCGGCGACGATGAGGCCTCCTCCGGCCAGCATTTCCAGGTACATGTTGTTGCTGTGTGTGCGCTCGTCGGTGCCGGCCAACCCGGCGTAGGCGCCGTAGGACAGGCGGAAATTGTCGGGACCGACACCCGCCAGCGGATGGGCCGCGAACATCCGGGCGGCGGCTTGCCAGAGCACCAGGCGTCCGGGTCTGACCGTCGGACGTGGCGGCGGCGTCGTGACAATGGGACCTGCATAGGGATCGCCGGTCACCGTCACGCTCGACATGGTGCGAACGGCGCCAGGCTCCGTGCTGAACCACAGGCGCCCCTCCTGCACGAGATCCCACTCGAGGCGGTACCGCCCGGGGTGACGCGGCGCGCGAACACGCACGGCGACCGTCGCCGTCGCATCCGGGAGCACGCGATCAGGGAACGCCGTCCGCTCGCCTTCGAACGTGACGAATCGATCGCCGCGATCGGTGAGCCAGTGGTACGACAGCAGCAGCGGCGGTGTGGCCTCAGAATCCCACGGCAGGCGGCCAGTGTTCGTCACCGTGATCGGGACGGACGATTCGCTCCCCGTGGCCAGCTCCAGCGCCTGCGGCGCCACGACGGCGACGCGATACCAGGAGTCCTGTCCCTCGGTCGTCATGCGCAGCCACAGTGAATCGGCCGATCGCGAACCCACGAACAGCAGCACGATGACGGCGGCCAGGCCGGCGAGAAGCGCGCTTCCTCCATGGCCACGCCCTCGAAGGCGATCGAGTACGCCGACGAGCAGTAGGCTCGTGGCCATCGTGATCAGGCCGGCGCGCGTAAACGTCAGCATGATGGCTTCAGCCATCAGCGCCAGCGCGACGAACAGCACCATCACACGCGCGTGCCGTCCCGCCACGAGGTCGGCGAGCATCAGGCCAAGGCCGCACGCGAAGACCACCTCGAGATACATGGAGGCGATCGTGGGGTACTGGAGCGGACCACCCGCACGCACCTGCGCGCCCACCGTGGAGACCGCCGGCCTGAACGCACGAAGCGCGCTCAGCACGACCCGCACACCTCGATACTCCAGAATCGTGAGCACGCTCACGACGACTCCGGCCGCCACGCTCAGGGTGAGCGCGGTCCGCATGCGAGCCTGCGACGTGACACCGTTCGACGCGAGCAGGAACACCCCGAAGGCCGCTGCGACCCGGCCGGTCATGTGAAACGCGTTCGTGCGTGAGACCGGTGACACCGCCGACGCGATGACCATCGCGACCAGCAATGCGATCCAGGGCGAGGTGAGCGGCGTGCGCCAGTCCGGCAGCCGGCGCGTCAGGAGGACGGCAATCGCAACGCAGACAAACGCACACAATATCGCCGCTTCGAGGTTGCTGACCGACTGACGCGGAAGCCTCAGCAGCGGTGCCGTCAATTCGAAGGGAGCCATCAGCGTCAGCAGAGCGACGCTCGCAAAGAAAGTGCTGCCGACCATGTCTTGGGGAGCTCGGATTGAGAGAGAGTTCCAAGAAGCTTGCCACTCGCTGCGCGTGAATCGACGGGCACGCCTGCTGCATATATCGCGATCGCCGCGACTCAATCCCTTAAGAGAGGCTGAAACGTTTACGGTGGCCGAAACATCGTTTCCAATCGCGAAACCGCGCAACGCGCTGTTGATCGCGTACAAAGCCTTCGCCGATCTGGCCGGCAAAGGCTCGCTCTTCGTGATCACCATCGTGGCCGCGCGGCGATTGTCGCCAGAGTCGTTCGGTGTCTTCTCGCTCGGGTCGACCCTTGGGTGGATTCTGGCAGTTGTTTCCGATTGCGGGATTCAGCTGCACCTGGCGCGAGCCGTTGCGCGCCGGCCGGCGGAGTCCGCGCGCCTGTTGCGCGAATGGCTGCGGGTCCGGCTGTGGACGGCGGCGGGAGCGGCAGCGATCGTCACGATCGGGATCGCGGCCGGGTGGAGCGCGGCGTCCGCCGAACCGATCGCCATCCTCGCGGTCGTCTACGCATGCACCGGCCTCGTCGAGTTGCTGCACTACTTCTATCGCGGTCTCTCGCGCAGCGATGTCGAGTCGGGACTCACGCTCTGGCAGCGCGGCGGGACGCTGGTCTGTGGACTGATCGCGCTCGCGTGGAAGCCGGACGTCACGACGCTCGCGGTGGCGATGTTGTTCCCGGTCGTCATCACCCTCATCGTCAGTTTGCGCATTGCGATGAGAATAGCTGCCGGCAGGCCTGAAGGCCTGCCCCACAAGAGTCCAGACGGCAGGCCTGAAGGCCTGCACTACACCCGTGGCGACGCGTCGCCCGGTACCGATGCCGGCGAACCGGTGTGCTCGTGGCGGGTGTTCCGCCGCGACGTCTGGCCGATCGGCGCAGGCATCGTGCTCTCCGCGTTGTACTTCCGCATCGACGTGTTCCTCGTGCAGCTCTGGTCGGGCACCGAGGCGGTCGCGCGTTACAACGCGGTGTTCCGCCTCGTCGAAGCGTTGCGCCTCTTCCCCGCCGCCGTCCTCGCGGTCGTGTTGCCATCGCTCGTTCGCGCCGGCGATTTGCGTCCGCTCACGCGCGTCGCCATCCCCGTCACCGGGTTCGGGGTTGCCGCCGCCGTGGCGCTCTGGATCGCGGCGGGCTGGCTCATTCCGCTCGTGTACGGCGCGCCGTATGCCTCCGCGGTGCCGGCGTTCCGGATCCTGCTGCTGTCGTTCCCGCTGCTGTCGCTGAACTACGCGCTCACGCATCAGCTCGTCGGCTGGGACGGTCAGCGCGCGTACCTTGCGATCTGCGCCATCGCGCTCGCCGTCAACGTCGGCGTCAACGCGCGGCTGATTCCGCTGTGGTCGATTGAAGGCGCGGCGTGGGCGACGCTCGTGACCGAGGCCGTGATCACCGCCGGCTGCTGTGTGGCGCTGTGGTTGACACGCTCGGCGGCGCATGCAAGCCAACTGGTCGCGGAGGCATGACGTGGTGACCACGCGGGAAATCGCCATCGCGCGAACCGTGATCTACGCGTCGCTGTTCGACTATCCACTGACGCTCGAGCAGCTGCACTACTCGCTCATCGGATCCGACCAGACGCTGCCTGAAATTCTCGCCGTCTACGAGGGCAGCGAGCTGTTACGCGACATCGTCGAATATCGCGACGGCTTCTTCTTCCCGGCC
>Ga0268266_10002620_pt1 | contig 19042 bp, 19 predicted proteins | sample KBSS13metaG_FD_190356 | JGI IMG/M metagenome (GOLD analysis project Ga0268266, IMG submission 190356) | Switchgrass rhizosphere microbial communities from Kellogg Biological Station, Michigan, USA - KBS S1-3 metaG (SPAdes) (version 2) | ecosystem: Host-associated > Plants > Roots > Rhizosphere...
CTGGTATCCGTTGGGAAGCGCTGAGAATTGCCAAGGAGCTCGACCAGCCGTGTCTCGCATTCGGAAAATGAGTACCCGCGCCGCTGCGAGATCATGAAGGTGAGTGGGCGCATGTGCCATGCGCGCCGTTGGAGCTCGACGAGTGTTGCATTCGCGAGGTCTTCCGCAACCATATGACGCGGCATGTGGCCCCAGCACAATCCTCCCCTGAGTAGATCGTGCTTCGCGCCGAGGTCATTCACCAGCCACCGGCGTCCGCTGGCGACTCCCTGTTGTGTCTTTTCCGAATCGGGCTGATTGTCAGTTACGACGAGCTGGATGTGCCGGCCAAATTCCTCCCGCGGGATCGGCCCCGCGATTGCGGCCAGCGGATGCGATGGCGCACAGACGGTCACCATTTGCACTTCACACAAATGCTGCCTTTCTATGGTAGCCGGGCTCAGCTCCGGCACTTCCATGATCGTCACCGCCAATGCGCACGTGCCTTCGAGAACCAAACTCTCGCCGCCCTGCATGGTCGTCATGCGCAGATTGATTGCAACAGTTGGAAAGTCCGCCTGCAGGCCGCGCAGGCATTCGATCAGGTGCACGCGCGGAAAATAGGTATCCACAGCAATCGAGACTTGCGGTACCCCGGCTTCAGCAATCGAAACCGCGCGCGTCTTCATTTCCTCGGTGCGTGAGATCACCGCACGAGCATCCGGCAGGAGGCTACGGCCCGCGGACGTAAGTGTCGCCTTGCGGGTGTTGCGCTCGAACAGCTCCACATCAAAGGCCCTCTCGAGTGCCTTGATCGCGTGACTGATCGCCGACTGTGCACGGTTCAGCTTCCGTGCAGCCCCGGAAAAGCTTCCCTGGTCGCACACGGCAACGAAGGCCCGCAGCTGATTGATGGTGACGTTATCGAGCATAGCTATCTAGATAGTAGATGATACTTATCGATTTTTGGTCAATTGTTTTCATGAGTGAAGACCCCAGATCCACCGTAAGCAGTTCGCTGCTTTCGTACGACTCGAAGGAGAAATGCACCTCATGAACAGACTGAATGGAAAGACCGCCGTGATCACCGGTGGCGCTACCGGCATCGGCCGGGCCGCGGCAAAGCGCTTCATCGAGGAAGGCGCCTTCGTCTTCATCTTCGGGCGCCGGCAGAAAGAGCTCGACGCCGCTGTGGCTGAGCTCGGGCCCAATGCCCGCGCGGTGAAGGGCTCGGTCTCGGATGAGGCCGACCTCGACCGGCTGTACGCGGCGGTGAAGGCCGAGCGCGAAACCCTCGACATCGTCTTCGCCAATGCCGGCGCGGGAAGCCCGCTTGTGCTTGGCAAGATCACCGCCGAGCACATTGACGAAACGTTCGACACCAATGTGAAGGGTGCGATCTTCACGGTCCAGAAGGCGCTGCCGCTGATGGGCAAGGGCGGTTCGATCATCCTGACTGGATCGAGTGCCGGCACCACGGGCGCCCCCGCAATGAGCGCCTACAGCGCGAGCAAGGCGGCAGTGCGCAACCTCGCGCGGACCTGGGCGGAGGACCTGAAGGGCACCGGCATCCGGATCAACGTGCTGTCGCCGGGGGCGACGGCAACCGAACTCGCGAAAGCAGCGCTAGGCGAGGAGGGCCAGAAGGTCTTCGCTTCGATGACTCCGCTCAAGCGTATGGCCGATCCGGCGGAGATCGCAGCGGTGGCCGCTTTTCTCGCGTCGTCGGACAGCAGCTTCATGACTGCCAGCGAGGTCGCCGTTGACGGCGGCCTGGCGCAACTCTGACAAAACACCCAACGAAGGATAAATGACCATGAAAAAACTGGAAGGTAAGGTCGCAGTCATCACCGGCGGAAGCAGCGGAATTGGCTTGGCTACAGCCAAACGCTTCGTGGACGAAGGCGCCCACGTCGTGATCACCGGGCGACGAGAGGAAGAGCTGAAGGAGGCTGCAGCCTCGATCAAGACAAACGTTACGACGGTCGTGAGCGACGTGTCGCGCTTGGAGGATCTGGACCGGCTCTATGCCGTCGTGAAAGAAAAACATGGTCACATCGACATTCTCTTCGCGAACGCGGGCGCGGGAACAATCGCTCCGCTCGAATTGGCGACCGAGGCCCATTTTGACCAGACCTTCGACGTGAACGTGAAGGGGCTGTTCTTCACGGTGCAGAAGGCCCTTCCCCTCTTCAAGGACGGCGGGTCGATCGTCCTGAATTCTTCGGTCTCGAACGTGTTGGGGCTGCCAGGGTTCAGCACCTACGCCGCAAGTAAGGCGGCCGTGCGCAACTTCGCGCGCGCTTGGACTCTGGAGCTGAAAGACCGCAAAATCCGGGTAAATTCGATGAGTCCCGGGCCCACCGAGACCCCAGCCCTAGAAACAACGACGGGCCTTACTGCTGAGCAAGCCCAGCAAGCGGCCTCCCAATTTGCCTCACAAATCCCAATAGGTCGCAGGGGCAAGCCAGAGGAAATTGCGGCCGCCGTCACGTTCCTCGCCTCTGAGGAGAGTTCTTTCATAACCGGCGTAGATCTCGCCGTCGATGGAGGCATGGCGCAGGTCTAAGCCCAGGGTTAACACAAGATTGGAGAAACATTGTGAGCTATTCAATTATTGGCTTCGGCAAGATCGGCCACGCCCTTGCTAAGGCGTTTGCCCGAAGGGGCATCGAAGTATCCGTTGCCACCACGCGCGACCCGCAAAACTTTGCATCCGCTGCGGCCGCGATCGGGCCCGAGATCATTCCTACAACACTGGCAGAAGCCGTCAAGGCCAACATCATCTTTCTGGCTGTCCGTTTCGAGTCACACCCGGATGTCGCGAAGGCGCTGCCGAACTGGAAGGGAAAGACCATCGTCGATGTGACCAACGCCTACGGTGTGCCCCCTGAGAAACTGGGGGGACAACCTTCGTCCAAGGTCGTCGCGCAGGCTTTTACTGGCGCAAGACTAGTCAAGGGCTTCAACCATTTGGTCGCTACCGTCCTTGACCAGGATCCGGCCGTACAGGGTGGCAAGAGAGTCGTGTTCCTGGCGAGCGACGATGACGGTGCCGCAGAGGAGATTGGTGAGCTTGCGGAAAATCTCGGGTTCGCGCCGATCAAACTTGGCGGGCTTTCGGAAGGCGGGCTGCTAGTGCAGGCGCGGGGAAATAGCTGGGGCCGGCTGATCTTTAAGGACCTGGTCAAGTTCGACTGATGAATCCTGATCGCGAATTTAGCTGACCTCGCAGATGGATCAGCCGTGGATCGCCCCCTCGCACACCGCGCGCTCGCCGAATATCCAACCTTAAAAGGAGATCCTGATGTACGACCAATCCAAGCTATCTGAGTTGATCCGGTTCGCAGGAGTCGATGCGGGCTCCACCGTCATCGACGTTTACCCGGGCGACGGCGACTGGACCCGTCTCTTCTCCGACATCGTGGGACCCGAAGGACGGGTCTACAGCTTCGTGCCGGCCGAAGTCGCCCACTTCAAGAACGATCCGGTCGGCCGCATGCGGACGCTTGCGAAGGAGCCGGGTCGAGAGAACGTCGAAGCCGTCTCGGCGGACCTCGTGGCGATGCCGGAGGCCACGCAACCAGCGGATGTCCTGTGGCTGCACCTGTTCTACCACGATCTCCACACCGCGTTGATCCAGGCCAGGGGCGCGACGGCGGCCCACTTCAATCGAGCTGTCTACGAGCGGCTGAAGCCCGGTGGGTCCTACGTCATCGTGGACCACGCCGCCGCCGTCGGGGCGGGCACGAGCGACGCCCAGTCGCTGCATCGGATTGAGCCTGCATTCGCTCGCGAGGAGGTGGAGGCGGCCGGCTTCGTACTGGCCGCGGAAAGCACCATGCTCGCGAACAAGGACGATCCGCACTCGATCAAGGTGTTCGATCCCTCGATCAAGGGCGAGACCGATCGCTTCGCCTATCGGTTTGTGAAGCCCTGACAGGTCCCGGCGCCGCCGAAAACCGCTGCGACCACAGTACGCGCTTCGCTCACCTGTTCCGGCCGATCTGCAAACACGAGCAGCTCGACGCGACGACCCGTTTCACGTCCGCGCGCGCTGTTTGACCCGGTGTTCGAAGTGGCTTCCAGAATCTCGCTGCTGCCGGGCAGGCTGTACTGGTAGACGTTGCGATACATATTCGGCTTCGTCTCGCGTACGCCGACGATGGGGGAACGTGAGCCAGTGAGCAGTTTCGATCGGCTCCGCTACCACAGTGCCGTTGATAGAGGCTGCGCCAAGGCGCTAAAGTTACGAAATGGCTCACCGCTCTCAACCCATTGTCTGGCGGACCATCGTGCTCGCGGGCCTCACCGCCGGCGCGCTCGATCTTGTCTTCGCGCTCATCTTCTATGGCCTGAAAGGGATCAGTCCCGAACGCCTTTTGCAGGGCATCGCCACAGGCCTGTTCGGTCGCAGCTCATTCCAGCTTGGGTTCGCCAGCATAGCAGTAGGTGTGTTCGTGCATTTCTTCGCCTCGATCTGTGCGGCGCTCGTCTACTACCTGACGAGCCTGCGGTTTGCGCTCCTCACGCGGCGTCCGCTGGTATCCGGAGCGGTTTTTGGGATAGGCATGTATCTCACTATGAACTTCGTTGTGATCCCGCTCTCCCGGATCGGATTCCGGATGCCCTCGCTCGGCAGCGCGATCGGCGAGCTGTGTTCACACATTTTTCTGTTCGGATTCAGCGCCGCGCTCATCATCGCGAGTGCCAGGCAAAACGCCGCTGCAATGGGAGCGCAAACGGTCCAGCCCGCTGATCATTCATGATGTAGCGGAACCTACGTCCTGGTGCGCGTTGAGCGACACGGCGAGCCGTCGCCTGTCACACACCGCTAGCGGTGTGTGTAAAGTCATAACAAATCGCCCGCCGCACCCCTGTTAGGATCAGCTCCACGCAAGGCAATTCCGCGCGGCCTGAAAGGATTGCGGTGTTACCGCGCGCGCATCGGATGGAGCCATTGACAAGCCCGTTCCAGGTGAATAGCGTATTAGCCGACCGTATGGTCGGGCGGTAATCGCAGCCAACCCGGGTCCGGCTCGGGTGGGAAGCGAAAGAATGGCCGCCCATTGGGGGCTGCCGGGTGTATGCGGCGGAGGGGGAATTGCCATAGACACTGTACTTTTGCAGGACAAGGGCAGGCAGTTCGATATCTTTCGCGAGACCGTCAAAACGACGTTTCTCGACATCGATCATGAGGCCCGTCCCGCCGTCGGTACCGTGAGAACCGAATTCCGCCCCAGGTCGATCGGCTCGCTCGTCGCAACCTGGGTGAAGTCTTCGGGCCAGGGCTTCGCGTCCGCTCACCGCGGTCGTCATCATATTCTGATGGACCCGAAGGATCACATGGTGCTGATGCTCGTGCGCACGGGCACCATCTGGCACCGACAGTTCGGCCGCGCGTCCGAAACGGCGCCGGGCTACATGCAGTTGATCGATTCTCGGGAGGACTATCACGTCCGACACACAAACTCCTCGATGTGCCTCACCGTGCGGGTGCCGACCACGCTGCTGAGGGAGGCACTCGGTACACCGGAGCGCTACTGCGGGATCGCGATCGACGGACGCCGCGGAACCAACGCGGTACTCAGTGACTTCCTGTTTTCAGTGTGGCGCCACGCGGAAAGCTTTACCGATCGCAACGAAAGCGCCATCACGGCGCGCGTCATCGAGGCCATCGGATCGCTATGCGGCTCTGTGGCCGATAGGGCGATGGCGCATTCAAGCGCTGGGTCCCTGCATTTTGCGCGGGCCAGACGCTACATCCAGAGCCGGCTCAAGGATCCTGACCTCACGCCAGCCGATATCGCCGGCGCGCTCCATATCTCGACGAGCCATCTGCATGCTGTAATGCGTTCCAACAACACATCGGCGGGCAAGTTGGCCCTTGGCCTGCGCCTCGACCGATGTCGCGATGCGCTCGGCGATCCGCGGTGGGCCAGGCATACCATCACCCGCATTGCCCTCGATTGGGGCTTCAGCGATCCGGCGCATTTCACCAAAACCTTCAAAGCACGCTTCGGGGTTACGCCGCGGCGATACCGCTCGCTGGCTGCATCGCGCCAGTAGGTCTGACCCGCCGGCCTGCTGGACCGGCATCCCCGCTGTCGCACAAGACTATCCATACTTTGAGACAAGAACTCCTCCGGTTTGATTCCTAGACTGCCGTCAGGACTCCAGGCCGAGACGCCGTGCTCAACAGCGCTTCGCTGCGAGGATGAGAGGAGTTATGGTCGTCCGAAACGTTTTGGTCAGCGCCGGTGGCGTCCACCTGTCTGCGCTGACCGCATGTCCCGAGAAGCAACCGGCGCGCGGCATCATTCTTGCCCTGCACGGCGGTGGAAGCTCCGCCCGCTATTGGAACAATCCCGTGGGTTGGGGCAACTCGCTGCTAGAGCTGGGCTCAGCTTTGGGTTTTCACGTTCTTGCCGTAGATAGACCCGGTTACGGTGAGTCAAGTCAGATAGATCCCTCACTCACTTCGTTGAAACAGCAAGTTCCCATCCTGTTCGCGGGGCTCGATAGCTGGTGCGCGAAGTTAAAGTTTGATGGACCGCGCTTCATCATCGGCCATTCGGTAGGCGCAATTTTAACGACGATGATGGCCGCCGATCCAGGAAGTCGAACGCTCAGTGGCTGCGCAGGAGTCGGCGTCGCGCTGCGCTATTCAGATAATGCGGCGGCAAACGAAATCAATTCCTGGGCCGCCCAGGAGTCCTATGCGCCTCGAATCGATGCCGCGACTCACCGGCTGTTGTGTTTCGGGCTCGCAGGCTCCTTCACCGAGGCAGCGCGGGAATATGACCACACCTGCTATGGCCCGATGCCCATTCTCGAATATCGCGAAGCCATGGGGATGGTCAATGAATGGCCGACCCTCATGCCGACCATTCGCATTCCGATTCAGCTGACCTGCGCGGACGCGGAAACCATGATGGTGTCGGACGAAAAGATCGTCGAGGACATGAAGGCCTTGCTTCGCGACAGCGTGCATTCGCGCGTCGAGCTTCAGCGGGGAGCGGGTCATGATGTGAGCGCGCATCTCGTCGGGCTCGCCTATCACCTCCGGGCAGTCGCGTTCTTTGAAGAGTGCAGCGCTCTGCGACGAGCCGGAATCATTTCCTCATGATCGAAGCTCATTCCTGAGCAGCATCCTCGGAAGGGGAGAGTGTCGATGAAAATTACAAGAAGTATCTTGCTTCCTGTGGCCGGCCTTTATGCGTTCTGCGTTCCCGCACACGCCGAGTCCTATGACGACAAAACGGATGGCGAGGCCACTGAGCTCCAGGAAATCATCGTAACGGCTCAAAAACGCGAGCAATCCATCAACGATGTCGGAGAAACCATTGCGGCGATCAGCTCGACTTCCATTGCCGCGCAAAGACTTTCTGATCTGGGCAGTGTTGCTCGGGCGATACCGGGTCTTCAGTTCACCCCGAGCAATACCAACACCCCCGTCCTTACGCTACGGGGTGTAGGGTTTTATGATAACTCCCTCGCTGCGGCTCCGGCGGTCACCGTGTACCTGGATGAGGTGCCGCTCCCCTTTCCGGTCTTGTCGTCACTGACGGCGTACGATCTGGAACGCATCGAAGTGCTCAAGGGGCCTCAGGGGACGCTATTTGGCGAAAATTCAACCGGCGGGGCCCTCAACTACATCGCCGCAAAACCAACTGACAGGCTCACGATGGGCGCCAGCGCCGGAGTGGGCCGATTCGACAGCCTTGAGACGAGCGCGTACATCAGCGGTCCGGCAACCGATACATTGAAGCTCCGGCTGGCCGTCAGGTCGACGCACGAGGGTACTTGGCTCGAAAGCATCACCCGCAATGACAAGACCGGCTCCGGAAATACTGTCGCCACCCGGCTTCTGGCGGACTGGGCGCCGAACGACCGGGTGAAACTGTCTGCGAATGTCAACGGTTGGCACGATGGCATCCCTCCTTCGCCGGGTCAGTACCTCTTCCCCAATCCGCAGCAACCGACCGCGGGAGCCGGTTTCCCGTTCGCCACTTTCCCACGTGCTCCCGGCTCACCGCTCAAAACCGATTGGCCGCAACAGTATCCTCCGCGTGCCGACAATAACTTGTGGCAAGCGGCTCTGCGTGGCGACATCGCGCTGCAGGATGACCTGACGCTCACCGCGATTTCCTCGTATATCCACTATCATCAGCTCCAGACCCCGCTTGGGAGCGGAACGCCCTATCTGATTCTCGAAGTGGTGGACGATCGAGGCGACATCCAGACGTTTTCCCAGGAAATACGTCTTGCCAACAGCGGCTCTTCAGCGACCCGGTGGGTGCTCGGCGGCAACTACGAAACGGCGCGCGTCGCGGAGAATTTTGACAATCTGTACCGGGATTCGACCGCTACACCTGCTCTTGGAATCACCCAGAATGGCGTCGAGAGTCTCCAGAGAACAAAAACATATGCCTTGTTCGGTAACATCGAGCGTGGCGTGGTCGAGAACCTCTCCTTGAAGGCTGGGATGCGCTATACCGAATCGAAGCACTCTTCTTCCAACTGTGGTTATGACCTGGGTGATGGTCTCATCAACGGACTGTTTGATTTTCTCGGCGCCACACTTTCGGGTAATCCTGCAACACCGAAAATTCAGCCTGGCCAGTGTTATCAACTCGGTGCTGCACCGAGCTATGTTCCGGGTACGTCCTTCCACGGTGATTTGAATCAATCGAACGTTTCGTGGAGACTCGGGGCGGACTATCGCCTTGCGGCGCGCACCCTGCTGTATGCGAATGTGTCGAAGGGCTACAAGGCTGGCGGATTCCCGACGCTCGGCGCATCCGTCGTGACCCAGTACGCGCCTGTCGTTCAGGAGGAAGTGCTGGCCTACGAAGGGGGAATCAAGTCCCAGCTCTTTGAGCGCATGCTCGATGTGAATGCCGCGGCTTTTTACTACGACTATAAGAACAAGCAAATCAAATCCCGTGTCGTTGATCCGGTATTCGGTCTATTGGATCAACTCGTGAATGTTCCCAAGTCGAAGATCGAGGGTGCAGAGCTCGAGGCGACTATTCGCCCGTTCAAGGGTTTCACATTGCAAAACGCGCTGACTTATACGGATGCTCGTATCGACGAGTACACCGGCGTCGATGTTGCAGGCAATCTCAACACGGACTTTCACGGTACGAGGATCCCGTACACCTCCAAGTGGCAAGTTCGCGTGAACGCCGACTATGAATGGGGTCTCTCGGAAAGGTGTAGGGCATTTCTTGGCGGCTCGGTCAGCTATCGTAGCGAGGCCTGGGCGTCTCTGGGCGGCGAACGTCTCGTCATTACGAACCCATTCGCGCCGACGGGCATAGGCAATCTATATCGCCTCAATCCCTACGCGCTGGTGGACCTGCGCGCCGGCATCAAGGGGAAAGACGATCGCTGGACACTGACCGTCAGTGGCCAGAACGTCGGCAACAAGCTGTACGTGCAGAATGTCAACAATGCGCACGACGTCGTTGTACGTTATGTCGGCGCGCCTGCGACATATTGGGTGACGCTTTCCGTTAGTTACTGATTCTGCACAGAATACCCGTGGCCGCTGACGGCGGCCGACTTTCACCGGGCTGGCATGCGTAGTAGTTGATTTTGGTGAGTCCCAGGATATGGCGAGCTACTTGCACCAAATCCGCCTGCCACGATGGGAGCGGAGCGCGGCCGTGGCAACAAACGCCACCGCCGTCTTCTTCAATGTCTCACCCGGTTCATCAAGAACGAGAGAGGAAATACGCGCACGATCATCGGACTCATCGGGGAGGTAGGCGATGATGGACGTATATGAGGCAGTCACGAGCCGACGGGCGGTGCGCGGATTTACCAACAAGCCTGTGTCGAAGGTGGTGCTGGAGCGCGTACTGTCCGCCGCGGCTTGGTCGCCGTCCGGATCGAACATCCAGCCGTGGAACATCTACGTGCTGACCGGCACACCGCTGGCCGAGCTCAAGACCCGCGCCGTCGAACGTGTGGCCCACGGCGACCCCTGGGACGAGCGGCAGTACGAGATGTACCCGCCTGCACTGAAGTCACCATACCGAGAGCGCCGATCCGCCTTCGGCAAGGAGCGCTACAGCGCACTCGGCATAGCGCGCGAGGACTGGGAAGCGCGCCAGCGGGCGGCCATCGCCAATTGGAACTGTTTCGGCGCGCCCGCCGCCCTGTTCTGCTACATCGACCGCGACCTGGGCCGGCCCCAATGGGCCGACGTCGGCATGTATCTGCAGACCGTCATGCTGCTGCTGCGCGCCGAAGGGCTGCACAGTTGCCCCAGATGGCTTGGTCGCAGGTTCGCGAGACCGTCGCGGAGACCCTATCACCCTCGGACGGGCTCATCCTCTTCTGCGGCATGTCGATCGGGTACGAGGACCCCACGGTGAGTTACGCCCGTACGGGTCGCGCCGCGCTCGACCAGACGGTCGCATTCGTCGGCGGTTAGTTGCTTGCCTGAGAACGCCCCGGGCCGCTGCCGGCCGCAGGCGGAATGGAGAGCTCAGTCATGATATTGATCATTATGTCTGTGTTAATTGGCATCGTCGCGGGGCTGCGCACGATGACCGCGCCGGCAGCGGTTGCTGTTGGCGCGCGTTATGGCGCGATTGCGGTTGCAGGTACACCGCTCGCATTCATGGGCTACTCGTGGACACTATGGATCTTCTGTGCGCTGGCGATTGTTGAGTTGATTACGGATCAGCTGCCCGCAACCCCCAGTCGTAAGGTACCCATGCAATTCGCCGCGCGGGTCCTGACAGGAGCGCTGTCTGGTGCCACGTTGTCAGGGCCGCAGGGCTGGGTTGTTGCAGGCCTCATCGCCGGGATCATCGGCGCAGTGATCGGTACACTAGGCGGGGCGGCATTTCGCGCGCGCCTGGCGGCTGCTTTCGGCAGGGATGGTCCAGCGGCGCTGATCGAAGATGTTATCGCAATCGGCGCCGCAGCTCTGATAGTCCTCGCCTACTGAACGCTCAACCTCCGCGCCGCCTCGTCAATCGAATTTGCTTCCACAATCAGGTAACCGCCAGGCTCGTCAGGATTGAGTCTTGACAAAGTGCATATGCACACATATAGTGTGCGCCATGAAGAGCTTATCTCGTCTGGAACTGTGCAATTGCTTCGCGGCCCGGCAGGCGGCCCGTCACTTGACCAGGCAGTATGAACGACATCTATCAGGCGCCGAGCTGACGAGCGCGCAGTTCTCCATCCTGGTGGCTGTGGAGGAAGCTGGGGAGATGACGATGAACGAGCTGGCGGATGCGCTGGTGATGGACCGGACGACGCTGCTACGCGCCCTTAAGCCGCTGCAGAGGGCAGATCTGCTCGTCAGCAGGCCCAGTGAGGATGACGTCCGCCGGTTGGTGTTCTCATTGTCCGCAGCCGGAGCTCGGCGCCTGAAGAAGGCGGTGACGCTCTGGACCAAAGCCCAGCAGGAACTGGAAGCCAGCATCGGTTCCAGTGCGGCCGCGCGACTGCGCGCCGAGCTCATTGCACTGGCCAGAACGAACTGAGTTTAGAACGTGCAGCAGTGAATCGTTTGATCACGTCCAGATATGTGCATATGCACTTAAAATTCATCTCGGGAGAACTGTCATGAGAAACAAAATTGCCGTTGTTGCCGCTTCTGTAGCGCTGATGCTGAGTGCCGCCGGAACTTTCGGCGGAGAAGTTGAGTTTCAGACTCCGACGACGGATCGTGCGCAGCAGGTGCAACCCCTTCTGCATCGGGCCGCGCGGGCGATCCACGACAAGACGTCCAGCACGCATGGAGGCCGCATCTCGAACTTGTGGATTTTTCCGACCGGGGATGAGCATACGGTCTTTGTGCAGTACACCGTGAGCACGAAGAATGTCTCGTCGAAAGGCGATGGCTCGCAGAGCCACCTCGGGCTCGTGCGGATGCAGGGCAATCGAATCGTGGAGGAACGGGATCTGACGGGCAGCGCGAATAACGGTACGCTTTCCGCGCGCAAGAACGCAAACACCCACAATGTGAGGTCTTCATCGTGAGCATGACGCACCTTCTCGAGGAGACAGGCCACGACGGGTAGGGCGGGGCGGTGACCGCAGCGAGCGCAATGGTATCTCCTCGTTGACAGTGTCAGTGTGTCGCATTATATACTGACGACCGACCAGCCGGTCGAATAGACGATTCGCTGCCGGCTTGGCGCGGTTGCACGCACGCCGAGAGGAAACTGGCATGACCGCCCGATATGAAAGCCGCGATGGCGTGGCCGTCCTCATCCTGGACAACCCGCCCGTGAACGGACTGAACTGGGCGACGCGCGAGCGCCTCGTCGCCGGCATTGACCGAGCGCTGCGGGATACGGCGATTGTTGCGATCGTTCTGACGGGCGCCGGACGCGCTTTCTGCGCTGGAGCGGATATCCGCGAATTCAACACGCCACTCGCAGCACGAGCACCGACACTGTGGACGCTGTTGGATGTGATCGAGAGCAGCGTAAAGCCCGTAATAGCAGCCATTCACTCCATGGCGCTCGGTGGCGGATTGGAGATGGCGCTGGCCGCACACTACCGGGTGGCCGCTCGAGGCGCCCAGATCGGGCTGCCCGAGGTGAAGCTCGGCTTGTTGCCTGGCGCCGGCGGTACGCAGCGCCTGCCGCGCGCGGTGGGCCTGGAGACGGCGTTCAACATGATCGTCTCCGGCGCGTCGTTGAAGTCGGAGGAATTGAGCAACACCCGGCTGTTCGACAGAATTATCGAAGGCGACCTGGTGACGGGGGCGATTGCCTTCGCCCGCCATGTGGCGACATCCGCAAGGTTGCATCCCCGCATTCGGGATTGGCGCATCGAGCATCCCAACCCTGAGGGATTCCTGGAGTTCGCCCGCCCGGCAGTGGCTGCCGCCTCGCCAAACTTCCCGGCTCCCCTCAAATGCGTAGCTGCCCTGGAGACGGCGGTAACCAAGTCCTTCGAGGAGGGTCTGAAGTTCGAGCTCGAGGCATTCAACACGCTGCTCGAATCGCCACAGTCGCGGGCGCTACGGCATACCTTCTTCAGCGAGCGGGCCGCGGCGCGGATCCCCGACGTCGATTCGAAAACCCAAGAGCGCGCGATCCGTTCCGTAGCGGTGGTTGGCGCCGGCACCATGGGTGGCGGCATTGCCATGAATTTTCTCAACGCCGGTATTCCCGTGACCCTGGTTGAGACGCAGCGCGAGGCGCTCGATCGGGGCGTGAGCACGATCCGCAAAAACTATCGACGGTTGACCGCTGAACAACTGGAGCAGCGCATGGGCCTGCTGCGGCCGACCCTGTCGTACCAGGACATCCGCGAGGCAGACCTGTTGATCGAGGCGGTGTTCGAGGACCTCGGTGTCAAGGAAGGGGTCTTCAGGCAGCTCGATGCACTGGCCAAGCCTGGCGCGATTCTCGCTACCAACACCTCGACCCTGGACGTAAATCGGATCGCCGCTTTCACGAGCCGGCCGCAGGACGTCGTCGGGTTGCATTTCTTCAGCCCCGCCAACGTGATGCGGCTGTTGGAAGTCGTTCGGGGTGCGCGGACCGCCGCTGATGTACTGGCTACGGTCATGGGCCTGGCCGGGAGAATCGGCAAGACCGCGGTCGTGGCCGGAGTATGCGATGGCTTCATTGGCAACCGGATGCTCGAGCCCTACATGCGCCAGGCGGGATTTCTGCTCGATGAGGGCGCGCTGCCTCAACAGGTAGACCGCGCGATCGAAGCGTTCGGGTTCGCAATGGGCCCATTCCGCATGAATGACCTGGCGGGCAACGACATCCTTTGGGCCATCCGCAAGCGCCACTACGTGGAGAGGCCAGAGACGGTCTATTCCCGGACTGGCGATCTGCTGTGTGAGAGGGGGCGTTTCGGCCAGAAAACCGCCGCGGGGTGGTACGACTACAAGCCGGGTGACCGAACCGCTCACCCCTCGCGGTTGGTCGCGGAGTTGCTCCTCGAGCACTCCCAGGCCCTGAAGCTCGCACGGCGCGCCATACCTGACGAGGAGATCGTCGGGCGTCTCGTGTACGCCCTCATCAACGAGGGCGCAAGGATACTGGAAGAGGGCATTGCTGCTCGCGCATCCGACATCGATATTGTCTATCTCAACGGATATGGCTTCCCGGCCTGGCGCGGCGGCCCCATGTTCTACGCCGACAGCGTGGGCCCCTACAACGTGTTGCGTGCTATCCAGGGTTACGCCGACCGAGCCGCGTGCGACTACGCCTACCAGGGGAAGGCTTGGGAGCCCGCGCGCCTGCTCAGTCGTGTGGCTGAAACCGGCCAGCTCTTCAACCGGGGTGAATCATGACCGACGCCGTAGTCGTTTCCACCGCGCGTTTCGCGGTCGCCGGGTGCGAGCCCGGGGAGATGGGCATTGGCCCCGTGTTTGCCGTGCCGAAGCTGCTCAAACGGGCCGGTCTCACGGTGGAGGATATAGGCCTCTGGGAGTTGAATGAGGCGTTCGCCGTGCAGGTGTTATACTGCGCCGACCAACTCGGCATCCCTCCCGACAGGCTCAATGTCAACGGCGGAGCGATTGCCGTTGGACATCCCTATGGAGTAAGCGGCGCTCGCCTGGTCGGCCACGCTTTGATCGAAGGGCGCCGGCGAGGCGTCAAGTACGTCGTCGTGACGATGTGCGTGGGTGGAGGGCAGGGCGCCGCGGCGCTGTTCGAGGTCGTTCAGGGCTGATGGCATTCATAGCGCGCCGGCCCGCCGCGCCTGTTCCCAGCCGAGCCTGGCCAACTCACTGAAGGAGGCGGCACGCTCCAGCGCCTGGGCCGAGGCGGCTGTGCCGCGCATTGCACGGCCCTTGATGCCGTGGAAAATGGCGGCCAGCCTGAAGAAATTGAAAGCAACATAGTAGTCATACGCCGGTAGCTCGGGCCGGCCGGTCCGGCGCAGATAGGCCGCCACGTACGATTTCTCGTCCGGAATTCCGAGAGCTCCGAGGTCCGCTCCCGCCAGCCCCGCAACGATTGCCGGGGGCATGCGGTACATCATGGCATGGTAAGCGAAGTCCGCGAGCGGATCGCCCAGTGTGGCCAGCTCCCAATCGAGCACCGCCAGCACGCGCGGCTGCGTCGGGTGAAAAATCATGTTGTCGCAACGCAAGTCGCCGTGGATGAGCGTGGTCGAGTCGCTCGCCGCCGGAATGTGGGCGCGCAGCCACTCCAACAGGCGGTCCATGAACGGGTCGCGCCCCGCCAGCTCGTCTTCCAGGTATTGTTTGCCCAGGCGCCCCAGTTGTCGCTCCAGATAGCCGCCCACCCGCCCGAAGTCCTCGAGGCCAACGCTGCGAAAGTCAACACTGTGGAGCCGCGCGAGAGTGTCGTTCATTGCATCGAAATAGGCGGCCCGCTCACCGCGAGGCACTTCCGGAAAGGTGGCGTCCCAGTGGATCCGGCCCGCGACCATCTCCATGACGTAGAACCACGTCCCGATGACGGACTCGTCCGTGCATAGCCCGAGTATTCCCGGCACCGGGAAGCCCGTCTTCCCCAGTGCAGCCATGACACGCGCCTCGCGGTCTACCGCATGCGCGCCTTTCAACAGCACCCCGCGAGGTTTGCGACGCAGGACGTAAGCGCGCGCCCGCGTCGTCAACTTGTAGGTTGGGTTGGACTGCCCCCCTTTGAACTGCTCCACGGTGAGCGGGCCCACGTAGCCGCCTACGTGCGCGAGCATCCAGCGCTCGAGTCCCTCCTCGTCGAAGCCATACCCTGCGCGGACGGGCGTGGTCCCCACGTTATCGAGCGCCTGATGGCTCACGAGGCGTGCGCTTGCAGGTAATCCCGCTTGATCTTGCGTGCCAGCGACCATTTGTGGACCTCTGTAGGGCCATCGTAGATCCGGAACGCACGCAGCTCGCGGAAGATGAGTTCGACCACAGTGTCGTTGGTTACGCCCGTGCCGCCCATCACCTGCACGCACCGGTCCGCGACCTGGAACAGAGTTTCGGACACGCTGGACTTGGTCATGGAGCTCTCGACAGTGCCGAGCGAGCCGCCATCGAGAACTCCGGCGCACCAATCGATCATCAGCTCGGTCTGCTGCAGATCGATCATGTTGTCAGCGAGCTTGAATCCGACCCCTTCGTGATCGATGAGCACTTTACCAAAGGCCTCGCGGCGGCACGCGTAGTCGACGGCGATCTCGTGCGCGCGAGTGGCGCAGCCATGCCAACGCATACAATGCGAGAGGCGCGCAGGCGACAGTCGCACCTGGGCGTAGGTGAAGCCTGCGCCGCTGTTGCCCAGCATCTGTTCGGCGGGAATCCTGAGCTCCTCGATTCGCACCGTCGCGTGGCCGCCCGGCATGGTGCCATCGATGGTTTCCGGGACGTGCTCCACCACAACCGCGGGGTTGGGCAGGTCGAGCAGAAACATACACGCGCCCTCGTCGGAGCGCGCCATGATGATTCCCACGCCGGCCCCCACCACGCCCGTGATAAAGCGCTTACGGCCGTTGATCACCCAGTGCTTGCCGTCCGGCCGCGCCGTAGTCTTCAGCATGGACGGGTCCGACCCCGCGCCGCCTTCGTTCCAGGGCTCTGTCATGAAGAATGCCGAGCGTGTGTGCCCGCTGACGAGAGGTTTGAGGAAGCGGTCTTTCTGTTCGGGCGAGCCGACCTTACCCAGCAGATACATGTTGCCCTCATCCGGCGCAGCGGTGTTGACCGCCAGCGGCCCCAGCGGCGACAAGCCGGACTTGCGCAAAACCAAGCTGGTCTCGCGTTGCGAGAGATGGCTGCCGTCAGGAAGGATATGCGGTGTGAGGACTCCGGCTGAGCGGGCCTTGTCGCGCATCTCGGCGACCAGTGCATCGGTGGGGCCGTGGTGGCCCCAGCGTGGATCGCGCTCGTAGGGGATCACCACATCACGGATGAATTTCTCGACGGCGTTGGCAATGTCCGTCGCCCGGCTCATGCCGGCTGCGCTCATGAGATCTCTCCGTTTTCGTCTGTTATCAACCGACCAGTCGGTTTATACTCCAGGCTTGGCTTTTCCACCAGCGGCCGGTAACGTGCCGCTCACCACGATGGAGATACCTTGGCGGAAATTTCAACATGAACCGAGGAAGCGCCCGCGCCACCGGCACCCGCAGGAAGCCCGCCAGGAGCAACACCACCGCCGCGCACGACGACAAGCGCCAACAAATCGTCGAGCGTTGCGCCAACCTGTTCGATTCGGGCGGCTATCACCGCGCCACCATGCAATTGCTGGCCGATGAAGTAGGACTGGGGAAGCCAACCCTGTACCACTACTTCAGCAGCAAGACCGAGATTCTGTACGCCATTCACCAGCAGCACATCGCAGCGCTGATCGAGGGCCTGGACGCGGAGCGAAGGCGCTCTGCCGCGCCGCGCGAGCAGTTGATTCAGGCCGCGCGGGACATTCTCCAGGAGATCGCCAAGCATCCGGGTTACGTGCGCGCTTTCTTCGAGCACTACGGTGAGCTCGAGGGCGCGAAACGAGCGGAGATTCGCGCCCGGCGCCAGGAATACTTCGAGAAGGTCTGCGCCATCATCAAGTCGGGAATCGCCAGCGGAGCATTCCGCAAATGCGATGTTGAGCTGACGGCGTACGGGTTCCTGGGGATGTGCAGCTGGGCGTACCACTGGTACCCACCGTTGGCTGAACGTCTGCCGGCGGAGAAAGCCGCGGAAACGCTGTGCGGCACCTTCCTCGAGGGCTTGCAGAAACCCTGAGCGGCTCGTTGACAACCCACCGTGCGTGCTCCTATTCTGGGGTAAATACCGACCGTCCGGTCGGTCTATATAGGTGAGCGCGCATGGTGCGGGCCGCAGCCCCAAAGAAGTACCTCGGCAGCGTCGTGGCGGTCCGCGAGGATCTGCGTTTCGACGCGCAGCGCCTGGGCGACTGGCTGCGGGAGCATGTGGCCGGTTACCAGGGCCCACTGAGCATCCGGCAGTTTGACGGCGGCCAGTCCAATCCCACCTACCTGTTGGAGACCGCCAGCGCGAAGTACGTGCTGCGTCGCAAACCCCCTGGCGTCTTGATGAAGTCGGCGCATGCCGTCGATCGCGAGTACCGTGTGTTGAGCGCGCTCAGCGCCCGCGATTTTCCGGCACCGACGCCACTCGCGCTCTGCGGGGACGTGAGCGTGATCGGCACCATGTTCTATGTCATGACGTTCGTGCCGGGCAGGATCTTCTGGGACTGCACCATGCCGGATCTATCACGCGAGCAGCGCAGCGCTGTATTCGATTCGGTCAACGCGACGCTTGCCCGCCTGCACTCCTTCAACCCCACTACGCTGGGGTTGGGCGATTTTGGACGCCCGGGCAACTATTTCGCGCGCCAGATCGCCCGGTGGTCCCAACAATACGAGGCCTCCAAGGATACTCACATCCCGGAGATGGAGCGGTTGATCGCCTGGCTGCCCGGGGCAGTGCCCGCCGACGAGGGGCTCTCGAGCATCGTCCACGGCGACTACTCGTTTCACAACGTGCTCATACACCCGGCCGAGCCTCGGGTCGTCGCGGTCGTGGACTGGGAGCTGTCGACCTTGGGTCATCCGCTGGGCGATCTGACCTACCACATGATGGACTGGTATCGCCCCGCTGGCGTGGACTTGCGCGGCACGCTGCGCGATAAGGATCTGCGCGCATTGGGCATTCCAACATTCGAAGAATACGTCGCGCGCTATTGCGAGCGCACGGGATTGCGCGTCGACGGCAACTTCGCCTTCTATCGCGCGTTCAACCTGTTTCGTGTTGCCGCTATTCTGCAGGGTGTGGCGCACCGGTTGCAGGAAGGAAACGCCGCCGCGAGCAACGCGCAGGAAGTGACCACGCGTATCCGACCGCTGGCGGCAGCGGCATGGCAGGAAGCCCGGGAGGCGGGCGCGCTGGGTTGAGTTTGATACTGCCGTGCACGTCACGGGGAGGGGGCAGGTGATGCGGGATTTCACCGGTGGGGTAGCAGTGATTACGGGCAGCGGCAGCGGCATTGGTGAGGCTCTCGCCCGCCGGTTCGCTGTCGCGGGGATGAAGGTGATCCTGGCGGATGTTGACATCGGGGCCGCCGATCGCGTGCGTGCGGCGCTTACT
>Ga0268266_10002621_pt1 | contig 19036 bp, 11 predicted proteins | sample KBSS13metaG_FD_190356 | JGI IMG/M metagenome (GOLD analysis project Ga0268266, IMG submission 190356) | Switchgrass rhizosphere microbial communities from Kellogg Biological Station, Michigan, USA - KBS S1-3 metaG (SPAdes) (version 2) | ecosystem: Host-associated > Plants > Roots > Rhizosphere...
GCGCCACGCGAGACGCCCCGTCTCCAGGTCGTACGCGGACACGTAGCCACGCGAATCGAACTCGGCGCCCCCATTGCCGATCACCACGACCTTTCCGGCGATCTGCGGCTCGCCCGTTATGGAGTACGCGCGCTCGTGGTCGATGAAGGTGTCTGCCTGCCAGCGCACCGTCCCGTCCTTCGCGTTTAGTGCGTAGAGCACGCCCTCGAACGAGCCCACATAAACCGTGCCCTTCCAGACGGCCACCCCACGGTTGACGAGGTCGCAGCACGAGCCGCGGGCGTTTTTCAGTTTCAGGGGCGGCTCGAATTGCCACAGGAGGCGGCCGGTGGCGGCATCGACCGCGTAGACGCGGCCCGCAACGCCCGAGGTATACATCACGCCGCCGACGACGATCGGGGTCGCCTCCATGCCGCGATTGGTGCCGGTTTTCAGCTCCCAAGCGAAGCCGAGCCGGGCGGCTGTCTGGCGATTGACCTGGTCCAGCGGGGAGTAGTGGGTCTTGCCGACATCGCGGCCGGTGGTCAGCCAGGCGCCAGGCTCTTTGTCGATTCCCTGCAGGCGCGCCGAGTCGACCTGTGCGGCCGGAGCTTGCGCAGGCGGAGCCTGCCCGGTCGTCGGGGTCTTGGGGCCGCAGGCGGCGATAAGGAGGGCGCAGGCGAGGGGGGCTAGGCGCAAAGTGCCGGTGTGAGCTCGGATCATTAAGGCGGGTCAAGTCGCTGGTGGAGTTGTGTCTCTAATATACCGAACCCTGCTTCGCGTGGTTCAAGGCAGGGTGACGTTGTGATCGCCCTTGGAGGAAATGGGCGCGGCGCCGTCGATCTTGTAGTAGTCGCCGGCCTCGCTGGCGAAAATGTGGGCGGCGATGGTCAACCCCTGGGGCTCGTCCAAGGAGCCCGCGGCGATCGAGACCCGTTCTCCGCCTTCCTCCTCGAAGAACAGGCTCGATCCACATTCCGCGCAGAATCCGCGGCGGAACCCCGGGACCGCGACGTACCACCGGAGGGTATCCGCCTTCACCAGTGTGAAGGCGGGACGCCGGCATGCAGTGGCAGCGACGAAATGGCCGCTAGTGCGTCGGCATTGGACACAGTGGCAGGTAATCACGTCGCGCAGCTTGCCACGTACCTCGTAGCGCACCCCGCCGCAGAGACATCCGCCGGTAATCGGTTGAGCCATCGCTGCTTCTCCTCTATCCATCTATCTTGTCCCGGCACCGCCCGGCAAACAACCCGGCGTCCTACGGCTTCCGCCCGCGAAGACTATTCCCGTCGGCGTGCGGCCTTTTCCGCCTGCATCCTGCGCGCCAGCTTTCCGAAGCCGCGTTTGCGCGCATGGCGCTCGGCAAGGGTTTCGTTGTTGTGGGCTTCCTCCGCCACCAGTTTGCGCCAGCGTTTGACGCGACCGGCGTCGAGCGTGCCGGCGAGAAGGGCGGCGTTGATCGCGCAGCCCGGCTCACTCCGGTGCCTGCAATCCCGGAACCGACAGTGGGCCGCAATCGCCAACACTTCCGCGAAGACATCATCCAGGCCCGCGCTGACTTCGGTGAGTTGGATCTCCCGCATCCCGGGGGTATCGACCAACCAACCGCCGGCCGGTAGGCGATGCAGTGCGCGCCCGGTGGTCGTGTGCCGCCCTTTGTCGTCTGGCTCCCGAATGCCCTGCGTAGCGGCCGCCCGGGTGGCCGTCAGCGTGTTGATAAGTGTCGATTTGCCAACGCCCGAGGACCCGACTAGCGCAACAGTGTCACCGCGTGCGCACCAGTGCGTGAGACGAGTGGCCGTGTGCGAATCCCGAGCATCGAGCGTCTCCACCCCCAGTCCAGGCAGCAACTTTCCGGCGGCTCGTGCGAATTCCTCCGGGCTGTCCGCGAGATCCGCTTTGGTGAGCACGACGATGGGCAACACCCGGGCCTCGCGCGCCAGGGCGAGATAGCGCTCCAACCGCGCGACGTTGAAGTCCTGATTGCAGGACGAGACGATGAACAAGGTGTTTACGTTTGCCGCGATGAGTTGCAATTTGCGGCCGGCGCCCGCAGCGCGGCGCTTGAACAGGCTCTGGCGCAGGAGCAGCCGCCGTCCCCGTGTCGCAGTCGCATCGAGTAACAACCAGTCACCGACCGTCGCGGCGGATTCCTCATCAACCTCGATCGCGGTGAAAGGGGGGACGAACGTATCGATCTCTGGCCCGACGACATGCAATCGGTCGCGATGGACCGCAACCACGCGAACCGGTACCAGGGTGTCTGAATCAATCGAATCGAGTTGTGCCGAGAAGAAAGGGTTCCAGCCGAAGTCGGCCAGCGATGACGTTTTGGAATTCATGGCCTTTAACCAGCTTCTGCCGCGCACGGCGCGGACATGACCGAAGAGGGCCCCCGTAAGCGAACGGAAGGGGCCTTGAGAGCTGGTCAGAAAGGACTAGGGCGGGAAACGAACCGACGGTCCTCGAGGGACCGCCAAACAGGAGCGCTGCTATCCGGTCCTGCCAGCCATGTGGGCGGTAACGACAATCATGTATTCGCTCCCTTTCATTGGCTGGTTGAGACTCGTTTCATTATGTTGACGGCCGCGGTAGAAGTCCAGTCCGCGGCAGGATCGGCGCGGCGAATGCAATCCTGGTCATCGCTTCGGACGCGTGCTACACGGATGAGGTCATGGAATTCGCTGCCACGGTTCGCCGCCGTCCCAGAGCGGCCACGCAAGCCATCGAGACGGCACACATCAGCGCCATGTAAGCCGCAATCACCGTCGTCGATTCGAATTCCGAGTACAGCGCGGTTGCGATGATCGGGGCGAGTCCGCCGCCGAGAATCGATCCTATCTGGTAACCCAGGGACGCCCCCGAGTAGCGAATGCGCTGATCAAACAGCTCGGCGAACAGCGCGGCCTGCGGGCCGTACATCAACGCGGCGGTACCCATCGACGCGATCATCAGGAGGGTAATGCCGACCGCGGACCCCGTATCGATGACGGGGAAGAGAGCGAATGAGACCAGCCCCGTCAGGGCAGCCCCCCACATGTAGATGCCGATGCGACCATAGCGATCCGACAGAGCGGCAAACAATGCGAGCGCGGGCATCATCAACAGGCTACCCAACATGACCCCCAGCAGCATCGTGCCCCGCGGCACGTGTGCATGGTTGACCCCGTAGCTCACACCATAGGTGATGATCATGTAGAAGCAGCCGCTGCTGGCGATGAAGGCGCCGCCTGCCAGGACAATCGTCATGCCCTGATCTCGCAGGGCAGCCACAATGGGCGACTTCTGCGCCGACTCGCGCAATGACACTCTGCTGTCAGGTTTTTCAGGAAAACCGGGCGAGTCCTGGAGCCTGCTCTTGACGTAGAACCCGAGCGCCACCAGGACGACACTGAAGAGGAAGGGCAGCCGCCATCCCCAGGTCTCGAAGTCGGCGGGCGCTACGACTTCGTCGAGAAGAAAAAAGGCGCCGTTGGCGAGCACGATGCCCACGGGCACGCCCATCTGGACGAAGCTGCCGTACAGGCCTCGTTGGGAGGAGGGCGCGCTCTCGATGGCGAGCAACGCCGCGCCACCCCATTGGCCGCCGACCGCCAGGCCCTGAACGAAGCGCAACAGGATGAGCAGAACAGCTCCCAGCGGGCCGGCCATATCGTAGGTGGGCAGGACCCCGACCAACGTCGTTGCAACACCCATCAGGATCAGCGCCGAGGAGAGCGCGCGTTTGCGCCCGAAGGCGTCCCCGATGTGCCCGAATAGAACGCCACCGAGCGGGCGGGCGATGAAGCCTACCGAGAAAGTGCTGAAAGCGGCGAGCTGCGCAACGACGGACGGCAGCTCCCGGGAGAAGAAATGGGTGGGAAAGACCAGTGTCGCCGCGGTGGCGTAAATGAAAAAGTCATAGTATTCGATGCTGGCGCCGGCCGTTGCGACCAGTGCCGTCCTCGCCGAGCTCTGCACTACTCAGCCCCCCCTTTGACGGCAGCAGGTTGGGCATTCCCCGCGGGAATGTCAATAGTCATTCAATCTGAGATGAATATGCCGGGCGCGAACATTACGGATAATCGGTGTTCCTGCGCCTTCGTTGCAGGGCCGCGCGCCTCATAATGTTATTCACTATCGTAATAGTGAATATTGACTTGAAGGATTCCGCGGGGTAAGAATCGGCCCAAGCGCCAGAAAACAAAAGCGTGAACGCGACACGAGGGGGCAGGCATGAGACAGGTATATTGGTTGGGTCCGTCACTCCTGGCACTGGGTTGGTACGGGACTTCCGCCGCGCAGTCAGTGAGCTCGACCTCCTCGGGAGGCAACTCCTCCGATACGGCGTCGTCATCCGTTGTCCTGGAGCAAATCGTCGTCACGGCGGAGCGGCGTCGCACCGACGCGCAACGCACGCCGATTGCCGCCACGGTCTTGAGCGGCAATGACCTGACCAAGATGGGCGTCATCACCGTCGACTCCCTGCAGTTTGCTACGCCGGGCGCGACGATCGACAACTTCGGCCAGGGTATCGATTTCAACATCCGCGGCGTCGGCAAGGGCGAGCACAATTCGCAGACCACCGTGGGCGTTGTGACCTATCGCGACGGCATCGCGACTTTCCCGGGATATTTCCAGGAAGAGCCTTACTACGACGTGGCGAATCTGGAGATTCTGCGCGGCCCGCAGGGAACGTTCGGTGGACAGAACTCGACCGGTGGCGCCGTGTTCGTCACGACGAACGACCCCGTCATCAACGGCGGTAACACCGGCTACGTCGCAGGCCAGATCGGCAACTATACGGACCTGGCGCTGCAGGGTGCGGTCAATCTACCCATCAGTGACACGCTCGCCGCGCGCTTCGCGCTCAACGTGGAGCGACGCGATAGCTTCTACACCATCAAGGGTCCCAACGGCGGCCCGTACACGGGCAACCCGGGAAACCTGCGTACCTACAGCGGCAGGCTGGGTCTTCTGTGGAAACCGAACGACGCCTTGTCAGTACTGTGGAAGACCGATTTCAACTACCTCGACCTGGGAGCATATCCGGCCGATCCCTTCAACGCGACCAACGACCTGTTCAACGTCACCGCCAACTCGCCGCAGCTCGCGGTGGATAAATTCGGTCGCACGATGCTGAAGGTCGACTATGTATTGCCCGACGGCATCACGTTGCGATCGGTATCGGGCTGGGAGAAAGGCAACACGGCGTACCAGGCGGACCTGGATGGCACCGCCATCGGTAACCAGTTCTTCGCCGATTCGGTCGGCGAGACCCTCTGGTCGGAGGAGCTCAACATCATCTCGCCCGACAAGGGGTTCCTGACCTGGATTGCCGGTGCCTACGCGTATAGCGACAAGTCGTATTTCCGGCCGCCGTACCAGTTCGTGATCGGCTTGCCCCTCGGCAGTCTTGCGACGGAGTACCTCCTGCAGGGGACCAACCCGGTGACGGCGTTCGCCGGCTTCGGGCAACTGAGTTTTCAATTGCCGGCGGGCTGGCAGCTGCAGATCGGCGGCCGCTACACCGCCGACAAGACCACCAACCACGTGCAGGTGCTCCAGTACGGCTTGCCGCTGACGGATGAGCAGTCGCAGAAGTTCACCAACACCTCGGGCAAGGTGTCACTCAACTGGAACGTCACTAACAACCACTTTCTCTACGGGTTCGTCTCGACGGGTTTTCGTCCCGGTGGGCTCAACGTGCCAGTCGGCTTCGGCACGCCCCGGGCGTTCGCTGAGGAGAAGTTGACCGATTTCGAGATCGGTTGGAAAGCGACCACTTTCGCTGGACACCTGCGCACCCAGGTCGATAGCTTCTATTACCTGTACAAGAACTTCCAGGTGACGGTGGGCTATCCCACGTTGCCCACGTTCGGCTTCGAGCTGAACAATCCGAACACGACCCACATCTATGGCTTCGAGGCGCAGGCGCAGGCCGCGTTCGGGCAGTTCTCCTTCGACGGCGGTACGACCGTCATGCACAGTTCCCTGGGCGGGCCGTTCTTCGCCACGGATCCACGCTTCGCGACCTTGGCCCCCTGCGATCCGGCAGTGGGTCCCGCGGCACCTTCGTGTGTGGACCTCACCGGGCACCCTCAGACCTATGCGCCCAACTTCACCTTCAACCTGGGTGCCCAGTACCGGTTCATCCTGAGCGGTGAGGATACGCTGACGCCGCGCCTGAACTACGGTTATGTCGCCCCCCAATGGGCCACGCTATTCGATAACCGCGCGCTCGGGGACCATCTCTCCGGACGGGACATCATGGGCGGGGAGTTGTCCTGGACACACGGGCGTTGCGTGACGACCTTGTACGGCACTAACCTGACGAACCAACACTACGTGGGGGCGTTGAATTCCGGGCTGCGCTTCGCCGGTTTCCCGCGCCAATATGGAGTGCGGCTGCTGGTGGCTTTCTAGAGATGCAACCTTATGCCCTGACCGTCGACAAGTTTCTCGATCACGCCGCCCGGTGGCACGGTTCAGCGGAAATCATTTCCACCGCCGGCCCCGAGGTCAGGCGGACCACGTACGCGCCACTGCGGAGCCAAGCGGTCGAGCTCTCGGGCGGGTTGCTCGATCACGGGCTGCGATTCGGCGATCGTGTTGCGACCTTGGCCTGGAACACGGTAGACCATTTGAGCGTGTCTTACGCCGCAATGGGGGTAGGGCTCGTCTGTCATACGCTCAACCCACGCTTGAGCGTTGCACACCTGGCCGCGATAGTGAACGAGGCGGGCGATCGCTGGATGGCAGTGGGAGAGGGTCTCCAGCCGTTGGTGCGGGAGTTGCTGCCACTCTGCCCGTCCCTGGAGGCCGTGCTGCTACTCGATGAGGAAAGAGCCGGCGCGCTTTCAGTCCAGGCCCACTGGGAACTGAACGATTTTCTCGAGCGGTTCGGTCGTCCCGCTGCGTGGGGAGGATTCGACGAGGAGTCGGCGGCGGGGCTTTGCTACACCTCCGGAACCGTCGGCAACCCTCGCGGAGTCCTCTACACGCATCGCTCGAACTACCTGCATACGCTGCGAGCGTTACAAGCGGACGCGGTTGCCCTGACAGCCGAGGACACCGTGCTCGTGGCGGTACCGATGTTTCATGCCAACGGCTGGGGCTTTCCGTTCGCAGCGCCCGCGTCCGGCGCGCGCATGGTGTTGCCGGGCCGCGCGGTCACCCCGGTCCACCTGCGGACACTGATTGAGCAGGAGGGCGTGACAGTCGCCGCCGCCGTGCCCACCGTGTGGCTCGGTTTGGTCGATCTGCTCGAATCCCAGGGCGGACAGTTGCCCACCCTCGAGCGCATCATCGTCGGCGGCTCGCATTGTCCGGACACCCTGGTGCAGCGGATCGAGGGATTCCTCGGCGTTCGGGTGCAGACGAGTTGGGGCATGACCGAGCTTTCGCCACTGGGCACGATTTCACCGCCGAGAGGCGCGCCGGGTGTCGGACCCCGAGCCTCCGGTCGACCGCCCATGGGCCTGGACCTCAAGTTGGTGGATACCGACGGTGTTACGTTGCCCGTCCAGCGTGGCGTGGTGGGCCGCCTGCGGGTGAAGGGTCCGAGTGTCGCCGAGCGTTATTTCGGCGCTGACCAGGCGCCTGTCGTCGATTCGGAGGGTTACCTCGATACAGGCGACCTGGCCTTGATCGATGTATCCGGCAACCTGACGATTTCCGGACGGGTCAAGGATCTGATCAAGTCCGGAGGTGAATGGATCAACCCGAAAGAGATCGAAGATATCGTCGGCAGCCTGCCTGCCGTCTCCCTGGTCGCCGTGGTCGCTCGTGAGCATCCCAAGTGGGGCGAACGTCCCGTGTTGATCGTCGAACTGCAGCGCCACCAGGCGCTCACGGAGGAAGCCATTCTCGAGAGCCTGCGCGGCAAGGTGCCGGACTGGTGGCTCCCGGACCAGGTCGTGTTCCTCGAGCACATGCCGCTGGCGGCGACCGGAAAAATTGACAAGCGGCAGCTGCGCGAGAGTCTCACAGTTACGGCGAACGGAGTACCTTAGGCGGCTTCCGCTCTACAGGAGCAAGGTGTGTCCGCGATTGTCAGCCGGCGTGATCTCGAGTTCCTGCTCTACGAATGCGAGCAGGTCGAGCGCTTCTTTCAAGAGGCACCGTATGCGCATCTCGACCGGGAAACGGTCGACAGCATGATCGACAGTGCCCAGGCGATCGCGGAGGAGTTTTATCTGCCGGTGGCGGCCAAGGTCGATGCCCAGGCACCGCAGTTTGTTGCAGGTGGTGGCGACGTGGTCGTCCCAGCGGAGACGGGTAAAGCGTTGCGCGCGTACGCTGATGCGGGCCTGTTCGGTCAGACGTTTGCCCAGTCGGTGGGTGGCCTGGAGCTTCCCTACGTCGTCAGTACGGCAATCAATGGTCTCTTCTCGGCCGCCAACCAGTCCATCGCCAACTACTCCATGCTCACCGTCGCGGCGGCCCACCTGCTCGACAAGTGGGGCAGCGAGCAGCAAAAAACGCTATTCCTGGCGAAGATGTTGCACGGACAATGGCTCGGAACGATGTGTTTGTCGGAGCCGCAAGCCGGCTCCTCGCTGGCTGATATCACTACCCGCGCCGAATCTGCGGGCGATGGAACGTATCGTATCCACGGTACGAAGATGTGGATCTCGGGCGGGGAGCACAACCTTTCCGAAAATATCGTTCACCTGTTGCTCGCCAAGATCCCGGGCGGACCTCCTGGAGTGAAGGGCATCTCGCTCTTCATCGTGCCCAAACGTTGGGTGAACGAGCGCGGTGAGCTGGGTGACACCAACAACATCACGCTCGTGGGGCTCAACCACAAGATGGGGCAGCGGGGTACGACCAACTGCCTGCTGAATTTCGGCGAGCGCGGTCCCACGAAAGGCTACCTCGTCGGCGCGCCTCACCAGGGGCTGCGCTACATGTTCGACATGATGAACGAAGCCCGGATCAGTGTCGGACATGGCGCGGTAACTTCGGGCCTCGCCGGCTATCTGTATTCGTTGGATTACGCCTCCGAGCGCCGGCAAGGACGTTTGCCGGGACACAAGGATGCCGCGTCCCCGCAGGTCCCGCTCATCCAACACGCGGATGTGAAGCGCATGCTGCTGGCGCAGAAGGCGGCCGTGGAGGGTGCCCTGGCGCTGATCTTCTATTGTGCGGCGCTGGTCGATCGCAAGGCGGTGGCGCCGAGCGCGGCGGAGGCGGACGACCTCGAGCTGCTGCTGCAGGTTCTCACGCCGATCGCGAAATCCTGGCCTTCGGAGCACTGCCTGGAAGCCAACAAGTGGGCCATCCAGGTCCTCGGCGGAGCCGGCTATACGGTGGATCACCCGGTGGAACGGCTGTATCGGGACAACCGGCTCAACCACATCCACGAGGGTGCCTATGGCATCCAGGGATTGGACCTGCTGGGCCGTAAAGTCCGGTTGAGCGGCGGGCGGGGGTTGGAGCTGCTGTTTGGCCGGATACATGAGACCTTGTTGACTGTGCAACACCCTGACCTGCAACCCCGGGCGGTGGCGTTGACGGACTCGATCGAGCATTGGCGCCGGGCGACGAGCGCCTGCGTGCAGTGCCCCGACGAGATCCTCGGTCTTGCCAATGCAACGCCGTATCTCGACGCAGCGGGCCACGTCGTCATAGGGTGGCTGTGGTTGCGCCAAGCGCAAATCGCGCACGAGAAGTTGCCTGGCGCGGGGCCGGCGGATCGGAAGTTCTACGAGGCCAAAATCCTGGCCTGCCGTTACTTCTTCCGCTACGTGTTACCTGGCGCGGCCGTTCTGTTCGATCTCGTGCGGTCGCTGGATGATACCTGCACCGTGACCGAGCCCGAGCATCTACACGCAGGCCGCTGAGCTCACCGCGGCGGGCGCCATACTGGAGAGGCCGATATATGACCGGTTCCCTGCAAGCGTTGTTCAATTTGTCAGGCCGGGTCGCCATCGTCACCGGCGGCTCGCGCGGCCTCGGGCTTCAGATCGCAGAAGCGCTGGGTGAATATGGAGCGCGTCTTGCGTTGGTAGCCCGCAAGCAGCAGGAGCTCGACGAGGCGGTGCGTGGGCTGACGGATGCGGGCTTTGAAGCGCGCGGTTTCGCCGCCGATCTCGGTAACGAAGGCGTACCGCAGGGCCTGGTGGAGCAGGTACTCGCGACGTTTGGTCGCATCGATATATTGGTCAACAACGCGGGCGCCACCTGGGGCGCGCGGGCTGAAGAGTATCCGGTCCATGGGTGGGAGAAGGTCATGCGGCTCAACGTGTCGAGCGCATTCTTTCTCACCCAGGCGGTTGCCCGCGGTGCCTTCCTGGCTAACGGAGGTGGGGCGGTGGTGAACATCTCCTCCATCACGGCGCTCATGGGGCATCACACTGGCCAGATTGGCACGGTTGCGTATAACACGTCGAAAGGCGCGTTACTGAGTATGACTCGTGCGCTGGCCGCGGAGTGGGGACCTCACGGCATCCGTGTGAATGCCTTGGCCCCCGGATACTTTCCCTCGAAAATGACTGCAGCCACTCTCGAGGAGCACGGGGAGCGGATGATCGCGCAGACTCCGTTGGGAAGGTTGGGTGGACCGGAAGACCTCAAGGGCCCGGCACTGCTGCTCGCTTCCGATGCGGGGCGACATATCACCGGGCAGTACATCGTCGTCGATGGAGGAAGGAGCATTGTCTGAGCTTCCGATACGCACCGTTACCGTCATTGGCTCGCGGTGCCCGTTTCGAGTCGCTCAACGGTTGAGTCTGAGGCCGCATGCGGCGCTGCATTCATGATCATTTCGCGCGCAACAGATACCGCGCGCAGCTCTCCTTGGCGACATAAGTGTCGGGGAACGGCGGCTCGCCGCATCTCTTACGGGTTGCCTCGTCCATTGCTGGAAACTCATTTTGCAGGACCATGCGCGTCCAGGCATCCGCTTCGCTGTGCCGGCAATCTGGTATGAAGGCGGCGCGGTCGGCTGATGCGTTTGTCTGGGCGCAGTAGCGGGCGATGTGATCCGCCGCCTGGGGGTCCGCAGCTCTGACGCGGGCGAGGTCGTCGTTGGGTGACACATTGGTTGTGCCACGCAACTCAACCGGGAGTCCCACCGGTCCTTGAGGCTGGCCTTGCGCCGCATGCGCGACCGTAGACTCCTCGGCTGGAACGTGCGCCGACGCCAGGCCGGTATCGGAGTTGCCGGCTGAGGCAAGCCGGATGTTGTTTGTCGTTGGATGTTCGCTCGCCGGCGGAGCCGGCACGGCATCCACCACTGTCGCGGGAATCGGCTGTGCCGCGTCGGGATCGCGACCGTCATCGCTTACCGAGGCGCTTCCGGCCATCGAGGCGAGCGTTGTGGTGTACACAGGGGAGTGGGTTGCCGGCCTCTTGCGGCGGCTCGCCTGCGCCACGCCGAACGTGCTGCAGTCGTAGCGCCAGAGGTGAGCCTTGGGTAGGTCGGCAAGGCTGACAGAGGCGGTATTGAGTCGACAACCCTCTGTTGGAATTCTTTCGCGGACCGTGTCGGTGCAGCGCCTGGAAACGACATGCTCGCCCCGTTGCGCTCCCTGCAACCTGGATGAGATCTCAGCACTGCGTTGCTGGCAGATGGCCTCGGTCAGAGGACCGACGACGTAAACACGGGTAGTGCCGTTCTCGTTCGCGAGAAAGAGCGCCAGATTGACCTCCCTGGGCTTGAAGTCGATGCGCGCGAGCGTGCAGTTGTTGCCCTGGAGTAACCCGTCGCTGTGTCCCAGCTTGTCGCATTCGATCTCAACGGTTTCACCCCTGGCGAGCTGCGCGGCCGTCGCGCGCTGATCGTCGGCGAGTGTCATGGCGGCAGTGCTGTCCTTGCCGGTCCGGAGTTTTACGACGGGTCGCCCGGTCGCGTCCTGGTCGATTTCCGCAACATTGCCGGTCAGTCGTACGCGGCTGGTACCGATCTTTGTTTCCATGGCCACGACATTCGCCTCGTAATCCCGGTAGAGCTGTTCCGCCGTGGTGCTATACACAGACCGAGACTCCGGCGCAGTGGACACGGCGAGCGGGAGCGCACCAGGCAATCGCTCCTGGGTGGGTGCTTGGTGAGCCGCTGTCTGCTCGGCGGGTGCCGGGTCCTGGTGAACCGCTCCCTCGGTCCGATGGGGTGCCTGCGTCCGGTCAGCCGTCAAGACGTGCTCGATGCCTGGATCGAGACGTTGCAGCGAGGATTGTGCGCTGACAATCAGCTGGTCCCAGGCGCTGCGCGGAACGAGCAGCCACCCCAGTGTTCCGAGCGTCCAGAGAGTCATCAATGTGAGCAGCACCCGGGGAAACACCCGCCTGCGGCGCGGCTTGGTCTTGACAGCCTGCGCGATCGGCGCGCCGCAACTCGGGCAGCTCATGGCCTGGTCCGAAACGTGATGAGCGCATTCTCTGCAGGGAATGATCGCCATGATGAACTCCCCAGTTACAATCATGAACCACAGCGCGCGCCGTACTCAATCCGTTGACAACGCAGCTTCCATTCCCGCACTTGGAGAAGTTCCCCCGGGGCTGCCGAATAGGCTCCGACAGGGCGCTTACAATCGCACGGCGGGCCCGGTTGGCCGGGTGAGAGTAGGTTGTTGGCCGGCCACGGTTCGTTGCTTTGCCCAGCTCAGATCAACACTTACCGGATCGCCTGGCCGCCACGGGCAGGTGAGCATTTAACTTGGATCAACCTGCGGGTGTCGCAAAGGCCGTACGCCGTGATGCTCGAAGCGGCATTGTCAGGCACGTACCGACTTTTCCGCTTTTCCCGGAGCTGGCGTGTAACCCGGTGAGTGCCGTTTTCGTTCCTGAGGCGCAGGTACAGCTGGGGCTTGCCACCGCGCTAGGAAGCTGCCGCCCGTAGGGTTTCGATGAATCGCTCTCGCGGCGGGCTTTCCGATCCCCGTACCCGCAGTATGCCGAGGTCGATGACAGGGGCTTTGCCACGCAGTTGCCGATATTGAACTCCCGTGCGTCTCAGGTTGCGCAGGGAGGAGGGGACCAGCGCGATGCCCATACCGGATGACACGAGGCCGATCACCGTCTGCATCTGGCGCGCATGTTGGGTGATGCGCGGAGTAAAGCCAAACGAGCGGCAATGACTGAGGATCAGGTCGTAGAGCCCCGGAGCGAGCTCGCGCGGTGGAATGATGAAGTTTTCCTTTGCCAGCGTGCGCAAGTCGAGGGCACCCGCGGTTTTGGCGGCGCGGTGGGTCGTAGGAACCGCCAGCAGCAACTCCTCGTGCAGAACGGCCTCGAATTCGAGGTCCGGCTCATCGACCGGCGCGAGGCCGATTCCCAGGTCCAACCGGCCGGCGCGCAGCTCTCTTACCTGGGCATCCGTGGTGAGCTCGTGCAACTCGACTTCAACCAGGGGGAAGCGGGTACGAAAGCTCTTCAAGGTCGGGGGCAGGATGCTGTAGTCGGCGATCGAGACGAAGCCGATAGACAGCAGGCCGACATCGCCGCGATCCGTCTGGAGCGCTTTATTCCTGGCGTGCTCCAGTCGGGCGAGCACCGCTCGCGCCTCTTCGGCAAACACCGCGCCGGCCGCGGTCAGCGAGACGCCACGATTGCTCCGGTTGAACAGTGGGACTCCGAGCTCCTCCTCGAGGCTTTTGATCTGCGTCGACAAAGGGGGCTGGGAGATGCGCAGCCGCTCGGCAGCCCGGGAGAAGTTGCCCTCGTCCGCAATCACCACGAAGTACCGGAGCTGGCGCAATTCCACTATTCGTAAAACCTATAGCGACCCTATCGATATTGTATTGGCGAATATGGTGGGCGCCAACCCAAAATACCCGCCTCGACACCGTCACCCGGAACAGGTTCATGCCCGTATATCGCTCCCGTACCAGCACCGCTGGCCGCAATATGGCCGGAGCCCGCGCCCTGTGGCGTGCCACCGGCATGAAAGAGGGTGATTTCGGTAAACCCATTATCGCGGTGGCCAATTCGTTCACCCAGTTCGTGCCGGGCCATGTGCACTTGAGAGATGTGGGCCGCCTGGTGATCGAGGAAATCGAGCGGGCAGGTGGCGTCGGCAAGGAGTTCAACACCATCGCGGTGGATGACGGTATCGCCATGGGCCACGACGGCATGCTCTATAGCTTGCCTTCGCGCGAGATCATCGCGGACAGCGTCGAGTACATGTGCAATGCTCATACGGCTGACGCGTTGGTCTGCATCTCCAACTGCGACAAGATTACTCCCGGCATGCTCATGGCGGCTCTGCGACTGAACATTCCCGTGGTGTTCGTATCCGGCGGGCCGATGGAGGCGGGCAAGACGCGGCTTGCAAACAAGGAAGTCGCGCTCGACCTCATCGATGCCATGGTCGCCGCGGCGAACAAGGAGGTCTCGGACAGCGACCTGGGAATGATCGAGCGGTCCGCCTGCCCGACTTGTGGCTCCTGCTCGGGAATGTTCACCGCCAATTCCATGAACTGTCTCACCGAGGCCCTCGGGCTGGCCTTGCCCGGCAACGGCTCGCTACTGGCTACGCACGCCGATCGCGAGCAGCTCTTCCGCAAGGCCGGCCGGCTGATTGTCGAGCTCACGAAGCGCTACTACGTGGCTGAGGACATTCGCGCCTTGCCTCGAAACATCGCGTGCAAGGCCGCCTTTGAGAACGCCATGTCATTGGATATCGCGATGGGCGGCTCGACCAACACCGTGTTGCACCTTCTGGCCGCGGCGCAAGAGGCGGACGTTGACTTCCGGATGAGCGACATCGACCGCCTGTCGCGTAAAGTTCCGACCCTGTGCAAGGTTGCGCCTTCGAGTCAGCATCATCTCGAGGATGTCCACCGTGCCGGGGGCGTGATGGCGATTCTGGGTGAGTTGGATCGTGCGGGTCTGCTCGATACGACGGTTGCTACGACGCACACCGGCTCGCTAGCCGAAGCTCTCGCGACATGGGACGTGGCGCGTACGAAAGACCCCGCCGTGCATGAATTCTTTCGCGCCGGGCCCGCTGGAATCCCCACCCAGACCGCCTTTTCGCAAAGTTGCCGTTATGAGAGCGTAGATGCCGATCGCAACACCGGTTGCATCCGCTCCGCGCAAGCCGCTTACAGCAAGGACGGCGGCCTGGCTGTGCTCTACGGCAACCTCGCCGAGCGCGGTTGCATCGTCAAGACTGCCGGAGTCGACCAGAGCATGCTGACTTTCAAAGGCCCGGCGGTGGTCGTCGAAAGCCAGGATGCCGCGGTGGATGCCATTCTCAACGGCACCGTAAAACCCGGCGACGTGGTGGTCATTCGCTACGAAGGCCCGCGGGGCGGCCCTGGCATGCAGGAGATGCTCTATCCAACCAGCTACCTGAAGTCCCGCGGCCTCGGCAAGCTCTGCGCGTTGATCACCGACGGCCGCTTCTCCGGCGGCACCTCCGGTCTCTCCATCGGTCATGTCTCTCCCGAGGCGAGCGAAGGCGGCAACATCGGCCTCGTTCAAACGGGTGACCTCATTGAGATCGATGTCCCTCGCCGTACCGTACGCTTCGACGTGCCCGACGCGGAAATCGCTCGCCGTCGCACCGTTCAGGCGGCCAAGGGCTGGAAACCCGCGTTACCCCGTCCTCGCAAGGTCAGCACCGCGCTGAAGGCGTACGCAAAGCTCGTGACCAGCGCCGATAGGGGCGCGGTGAGGAATGTCGAATTGTTGGACGAGTAGGGTACCCTACCGGCGTACTGACGAACGCGAAGGGTGGGCCTGTGTTCGCCTCCGTCGGCCCGACCGCCGCGAGGTGGGCATAAAGGAGTCCGAACGCCTGATCACCATGCCTCCTTCCGTGGCACTGCCTTAGACTCCGGAGTCGGCAGAAGCTGAAGGAGAGCGTCAATGTCTTCGAGTTCCGTGTCGGGCGACGGCGCCCACCACGTGGCTAACCGCCCTCGCACGCTCCTTTTGACGGCCGTCGTCCTGGCGGCCGTATTCGCGGCGGTTTTCCTTTGGCGCGCGGCGAGAATGTCGAGCGCCTCGGCTGCGGGCGGTGGCAACGCCCGGCCCGTTGAAGTCATGGCGTTCACCGTCCACCCCGAGAGCCTGGCGCAAGCGCTCGAGGCGGTAGGGTCCGTTGAAGCGGTGCAGCAGGTCATCCTGGCCCCCGAAGTTCCCGGCCGGGTGATCGAGATCCACTTCGAAGCGGGCGCCAAAGTCCAGAAAGGCATGCCGTTGGTACGCCTGTACGATGATCCCGAGGCCGCGGATCACGCCCAGGCGATGGCGGCGGAGGAGTTTGCCCGGCTGCAATTCGATCGCTCCAAAGAGCTCTCGCCGACGGGAGCCGAGTCGCGCCTCACCCTGCAGCAACATACGGCACAGTACGACCAGGCACGAGCGTCCGTACAACAGACGGCCGCGCGGCTCTACCAGAAAACCATCCGCGCGCCGTTCGCCGGTCAGATCGGCATCCGGCGCGTCAACCTGGGTCAGTATGTCAATGCCGGCGACCCGATCGCGACACTGGTCGCGTTGGATCCGTTGTATGTCAATTTCACCCTGCCGCAGCAGGATCTTGCCAAGCTGACCGTAGGAGGGCGGGTGCTCATCCGCGGTGACGCCTTTCCCGGGCGTACCTTCGAAGCCCGCATCAATGCCATCGACCCGATGGTGGGTTCCGATACCCGTAACGTGTCGGTCCAGGCAACGTTGTCCAATCCCGGTGAGCTGCTGCGACCGGGAATGTACGTGACGGCGGCCGTGCAACTGCCTCCCCGGCCCAACGCGATCGTCGTCCCCTCAACGGCCGTCAATCCAAGCGCCTCGGGGGACACGGTCTTTGTCGTTCGCCAAGGGAAGGCCGAGCTCACACCAGTGACCACCGGCGCACACCTCGGTACACGCGTGGTTGTTGAAAGTGGGCTGGCCGACGCAGATGTGGTGATCGCGGATGGACAGTTACGCGTCCAACCAGGCGCCCCCGTGAATGTCTCGACAGCCGACGCTACGGGGAGGGGAGCGCCATGAGATTCACCGATCTCTTCATCCGTCAGCCCATTCTCGCCGTGGTGGTGAGTCTGGCCATCCTGCTGGCCGGCACGGCCGCGTTCTTCGGGCTCTCGGTCCAACAATACCCCAGCCTGCAGAGCGCCACCATCACCATCGACACGGACTTCCCCGGCGCAACCCAGGAGGTCATGCAGGGTTTCGTCACTACGCCGATCGCGCAATCCATCGCCACCGCGAGCGGGATCGACTACCTGGCATCCACCTCCATCCAGGGCCATAGCCAGATCAAGGCCAAGCTGGTCCTCAACGCGGACATTGACCGCGCCATGGCGGAGGTGCTGGCCAAGGTGCAGCAGGTCAAATATCGCCTGCCCCAGGGGGCGTTCGACCCGGTGATTGCCAAAATCACCGATGGCGCCTCGGGCGTTCAGTACATCTCGTTCAAGAGCAGTCGCCTGAGTATCCCCGAGATCACCGACTTCGTCTCGCGCGTGGCGCAACCGATGTTGACCTCCATACCCGGGGTGGCATCCGCCAACATCGGTGGCGGTCAGACGATGGCGATGCGTGTCTGGATCGATCCGGACAAGCTGGCGGCGAGGGGCTTGACCGCAGGGGATGTGGCGGCGGCGCTGCGCGCCAACAATGTGCAGGCGGCGCCCGGTCAGCTCCGCGGCGGCGGAACCCTGACCAACATCACGGCCTCGACCGATCTGCGCGACGTCGAGGAGTTCCGCACCATGATCATCCGCAGGGGGCGCGACGGACTGGTCCGGCTCGGGGATGTCGCAACGCTCGAGATCGGCGGCGAAAACTACAACACGCAGTCGCGCGCCAGCGGCGAACGCGTCGTGTCCATTGCCATCATGCCCACCCCGGATGGCAATCCGCTGGCAATTGTACGGGCATCCACGGCGCGGCTTGCCGAGATTCGCAAGGCCGCGCCTCCGGGATTGGAAGTGAAGAGCACCTTTGATGTCGGTCATTTTGTCGACGCGGCCATCCGGGAGGTCGAGCACACGCTGGTCGAGGCGATCGGCATTGTCGTGATTGTCATCTTCCTGTTTCTCGGCTCGATGCGTGCGGTTCTGATTCCAGTCATTACCATTCCACTGTCCATCATTGGGACCGGCGCGTTGATGTTGGCCTTCGGCTTCTCCATCAACCTGCTGACCTTGCTCGCGATGGTGCTGGCCATCGGCCTGGTCGTCGACGATGCGATCGTCGTCGTGGAGAACATCCACCGTCATATCGAGGAGGGCCGCTCGCCTTTGGACGCGGCGCTCATCGGTGCTCACGAAATAGTGGGCCCGATAGTTGCCATGACCATCACCCTGGCCGCGGTCTACGCACCCATCGGCTTCATGGGCGGCCTCACGGGAAGCCTGTTCCGGGAGTTTGCGTTCACGCTGGCTGGTGCAGTGGTGGTTTCGGGCGCGATTGCACTGACGCTATCTCCCATGATGAGCTCACGCCTGCTGGCGACCAAGGCAAACGAGGGTCGGTTCGCGAAGACCGTGGAGCACCTCTTCGAATTGCTCGCGCATTCGTACCGGCGCGCCGTCGAAACGACATTGGAGAATCGTCCGGTCGTGTTGTTGCTCTCCGCCTTCATACTGATGGCCATCCTGGCGTTGTTCTTCGGAAGTCGCCGTGAGCTCGCTCCACAGGAAGATCAGGGCTATATCTTTACCACCGTGCGGGCGCCGCAGTATGCCAGCGTGGAATACACGACGCGGGCGACGCGTAAGGTCGATGCGATCTTCAAGTCCTTGGGAGAGTTCCGGAACAGTTGGTTTTCGGATGGCACCGACGGACAGAACAATGCCTTCGGCGGCGTCGTGATCCAGGACTGGGGCTCCAGGCAGCGCACCGCCAACGATATCCAGAACGTGCTTTACGCAGCGGTCAGCTCCATTCACGAAGCCTATGTCACTCCGTTCCAGCCCACGCCGTTGCCCGCGGCGAGCGGCAATGGCCTGCCGTTTCAGATGGTGTTGCGTTCTCCCGCCGATTTTAGGGCCATCTACCAACAGATGGAGACCCTGAAGCAGGCAGCGTGGCGCAGTGGCTTCTTTGCCTTTGTGGATAGCGACCTGGCCTTCGACAGTCCCTCGACGCACCTGGCGATCGACACGGCCAAGGC
>Ga0268266_10002622_pt1 | contig 19020 bp, 17 predicted proteins | sample KBSS13metaG_FD_190356 | JGI IMG/M metagenome (GOLD analysis project Ga0268266, IMG submission 190356) | Switchgrass rhizosphere microbial communities from Kellogg Biological Station, Michigan, USA - KBS S1-3 metaG (SPAdes) (version 2) | ecosystem: Host-associated > Plants > Roots > Rhizosphere...
CGAAGCATAGCGTAGTAGAATGTATCGAAGGGTTATGTTTTAGTTATTCTCCGCATCCTTTTTACCCAAACTTTCATTTCATTTCCGCTTAGGGCCCCAGCATAATGTAATGCAGGATGGTGTTATGATCTCATAATTGATTAATAGTGAAGCAAGCCTCTTGTTTTAGTCCTCTTGTTTTATAGAAAGAATAACAACGCAAAAAAAAGAATTAAAATTACCCATTCTCCGCTCACCCTGAGTGTTCTACGAAGCATAGCGTAGTAGAATGTATCGAAGGGTTATATTTGCGCGAGAGGTCACGAAACCTCTCGCATAATAACCTCTGATTCTTCTATTGCTTTTAAATAAATATCAAGACTATACTCAACCGCATCAATTATAACAGCATAAAAAGCCTCATAATTGTCTGAACTACGTGCTTGTTCTATAGCAGCAATATACTGAGCTCGTTGCTCTTTTTTGATAATAGCTAATGGATAACCACTCTGTAATAATAATAAATTCATTAACAAACGTGCCACACGTCCATTTCCATCAACAAAAGGATGAATCGTAACTAATTTATAATGTGCAAGCGCTGCAACCACAACCGGATGATCTACTGCTTTATGCAACCACGTCATAAATTCCACCATTAAAAAAGGAACTTTTGCATAATTAGGAAATATGGTTCGCGATCCTACTACCATTACCATTACTTTTCTAAAAATTCCTGCATTACTATCATCTATTTTCTGTAATATAATTTTATGAACTGCCAAAATATCATCGAGCACTATTTCATGTTGTTTTTTACTCGCAAGGTCTCTTATAAAATCAATCGCTTGTATATGATTAATTGCTTCAAGATGTTCTTGAACAGTTTTTCCTCCAATAGTAATACCTTTTTCAACAACAAGAGCTGTTTCACTGAAAGATAAAGTATTACCCTCTATACCATTAGAAGTATACGTAAATTCTACCGCAAGCCATTCTTGTAAATTTTTAACTAATTCTGGAGGCAAAGGCCTAACCGCGTCTAATTTCTTTTTTTTTACCTCTATACGCTCAAGAGCAGCTACAATACTTTCCATATAAAAAAACTTTCACTAACATGTTATTAAGCTGATCGTATCATAAAAAGTTTATACAAAATACACAAAAAAATTACAGAACCCAACACTACTCTAACAGTAGAAAAAAACATATTTCGCTGGCTAAAATAACTATTGGGACCATGTTTTATTATTCCATTTTCCTCAATAATAATGTTTTCTTTAATTAATATATCCTTAGCATCAGCAGAATAATTTGGTGATGTTTTAAAATGATTAATTAGCTTTATTGGATCATGCTGTTTAAAATCTGACTGCAGACAAACATTAAACTCTATATTCTTTCCTCGGATCATTTCTGAAAATGAAAAAAGCTGTGCTCCCTGTTTCTTATAACAGAAATCATCTCTCATATACTGCACAAGACATTCCCAAGGGATAAATTTACATACCTTTTTATCTTTTAGTTGATCATATATCTCAGCTATCTGAATATTAGTACAAGTTATTTCATCAACCTCGCTTTGATCAAACGCCTTCTGCGTCCCTTCATTTTCCGGGATCACTCTTCTATCAACGCAGGAATACTTGTATACTTGCCAATAAGGACTATTGATTTGAGCATTCATATTATATTTATTGCACTCATTAACATCTTCTTGTTTAATATAGAGCAAACTGGATAACCCTAACTCAACTTGAACATTAATAACAACAGGCTCAATTCTTTGACCGCTATATAGTGGGCCCATCAAGCCCAATAACATACCAATTATCAATAAAACATACATGCTGTTCTCTATTTTTAATTACCAAAAGATAAATTATTATTTTATTATAGAGTTATACAAGAAATAATATATAAGAAAGGTTTACTTACAAAAACTACTTTTTTATATATAGTTAAAATATGTTTATCCGCGTGAGGCTTTTAAATGGGTTACCTGAACCGTTATGGTATTGCGTGCCTTTTCATTACGATGTTGGTTCACTATCAGGACTTATTGTACAAGTGCCGGTGCGTAATCGTATTGTTCCTGCTTTGGTAATAGATGAATATTCAACCAAACCCTCTAACCTCAGCTTTGAACTCAAAGAAATTCACGGCCTAGAGCCGTTACCTGCAGATGAACATTATCTAAGTTTTTTAAAAAAATTAGGTGAATATTATCATATCGAAACACTGCATTTTATCAAAAGAATTCATCAATTTTTAATTAACAAAAAAGAAGATGCTCTTTTAATTACCCCCGAAATAAAAATACACTCAACACACAGTAGCGTCACGCTCACTGATGAACAACAACAAGTTTGTATTTCTATTACTCCGCACATTGGCAAAAATCTCTATCTGCCAACCGTATTGCATGGCATTACCGGATCAGGCAAAACAGAAGTATACAAACATCTTTTTCTTGATGCACTGAGTAAAAATAAAACAAGCTTATTACTATTACCAGAAGTAACGCTTGCAATTGCATTTGAAAATCGCCTTAAACAAGAATTACCGGGCATGCCCATTTATGGATTCCATTCAGGCAAAACCCCTAAAGAAAAAAATGCCGTGTGGACACATCTCAATAATAAAACTGCTATGATTTTAATTGGCGTACATTTACCAATTTTATTACCAATTCCTAATCTAGGCGTTATTGTAGTTGATGAAGAACATGAAGTTGGTTATCAAGAAAAAAAACATCCCAAAATAAATAGCAAAGAAGCTGCTATTATGAGGGCACAAGAAACAAACATTCCTATTATACTAGGATCTGCAACACCATCAATCAGCACACTGTATAATGTTAAAAGTAAAAAATGGGCATTTTTTCAACTCAAAAAAAGATTTGCTGGCACATTACCAACCGTACAGGTAGTTTCTTTAACAGAGAATAAAAATCGCAAAACATTTTGGATAAGCAAAGAACTTGAAACCGCCATAAAAGACAGATTAGAAAAAAAAGAACAAACTATTATTTTTATTAATCGCCGTGGCTTTAGCTTTTTTGTACAATGCAAAAGTTGTACCTTTATTTTTTCTTGCGCTCATTGTTCCGTAAGCTTAACACTACACGATGACAATCGCCTTGTGTGCCATTATTGCGGCACATCGCACCATTTACCTTCTAGTTGTCCTAGCTGCAAAGATAATGCTGATAACTTTTTAAAAAAAGGAATTGGCACACAAAAAGTGGTCACTATTTTGCAAAAAATGTTTCCAAATGCCAACATTGCCCGCGCAGATTTAGATACCACTACCAAAAAAAAAGCATGGCAACAAACCATTACTGATATGACCAATAACACCATTAATATTTTGGTTGGAACACAAACAATTACCAAAGGATTTCACTTTCCTCATGTTACTCTTGTTGGTGTATTATGGGCTGATTTGCATTTGGGATTTCCTGTATACAATGCTGCCGAAACAGCGCTACAACAATTAATTCAAGTTTCTGGCCGTGCTGGTAGAAATCATGAACAAAGCTCTGTTATTATTCAAGCTATGGCTGATCATGAACTCTTTCACTATTTAAATGAAATTGATTATTTAAAATTTTATCAATCAGAAATAGAAATACGTACTGAACTAAACTATCCACCAATAGGCCGTTTTGCTGAATTAGAATTAAAACACGCTAATGAAACAAAGGTAGAACATGAGGCTCATTATCTTATTAATCATTTATACACATACATAAAAAATAATACGTTGGATGTTACCATTCTTGGCCCAGCAAAGCCTCCCGTATCTAAAATAAAATCAATACATAGTCGTAAAATTTATATTAAAGCACAAGAATTTTCTTATATTATTAAATTGTGCAAACAAATTGATAAAAAAAATTATTCCAGCTCAATTTATTTTACCCCCAATCCATTAACGTAAAAATTCAATCTTTTAAAAATCTGCTCAATGATATAACGTATAAAATAATCATACATTTTTATCTAAAGAAATTCATCCGAAAATGTTTCAGCTCTGCTATAGATTCATAAACATCACTCAAAGCGCGATGCCTATCTGATTTTTGATAGTCAGTTTTTTTATCATTAGGATACCATCGCCGAACTGTTTCTTTTATGCTTGTTACATCAATAATACGATAATGTAAATACGCAGTAATAGCTGGCATATATTTATCCAAAAAAACCCGATCTTGCCACACAGAATTACCTGCCAATACGCCGGTATTAGGAGAACAATACTCTTTAATAAACGAAAAAGTTTGCTCTTGTGCTTGTTCCAACGTTACAGTTGATTGACGCACCGCATCAGTTAATCCTGTTTTACCATGATGATCTTGGCACCATTTACCCATAGTTATTAATTTTTCTTCTGGTTGATGAATTATCAACGAAGGTCCTTGCGCAATAACATTCAAATTGCCATCGGTGATAACTGTTGCTATCTCTAAAATAACATCAGTTGCTATTACTAAACCAGTCATTTCCAAATCCAGCCATACAAGATTGCCTATAACATCATTTTTTGCCACAATTACAACCTCGGTAGATTAAATACTCTATTATTTGGTACATTAGCATACCATGAGTCCCTGAGGTTGCAATAAACAAATGCTTAAAACTATTATTTTTCTTTTTCTCTCTGCTGATCTAATTGCTCAAAGATATCATGAATACCTGGTAATTGATGATGAATTATTATCGCAATAAGGCGTAGAGGCAAATTAAACCATAGTTTTATTGTATTAATAATTAAAACCATCTTATTTATCATATCATTTGCCATGAATTCTTTATGAAAAAAATTGTCATCAAAAGATACTACATAATACCTTGAAGGGTGAGTATTTATTGCAAGAATCTTATTTCCATCAGGAGAAAAATCTATACACTTATAATCACAACGATCAGTCCGGTATTTATCTTTTATTTTGCTTTTTAATTTTATTATTTTAAAAGGCTGATTTGTTTTTTTTATATAATCCCACAACTCAATAGTAGTATTTTCAATATTTAACAGCGCAACAAAACAATACTTTGGATGAAAAGCTAGAGAGCTATACACACTATTAATCTTATCAATATTCCTTGGTAATCCTATGGTTAAAAATTCCTCATAAGTATCTGTACGATAAAATTGATATCTTTGAGCAGCATCATTAATAGCCAATACGGTACCATTAGAACTATATTCGGCTAACTCTGCATAACCCCTATTACTAATTTTTTGAATTACTTTAGAAGTTAAAGAATTAATATCAACACCCATAATACAATACTCATTATACTCAATTAAATCACCTGCCAACTCAACATGGTTCACATCACAATTTAAAAAACATACATCATTATTCTTGGGGTTAACAGCTAAATTAGAAAAAGTTAATCCATAGTTCCTATACTTAAATTCAGATCTTTTAAATTTTTCTGCATCAATATTTTTTTCAATAGCAGAGCTGACTCCAAATAGATCATGTCTTATAAATGTCTTATTATCAGGATACAAAAAAATTTTTTCGCTTCTTATGCTATCATTATCTCTACAACTTAATCGCTTTCCTGTATGTATATCATAGGTAGACAACTGATCTGACAACATTGCCAATATACCATTTTTATTTAAACAAAAAGCATTTAAACGCCCTTCAAATAATACTTCTTGATTTATTGTTATTTGTCCATTATCTATCTTATACACCACCCATTTCTTATCATAAATCAAGCAAAATCGATCATTTGCAAAAAAAGTGCCCCCTCGAAAGCATTGTGTTACAGCACTAAAAACGTTATAACCAGTATTATTTTCCATAGGAAAACAATAAAATAATACTATAATTGGGTAAAAACCTATAATATATTTATACACCACTACCCATCTTATTGAAAAAAGTGAAAATTATTTCTTTTTTAATGTATTATCTAATATAAAAACATGTTGTTTTTTTACCAAAAAATACTACTTTTTTATTAAATCTATATTATTTTTTAAATATCTTTATTATACATTTAATTGCATAAAAAATAAGGTCTTTTCTTTATGAAATTACGTATTGGCATTCTTATGGGCGGTAAATCTTTGGAGAAAGAAGTTTCATTTAATTCTGGCAGAACCATATGTGACTATCTTGATACCACACAATACTCCATTGTCCCACTTTTTCAAAGTAATTCAAAAATATATATTCTTCCCTGGCATTTTTTACATCGTGGTAAAACAAGTGACTTTGAACATCGTCTTGCAAGCGAAGGCATCCTTATTGCCTGGGATAATCTGAAACAACAGGTAGATTTTATGTATATTGCACAACATGGAAGATACGCAGAAGATGGATGCTTGCAAGGCTTTTTAGAAGTACTTGGAATTCCTTATAATGGATCAGGAATTTTTGCAAGCGCATTACGCTCTGATAAAATTTTACTCAAAACATTTCTTAACAATGCCAATATCTTAACACCACGTTTTATTACCGTTGAACCATATGAAATAGATAATTTTGAAACATATAAAAAAAATATTATAGAAAGGCTTGAACGCCATCATATTACTACTGATTATGTTGTTAAACCATATAATGAAGGATCAAGTCTTGGTATTTCTATTGCCAATAAAAACACTCTTGAAAAGGCGCTTAAAAAAGCATGTTACATTGAACCATATCACAAAAAACGTGTCTTAATTGAAGAAAAAATTATTGGTATGGAATTCACCTGCATCGTACTAACTGATTATAAAACGGGACAATTTTTTGCCCTTCCTCCCACGGAAAGTATTTCTCACGTAGAAATAGGTTTTTTTGATTATGAACAAAAATATATGCCCGGTCGTGGCATTAAACGAACTCCTGCACGGTGCAATGCAGAAATAACCGCTCGTATTCAAAAAACATGTATTGCGGTAATGAACGCCTTAGAATTGAGTCCTATGGGCCGCATTGATGGCTTTGTAACTCCTGAAGGCGATATTATTATTATCGATCCTAATACATTTTCTGGTATGGCGCCGTCAAGCTATATTTTTAACCAAGCTGCAGAAATTAACATGACTCCTTCACAACTAATTAATCATATTATTGAAACAGAACTACACCAATATAATATGCTGAGCAATAGTACCGATAACAATAAAGAGGAATCCCTTATGATACAAACACCAAAAATTCGGGTGGCAATATTACTTGCCGGTGCCTCAAATGAAAAAGAAACCTCACTTGATTCTGGTCGCAATGTATTTTATAAACTTTCTCCCCACAAATATGAGTCCATTGCAATTTTTGTAGATGACAACTTAGAATTATATACGCTAACTCAATCACAATTAGTACGTAATTCTACTACCGAAATTATTGAACTTCTCACCAGTGAGCAAAAAATACAATGGAATGATTTACCTTCTATTGCTGATTTTGTATTTATAGCTCTGCATGGCGGGCAAGGAGAAAATGGTTCTGTTCAAGGAATTCTAGAAATACTTGGCTTGCCATATAATGGATCATCAGTCTTAAGCAGTGCATTATGTATAAATAAATATAAAACTAACCAGCTTCTTGCGCTGCATGGGTTTGATGTTCCGCGTAATATACTGATATCAAAAAAAGAATTTGCTACACCCTTCGATACATTCTGTTCCGCTAACGCTCCACAGAACACTCAGGGCGAGCGGAATAAAAACAACTTATCTTCCTCCGCTCACTCTCAGTGCCACGACAATGATGACCAGAATAAAAACAGCTTATCTTTCTCCGCTCACTCTCAGTGCCACGACAATGATGACCGAAATAAAAACAACTTATCTTTCTCCGCTCACCCTCAGTGCCACGATAATGATGACCGGAATAAAAACAGCTTATCTTTCTCCGCTCACCCTCAGTGCCACGACAATGATGACCGAAATAAAAACAACTTATCTTTCTCCGCTCACCCTCAGTGCCACGATAATGATGACCGGAATAAAAACAACTTATCTTTCTCCGCTCACCCTCAGTGCCACGACAATGATGATCGGAATAAAAACAACTTATCTTCCTCCGCTCACTCTCAGTGCCACGACAATGATGACCGGAATAAAAACAGCTTATCTTTCTCCGCTCACCCTGAGTGCCACAACAATGATGACCGGAATAAAAACAGCTTATCTTTCTCCGCTCACCCTGAGTGCCACAACAATGATGACCGGAATAAAAACAGCTTATCTTTCTCCGCTCACCCTGAGTGCCACGATAGTGGTGTATCGAAGGGTTACAAACAAATACAAAAAATCACTAATCAGCTACCATTTCCCCTTATTGTTAAACCAGACAATGATGGATGCAGTATGATGGTACAAAAAGCAACTAACACCCAAGAATTAATGAGCGCTATCGACAAAATATTGCAAGAAAAAGACAATGTTTTAATAGAAGAATATATTAATGGCGTAGAGTTAACCGTAGGAGTTATTGGCAACGAACATCCACAAGTATTACCACCCAGCAAAGCAGTCTCAATGAACGGCATTCTTTCTATTCAAGAAAAATTTTTACCTGGTGCAGGTGAAAACCAAACCCCCGCTCCTTTACCGCACAAAACTTTAGAATTTATACAACAAACTATAGAAAAAGTATTCATAACTTTACAATGCAAAGGCTATGCTCGTATTGATTGTTTTTATCAAAACGCTGAGGAAAGTCCTACCGGAACAGAACGTGTAATAATTCTTGAAGTTAATACGCTGCCAGGATTAACCCCCGCTACTTGTTTATTCCATCAAGCGGCAGAAATAGGCCTCAAACCAATTGATTTTATTGATACCTTAATTACACTTGGACTTGAAGAACATTCATTAAAAAATACTCCAACTATTACAACAAAACTATATAAAGAATTACTATAAAACACACAACCTCAAAAGAATTTTTTATGAAACAAATAACAATAAAAAAAGTAATATTTTTCAGTCTAATTATATTCCTCTCAAACAATAGCTATTCTATGGAGGATGTCGATTGGAACCATTCCTTCCATATAAATCCTTATACCTTATTAGTACCCAATAACATTTCTACTGGCTCAAACCAACATCTCCTTTTTGACTTTAAGAATAATACCTATCCTGTTACTATTAACACAACAAATAAAACTGGTTATTTCAATGACAATAAAACAAAAATAATTAATATTATAGATATATCTGATGTTATTTTTCAAGCAAAGGAACCAAGCTTACAATCGATGGTCATTATAGAAAAAAATAAAAATTCTTTCGAGTTCGATGTACACTATTTTACCAGAAATCAAAAAGAACTTTTGCTTGACCCTAAAATATCAACCTTCTTAGTGTACGCAACACTTCCTGACAAGGAAAATTGTCTTCATAGCTTACTGCGTTGTAAGCTCTATAAACTTATAAAAAAAAAGCAAAAGCAATAAACCCGAAAGAATTTTTTATGAAACAAATAACAATAAAAAAAATAATATTTTTCAGTCTAATTATATTCCTCTCAAAAGATAGCTGTTCTATGGAGGATGAAAATTACAACGAATTTTTTTACTCTAATCCCTATACCCTATTAGTACGGGAAAACAGTTCGGATACCACAAATCACTATACCCTTTTTGATTTAGAGGATAACAAATATCCTTGTATTCTTAACACAACCGATATAACTTGGGATCCACCTAATGATAATACAATAGTAATGTCCATCTTAAAAACATGTGATGCTACCATTTCCGAACGATCTGAAACTTCACACATAGAACTAATCCTGGAAAATAAAAATCAATCTATTTACCAAGGTTTCCCAATCGATATAAAGTCATCAAACCTCCCACAACAACAAAGAGAACTTATACTCAATCTTACAAAAGAAGTTATTGTAATAAATATGTATGTTACTAAAAGGATAAACCCTCCTTCTTGCGATCTCTATAAAATTATAAAAGAAAAGCAAAACCAATAAACCTCAAAAGAATTTTTTATGAAATTGATAACAATAAAAAATATAATATTTTTCAGTATAATTATGCTTCTCTCAAAGGATATTTACTGTATGGAGGATTTAAGCAAGAATAATACTCCTTCTCATATTGCCAATGGAATTTTGGTACGTGAAAATAATTCCACAAAACCATATAATTTTTATAACATTTTACCCGAAAGATATTCTTATGCCACAAGTAACGCACGCCCTTTTGTTGTTGAAACACAAAATAACACATGCTATTTCTGTGATAACAATAACAAAATAATTCCCATTTCAATACTATCTACGGCTACTACCAACGAAAAAGAGCAAACCTTCATAATACCTGTTAAAAACAACAAATTCTTCATTTATTTATCTTATTTATCAGAAAACCAGACAAAAGATATTTTTGATCCAACAAAAGAAACTATGTTTATAAACATATATTCTAAGTCTAATAGCGACTCTCCTTATGATAACGACAACGACGATCCTTATTCTTGCAATCTCTATAAAATTATAAAAGAAAAATAAACTCAGCAAACCAAAAAGAATTTTTTTATGAAACTGATATCAATAAAAAAAATAATATTTTTCAGTCTAATTATGCTTCTCTCGAAGGATATTTACTGTATGAAGGATTTAAACAAGAATAATACTCCTTCTCATATTGCCAATGGAATTTTGGTACGTGAAAATAATTCCACAAAACCATATAATTTTTATAACATTTTACCCGAAAAATATTCTTATGCCACAAGTAACGCACGCCTTTTTATTATTGAAACACAAAATAACACATGCTATTTCTGTGATAACAATAACAAAAAAATTCCCATTTCAGTACTATATACCGCTACTATCAACCAAAAAACGCAAACCCTCGTAATATCTTTTAACAACAACAACAATATGTTTATTGATTTATCTTATCTATCAGAAAACCAGAAAAAAGATATTTTTGATCCAACAAAAGAAACTATGCTTATAAACATATATTATACGTCTAATAGCTACTCTTCTTATGATAACAACAAAGACGATCCTTATTATTGCAATCTCTATAACATTATAAAAGAAAAGCAAAACCAATAAACCCGAAAGAATTTTTTTATGAAACTGATAACAATAAAAAATATAATATTTTTCAGCCTAATTATATTCCTCTCAAACAATAGCTATTCTATGGAAGATTCAAATAACAACAAAATTGCTAAGCCCAATTCCTATGGCGTATTAGCTGATGAAAAAAATTTAGTTGAAGAAAAAGATTTTTTTCCTCTCAAACAATATACTTTTTTTCATCATACAAACAATAATACGCCCTCTTTTATTATTGACAGAAGAGACAATACAGCTTATTTTTCAAATAATATTCAAGAAGAAATTCCAATCTCAAAAACATATAAGACTAATTGTTACCATGGTACAACCTTAGAATCTATAAAGCTCATTACTACAAAAAAAACTGGATTCCGTACCTATATGGATCTATCCACTCTATCAACACAACAGAAACAACTTATTCTTGATCCTGAAAAAAAAACTATTATTATAAAAATGTATTATTATAATAATAGTGAGAATCCTACCTCTTGCAAGCTCTATGAAATAGAAAAAAATACATTAAAATCATAGTCTATTTTTTTTAACACAATAATAAATCATTTTAACACTTTCAGCGACAATCAAATTAAACAAAATTACCCCTACTAACCAGGGAGCGTGCTGCCATGTTGGTGAACTAAAAAGAAATATTTTATGGCCTATCGTGGTGAATGGTAAAACAATTGCCGTTGCAACAACAAATAAAGACAACCCTATTAATAACTTGGAGGGCCGATGAGCCTTAAAAAATAAAGTTTGCGTTCTAAATAAAAATATAAAAATAACTTCAGAAATAGTACTGGTAATAAACCAACTTGTTTGTAAAGTCTCAGGAAAATGTGATTTAAATACTAAAAAAATAGTCATATCTGCAACAAACATAATAAGGCCAAACAACGCTATAAGAATTGCAGCATCTAACATATCATATGTTAATGGCTTTTGGACTTCTTCTGCACTGACATTATCAGTAGAAATTGCCATCATAGGTAAATCAGTCAACAAATTTAAAAAAAGCAACTGCATTGGAAGCATGGGTGGATAATCTACCAACAAAGATGCTACCGCCAATGCATAAAAATGACCAAAGCTTGGAGCATTGGTCATTTTTGTATATTTTAATGTATTAACAATTGTTCTTCTTCCTTGCTCTATCCCCAAAATTACACTACTCAAACTTTTTCGTAGCAATATAATTTCTGCCGCTTCACGTGCAACAGGAGCAGCATCATTCACTGCAAAACTAACGTGAGCTATTTTTAATGCCGGAGCATCATTAATACCATCCCCCATATATCCAACAGAATATTTTTTTTGTAAATGTTTAATAATCTCATATTTTTGTTCAGGGTTAACCCGAGCAAAAATAGAACGATTATTTACTAAAAAAACTTTTTCTTCTTCCGTTGCTGTATCAAAATCATGTCCTACTACAACATTATCTTTATTTTCTTCTAATCCCAATTTTTGCGCAATGGTAAAGCAAACATTTTTACTATCGCCGCTCAATATTTTTATCTGAATTCCAAGATCTTTTGCTTTTTTAATAGTAGAAGGAGCCGTTTCTTTGAGTGGATCTTGAAACGCAATAAAGCCTAACGTTTCATATGCATGGTCATCCGATTCAAAATTATATGTTGCAGGATCCTGTAACTCTCTCTTTTTAGTAGCAACGGCAAGAATCCGATTTCCTTTTGATTCTTCCTGATCAATCCATCGATTAATTTCATCTCTCTCTTGTTCAGTTAAAAAAGCAACTTTTGTAAGAACTATTTCTGGAGACCCTTTAAGGATTAGCGTATACTCATTACCTTTTTGTACCAATGCCATAGATTGTCTTTTTTGCGGAGTAAAAGGTGATTCTTTAATTACCCTATACTCTTGCAGCTGAACAGTATGCTTATCCGTAATTTTTTTTTGTAATGCTAAATCAAAACCTTTAGTAGGACTATCCTTTATTGATGCATGCGCTGAAGATAAAATAGCATACATAAGAACATCATCAGGATTTTTACCATAAATATTTTCTACACTCAATGCATTTTCTGTAAGAGTTCCTGTTTTATCGGTACAAAAAACTTCAATCGAGCCCAAATCTCCAATTGCTGAAAGACGCTTAACAATAACATTGTTATTTTTTAAAATCGCAGCTCCTCGCGAAAAACAAAAAGTAATCACCATAGGAAGCCCTTCAGGAACTGCTGTAATGGTCAATGCTGCGGCAAAGAGAAAAAAATCCATAAAATTAAGCTGGCCTTTATGAATAATGATATGCACAAAAGCCATAATCAATAAACTAATAAAAATTAAATAAATAGTAAGCCGTGCAATAGAAATAGAACCTTGCTCAATGCTATTTTTTGTAGACATTTTATTAGCTAATGCTGCAATAGTACCTAATGCAGTTGCTGAGCCTGTTGCAATAACCACACCAATACCTTTGCCCTGAGTAACCGTGCTTCCGGTAAAACCAATATTCTCCGCACGATACATATCAGCAATTTCTTGTTCCATAGCCTCGCTTTTTTTAATAACCGCTACTGACTCTCCCGTCATAGTTGATTCATCAACCGCTATATTATCTACTTCTATAAAACGACAATCTGCGGGAATAATATCTCCTGCATAAACAATAATAATATCTCCCGGAACAAGCTTATTAATTTCAACATTTATCTCAGTATTGTCACGTTTTACCGCAACTTGAGACATAAGACATTTTTGTAATAATTGCATGGAAGCATTGCTACGATACTCCTGAAAAAAACCAATACCTACATTAATTGCAATAATCATAAAAATGATAATTGACTCTGCTATTTTACCGGTCAATATATACGCAAAACCAATAACAAAAAAAATACACATAAAAGGACTTAATAGTTGCCCTTTTAAAATGTGTAACCACGTAACATCAACCTCTTTAATTGCATTGAACCCATAAATTCTCAACCGCTTATCAACTTCTGCAGAAGTTAAACCTGATGCTCGCGATTGCAAATCTCCAAAAAGCTCATTAATTGATTTATTAGTATAAAAAGAAAATTTTTTAGATTCCATTTATCACCCTTTTTTTTACTAATGTATGCAATCTTTTGAACGTGATGCAAGTATTTATAAAGGGTGTAAAAAAATACTTTAATTAAAAACATAGGGGCAAAGTTACATTTTAAATGCACATTTGCCCCTATGTTTAATATAACGACTCAATAATGATTCTCAATACGACTTAAGATATAAAAGACCCGTCATGTATCCTATATTCTTGTCCGCATCGAGCAATAACTAATTTTTTAGCCTCAAGGTCTTCTGATTTTTCTGACCAATAAGCACGCAATCTCTCAATAGGATAAGTCAGCGTATCTTTTCCTAAAAAAAATGTACCATAATGCATCGGAATAAAACACTTTGCATTAAGATTAATAAATGCATCAACTGCTTCTAAAGCATCTACATGGCAATGCTTATGTTTATTTTCACCTTCATTTGTTGGCCCAATTGGCATTAAGGCAACATCAATCGAAGAAAATTCTGCGGCAATTTCTTTAAAATGTTTACCATTTGCTGTGTCTCCCGCAAAATAAATATTCGTATCCTGAGTACTAATCATCCAACTAGACCAAAGAGCCTTACGATAACCGGTAAGAGAAAATCTAATAGACCAATGATATGCTGGCAAGCAGCTTATCACAACAGTACGACCATCTTTGACAATATTGGCTTTTTCCCACCAATTACGTTCAATAACATTTGTAAGCCCCATACTTTCTATAAGAGCCTTATTCCCTTCAGGAACAAACACTATCGGCTGATATTTTTTAGCAAGCGCCTTTAACGTCTCATTATCAGTATGATCTGGATGATTATGAGAAATTACAATAGCATCTATAGGCGGTAAATCTTCCAATCTTATTCCCGCGGGCATGACCCGATCGGTTAAAGTAAAAGGTCCCATTTTAACCGACCCAAAAATAGGATCTGTTAAAATATTAAAACCATCCACCTGAATTAAAAATGTTGCATGGCCGACCCATGTAATCTTTGGTTCAATACTACATGCAGCAGGGATTGTTTGTGTCGGATTTAACAGTGCAACAGGATCAAGTTTTTCCTTTTTTTCACATGAACACAATGAAGAAATTAATCCCTTAACCAATTTTTGTGGTGCAAATATCTTTTTTCTTAAAAATGACAAAGCCTTTTTAAGATTAATATGCACATATGTATCATTTTCATCATAATAATAACAGCCATCTTTTTTGATAGGCTGCATGTGAGCCACTAATGGTACTTGAGCTACAAAAAACCCTGCCATATAGGCACAAAATAACATTTTTTTACTATTCATCAAAAAATCCTCTTTTATTAAATAAAATACCCCTTATTAATAAACAATATCAAAAATAAATATTTTGTAAACAAATGCGCCAGTATTGTTTCTCATAGAAACAATACTGGCGACAATTACATCCCAATTTTTACCTTTAAAAGGCATGGTTAGCTACAATAGCTTGCAATGGTATAACAGATTTATTCATACTCATATAAAAACTTTAAAATGTATAAAACACTAAAAAAATGAATATCACGAGTGGGCGTTATACCATAGATATCAGCAATAGTGATAAAGTTTTATTTGGTAAATCTAACATCACCAAAAAAGACTTAATCCTTTATTACCAAGCAATTGCTCCCATAATGCTTACGCATTGTTATAATCGTCCTATTTCTATGCAACGATTTCCCGATGGCATTAACAAAGAAGGATTTTTTCAAAAAAATGCCGCTGATTACTTTCCTTCCTGGATAAAGTCTTTTGCAATACCAAAAGAGACAGGAGAAATTGTTAATTATGTCGTTATTAATAAAGCTGCAACACTGATCTACTTAGCAAATCAAGGATGCATTACGCCTCATCTATGGTTAAGTCGTATTGATAAAATTAAAAAACCAGATCGTCTTATTTTTGATCTTGATCCCGCGCCACGTGTTTCTTTTTCTGAAATTCAATATATTGCCCAACAATTAAAAAACCTCCTTGACCAATGCAACCTACCCTCTTTTTGTATGCTTACTGGATCACGAGGAGTGCATATTGTTGTTCCTTTAAAACGTATACATACCTTTGAAGAAACAAGAACATTTGCCTATGATATAGCAACAATTTTAGCACAAAAGTTTCCACAATCAGCTACTATCATCATGCAAAAAAATCGTCGTGGCACACGTATTTTTATTGATTGGTTACGTAATGGATTTGGGGCTACTACCGTTGCTCCCTATGCAGTCCGCGCACATGAAGGAGCGCCAATTGCAACGCCTGTTACCTGGCACGAACTATTATTACCACATACAAAATCACAAAAATATACTATAAAAAACATACTTGCAAGAATTCAAAAAATGGGCGACCCCTGGAAAAAAATACAAGAGCACGCAATTACACTTACAAAAGCTCGGACAATATTAAACAAAATTAAGGAAATCTGATGATAAGTATTATTATCATAGCATTGCTTGGTCTCATTATCTCAATCTATGGCATTATGGTAGAATATAAAATAAAACAAAATGGCGATTATACAGCAATATGTGATATCTCTGATAAAATATCATGCACGCGACCTTTTTTAAGCCCTTATAAAAAGATGCTGGGCATTTCTAATATTTGGGCATCAGCTATGTACTACGGGATACTATTTATACTGGCTTTATTTCATTTAAAAACAACTATTTTTATTATTACCTGCATTGGTATTGTAGTCTCAATAATATTCGCCTATATTTTATTTTTTAAAATGAGATTAATTTGTTTAATATGCGTATCATTATACATTATCAATATAGCTCTTGCTGTTTCTTGTTATTTATCTTGATAGTTTTTTAAACGAAAGGTATCTTCTAACATATGAAAATTTTTTTAGATACTGCAAATATACAACTTATAGAAAAATGGGCTGACACCGGACTTATTGAAGGAATAACAACCAACCCTACTCATTTAAGTAATGAAGGAAAAAATCCTGTACAACAAATTCTTGCTCTTTGCGATATTTTACCCTCCGGTATTATTAGCGTAGAAGTAGTAGAAACAGAACCAGAAAATGTGTATCTTCAGGCTCGTAAAATTGCATTGTTATCGGAAAATATTGCCGTAAAAATTCCCTGTCATAGGATCTATTATCCGGTCATTAAACAACTACTCAATGAAGGAATTTTTCTTAACATTACGTTAGTTTTTTCTCTTGCCCAAGGATTAATGATGGCAAAATTAGGAGCGCAATACATTTCTCCTTTTATTGGTAGATTAAATGATAATAATGGCAATGGAATTGAACTGATAAAACAGTTACGACATATGCTTGATTGGTACGATTTTGATACTCAATTACTTGCAGCATCTATAAGAGATACCAACATATTTGAACAAACAATTATGGCTGGTGCAGACATAGCAACGTTACCCGAAAACGTATTTGAAGAGGCTCTTAATCATCCTTTAACTGATAAAGGAATGAATAAATTTTTACAAGATTGGAAAAAACTTACTATCTCAAAATTCCCCTAATTGTTATGCGCATTTTTTTTGTAACCAACAATTATATTCCTTATTCTGGTGGCGTTGTCAGTTCTATTGTAGCAACAAGTGATGCATTACGCTCCCAAGGCCATGAAGTTTTTATTATTACACTCGATTTTTTAAAAGACCAACAATCTGATGATCCTCATTATGTTATTCGATTGTATTGCCCCATAAAATTCACCTACAAAAAAAATTATATGGCAATTCCATGGCGTCCTACCTCTAGCATTATACAGTTGATAAAAAAATATACTCCTGATATTATTCACGTACATCACCCTTTTTTCCTTGGTACTAGCGCATTAAAAGCAGCACGTATATGTAACATTCCTTGCGTATTTACCTACCACACCTTATACGAGCATTATGCTCACTATGTACCATTAATTCCCAAACATTATACCAAGCAATTAATACGCTCTCTTGTTAATCGCTTTTGTAATAAAGTTGATGGTATTATTACCCCAAGTAGAGAAATAAAAGAATATCTTATAAATCAACACATAAGTTGTCCCATTCATATAATACCAAGCCCTTTACGATCATTATTTTGCACAACAACAATAACCACAAGACCTGTTGCCACTGACCATATGTTTAAACTCCTTGTTGTCAGCAGATTTGTACCAGAAAAAAATATTCCTTTTATTTTTGATATCTTTAAAACACTTCCTGATTACTTTATCCTTACATTGATTGGATATGGCAACGATTATGAAGCAATGCAATTTTTGGCATTTAATATTCTCCACCTACCAAAAAACCGTGTGATCTTTATTCATAAACCAGCACAAAACGACTTATTAAACTATTATCGTAACGCAGATCTCTTTATTTTTTCATCAACAACCGATACCCAAGGAATTGTTCTGGCAGAAAGCATGTCACAAGCAGTTCCTGTTATTGCAATTGATGGTCCCGGACAACGCGATATTATCATAAATGGAATCAATGGTTTTATTATTAATAACACACAAGAAGCTGCAACAATAATAATACAAATTTCTCAAGATAAATTATTACATAATCATCTGAGGCAAGGAGCTTTAAAAACGGCCGGTCATTATAATAGTAATTATATTAGTCAAAAATTAATCAATTTTTATCATTATATTATAAATTCTATAAATTGTTGATCATTACGAGACTTTTGACATTGGAATAATAAAAAAATATATTATACATGAAATATATAAACAATGTTTTATTACAAAAATAGAAAAATTATGATTACCAAAAACTTCCAATTTATACTATCTAAAATAATATTCTTAAGCTTCTTTTTTCTTTCAACAAACGTAGTCTTTGGAATGGATAATCAAGAACAGATCGCAATTTATGTAAAACAAACAGAATATTGCAAGGATTTTTTCTTATTAAATGA
>Ga0268266_10002624_pt1 | contig 19008 bp, 17 predicted proteins | sample KBSS13metaG_FD_190356 | JGI IMG/M metagenome (GOLD analysis project Ga0268266, IMG submission 190356) | Switchgrass rhizosphere microbial communities from Kellogg Biological Station, Michigan, USA - KBS S1-3 metaG (SPAdes) (version 2) | ecosystem: Host-associated > Plants > Roots > Rhizosphere...
CCGCCTGCTCGATCTCATCATCCGACGCGGGCGGCACATCTATCCGGAGGAGATCGAGCAGGCGGTGGGCAATCTGACCGGCATCCGTAAGGGATGCGTAGCCGCATTCGGTATCGGGGAGCCTGATCGCGGCACCGAAAAGCTGGTCGTCGTTGCCGAAACCCACCACCGCGATACCGCGGTGCGTAGCCGCCTGGAAAAGCGGGTCATGCGCTGCGTCATCGATTGCATCGGCGAGCCTCCCGAAGAGGTGATCCTGGCTCCGCCTCACTCCGTGCTCAAAACCTCCAGTGGGAAACTGAGGCGCGCAGCGACTCGGGCTGCATACCAGGAGAGGCAGTTGGGGCGCGCTCCAGCGCGACCCTTCGTGCAGATGATGAGACTGCAATGGGAGGGTTTGGCACTGAGGCTGAGACGACTGCGAGAGGTGTGTGCAGCAAGCGCCTTTGGCGTGTACGCGTGGTTGGCATTTGGTGCCATCGCCGCACCCGTTGCCGTCATGGTGTTGCTGTCACAGGAGCCTGCGGCGGCCTGGCGGCGGTGTCATCGGGCGGCCGTGCGGCTGCTGCGGGCATGGCGCATACCGTTTGCACACAGTCCGGGAGATATTCGCGACCTTCCCGCACCGCACGTGCTGGTCGTAAACCACTCCAGCTACGTCGACAGTCTGTTCCTGGTGGCGTTATTACCCGATTCACATGTTTTTGTCGTCAAGGAAGAGTTGCGGCAGGCCGGGCTGTTGGGCCGTATCCTGCGCAAGCTCGGCGTCCTATTCGTCAATCGCACCGACCCTCTGCGGAGCGCTACCGAGACCGGGAGACTCGCGGACGCGCTGCGCGAAGGCCGCTCGCTCATCGTTTTCCCGGAGGGCACTTTCACGAGAATCGAGGGCCTGAGGGCCTTTCACCTCGGAGCGTTTCAGGCCGCTGCCGCCGCAGGCGTGTCGGTAATACCCGTGACGTTGCACGGAACACGGTCCGTGCTTCGTGATGGGCAGTGGCTGCCCAGGCGGGTTGCAGTCACTGCCCGGGTGGGGTCCCCGATTTCAGGCCCTAACGCCGGGGGACCCTTCAAAGCTGCGCTGCGCCTGAGAAATAGCGCCCGACAGCAGATCCTCGAGGCCTGCGCCGAGCCCGACCTGGAGTAACTCCCCTGGTTTTCCCGCCACGAAAGAGAACCGACATGCAACTACAAATCACCTTCCGTAACATGGAGACCTCTGCTGCGCTCGAAAACCGCATACGCGAGCTCTCGGGAAAGTTGGCGCGCTTCAGCAGTCAGATCATCCGGTGCCATATCGTCGTGCAGGCACCCCATCACCAGCATCACGAGCAAGGCGCGCTGTTCGATTTTCAGGTTGATATCGCCGTGCCGGGTAAAGAGATCGTCATAGGACATACCCATACTAAGAACCCGGCCCACACGAATCCTTACATCGCTCTGCGGGACGCATTTCGCTCGGCCCGACGCCAGCTGCAGGACTACGAGAGGATCCGCAGGCAGGAGGTGAAGAATCACTCACGCCCGCAGATACATGAAAGCCCGTGAGCGCCTGAGGTCGCGCTGTCTTGGACTATACGCGTGAGTCGTGTGCACTGCGTGCAGAGACGTTGCATCTGCGTTACAATTCAGACACTTGGTCCAATTGCGTTTTTAGACCCGAAATGGCACTTTCGGGGAAACACCTGCAAACGTAGGGTCATATCTCTACGCAGTGTCTGAAATGCTTACCATTCCTCCAGAGCTTGCGCGCAGTGCGCTGGATGCAGCGCCGGACGCGATGGTCATTATCGACGCTACCGGCATCATCCGTTACGCCAACAGGCAGGTGTCGGCGTTGTTCGGATATTCCCATGATGACGTCATCGGCAAGGAAGTCGAGCAGCTCATGCCGGAGCGCTATCGCATCCGCCATCTCGGTCACCGGAACGGCTATGTCCACAATGTTCGGGTCCGGCCGATGGGCCAGGGTCTCGAGCTGTTCGGTCGACGGCGCGACGGCAGCGAGTTCCCCGTCGAGATCAGCCTGAGTCCCATCGAGACCGGTGAAGGGATACTCACGGCGGCGGCGATTCGCGACGTAACCGACCGCAAACGGGTCGAGGCGGAGCTCATCGTGGCCCGCGAATCGGCCGAGCGGGCTCGTGTCGCCGCGGATCGGCAGCGGGAAATCGCTGACGAGGCGCGGGAGAGCGCCGATCGCGCCAACCAGGGTAAGAGTCGCTTTTTGGCCACGGCCAGCCACGACCTGCGCCAGCCGCTGCAGACGCTCGCGCTGCTCAATGGTGCGTTGCGACGCATCGACAGGGAGCCCGACAGCGCCGAGGCCCTGGAGCAGCAGGAACAAGCTATCGGCGCCATGTCGCGCCTCCTCAATGCGCTCCTCGACATCAGCAAGCTCGAGTCGGGTGCCATCAAGCCCGAGCCCACCGACTTCACGGTCGCCAGCGTGTTCGAGGAGCTGCGGCGTGAGTTCACGAGCCTTGCGGCCAACAAGGGACTGCGCCTGGAGGTCGAGACCTGCCAGGACTGCGTGCACAGCGACCCCTCGCTGGTGGAGCAGATCTTGCGCAACCTGGTCTCGAATGCGGTCAAGTACACCCGGCAAGGTTGGGTCCGCCTGCGTTGTCTGCACGAGGAGGCCGTCGTGCGGCTCGAGGTCATCGACTCGGGGGTCGGCATCCCGGCGGACCAGATTCCGCTCATCTACGACGAGTTCTATCAGGTCGGCGTCCCGACCAACAGCACACGCGAAGGCTACGGCCTCGGGTTGAGTATCGTGCAGCGCCTGGTCAAGCTGCTGCAGCTGCGGCTGGACGTTCGATCGGAAGTGGGTAAAGGCTCCGCGTTCTGTCTCACGTTGCCGGCAGGCAGCGGGCGCTCGGCAGTTGCCAGCTCGCGCGCCGGCGAAGTTGTGCGGGCGCCGGTCAAGAAGCTCACAAAATCGAGCGTGTTACTGGTCGAGGACGATCTCGCCGTACGCGATGCAACGCGTTTGTTGTTGAAAGTCGAGGGATACGACGTGGTGGCCGTTGCGACTCTCGCCGAAGCGTTGCAGAAGACGCGCGAGCTCGACGGAATCGATATCCTGGTGACGGACTATCACCTGCGCGATGGTGAAACCGGCATCCAGGTTCTCTCTGCCCTGCGCGAGGCAACGGGGGCTACGCTGCGGGCCATTCTCATCACCGGCGATACGTCTACCGCAATCAAAGAGTTGCCGTTGGATCCCAACCTCCGCGTGGCCAGCAAGCCCATTCGAGCCGAAGAGCTGCTGAGTCTGATGCGCGCGCTGTTAGCCAGCCCCTGAGGCGTCGCTAGTCCCTACCGAGATTTCACGCAGCGCCTCCCAGGGCGTGAGCTGCGCGGTCGCAGTCTCCTGCGTGCCGCGAGTATGTACAAGCTCTTATTCCGGCACGAGCTCACCGGGGGCACCCTTTCGAGGGTGAACCACGTCAAATCAAGCCTAGGAGAAACCAAATGAGTATCGTTCGCTGGGAACCGTTTGCGGAGATGGACAGCCTGTTCAACCGTCTCGTGCCAGCCATGATGAACCGGTGGCCCTCGCGGCTGGGTAGCTCGAATGGCGACACCGTCCAATGGGCGCCGTCCGCCGACATCAGCGAGACCGAGAAGGAGTACCTGATCCGCGCAGAGCTTCCGGCAGTCAAGAAGGAGGATGTCAAAGTAACCGTGGACGATGGGATGATCACCATCGAGGGCGAGCGCAAACAACAGAAGGAAGACAAGAACGAGAAAATGCACCGCGTGGAGAGCTTCTACGGCCACTTCACCCGTAGTTTCTCGCTGCCCGAGAGCGTCGACGAGAATGCCATACGATGCGACAGCAAAGACGGCGTGCTCACCGTGCACATTCCCAAGGTGCAAATTACCAAGCAGCAGCCGAAGCAGATCAAGGTCGACTAAAGGACGATAGTGATCTCGTGTTGTCCCTCACGGCATCGAATTCGAGCTTCGATCTCGAGCGATGCCGTGAGATCTTGTATCGCCTTTCGACTATTGTAGGTCGCCCCAGGGCATGTGCGCGGCGATGGCCGCTTCGGACTGATGCACGAGGTCCTTGTTGATTTGTGCGGCAACGACGTGCTCCAGCGTCTTGGGCAGGGAATTGCGCAACAGGCCCAGGAAGGTCGGAGCGGCCATCAGGACCAGCCGATCGAACTCGCCGGCGTTGCGGCCCTTGTCGAGCTCTGTAACTATCGTCCTCGCGAAATTCTCGGCCTCGTGTTTGCGCGGTGATCGCTCACCGCCCGTGCTGTGGTGCCCGACCGCACCACGCCGGCCGGATGAAGGCGGAGCATGATCGAACACCCTACCCGGTTTGTCCGACACCATGTCTCGATCGTGTAAGTGTGCAGCCTCGTCGGTCAAACGTCGCGTCAACCGCATGTTCCTGGCGGCAATATCCACGACGTCGTAGAAGCGCGCCTCACTCTGATCTGCAACTACTACTCTCGTATGCATGATGTTCGATCTCCGTTGCTGCCGGTGTTGCCGCCTTCACAAGGACAAAATCACAATCCGCTGCATCCACCAGCTTCGTGGTGAGCGTGCCGACCAACGTCGTGACTCCCGGTCGGTGAGTCAACGCTCCCATCGTCAATACGTCGTAGTGGCGCGCGAGCACGACAGCAGGTAGTGTCCGTTCGGGTTCGCCATGGAAGATGCGCACCCCGTTGACATCGACGTGGTATTGTTGCGCAAGCTTACGGAGAGCCTCCGCACGGGCGGCCTGGATTTCCCCTGGCGTACTCGCCGCCTCTGAATACAACACATCGGTCTCGCAACCGTGCGCCGCACTCAGCGTCGCCGCAGTGTCGAGAATACTGGCGGCGAGACCCTCCGTTTCCTCCGTTGACACGTCGACTGCGGCGGCGAACCGGGGATGCGCGTGCCAGGCCCTGCCGCGGGTCATCAGGAGTGTCACCGGACACTTGCGCATGAGCTGCCAATCGTTGGGGTCGAAGGCAGCCTCCGCGGGAGAATGCACCCCACTGGCGTGCTTGATCACCATATCTGGACGACTCTGCGTGACTTTACGCACGATCCCCTCGTACAGAGGACTCTCACAGGCGGCCGACACCGACACATCGATCCCCTGCAAACTGGCGGAGGTTCGCAGGCCCGTCAGGTAAGCGAGCGCCTGGGCGACGCATTCCTGGCTGACGGCTTCACGGTGGCCCGGCTCGTAGTCGTGTTTCAATTCAAAGGCATGTTCGGCGTCGCACAGAAACAGCTCCAACCGCGCCCCGAAGCGCCGTGCCAACTTGCCGGCCTTGGCCAGGACGACGGGGTCGGAGCTGCTGCGGTCCAGCACGACCAGCAGGCAGGTTGGAGCTTTCATGGACGTAGCGCCTTCTCCACTCGCACTTCTTTGCGGACGGAGCCCGCTACATCGACCAGATCCGCGGACAACGCGCCGAGGATGTCATCCAGCGATAACACTCCGATCAGAAGACCATTGCGGTCGGTGACGGGAATACGTCGTATTCCGATGCGACGCATCTCGCCCAGGGCCTCGCTGATCGAGGCGCCCTCCCCGACGACGACTGGCTGGCGAGTCATCAGGTCGGCGACGCGCAGTGCTTTCGGATCGGTGTCTTTGGCGAGGACACCTACGACGATATCGCGATCGGTGAGAACACCGATGGGTACGAAGCCCGAATCTGCACTCACCTTCGAGCCGACAACGACCAGGTATCCGACATGCTGCTCGCGCATGAGCTGAGCCGCCTTTGTCAGCTCATCGAGCTCGCGCACCGTGACGACATTGCGGACACAGATATCTCCGACATTCATGACGGGTCTCCTTCTTTTCGGAACTCGATTCTTGACTGCAGTGAACGCTCATGACAGCCCGGGATCAAGTAAGTACTTTCAACCAGGCACCGTTTGGTCGGTCTCGTGTTCCATAGGGTCCCGCAGAGTCACAGGCGTACGAAACCCTGGCGGTTTGACCACCAGCACATCGCAATCCAGGTCATCCAGGAGACGGCGTGCGGTGTTGCCGATCAGAATCCGCGCGAGAAACGAGCGGGACAACGCTCCCATGGCGACGATTTGAACCGGGTCCGCGCCCAGGTAGCTCGGCAAACAGTCTGTGACATCACCATCGACGACATGCGTGCACAGGCTTGGGATGTTGTAGCGACGGGCCAGGTCGGTAACCCGAGCCAGAACGACATGCTCGTAGGTCACCTGCGCCTCATCCTTGGCCACATCCGGGACCCAGCGGACGGCGCGGGACTGATGCGACACGATGGCCCACGGCACACGGGCATGGAACAGATGCAACTCACCTTCGAGTGCCTCCGAGACTTCCGACGCCGCTTTCAGAATCGCAGTGTCCAACGCAGCCGGCTTAGCATGTGCGTGCATCGGATCGACTGCGGCGACCACCCGTGGGTTTGCCGGATAGGCGCTCGCTCGACGGACGATGAGCAACGGGCAAGGGCATAGTTCGATGAGTTTGTGCAGCGTCTGCGCGAACAAGAGCCCCTCCGCAGGGCTCTTGCGAAAAGATTCGACGATCAACAAAGCCGGTTGTTTATGCAGAACCTCGCGGACGATCCCCTCGGCCGGGCGGCAATCCCATTCCACGCGTGTGCGGACACTCAGCCCCGGTTTGCGCAGATCCTCGGCCAGTGACCAGAGTTGTTTCTGGCGATTTTCCACAAACGCCCGGATCCCCTCCTCGCCGCTACCCGAGCTCAGCCGTGACGGGTGGAGGAGATCCGGGTCGAAACCGCGATAAAACAGCTCGAGCTCCGCTCCCAACGCGCCGGCCAGCCGGGCGGCTTTGCGCAAGGCGCTGCGACTGATGCCATCGGGGGAAGTGATCGCAAATAGAACGCATTTGCCGCTCGAGATCCGCGGGACATTCGTTTCGATCTTGGGAGGTCCGCTCATGAGCCTCAGCGCCTCGAAGTTCCGGCGATCCGCCGCTGGATCGATAGTGCCGCAGCCCCGGTCGGCGCACACTACGATGATTCAACGACACCTCTGCGGAAAATACGGATTCAAAAAGTCACGGGGCGCGCCAGGAACGCCTCCGTGCCGATCAACATCTCGCAACCCAGGCCAACCCCGTATTCACGCAGCGGCAGGTGGATGCGCGTGCGCACCTGGCGGGGAGCTGAGTCGGACGAAGACCTTGATCCCGGCCAACCGTTCGAACAGGCGTCGGTTGCGATAAAACGGGACCCAGCCGTAGATGAGCGCTTCCGCCGGTCTCCACAACGCCAGCCACGCGAGAATGATCAACCCTTCATCCAGGAGCACCGGGAGATGGCTCAACAGGCGCGCCAGGATATCCCGGGCACCCATGCTCAGCAGGAATATGCTCAGCCCGCCCACGAGAGCGACCTGTCCGAACCGGAAGTGCTCGCGCAGCGCCAGACGCGCTGAGTTTGCCATCCTTCCGTAGTAGCTCTCGATCGCACGCTGCAAATCCGCCGCGGACGTGTTTCCTTCCAGCACGTGAACGTGCAGATGCCAGAGGTCGGCGGACTGCCTGTCGCGGAATTCATCCTCGATGAACTCGGCCGCCGTGCGATCGAGGTCTCGATCCCAGAACGGTGCCGGATCCAGCGAGTTGAAGAGTTGGGTGAGCTCGCGCACGTGCACGCTGACCGTTGCCGTGCTGCCGGCTCGTTGGGCGTGATGCCGACCGACTACGCTATGCGTGGCCACTTTCCTCCCCTGGGAGCGCCGGGAGACCATTCTCCCGGCGCCGCCGACAATCAGCGGTCCTGCAAAGCGAAGGGGCGCACGCTCGCCACTTTGGCGCGACGCCGACCCAACAGCCCGATGGCATACAATCCCAGCAGTACGCCCCCGATGGCAAAGACGATGTCACCGGGGACCCGCAGCCAGACAAACGTCTCCATGACTTTCGAGTGGACGATCTCCGCCGAGCGGGCATACCACAATCCCTGCGAGATGGAGGCGGCGGCCTGGTAGATGCCGGCGGGCACGAGGCTCATGAACACCATCATGGCGAGCCCGACATTGAGGCTCCAGAAGCTCCACGCCAGGATTCCATCCGCATGGCGCTGGCGTTCGAACAGGCCCCGGAGGCAGAACAGCATGAGGCCGATACCCAACATCCCATAGACGCCAAACAGTGCCGCGTGGCCGTGGGCGGGCGTCAGGTTCAGGCCCTGGACGTAATAGAGCGACGCGGGAGGGTTGATCGTGAACCCGAGCAGCCCCGCTCCCACGGTATTCCAGAAGCCCACCGCGACGAAACACAGGATCGGCCAGCGGTAAGCGGCCACCCACGGCGCCGCCTTCGAGCGCTGGTAGTTGTGCCAACCTTCCAGACCCAGCAGGGCGAGCGGCACAACCTCCAGGGCCGAAAACACGGCACCGACGGCGATCACCGAGGTCGGCGTGCCGGTCCAATAAAGGTGGTGCAAGGTCCCCAGGATACCGCCGAACAGAAACACGATGGTCTCGGCGACGATGGCGCGGTTGGCGCTGCGCGCGGCGACCAGGCCCAGCCGGGTGAAGATCAACGCTACCACCGCGGTCGCGAACACTTCGAAGAACCCTTCCACCCATAGGTGCACGAGCCACCATCGCCAGTACTCGATCATCGAGTAGTGAGTCCGCTGTCCCCAGGTGAGCGACGTCGCGTAGAACGCGCCGATGCAACTCGCCGACAGGAACACCATCGCGATCAGGCCGCGGGTTTCAGACGGTCGTTTCAACGCGGGCCACAGCGCACGACCCAACAGGAGCAGCCAGAACAACAGGCCGACGAACAGCAACACCTGCCACAATCTCCCCATGTTGGTGTACTCGAGCCCTTGCGCGCCGAACCAGAAGTCGAAGTGGAATCCGGCATGCGCGAGGCTCCCGAGCCAGCCACAGACGGTCGATCCCACGACGATCAGCAGGAGTGCGTAGAACAAGGCATCGACACCGAGCCGCTGCCATCTGGGCTCCTGGCCGGCGAGCAGCGGTGCGATGTACAGGCCGGTCGCCAACCAGGCCGTGGCGATCCAGAAAACCCCGAACTGGGTGTGAATGCTGCGGCTCACCGTGTACGGGAGCAAGTGCGCGAGGGGCAGGCCGAAAAAGGTGCGGCCCTCCACGGCATAGTGCGCCGTAATGGCGCCCATCCCGATCTGCACCAGGATCAAGCCAATCACGACGAAGAAGTACTTGCGCGTCGCTTTCATCGACGCCGTCGGGGCGACCTGCAAGAGCGGATCGGCTGCCGGAGGCGTGGGGATCTCGCCTTCCGGGTGCGCACTGTGCCACCAGATCATCGCCGCGATTCCCGCTATCAACAGGACGATACTGACCACGGTCCAGATCGCACTGCCATCGGTCATGGTGTTGCCGACCAACGGCTCGTGGGGCCAGTTGCTCGTGTAGGACAGGCCTGTCTCGCCGGGCCTGTCGGTGGTGGCCGACCAACTCGACCAGAAAAAGAATGCCGCCAGGTCGCGACGATCCTCGCGGGAAGCCAGCGCGCCGTCGGGCATCGCGTATTGCGTGCGCAGACCGCTCAACACAGGATCAACACCAAACAGCGCCTCGTAGTGACTTGCTACCGTGGTAATCGCACGCGCGCGTTGCTTGGTGACGCTCAGCACTCCGCTGCCAGGGTCGTACGTATTGCCCCGCATCTCAGATTTCAAGCGCGCATCGATGCCCGCGCGCTCGGACAAGCCGAGAACGTCGTATTCGCGACCGTACGTCTCTTTGGCCAGGATTTCGCGCAGCGCCAGCGCTTCGCGATGCAGCCAGTCGGCCGACCAGTCGGGCGCGACATAACTTCCGTGGCCCCAGACCGTCCCCAACTGTTGGCCGCCAGCTTTGAACCATGCCTGCTGACCGAGACGGATCTGCTCGCTGTTGAGCAATGTTGTGCCGTCGTTGCTGCGGACCTCCTTTGGAATCGGCGGCGCCGCGAGATAAATCTCCCGGCCCAGCCATCCCAGAGCGGCAAACGACAGGACAAAAACGATCCCCAGGCTGCGCCAGAGTCTGCTAGTGCCATGCATGACGGATTACCCTTATCGCCTCTACTGCTGCTCCTGTTAAGGTAGATGCGCAATACATCTTTGATAATAGGGGTTAGTCCTTAGCACCCTGCGCCATGCGCCTGACGGCTTACACTGATTACTCGCTGCGAGTTCTGATTCGCCTCGCGCTGCGGCCCGAGGAACTGCTGACGATCGCCGAGATCGCCCGCTCCTACGGCATTTCCGAGCAACATCTGATGAAGGTCGTGCATCACGGTCAAACCGGCGCGACCCTACCGCAACTGCTGATGATTCTGATTCTCGTTCATGCCCGCCCGCCCCCTGGTCCTTGCGTGGCGTCTGCGACCCGCGACTGCACCCCAACCGCTGCAATATCCCATTTGCATCGCGGTTACTTTGCGATGTAAAGTAACTTCCGCTGACTTGGACCCAGCGGAGTACTTCTTGCCGACGAGCAATCCCTGCCAGAGGACGGCCTACCCGCTCCTGGCCTCTTTTCTTCTCGCGCTAGCCCTCACCAGCCCCCTCAAAGCGGACCCACTCGATTTGAGCGCGCTACGCGGGCGCGTTATCTACCTCGACTTCTGGGCCTCCTGGTGCGCCCCCTGCCGCCAGTCTTTCCCTTGGATGGACTCCCTGCTTCAGACCTACTCCGCACAAGGACTCTCGGTCATAGCGATCAATGTCGACCACGACCGCGCCGACGCCGACCGGTTCCTGAATGAATTTCGTCCGCACTTCGACGTCCGCTTCGATCCGCAAGGCGACTGGGCCCGACAATTCAAGGTCACCGGCATGCCCACCAGCATCCTCATCGATCGCCACGGCGTGGTGCGTTTCACCCACATCGGATTCTGGCCGGCTCAAGGCGAAGTAGCCGCACGAGAAATTCGCGAACTCCTCGATGAGAAGACCCCATGAAGATATTCAACATTGTCCTCCTGCTGACCCTAGGCGGCAGCGCCGCCCTCACCGGCTGCAGCACCGTGGGCGTCAAACCCTGGGAGCGCGACATCCTGTCGCGAACCGACATGCGACCCGATGGCGCCGGCCTCGACGACGCCATCGACGAGCATCTGTACTTCAGCAAAGAGGCCTCCTCGGGCGGCCGCTCATTCGGTGGCGGAGGCTGCGGATGCAATTGAAGCCCGCCCCCTCGCAACTGCGCCGACGCCTGATCGCGGCCAGTTGTGCACTCCTGTCCACCTCGGCCGCGCGCAGCCAGGAGACCTCCGCCCCCGGGTTTGTCGGCCGCGTCCTGAAAGACTGGCAGTTCGAGTCCGCGCTCGCGTACTACCACGAGGACGGCCGCATCCAAGCCATCGAACCCGTAGTGAACGCGAGCCACGACTACGGTGACGGCGGCAATGTCAGCCTGAATTTCACCTTCGACGCTCTGTCGGGCAGCAGCCCCAACGGGGCTCTCCCCAGTCACGCGCCCCAGACATTCGCCTCGCCCTCGGCGAAGAGCTTTGCCAGCGCACGTCATCCCTTTACGACGCGACCGGGAAATCTGCCTGTCGATCCAAGCTACAGCACCGCCAGGGCAGCGGGAGGCGCGGAGTGGACACTGCCCCTGACGCGACTGTCACGCATTACCCTCGGAGGGAAACTCTCCATCGAGGACGACTTCTACTCGGGCACGGTCAATGCGTCCTTCGCCCACGACTTCAACGACAAGAACACCACCGTCACGTTCGGCATCAACGATGAAAGCGATATCATCCAGCCGATCGGCAATACACCCGTTCCCCTCAGCAACTACGCCGCCTTCCAGAAAGAAGGCAACAAAAGCAAGAACGGGGTCGGAGCACTGCTCGGTCTCACCCAGGTCATGACCCGCAACTGGCTGACCCAACTCAACGTTTCGGTAGACAGATTTTCCGGATACCTGAACGATCCCTACAAGATCGCGTCGGTGCTCGACGCTGGCGGCACTACAACGGGCTACATCTACGAGAATCGACCCGACACACGCACGAGAAAAAGCGTCTACTTTGAAAACCGCGTGGGCAGTGAGCATGCTTCGGTAGATCTGTCGCTGCGCTACATGACGGATAGCTGGGGGATCCGCTCGGAGACCGCCCAGGTGCGCACACGCTGGTGGACTCCAGACCGGCAACACTACTTTGAACCGACCGTGCGCTGGTATCACCAGGGCTCAGCTGATTTCTTCATGCCCTGGCTGCCGGCCGTCGACCAAGCCGACACGCGCTACATTTCCGCAGATCCGCGCCTCGCCAACTTCCACGCGCTGACCTATGGTTTGAAATATGGCTACGAGCTTGGCAATCGACTGCACCGATCGAGCTCTGAATTCACGGTTCGCCTGGAGTACTATCAGCAAACGCTGGCAATCAACAATCGCGTCCCCGACGGATTGCAGGGTCTGAACCTTTATCCGGGTCTGAAGGCCGTGTTGATTCAGTTTGGCTGGAGCTACTGAAGCGGGCGATATCGTGTCCAACCCTCTGCAAATGGAGGAGCGACCAGGCGGTCTGCTAGCGGTTAAATTCACCGCGATGGCGTGCCCGTGTGAAGTCCTCATACACGGCAGCGACCCGACGCGCACAATGGGTCTCGGCGTCATGGCCGCGCAAGAGGCCTGGCGCATCGAGCACAAATTCAGTCGCTACCGGGATGACAGCGTAGTTGCCTGGATCCATGGTCACCGCGGCTCGAAGTGCACCCTCGATGCCGAAACGACCGCGTTGCTCGACTTCGCGCGACAGTGCTTCGAGATGAGTGACGGCCGCTTCGACATCACCTCCGGAATTCTGCGGCGGGCCTGGAAATTCGATGGCTCGGACCGGGTGCCGGAGGTCGCGACGGTAGCCGCCTTGCTGCCGTCAATCGGCTTCGCGAAGCTCCAGTGGGACCCGCCGGACCTGCTGCTGCCTGAAGGCATGGAATTGGACTTCGGCGGCATCGGCAAGGAGTACGCCGTCGACTGCGCCTATGACATACTCGCGTCCTACTGCAACGCCCCCTTTCTGCTGAACTTCGGCGGCGATCTGCGCGCCAACTGCGCTCCTCCCCAAGGTCCCTGGCGAATCGGTGTCGAGCGCCCCGACTCGGACCGAACCGCGGCCATGCTGCTCGATCTCGAATCCGGTGCCCTCGCCACTAGCGGCGACTCACACCGTTTCCTCATGAAAGATTCCGTCCGCTACAGCCACATCCTGGACCCTCGCACCGGGTGGCCCGTGGTTGACGCGCCCCGCACTGTCACCGTGGCCGCCAGCAGTTGCACCGAGGCCGGCCTGTTGGCGACGCTGGCTATGCTCCAGGGAGCCGGAGCCCGAGCGTTTCTGGAGGAACAGGGGGCCCGTCACTGGATATTGTGATGTTGTGAACCGAGCGAGCCGCGCGATCCGCCTCGGGCCTGCCCGATTTCGCTCAAACGATAGGCAGCCCCCGATGTTCGGTGACGAGCGCCGTAAACTGCTCGGCGGGAATCGCCGGACTGAAGTAGAAACCCTGCGCTTCCTGACATCCGTTTCCCTGCAGGAATGCGATCTGGGCAAGCGTTTCCACCCCTTCCGCGATCGTGTCGATGCCCAGACTATTAGCCAGATTGATGATTGCCCTGACGATCGCCTGATCGTCAGGATCGTCAGCCACATCGCGAACGAACGACTGATCGATCTTGAGCTTGTGAGCGCGGAATCGCTTGAGATAGTTCAAGGAGGAATAACCTGTGCCAAAGTCATCGATCGAGATCCGCACACCGAGCCCACGGAGCTCATTCATGACCGCGATGGCGCCCAACGGATCATCCATCGCAACCCTTTCCGTCAATTCGAGCTCCAGGTAGCGGGGCTCCAGATTGGTTTCGCCGAGTATCTTTCCGATGAGGCCCGGCAGGTTAGGATGGCGAAACTGCGCTGAAGAAATGTTCACGGCAAGCGTGAAGGGGGTGATTCCCGCACTCAACCACTTGCGCAGTTGTGTTGCCGCCGTGCGTAGCACCCACGTACCGATCTGGAGGATCTGTCCACTGTCCTCGATGATGGGAATGAATTCGGCAGGGAAAACGTTCCCCAGATTGGCATTGCGCCAGCGAAGCAGCGCCTCCGCCCCTGTGATACGCCCATCGACCAACGATATCTGAGGCTGGTAGTGGAGCTGCAACTCACCTCGCTCGATGGCATGTCGCAACGCAATCTCCAGCGCCAGATTGCGACCGGACCGCGTCTGCATCTCCTCCGTAAAGAACACATAGTGATTGCGCCCGCTGTGCTTCGCACGGTGCATCGCGGTATCTGCGCACTTGATCAACGTGTCGAAATCGGTTCCGTGAGCTGGAAACAGAGCAATCCCTATCGTCGGCGTAACGACCAATTCCAATTCACGGGTTCGGAACGGTACCGAAAGCGAATCCAGAAGCCGCTGCGCGGTGCGGGTGGCCTGCGTAGTCTTGGCACCGGATAGCACTATGACGAAGGTATCGCCGCCGACCCGGGCAACAGTGTCGGCCTCGCTCCCCAGCGATTGAATGCGTTTCGCAACCTCCACGAGCAACTCATCGCCAATCGTCTGGCCGAAGGTATCGTTGATATTCTTGAATCTGTCGATATCCAGAACCAACACGGCGAAGGACTCCCGCTTGCTCTGCGCCCACGCGATATCGGCCGACATCCGCTCGTTCAACAGTGTCCGGTTCGGTAGTCCGGTGAGCGGATCATAGTGAGCGAGCCGGCGGATGCTCTCTTCCGCGGACTTCTTGTCCGTAACATCGATACGCACGCCCAGCATGCGGGTAGCACGGCCCTGTCGGTCCCGCTCGACGGTTTTCCCCCGTACACTCATCCAGCGGTACGTGCCGTCCGCGTGTCGCAGGCGGGCTTCGTATTGATAAAGCTGTGGGACGCCGCTCCTCGCCCTCTCGATCAATGCACTGACCCTGGGACGGTCGTCCGGATGGAGGCGCTCCAACCAGACTTCACGGTTGCCGCGTCCGAGCTCTGGTGGATAGCCCAGGACGGTGTAGTACTCCCGCGAGGCATACCACCGGTCATGTTTGATATCCCAGTCCCAGATGGCGATCTGGGTCGCCTGCAGCGCCACCGTCAATCGGGTTTTGCTCAGCCTTGCGGCCCTCTCAGCACGGTATCGGGCGGTGATGTCGCGGGCGATTCCCACGATCCCGATGACCTTGCCCGTGGGACTGCGCATCGGCGCTTTGATGGTCTCGAAGAGACCCCGATACCCGTCCCTGGAAAAAGTGAGCCATTCCTCGTTGGCCCGCGGCTCGCCAGCCTCCATCGCCCTGCGATCATTCTCACGGAAAGAGTCCGCAACCTGGCGATCCACGAAGTCGTAATCGGTACGGCCGACGATGTCGGCTTCGGCAGCGTCGAAATACCGCTCGAGCTGTGGGTTGCAACTGAGAAAAACGCCATTGGTATCCTTCAGCCAAACGGGGTCCGGGATGGCATCGAGCAAGGCTTTCAGATGGTCCTTCGCGGTTTCGCTATCTGCAGCGCGTTGGGTCACGAGTGCCTCGAGCACGCGGCCTCGCGCCCTTTGCGCAAGCAGCAGATTCGCCAGGTACCCCGCCAGCAAAGCCAAGATCAATCCAACAGCCGCCTCGAGCGATACCCGCAGCGGATCGCCCCAACCCTGAACCGGCGCCACGCTCAGCGTCCACGTACCGTTTGGAACCTGGACGCTCGCCTCTATCGGATCGACGAGCGCTCCGTCAGAGGCTTGAATGATCTGCTTCATTCCAGTCTGCGGAGAGCGCCTCCAGAGCTCGTACCCATAGCCGCCAGCGCTCAGCCGCGAGAGCTGCGCGGGTTGCAGGGCACCCGGCAGGCGCATCACCACCGCCAGGAGCGCGCGCTCGTGCAGGCGTCGCGCGCGTTCCGATTGCAACACGATGACGGCGGCGACCAAGGCAACGAGGACAAACACCGCCCCGCCGAGCAGTCGGGGATTCTGAATGCGCAGCGCCGCTCCTCGAGTTGTGTTCGATCCCTCAGACGAACTACCAGGCTGAACGTACATTGCGTACCTCAGCAGTCGCAGTCAAGATCAAGAGTCGACCGGGGCCGGATTCTGCCCCAGCGGCATACCAGTGAGACCCTATGCCAGAAGCATGGACGCGTTCCCGATCGTTACTTTGCTCGCATCCCGTCAATGGGACAAGCGGGATGTTGGCGACCACTCGTCATCGCAACATCCAGGACCTACGACGGTCCACTCTACTTGTCGTCACAACCAACTCCGGGAGATTCACTTTGTGAGACAAGTAGCACGCCCATCGATACCGCACTGCATCAATTTCGCTCCGCCGAAGCGGATTTGTCACCTTGAGCGCTACCGTGCCTGCGTCGAGCGGCACGAGTCCTGTGAATGAGTGCTGTATGACTCCGGAGCGTTTGGACCAGTCTGGCGCTCAGCGCGGCGTTGCCATCAGGTTTTCTTGAACGCAACGCTGATCACGATGTGAGTTTCATCGCTCACGATGGGAACATACTTACCCAGACCGAAGTCGGACCGCTTCACCGTGGCTGTGGCGCGGAATCCAATGATGATTTCTTTGCTATCAAAGGGATTGGGGCCACCGCCGATGAAGGTTGCATTGAGCACCACGGGCAACGTGATGTTATGCATCGACAGCTTGCCCGAGAGCGCCAGGGTCTGCGGACTGGTCCGCTTCACCGCGGTCGCCACGAAACTCAGGTACGGGTAGGTTTCGCCATCAAAGAATTCGTCTGAAAAGAGCTCGCCATCGAGCTCGCGGTTGGTGGTTTCGACCGTCGCGATCGGCACCTTCACTTCCAGCCGGGCCGTGGCGAGACTCTTCGGATCGAGCCGCATCGTTCCTGTTGCCCCCGGGAAGGTGCCCCAGTAGTCGCTGGACCCGAAGTGGAGGACCTCGTATCTGACCAGCGTTTCCTTGGTGTCGACGCTATAGGCGCCTGCGGGAACGTCGTCAAAGCTTTGTAGTTTCTGAGCACACGTAGGGAATGCGGCGACGATTGTGAGGGCGAACGTCATTAGGGTGGGCGCTGTCTTCATGATGTGTTGTGCCTTCAATGTGCGAGTTGGCTGCTCGCTGGGTAGCTCCCGGCCGAGCCTGACGTCACGGCGACCACAAGTCCTGATGAGCTCGCCTAAAAGCTCTGAATAGTTCTGAAAGAGCTTTCAGACGGAACTGAATTGGGGCAGACTCGCGTGAAAAGGCAACCTGCGCGACCGCTCTTGCTCATCGGCGATTGGCACATTGATCCCGTCGCGGGCCAGATTTCGCGAAACGGCGAAACAGTGCGGGTCGAGGCGCGGACGCTCAAACTTCTACTGACGCTGGCCAAGCGACCGGGAGAGACGGTCAGCATAGACGAGTTGCTCGAGCACGTCTGGGCCGGTGTCGTGGTGACACCCGACTCGGTCTACCAAGCGGTCGCGACGCTGCGGCGCCTCCTCGGTGATGACCCCAAGCAGCCGCGCTACATCACTACTGTGCCCAGACTTGGGTATCGCATGATCGCTACTGTCATCGAGACACCGGCAGCGGCGCAGATGACACCTCCGACGGCAAACCCGCCGGAGCCGCAGGTGCCCTGCCCGCCCGACAAGCCTGAGCGCTCTCACTCTCTGCCGGCGACGCTGGGAGCTGTGTTGGCTGGGATCAGCCTCATCGCGGGCCTGATCTTCCTGCGCGGATCAGGTCTTTCTGCTGACGCCAGCAGCGGCTCGCGACCGAGTGTCGGCGTAGCCCCGTTTGTCGACCTGACGCCGAGCATGGATCAGGACCTACTAGCGGACGAGATGACCGAAGGCGTGGCTGACCGCCTCAGCCGCAACCCGACACTCCAGACACCCGGCTTCCGGTCGTCCTACTATCTCATCGGCAAGTCGCTGAGCGTGGCGCAGGCGGCCCGGACACTTGCCGTGGCCTATGTGGTCGATGGCAGCGTACGCCGCTCGGGAAACACCATCAGGATTGTGGCCCGCCTGGTTCGTGCCGATTCCGGCGTCGTCCTTTGGTCACAGGTCTCCGAACAGCCCGTGCAGAAACTGACTGTCGCGCAAGACGACATCGCTGGCGGTGTGGCTGCTGCGTTGATGAAGCTCGGTGGACCTGCCGGGTCACGGTAACCGTATCAGTTTGTCTCGGCGTGCAGGCCGCAGGCGTCCGAATCAGGGCCCTGTGTCGCTCGAAGGGAGGGCCTTCAAGAAGTCCCGGACAAACAGCGCCGAATTGTCCGACGCCAGTTGAAAGAATGTGGCCATCTCATTCTCAGCGCGACCGCCGCCCGCGAGGTCCGACAGGCTCCGGAACGCAATGAACGGCGTCTTGTTGATGTAGGCGACGTGGGCCACCGCGGCGCTCTCCTGGTCGAGAACATTGGCGGCAAAGGTCTTGTAGACATACTCCCGATACTTCGTATTATCGACGAAGACTGCGCCCGACACACCGTTTCCTCCAACGACAATCTGCGGCTTCTGCTGCAGACACCGATGATCGCTGGTGCAGTCCTTCAGTACGACGGAGCCGGCCACACTTCGGGCAACACTCAGCAGTTGCGGATCCACAGGGAACCAGCGACGCTTCTCCCGCTTCTGCCCGCTGAGCGCAATCTCCACGGGTTGTGGGTAGATCATCCCGAAATGGTCGGTCGGCTTCTCAGCATAGGGAGGCAAGCGGTATCCTCCCGGCGTCTCCCGCGCAAAGACCGCCTCGAGGTATTCGCTCCATTCATCGGGTACCGTGACATCGCCAACATGCAGCTGCGGATTCACGCCGCCGGCGATGCCCGAAAAGACGATTCTGCGGATCGTGAAGCGGTCCAGGGCCATTTGGGTCGTCATGGCCGCGTTCACCATGCTCACGCCGCTCAGAAACAGGACGACCGGCTGCTTTTCGAGGGTCCCGGTGAGGAACTGGATTCCGTCGACGACGTGCTCCTTGCGCCCGACCAGCATGGCCTGCAGTGCCGTCCACTCCGGCTCGAAAGCCGACATGACCGCGGTG
>Ga0268266_10002628_pt1 | contig 18968 bp, 15 predicted proteins | sample KBSS13metaG_FD_190356 | JGI IMG/M metagenome (GOLD analysis project Ga0268266, IMG submission 190356) | Switchgrass rhizosphere microbial communities from Kellogg Biological Station, Michigan, USA - KBS S1-3 metaG (SPAdes) (version 2) | ecosystem: Host-associated > Plants > Roots > Rhizosphere...
GGGTGCCTGTCGCTCAAGCAGTGCCAGTTGTCGAATCCCGCCGATACGGCGGCGCGATTGGGGCCCGGCCCGCGCTATCTGATGCGCTAAGATGCGCAACCTATGAGTCAGCCCCTCTATCTGTTTGCGGACAGCCAGCCGTTGTTCTGGCGTGGCGGCGCTTTTCTGGCCGGATTGTGTCAGGCCGCCGGCAACAGCCGACCCAACGTGGCCTACATCGGCGCTTCCAACGGGGACTCGTCCGATGCCCATGGGATATTTGCGGCCGCGTTTGCGCAGCTGGACACGGGACGCACTCATTGGGTGCGTGCGCAATACTCCGCGGAGGATCGGAATTTTCTGGAAACAGCGGACGTCGTTGTCCTCGCCGGTGGCGATGTGGAGGTCGGCTGGGAGGTATTCACCCGGACCGGCATGCGCGAGCTGATTGAAAAGCGCTATCGTGACGGGGCCGTCCTGGTAGGCGTCTCCGCTGGCGCGGTGCAGTTGGGTAGATATGCCGCCGTGCCCGATGCCAACGGGGGACGCAAGCTGCTCGAAACCTTCGGCCTGATCGATTTTCTCGTGGACGTGCACGATGAAAAACACGACTGGCACGGGCTGTCCGCCACGATCCAACTGTTGGAAGGCACGGCGCGCGGGCTGGGCATTCCCCACGGCGCCGCGCTGGTGGCCCATGGCGATGGAACCTTCGAGCCGCTCGGCCGGGCGGTGGAGGAGTTTGTGTTGACGGACGGCCGCCTGCGCCGCTCCGTGTTGCTGTCGCAGTTGCAGGCGGCGCATGAGGTGCTGAGTTGAGTCGCTGGGGCCAGGTTGAGCAATTCGGACGATCGGACCAGCCGCCGGTCCTGTTGATGCATTCGTTGGCCACGCACGGTGCGATGTGGTCGGCGCAGATCCCGTTCTGGGCGCGCTCCTTCAGGTTGATTGTGCCCGATCTGCCCGGCCATGGCGGTACCCCGGCCGATCGCAGCCTGCATCGCTTCGATGACTATGCCAGCAGCATGTTGAGGCTGCTCGACTCCCTGGGCATCGAGCGGACCGCACTGGTGGGTTTGTCGCTGGGTGGCATGATCGCCATGGCGCTCGCGCTGCGACGTCCCGATCGAGTCAGCTCCGTAGTGCTGGCCCATACCTTCGCGCGCGTCGGTGCAGCGACGCTCCCCGTGTGGCAGGAGCGACGGCAGGCGGTTGAATCGCAGGGCATGGAAAGCCAGGTCACACCGACTCTGGGGCGCTGGTTCACCGCGGAATTTCGCGCCTCGGCCCCGATGACCGTCGACTGGATCGCCGACATGATTCGCGCCACGCAGCCCGCCGGGTATGACGCGGTCGCCGAGTCCATTCAACATCTGGACTATCTGGATCAACTCGCCGCGATTCAGCACCCGACGCTGGTGGTGGCGGGCTCCGAGGACAAGGGCGCGACACCCGAGATCGCCCAGGAGATGTGCTCGAGGCTTCCCAAGGGTCGCCTGCTGATCCTGCCGAATGCCGGTCACCTCGGCTGCGTCGACCAACCCGTTGCGTTCACGGAAAGAGTAGGGGAGTTTCTCGAAGAAACCCGCTACACTAGTGCCTCACTCCCCACCGGGGCACGCCAATGAAATCTCGATCCTGAAATTCGACCGGCCCCCGGTCTCGTCTCTCCAGGCGTAGTCACGAGCTGATCACGCTCGGCATCCGGCCCTTTCCGGAGCATTTGCATGTTTGCGATTTTTGAACGCTGGGTAAACCCATTCCCCGCTGATGTACCCGTGCTGCCACGGAAGTTTCTGAGCTTCATGTGGATCTGCTCGCGCGGCATGCGGCGTTACATACTGGCAATGATGCTGCTCACCGCCATTTTCGGCGCGTTTGAAGCCTGGTTGTTCAGTGCATTGGGAGAGGTCGTGGATTGGCTCGCGAAGACGCCGCCACAGGAGCTGTGGGCGCGCGAGCGCAGTCACCTCATGCTGCTCGCAGGGATTCTCGTCGCGAGCATCCTGCTGGCAGGCGCGCAATCCCTGGTGAAGCAGCAGACACTCGCGGCCAACTTCGCTATGCGGTTGCGTTGGATTTTCCATCGCAACATGCTGGCGCAGAGCCTGAGTTTCTATCAGGACGAGTTTGCGGGCCGCGTCGCCACCAAGGTCATGCAGACCGCGCTGGCCGTGCGTGACACGTGGATGATCGTGACTGACATCCTCGTGTACCTGGTCATTTATTTCGTGACCATCGGCCTGGTGGTGGGTGGGTTCAATCCCCGGTTGCTGGCTCCCTTCGGCATCTGGCTGGTGGCCTACCTGCTGTTCTGCCGGTTCTTCGTCCCACGGCTGGCCCGGCTCGGCAAGGCCCAGGCGGATGCGCGCTCCATGATGACGGGCCGCATCACCGATGCCTATACCAACATCACGACGGTCAAGCTGTTCTCGCACTCAAACCGCGAGTCCGGCTATGCACAGGGCGCCATGGTCGAGTTTCTGCGCACGGTGTATCGCCAGATGCGGATGGTCACGGGTTTCGAGGTCATCAACCAGCTGCTGACCGTGTTCATGATCGGCAGCATGGGCGGCCTGACCTTGGTGATGTGGACGAAGGGACAGCTCGGTGTCGGTGCTGTGGCCGCCGCTATTGCCATGGCGATGCGCCTCAGCGGCATATCCCATTGGATGATGTGGGAGATGTCGAACCTGTTTGAGCAGGTGGGTGTGGTCCAGGACGGCCTGAACACGTTGTCCAACAACCCCAGTGTGGTGGACCGATCTGATGCGAAGGCCTTGATTGCTACGCGCGGTGACATCCGTTTCGAGAATGTAAACTTCTCATATGCCGCAGGGGTGGAGAGCAAGCACGTCATTCGTGACTTCAACCTGCACATCCGGCCGGGCGAGAAGATCGGGCTCGTGGGGCGTTCGGGCGCGGGTAAGAGCACGCTCGTGAACCTGCTGTTGAGGTTCTACGATCTGACCGGTGGGCGCATTCTGATTGATGGGAGCGATATAGCCTGCGTTACCCAGGAGAGCCTGCGGTCGCAGATCGGCATGGTGACGCAGGACACATCGTTACTGCATCGATCCGTGCGCGAGAACATCCTGTACGGACGTCCAGACGCAACCGAGACGCAAATGCTGGCTGCCGCTAATCGCGCCGAGGCCATGGATTTCATCCTGGGGCTCACCGATCCCGACGGCCGCGCAGGCTTCGACGCTCGCGTGGGTGAGCGCGGCGTCAAATTGAGTGGCGGTCAGCGCCAGCGAATCGCCATCGCCCGCGTGATGTTGAAGGACGCGCCCATCCTGCTGTTAGATGAAGCTACCAGCGCGCTCGACAGCGAGGTCGAGTCGGCGATACAACAGAGCCTGTACCGGTTGATGGAGGGCAAGACGGTGATTGCAATTGCACACCGATTGTCCACCATCGCCGCCATGGACCGTTTGATTGTGATCGAGAAGGGACAGATCGTCGAAGAAGGCAGCCATCAATCGCTGCTCGCGCGCGACGGTCTTTACGCAAGACTGTGGGCACACCAAAGCGGCGGCTTCCTGGGCGAATCGACTCATCCGGCCGTCCCGAGCGCACTGGAGATCTCATGATTCGAACGACGCGGCGAGAGTTCATGACCAGCGGTTCTGCAGCGTGCTTGACGCTTGCTGTGGCGCCCGCGTTCGCCGACCCGGCTCCCGCGCCCGCGATAATCGAAGCGGTCGAGCTGATCGAGCTGCACGGTCGCTACACCGATGCCGCCGGGGTCAATGGTCAGCAACAGGTCAATCCGCTGGATGTGTATGACAGCTTGCGGCCCGCGCCGTATGAGGACCATCCACTAGGCACGAAGGAAGTTCACTACAGTGCGGTGTATCTCAAAATCCGTACGTCCGCCGGCATCGAAGGTCTGTACGGCCCCATTGAGAAAGCCGCTGCGTTGATTGTGCAGACCGAGCTGCGAGCGTTTCTGTTGGGGAAGGATGCGCTGGCGGGCGAGGCACTGTGGGACCAGATGTATCGATCCAACAGGCACTCGCGCGACGGCCTGTTCATGATGGCCATCAGTGCGGTGGACAACACGCTGTGGGACATACGGGGACGTCACTACAACGTGCCGGTCTATCGCCTGTTGGGAGGTCCCACGCGCAACGCAGTCGAGATGTATGCGAGTTGCCTCGGCTTTTCGCTCGAGCCGGCGGCCGTGCGCTCCCGTGCGCTGGCCTTGCAGAAGGAAGGCTACCGGTATCAGAAATGGTTCATGGGCTACGGGCCGGGGTCGGGCCCGGAAGGGATGCGCAAGAACGTGGAGCTGGTGCGTATTCTGCGTGAGACCGTGGGTGAGGACACCGAGCTGATGTTTGATGCCTACAGCGGTTGGGATCAGAACTACGCGCTCGAGTGGGCGCACCAGGTCGAGCGCTACCGGCCGCGCTGGATGGAGGAAGTCACGCATCCTGAGAAAATCGACAGCTTCGTGGCCATGCGCCGCAGCACGACCGTTCCGATTGCCTCAGGCGAGCATTTCTACGGCCGGTGGGAAGTGGAGCGTTATCTCGAGCAGGGTGCCTTGTCGGTTGTACAGGCGGATCCGGAATGGTGCGGGGGTACAACCGAGCTGCTGCGCATCGGTACAGTCGCGAGCCTGCACGACGTACCCGTGATTCCACACGGGCACAGCCTGCGGGCAGCCATCCACATCATCTCCAGTCAGTCGCCCATGACCTTTCCCCTGGGCGAATACCTCATCAACAAGATGCGGCACTACTATCACTTCGAAAGCAATCCGCTGGTGCCGCAGAAAGCGCACATCACGCTGCCCGAAGGCCCCGGATTCAACGTGCAGTTGGATCCGGCGCGGATCGAGTCGCAAGGGCCTCTGGAGGCGTAATCTCACTGACCGCGAGAGGCCGGAACCTCCACGGGTGAAGCTGGGCAGGTACTATGAACGCCTTTGCCGCAAGACCTGGGCGCCAGATCGCGCGTCAGGCAAACGTGGATTTCGGATAGTTCACCGCGACCACAGGCGACGGTCAATCCGTCGGCAGGGATCGAAGGGTTGGCATTGCGGAACGCCGCGGCGATCTGTGCCCCCGTCATCGACAGACCGTGGGCCGGTGCTTCGAAATCCGCCGGCACATGCACTGCTGCGAGTGCCTTGTCGGCGGTTTTGAAATATGAAACAGCATCCAATCCACTGCAGGTGCCGTGACGCTGCCATTCATGTTCCATGAGTTTGGGGCTGGGAAACAGCGTGCGGCCGAGCTGTTCCGCGGCCGGCGGCAGCGGCTCGGTCGAGCAGAACTGCGGCCAGTTGCCCGCATCGAATTGCGGCCACAGGCCGTGCAGGACAAATCCAAAGCCCTTGCCGCTGCATTGATTGCGGTCCTGGGGATGAGTGAGGCAGTAGGTGGGAGACCAGGACAGTGTCAGCAGATAGTAATCAAACTGCCCAGGCTCGCCTGATGCGGGCTTGGCGTGGTGATGGCGCGCGTAACTCGCGGCGCAGGCGAGTGCCAGCACAATGGCCAAGATGGAGCGGAACTCGACGGTTCGTTGCGTGTTCATACCCATACCTTCACAATTGACCGAATGATAATGGGAGACACGAACGGACGCATTGCGCTCGTCAGCACCTACGCCCATCTGAGCCGGGCCAGCATGGAAAGGATGTTGAAAGGGGCCTTTCCGGAGTCCGAAGTAGACAATTTTTCCGTCAACGACGTGGTCAAGCGCAACCGCGCCTGGATCCCCTGGAACCTGTGGTACGTGGCCAAAGAGTGCGGGGGTGAGATCCTGCGGGGCGAGTTCGGCCCGCGCTACGCCCTGTTCCGGACGACCTACGCTTTCAAGCGCCTGCGCGAGGCGATGCAGCAATACATCCGCCCCGGCCGTCACCTGTTCTCATTTCAGATGCAGTCGCTGTACAACACGAGCGTGCCCGGTGTCCCATATTTTGTGTACACGGATCACACGCACCTCTCCAACCTGAACTATCCGGATTTCGATCGCAAGGAGCTGCGCTCGCAGGAGTGGATCGACCTCGAGCGCTCCATCTACGACAGCGCGACAGTGGTGTTCACGCGCAGCACGGATGTCGCCGCGGATCTCGTCCGCTATTACAACATCTCGCCGGACAAGATCGAGTGCGTCTATGCCGGCAGTAACGTCGATGTCAAGAATGCGGGCGAACCCAACAACAACGGCTACAGCAACAAGCGCATCATCTTCGTGGGCGTCGATTGGTTGCGCAAGGGCGGGGCGGAGCTGCAGGAAGCATTCCGGACCGTGCTGAAGTCGCATCCCGACGCTCATCTGACCATCGCCGGGTCCAACACGCCGGTCGATCTGCCCAATTGCACGGTTCTCGGACCCGTGAACGCGAGTGACCTGTCACGTTATTACACCGAGGCGTCCGTGTTTTGTCTGCCCACCAAACGGGAGCCGTTCGGAATCGCGTTTGTGGAGGCGATGACGCACCGCTTGCCGATCGTTGCAACCCGGGTCGGGGCAGTGCCCGACATGGTTGAAGAGGGTGTCAACGGGTTCCTGGTGGAGCCGGGCAAGGCTGAGCCCTTGGCACAGGCGTTGTGCAAACTGCTCGATTCTCCGCAGCTGTGCCGGGAGTTCGGACGCCGCAGCTACGAGAAGGCCGTGGAGCGTTATACCTGGGAGGGAACGGGACAGCGCATCCGCAAGCGGATCCTGAAGGAAATCTAGGGCCCACACCGCTCCCGTGACAGCTGTTGTGCAACCTGAGCAGCAGCGACAATATGTGTCACATGGGGGATGCTCTCAAATATTTGAACGCCCTGGGTCTGGCAGCCGCCGCTGTCGCACTGCGCTGGCTTCTGATTCCACTGGTGGGGGCGGATGCGCCTTACGCCACGATTCTGGGCGCAGTGGCTCTGACAGTTTGGCTGTGGGGCTGGGGTCCTGCGGTTCTCACTGCCCTGGCGGGACTCATCGGCACGGGACTCTTTATTGCCAGGCCGCTCGGCACGTTGCCGCCGGACTATCTGCATACGCTCGTCGGATTCGCGATTTATGCGCTGACCTGCGGACTGATCATCGGGCTGGGTGAAGAGATGCGCCGGACGCGCGATGCGTATCGGCGCTCACAGGAGCGATTCCTGGGGTCGCAGGAAGCGGCCATTCAAGGTTACTGCTGGTTGAATCCGCATCGCGCGGTTAGCGGCCAGGTCGTCGACTTCCACATCGAATACCTGAACCCGCTGGGCGCGGCAATCTGCAGATCGAGTCCCCAACAAGCGGTGGCGCAACGCATCACGGTCATCATGCCGGGCGCGTGTGAAGTCGGCCTCCTCGAGGCGCTTCGGCAGGTCATGACGAGCGGTGAGCCCGCGGACATCGAGCTGGCCGACCCGTCCACCTCGCCGCGCAGCTGGCTGCGATTCATGATTGTGAAGGTGGATGATGGCCTGGCGATGTCCTTCTCCGACATCACGCAGACCAAGCAACTCGCCATGGAGCTGAAACAACGCGCCGCGGACCTGCAACGGGCCAACGTGGTCAAGAGCCAGTTCCTCGCAACCTTGTCCCACGAGCTGCGTAATCCCCTGGCGCCGATCCGCAATGGGCTGGCGATCATCAAGGAGCGCAACCCGCCGGGTCTCGGCGAAATCGCTGCCATGATGGAACGGCAGGTCAGGATCGCCACGCGCCTGATCGACGATCTGCTCGATGCCAGCCGTATCGACCGCGGCAGACTGGGAATCCGCCGTGAGACGGTGCAGCTCAATACTATTCTCGATGCCGCTGTCGAAACCTCGCGGCCCAACGTTGTGGCGAAGTCCCACGAGCTGGTGGTGAATCACGCCCCTGACGACGTACACATCGAGGCAGATCCGACCCGGCTCGCGCAGGTGGTTTCCAACCTGTTGAACAATGCCGCGAAGTTCACTCCGCCAGGTGGTCGCATCGTGCTGTCCGCACGGGCGAAGGGCGGTTATGTGACGATCCGTGTGCAGGACACGGGTGTTGGCATTGCCGAGACCGAATTGGAGAGCATTTTTGAGATGTTCGTGCAGCTCGAGGCAGGCAAGTCGGGGTCCGGCGAGGGGCTGGGGCTCGGGTTGCCGCTGGCGCGCTCTCTCATCAGCCTGCACGGCGGTGAGATCACGGCGCACAGTGCGGGGCAGGGCAAGGGGAGTGAGTTCAGGGTGCGCCTGCCGCTAACCGCGCCTCCTGCCGCTCAGCCGGTCAGGTTGCCGACGGCAGCGGAGAGCCGCGAGAGTCGGCGCATCCTGGTGGTGGATGACAACGTCGATGCCGCCAACAGCCTGGCTACGCTGTTGGAATTGCGTGGTCACCGCGTTCGCACCTGTTTTGACGGCTCGGCAGCCTTCGAGGCGGCCTCACGCTCCAATCCCGACGTGGCGTTCATCGACCTCAACATGCCGCACCTCAACGGGATCGAGCTGTCGCGGATGATTCGGGGACAGCCTTGGGGACGGCAGTTGAAGCTGATTGCGCTCACGGGGATGGGGCAGCCGGACGATCATGCGCGCACCCGCGCGGCCGGCTTCGATCAACACCTCACGAAGCCCGTCGACCCCGAAGAGTTGGCGAGCGCCATCGATACCAACGGCACGCCATCGGGCCCGAGCGGCAAGTCGACGCTGGAACGAACGGCGGATACCGGCAGCGCGCCGTAGAGATGCGGGAATAACGCTCCGCCGCGCGAGGGCTCCCAGCGAAGCGCGGCGCCTAGTGCGTTGGCATCCACTGCCAACAACACCAGACCTTCCTGGCCCGAGCGATGGCGCCGGGCACTCTCAGGCAACTGTGCGGCTGTTGAGAAATGGATGAACCCGTCCGCACGATCCTGTGAGGATCCAGAGTAAACGCCTGACTGCGCTGCCAGTTCCCATTCGGGCCGCAGGCACATGTGATAAATCAACTCCGGTGGGTTGGGCATAACGTTTGCTGGGTCCTAACACACATTAGCAAAGACTCAGGCTCGACCTGAGGGGAGCTTTCTATGACTCGGCATGGTTCGCAGATGGCACTGGCACTCTCCATGTTAGCTATTTTTGTCGGCGGATGCGCAACGTCCGAACATCGGATGGACACGGCAGCGGATCGCGACGACACGCGCCGCGCACAGTTTGAGCACTGCCGCGATCAGGGGCGAACCGACTGTGATGCGATCCTCAACGCGCCCGTGAACTCCAACACGGCCCGTGGCAGCTCGGTACGCGATCAGGAGCGGCGTATGGCATACGACCGCTGTGTCGATCGGGGTGGTACAGATTGCGACGACCTGTTGCATCGCGAATAGCGTCCGCTGGCCGGGATCGCTGCGCGATCCACTAGCGTTTTGGAAAGAACCGCTGCGTGGCGATCCTGGCTCCTTCAGCCAACGAAGTCAGTTTAGCCCATACAACGTCGGGATCGACGCCGCCGGAGCCGACGTGGATGCTGAAGCCACAGTCGGTACCCGCCATGACGTTATCGCGGCCCGCCAGGTTGGCGTAGCGGCCGATTCGTTGCGCCACCAGGTCGGGGTGCTCGATATAGTTGGATTGGACCTCGATGACACCCGGTATCAACACCTTGCCTTCCGGAAGCGCAATGTCCTCGAACATGGCCCACTCGTGGGCGTGGCGCGGGTTCGCGGCTTCGAACTGAACCGCGTGGGGCTTGGCCTTCCAGACCAGGTCCACGATGTCCTTGAACGGCACATCGCAGTGATGCGGTCCCGGATAGTTGCCCCAGCACAAGTGCATGCGGACCTTCTCGGCCGGGATGTTGACGAGGGCATGGTTCAGAACCGCGATGTGCAGCTCCATCTGTTCGCGGAACTGCGGGAGGCTCAGGTTCGCGTACTGGGAGTGCCGCCCCATTGCCAGGTCCGGGCAGTCGATCTGCAGCATGATCCCGGCGTTGACGATCGCTTCGTACTCGTGGCGCAGCCCCTCGGCGAGAGCAAAGAGGTAGGCCTCCTGGCTCGGGTAGTACTCGTTGCGGAAGAAGTAGCCGGTCACACCCGGCGAGGCCGCGCTCATGAACGCACCTGTCGCGCCGTGCTTCCCTGCGGACGCCTTCAGCATCCGGATGTCCTCCGTGGGGCCTGCGACATCTTTCACCGTGATGGGACCATTGCAGGCCGGTGTCTTGCGGTGCTTGCGACCGGGATCGGCGGCTACCCGGGCCTTGGTGCGCGGGAAGTCCTCGATGTCCTGGAAGCTGAAGGCGTTTCCCGTGCCCCCGAACCCATTCAGCCGGTCCTTGATATAGGTCGCGTAGCTCGGCTTCGGCCATTCGCCGTCATTGATAATGTCGATCCCGGCCCCCACCTGACGGGCAACGGCCTCATCGACCGCGCTTGCCACTCGCGCGGCCAGGGCGCTCCGGTCGATGGGGATGCCGTCTTCGCGGGCAAACATGATCTCAATGAGATCGTCGGGCCGGGGCAGGCTGCCCACGTGAGTGGTCAGAAACCGATTGGCCATGAAGTCCCCCTGCCGCGGTGTCGATTGACGATCCAACGATAGCATGCGGACTCGCCGAAAGAGGCAGGGCGGGATGCTCTTTGTAGGATCTTGGAATCAACAGCGCCCGCACGCATTGTGAGCGCGTGCTCAACGGAATCGAAAAAATCTATTCTTCGGCCATGCGGATCGCCGCCCCGGCATTCATCCAGGACCCTCTGACCCTGGATGTGATCGTGAACGCGCCTGCACTGACCCACCAGGGCCTCGCGATCGCTCGCGACCGGCTACGCCACCTTTCCCGCAAGCGACGTCAGTCCACGCAGTCGGCGGGCTAGTACCAACATCTGACGGTTGAGTGGCGCGCCACCCGCCGATCAGTGGATACTGGCCGGATGAAGCGTTTCCATGTAGCCCTGACCGGGCTGTTGGCTGTGTGCGCTGCGTTCCCGGGCTCCTCCAAGGCTCCCGTGAGCGGCGAGGTTCTCAACAAGATCGCCGATGAAGGATTCAATCGCGGCGCAGTCGTCGAGACGGCCGCGTATCTGGCGGACCACATCGGCGGGCGGATGACCAACTCGCCGGCCATGCGGACGGCGCAACTGTGGACCCAGGAGCGGTTCAAGGCCTGGGGCCTGAAGAACGTCCGCACCGAAGGCTACGATTTTGGGCGTGGCTGGTGGATCGAATCCAGCCGCGTGCGGATGTTGACTCCGCGCGTGCTCGAGCTGCGGGCGATTCCGATTGCCTGGACCCCGCCGACTCACGGAGCCGTCTCGGCCCCGATCATTGTGGCCCCCATGCGCACGGAAAAGGACTTTGCCGACTGGAAAGGCAAGCTGTCCGGAAAGATCGTGCTGGTGAGCTGGCCGGCCGCGCTCAAAGAAGATCTGGAGGCACCGTTCCAACGCTTTGATGACGGTGCGGTCGCCAGACACGACAAGTTCGAAGAGCCGGCCTACGACCCGGCGCTGCGCCAGAAGGAGCTCGACCGATTCCTGTTTCGCCGCCGGCTGGATGAATTCCTGGCCGCGGAGGAGGCGGTGGCCGCGGCGGTGATGTCGCGCCATCCGGTGCGTCTCGTTCATGGCGAGGGGTATAGCTTCCAGGTTGGGATGTCGCCGAAGGTGCCGGCGGTAGAGCTGGCCTCGGAGGACTATCGAAGGCTCGCGCGGCTCGCCAAGCAGGGCGAAGTGCGGGTCGAGATCGACAGTAACGTCCACTACGAAGACGCCGACCACCACGCCTACAACGTGTTTGCCGATCTTCCCGGCAAGGATGCGAAGGCGGGATATGTCATGGCTGGAGCGCACCTCGACAGCTGGGTGGCCGGTGACGGCGCCGCCGATAATGGCGTCGGTTGCGCGATCGTGATGGAGGCTTCGCGGATTCTCGCCAGTATTGGCGTGCAGCCCAGGCGAACGATTCGCTTCGCCCTGTGGAGTGGTGAGGAGCAGGGCCTGTTAGGCTCGAGCGCCTTCATTCAACAACACCTGGCACGCCGTCCGCTGTCCAAAGACCCCGAAATTGCGGCCCTGGGTCTGTACTTTGCCCCCGAGACCTATCCCGTCGAGGTGCTGCCGGGTTATCGCGACCTGGTGGGCTATTTCAACGTCGACAACGGCTCTGGAAAGTTCCGGGGCATCTACGCCGAGGGCAACTTTGCGGCCACCCCCATACTGAAGGAATGGCTCGCGCCGTTTGCAAGTCTGGGCGCCGCCGCCGTCGTCGCCGAGCCCACCGATGGGACCGATCACGAGCTGATGAGCCAGCTCGGATTGCCCGCGTTTCAGTTTGTCCAGGACCCGCTGGACTATGAGACTACGATCCATCACACCGACGCCGACACGTTCGATCATCTGCGGTCCGAGGATATCCGCCAGGCTGCAGTGATCATGGCGACGGTGTTGCTCGATGCCGCCAACGCTGACACGGGGTTGCCGGGAAAGCCGGTACCGACTCAGCCCAAGCTCACGGACCCGTTCGAGTACAAAGAGCCGTCGAAGCCTTAATGCGAGCCCCATAACAGGCGCAGGCTGCGCTTGCGCCCCTGCAGTTGATGCCGTCCATGTTGTCAATCCGTATCGCTTTGCTCGTGGTTCTTTGCGCGGTGGCCATGAGCGCAGCACACGCCGAAGCAGTTGGTGTGCTCTACGGTCGAGCGGCCACCCCGCAGTCAAACTACGCCGTTCGCAAGCTCACTGCGGCTCTCGAGCAGCGCGGATTCACCGTGGGCTCTGCCAAGTCCGCTCGCCAGATCCGCCTCGCGACGAACCCCACTTTGGCACCCGAAGAGTTTTCCATTACCCCACGAGGCCGCGTCCTCAACATCACAGCGGGCGACAACCGAGGGATGATCTACGGCGCCCTGGCAGTGGCCGAGCAATTGCGCAATGGCGTGCGGCTGCAGGATGTCGTGGCGTCGCACGAGAAACCCAACCTCCCGTTCCGCGCCATCAAATTCAACCTGCCGTGGAGCACGTACCGGCCCAGCTCCGCGCTGGACCAACACTACGAGACCGCCCGCGACCCGAAGTACTGGGAAGCGTTTCTGGACATGATGGTGGAGAACCGCTTCAACACCCTCACGCTGTGGAACCTGGATCCGTTCACCTACATGATCCGCACGCGCGGCTTTCCAGAGGCGAGCCCGTGGAATGATGCCGAGATGCAGCAGTGGCAACATCTGTATCACGATATCTTTCGCATGGCGAAGGAGCGTGGACTCGATACGTACATTGTGTTCTGGAGCATCTTCGTGAGCCGGCAGCTCGCCGCAGCCCACGGAGTCGCGAAGGACAACTACTATCCGCATTACTTCGGCAACGGCGACACCTCGGATGTAGTCCGCCGCTACCTGCGCGAAAGCATCAAACAAACACTCCAGGAGTATCCCGACCTCGATGGCATGGGTTTGTCGCACGGGGAGGGCATGGGCGGCATGACTCCGTTGCAGCGTCAGCAATGGGTCGACGATGTCCTGATCGGCGGCATGCTGGATGCAAAGCGGCCGGTCAAACTGATCCACCGCGTTCCATTTTCATCCGGCCTTTCCTCCGACCCGGGCGCCAGCAAGGATGTGGAGCGACTGACTCGGGCCGCCATCGAGCGGTTGGACGGCCGGTTCGAGGGGCCTGTCTGGGTCGAGGTGAAGTTCAACTGGTCGCACGGCCATTCCACTCCCAAGCTGGTGAAAGTCCATGGCGGCCCGCTGGGCAAGACCTATTTCGAGCCCGAGCCCAAGGGGTACAAGATCACCTGGATGATGCGCAACGAGGATTTCTTCGCGTTGCGCTGGGGCGTGCCTGACTTCGTTCGCGAGCACATTGCGTTGAACGGCGGCCAGCGCTATGTCGGCGGGTATTTCATCGGCTCTGAGGGTTATATCCCCGCGTTGGACTACTTCACGGCCACGCACGACCCGGTCGACTGGAAGTATGCGTTTCAACGGCAGTGGCTGTTCTATGAGTTGTGGGGGCGGCTGCTCTATGACCCGAAGACACCGGATTCGGTGTTTCAGGCTGACTTCACACGGCGGTACGGTCCGAAGGCCGAGAATCTGCTGCGTGCCTACTCACTGGCCTCTGCAACTCAACTGCGCCTTGCATCGCTCTATGACTCTACGTGGGATTTCACGTTGTACAGCGAGGGCTTCCTGGCGCTGCAGGGTGAAGAGACTCACTACATCCCGGTGGACAAACTCATCGATCAACCGACGATGGACCCGTCCTATGTCTCGGTAAAGGATTACGTAGCCGGCACCACCGGTCCCGATCGAATCACGCCACCGGTGCTCATCGACATGCTCGAACGCGACAACCGGGAGGCATTGCGACTGGTGAGCAACATCGACACATCGGGAAATGCATCCCTGATGTACGAGGTTGCGGATATCAAAACCTGGGCGAATCTCGGCCTGCACCTGGCCGAAAAGCTGCGGGGTGCCGTTGCCCTCCAAACCTATCGCGTGCACGCAGGAGAGGAGAACCAGAAGGCCGCTATCGAGCACCTGCAACGCGCCCTGGATTACTGGGATGTCGTCATCTCAATCACGCGTCCGATCTACAAGGACATGCGGTTGACCGCCTATAACGGCAACTCGCGGGACGCCAATCCCAACAACCTGTTCCACTGGGCGCTGGTGCGTAATGAAGTTGCGCATGACGTCGACATTGCCCGAGGTCACGTAGGTCATGAGTAATCGAGCACGCCAGGTATGCATTCTGGGTAGCGCAGAACCCGGATCGCCCGCCTATGAGCTGGCCGGAGCGGCGGGGGAGACCCTCGCACGCTTGGGAATCACTGTCGTCAGTGGTTGCGGCAGCCCGGCCACGCGCGTCGCGGCAGAGAGCGCGCTCGCTGCAGGCGGGCTGGTCGTGAGTATCGTCCCTTCGGATGACATCAATCTGAAGGATTGGCCCTGCACCGTGTTGATTCCATGCGGAATGGGAGATGCGCGCAACCTTCTGATGGCGCTTGCCGGCGACGCCTGTATTGTCATCGGCGGTCGAGCGGGAACGATTTCCGAGGTGTGTCTGGCCTGGTTGCACCACCGCCCCTTGTTGCCCCTCAAAGGCTGCGGCGGATGGTCGGATCAACTGGATCAAAACCCACCTGATGAGCGCGGGAATTCACAGATTCTCCCCTGGACTTCAGTCGCAGAGCTGCGCGCCCGCCTGGAGGAGCTAAAATACCTGGCATGAAACGCCACTGCTCATGCTTCCATTTGGATCCTGGCCTTCCTCACTCCCAACCCAACCCCAGGCTCTTCTGCAGCGAGGCATAGTTCTGCACGAGTTGGGCGCGGCCCTGGATCTCGTTCTGCTGCGCCTCGAGTCGCGTACGTTCGCTGTCGAGCAAGTCGATCATGCTGGCAACGCCTGCCTTGTAGCGTTGCTCCGTCAGTGAGTACGATCGTTCGGCAGATGTGGTGATCCGCAGCAGGCTCACCACGGAGTCGCGCTGTCGTCCGAACCGCGAAAGCGAGGTCTCGGCATCTTCCAGCGCGCTCAGCACCGCTTGCTCATACTTCGCAGCATCCTCGTCGCGTGCGCCTTCCGCTTGCACGATGCGAGCTCGTGTGCGGCCAAAATCGAGCAGGTTCCACTGCAGGTAGGGAGCCGCGACGAGTGTCAGGTTACGGGAGTCAAACAGTCCACCGCGGTCGGCAGATCCCCAGCCGATGTCGCCCAGGAAGTTCACTTTCGGGAAGTAGTTGGCCACCTCGGTTCCAATCCGGGCGTTGGAGGCGGCGAGGGCGCGTTCGGCGGCGCGAATATCCGGCCGACGCCGCAGCATCGAAGCCGGATCGCCCACGGCAACGGTTGCCGGCACTTGCGGAATGGCACCGGACTGTGACAGCTGCGAATCCAAGGCTCCGGGCTCGGCGCCGGTGAGCACGGCCAGGGAGTTCAGGCTGGCTTCGATCTGGGCTTGCAGCGGAATCAACGTGCCACGCGTGGTTTCCAACTGTACGACCAGCTTCTCGATATCGGCATCGGATGCCGTGCCACGCGCGCGCCTCTGGCGCGTGAAGTCGAGAATCCGGCTCTCGACCTCGGCGGAGCGCCTGGACAGTTCCATTCTCTGTTGCTGGTCGCGCAGCTCGATATACGTCTGCGCAACCTCAGCCGCCAATGAAACATGCAGATCATCCAGATCTGCCTGGGATGCATCCGCTTGCGCGCGCGCCGCCTCAATGGCTCGCCGGGTGCCGCCAAAGATATCCAACTCCCAGGAGGCGTCGAATCCGACATTGTAGAAGTTGAAAGTGGAGTGACCGCTGCCGCCGTTCAGGTCGGGTGTCCGTGCCTTCAGGTAGGCCGCGTTCGCGGAAGAAGTCGGCAACTCCTTGCCGCGTTGCTCGCGCAGCGCCGCCCGCGCCTGACGCAGGCGCGATTGCGCGGCTCGGACGTTGGGGCTGTTCTTGAAGGCCGTTTCAATCAGGTGGGTCAGCTCAGGATCGTTGAGTGCCAGCCACCATTGGGCTGCTGGCGGCTGAGCTGCCTGTGTCGGGAGGGTTCCTACACGCCGAAAAGCAGGAGGTTGCTCCGCGTGCGAAATGGAAGAGGACGGCCCCTTGTAGTCCGGCCCCACCGCGCAGGCGCTGAGAGCGCCCAAGCAGCCGATCACAACACCTGTAAAGCGCTTCATATCGTTTCCAGCCATCAGTGCGCAGCCGAGGAGGGCCCGCCGCGTCCCCGCGGCTTGCGCAGCAGGAGGACCAACGGAGTGGCTGCCAGCAAAATGACCCCCAGGGCCCAGAAGCAATCACCGTAAGTGATGACGAGCGCCTGCAGGTCGATCTGGGCGGCCAGTTGTCCCAGCGCCTGTTGTTGCCCCAGTGCCAGGTCGCCGTGTTGAGCCGCGAATCCAGCCGCATTTGCGGCGATTCGCGACTGGGTGAGCAGCGAGTTCTGAGTGACGGACTCGCGGATCACATCGCCATGAAATTCGTTCTGGCGATCGATGAACACACCCAGCAGTGCCAGTCCGATCGAGCCGCCCAGGTTACGGGCCATGTTGTAGAGCCCGGCGGCATCGCCCGTGTCTTTGCGGTCGACGGCCCCCACCGAGGCCTGGTTGAGCGGCATCATGGCCAGCATCTGTCCGAAGCCGCGCAGGATCTGCGACCAGACAAAGTCGCTGCCGTCACTGTCCGGGCTCAGGTGCATGTCCACAAAGGCGCTGGCGGCCAGCAGACACAATCCGCAGACGATGACTACCTTGGCATTCAGGCTGCCGAGAATGCGCGGCAGGACGGGCAGGATGAGAAAGGCCGGTATGCCGGAGATCAGCAGGATCTTCCCGGATTGGTACGAGTTGTAGTGGGAGACGTTGCTGAGAAACTGCGGGAGTATGTACAACACGCCATACAGCACCGAGCCCACTACGATGACAATTACGATGACGCTCGCGTAGCTCGGATTGCGCAGCAACGATAACTTGATGACCGGCTCTTTCGAGCGCAACTGCGAGGCCGCCAGCACCAGCAATCCCGTCAGCGAGCACAGGGCGAGGGTGATGATGAGATCGGATTCAAACCAGCGCTCGCGCTGACCTTCTTCCAACACGGTGGTGAGGCAGCTCAGGAACACCGTCATGCCCAGTATCCCGCTCCAGTCGGCCCGTCTGAGCATCTCCAGGCGCGGGCTCGCGTAGGGGAGACCCAACAGGAGCAGGGCGGCGAGCCCGAAGAAGACGGGGACATTGAGGAAGAAGCACCAGCGCCAGGTCGAGTTCTCGGTGAGCCAGCCGCCGAGCACCGGTCCCACCAGCGGGCCCAGGATCACAATCAGGCCAAACAGGGTCATGCCGATCGGCATCTGGCGCCGGTTGAGTCTCGTGGCCACGATCGTCTGCGCCGTTGGAATCAACGCACCCCCGGTGAAACCTTGTCCCACCCGGCCGAAGATCATTCCCGGCAGCGTCGTGCACACGCCGCAGACGATCGAGAAAATGGTAAACAACGACGCACAGGCGAGAAGAAAGTTGCGCAGGCCGAACACTCGCGTGAACCACGCAGCGAGCGGAATCATCACCACTTCGGAAATCAGATAGCCGGTGCTGATCCACGTCCCCTCGGTGCCGCTGGCGCCGATCTCGCCCTGGATCTGCGGCAACGCCGAGTTGACGATGGAAATATCCAGCGTGGCCATCAACGCGCCGAGCGACCCGGCGGCAATGGCAATCCAGTCACCCAGGGTGGCATCCGGGTGATCGTCGTGATGATCCTGGCTCATTTCACGTCTTCCGTGCCCCGAGTGTCGACGGTCACCACCACCGACAAGCCCGGTACCAACACACCGCGCACTTCGGCGCTGGCTTTTACGGTTGTGCGTACCGGCACGCGCTGTACGATCTTGGTGAAGTTGCCGGTCGCATTCTCCGGCGGCAGCAGTGCGAATTGAGCGCCGGTGCCCGGTGCAAAGCTTTCCACCTGCCCAATCACATCGGCGTGGGGAATGGCATCCACCTTGATGTGCACCGTCTGGCCGATCCGCATGCGGCCGATCTGGTTCTCCTTGAAATTGGCGGTGACATACAGCTTGCCGACCGGGACCACCGACATGAGCCGGGTCCCCGGCTGCACGTACTGACCCACTCGCACGCTGTTGTCACCTATGCGGCCGTCGATGCTGCTGCGAACGATCGTGTGATCGAGGTCGATCTGCGATTGGCGGACAGCCGCCTCGGCGGATTGCAATTGTGCCTTGGCCTGCGCGATGGAGGCTTCCAGGGAGGGTATCTGGCGTTGCGCGGAATCGAGTGCAGCCGCATCGGATCGCTCGCGGGCGTGGCCCTGGTCACGCTGGTCCCGCAACTGTTCGAGTCGTTCGCTGGTTTCAGCGCCGCTTTCTGACAAGGGCTGGTAGCGCACCACCTGTTTGTCAGCAAATTCTGCGGCCAGTCGCGACGCCGCCAATGTTGCCTGTGCCTGGCGAATGGTGGCCTGCTGTTGGACGAGAGCCGCTTGCGCACGCTCGATATCAGCCTTGCGCGCTTCAACGGTCGCGTCGGCCTGTTCGAGGCCGGCCTCGTAAGTTC
>Ga0268266_10002629_pt1 | contig 18966 bp, 18 predicted proteins | sample KBSS13metaG_FD_190356 | JGI IMG/M metagenome (GOLD analysis project Ga0268266, IMG submission 190356) | Switchgrass rhizosphere microbial communities from Kellogg Biological Station, Michigan, USA - KBS S1-3 metaG (SPAdes) (version 2) | ecosystem: Host-associated > Plants > Roots > Rhizosphere...
CGGCCTTGCCGGGCATGCCTTTGACTTCGCGGATCTTGCTCGCGACTTTGCTCTTGATCTGTTCGACGAGGGCCGCGTCCGGCTGCTTCACGTCGCCGACCTTCGGCTTGCCGACCTTGCCGGCGAGTTCTTCGATCATGCCGCAGATCTCGACGACCACCTTGTGGCCGAACTCGATTGCGTCGGCGACGTCGTCTTCCTTCACCTGGTTGCCGCCCAGCTCGATCATGTTCACGTAGTGCTTAGTGCCGGCGACGACGAGGTCGAAGTCGCAGTACTCGAGCTGTTCCTGCGTCGGGTTGATGATCAGCTCACCGTTGATCCGGCCGACGCGGACGTGCGCGGTGGGCGTGGTGAACGGGATGTCGCTGATCGCGATACAGGCCGACGCGGCGATGCCGGCGAGCATGTCCGGGTCGTTCTGCTGATCGGCGGCCAGCACGTTCAGGTGAATCTGCACTTCGTCGATGAATCCCTTGGGGAACAGCGGGCGAAGCGGGCGGTCGATGAGACGGGCGGTGAGGATTTCCTTGGTGGTCGGGCGGCCTTCACGCTTCATGAACCCGCCGGGGAATTTTCCCGCGGCGGCGCGGCGCTCGCGGTAGTCGACCTGCAGCGGGAAGAAGTCGATGCCTTCGCGCGGGTTGGCGCGAACGACGGCGCCGAAGACCACGGTCTCAGCGAGTTGTACGGTGACAGAACCGTCGGCCAGCTTGGCCAGGGTTCCGGTTTCGATGGAAAGGGTGCGACCGCCGATTTGGCGCTCAACGCGAGTCGATTGCATGTGAAAATCCTCTGCCCTGAGCCGTTAAATAAGCCAAGGCGAGCGGCAGGGAGGAAATCGGATTGGGGATCGAAGGTTCTTATTATGTAGGGCAGGCTATTGCCTGCCGAGCGGTCACGGCAGGCAATAGCCTGCCCTACAAGAAGAACTCACGATCCTAAATCCGACCAGTTCCCCGGCATCGCTCCGCCGGCTAACTCTCGCGTCCATCGCACAGGGCCGGCGACATCGCGAGTAAACAAATACGATCCGTCAAACAGAACAGGGCACGAAAAATTCGTGCCCTGTCGGTTTGAGTTATTACTTACGCAAGCCGAGCTTGCCGATGATCGCCTGGTAGCGGGTGCGATCCTGCCGGGTGAGATACTTCAACAGGCTGTTACGCTTGCTGACGATCTTGAGCAGGCCGCGGCGCGACGAGTGATCTTTTTTGTGCGTCTTAAAGTGCTCGGTCAGTTCGGTGATGCGTGCAGTCAGAAGCGCGATCTGCACTTCCGGCGAGCCGGTATCTTTTTCGTGAATCTTGTGGTCGGAAACGATCTTGTTCTTAACGTCGGCAGTAACAGACATCGCCATCTCCTAGACACCAGGCATTCAGGTAGGGAGCTAAAGGCTCCTGAGCCGAATCGCCGGTCATAATAGGTTCCGTCGCCCCGCGCGGGGTGAAATCGGTCGGGCAAGAATACGGGAGAGGGGTGACATTGGCAAGCGGAAGGGATTTTGGCGTGACGCAAGAATGCTCTTCTGCAAAATTTCTCATCTTTTTTCAGTCGCATCCCGGTTCCTCCCTAGAAGGCCGGAATAAAATGCGGTAACGTTCCGGTTGAGTCGATACAAATACAGACGTTCAAGACATTTAGCTGTCTTGTCTCGGGCTGGACGAAGGCGGTTCGGGGGCATGTCGGTCGGCCAGTGTTGTTATCCGGGCTGAGTGTAACGCGTGAAACGGTGGACTAAGCAAGTCATCCTGGCGGTAGCGGCAGGCGCGACGGTGGTCGGGCTCGCTTTCCCTGCGCGGCTTTTTGCCCAGACTGCCACGCCAGCTCCCACTCTCGAAGAATCCAAGGCCGCCGATCTGCAGCAGCTCGTGGCCGTTCTCAATGATTTTTCCGCCGACACCAAAGCTCGCGACGAAGCGGCCAAGCGGTTGGTCTCGCGGCGATCGCCTGAGGCGCAGCAGATCCTGTCCAGCGTGCTGGTAAACGCCGGCAACCCGCGCGGGCAGTTGGCCGTGGCGCGGGCACTGGCCGACAACGGCAACATCGACCCGGGGCTGATCGATCCGCTCTTCGCGCTCATCGGCGCTGATCGCGCGCTCACCGACGCCGCCTGCGAAGCGCTCACGCACTACAAGAACAATCCCGCCGTCCTCAATCGCCTCATCGAGGCCGCACAGAACACGCGTGACAACCGCGAGACCGCCCGCGCATCGGCCGCCCGTGCCGTTGGCGCGTTTGCCGACAAGCGCGGCACGAAGCTGCTGATCGACCTGCTGCAAAGCCCGACCGAGCCGCTCGTCGTTCGCAACGCCGCTGCGGATGGACTCATCGACATGACCGGCCTGACCGAGAACGGCCGCGATATGTCGCTGTGGGTTCGCTGGTGGGTCGGGCAATCTGCCAAGAGCGACGCGGCATTTCGCGATGACATGCTGCTCCTCCGCAGCGCCCAGGCTGATTCGCTCCGCCAGCAGCAGGACACGATTGTGACTGAGTTGGAGTCGCTGCTGAAGGATCAGCACCAGGCCGTGTCGGACGCGGCGAAGGACGCGCAGCTCCTTAAGTGGTTCAACTCGCCCGAGCCGCAGGTGCGGCGCATCGCGGCGGCGCTCGTCGTCGAAGATTTTCAGTTTCAACGTCCGTTCGGTCCGGCGATTAACGAGCAGCTCCGCAAAATGGTTGGCGACAGCTCGCCGGCCGTGCGGCTGCAGGTGGCGGTAACGCTGAAGAAGATCAACGACAAGCAGGCCGTCGACGCGCTGCTCACGCAACTGGCGCAGGAGCCGGTGGCGGAAAATCGCGCGGCCCTGGCATTGGCGCTGGCGCAAAGCCGCGATCTGCGGGCCGTCCCTGAACTGGAGAAATTGCTGGGCGCAGATCAGCCCATCTTTGTCGCTGAAGCCGGCGCCACGGCGCTCGCAAGCCTGGGCCCCGTGCTGTACGAAAAGGATCCCGCATCCGCCAAACGAGTGGCCGGCAAGCTTCGCGAGGTGCTGACTACGCGCACCGATCAACCCGGCACCGAGCGACTCCGCGAGGCTGTGGTCGAGGCCCTCGTGCCGCTGCGCGATCCGGACATGCTCACGACTTATTTCAAGCTGCTGAACCTGCGTGAGACCGATCGTGTGCGCGGTGCGAGCTTGCGTGGTCTCGCCGCCTTGGGGGACAACAAGGCCTCTGACATCATCGTCAGTTGGTTGAAGAAAGAACCCGTTCCTGCTGTGCGACTGGAAGCGGTGAAGGCCATCGGCGCCACCGGCGGCATCGAGCAGTTTGAAACGCTCTACGAACGCATGCAGCCACTGAACGAAGCCAACCCGGACGTCCGCACCGCGGCGTGGAACGTTTTTGCCTCATTGCTCCCGCAGGCAAGCACAGAGCAGATCAACCGCTGGCCGGGCCGGTTCCAGTTCGATGCAGAAAAGCGCGTGGTTGTGCTCAAGGCGCTGGCAGACAAGTTTCAGCAGGACAAGAAATTGCAGGATCTCGCCCAGACGCAGCAGAGCATCGGCGAGGCGATCATGAAGATCAGCTCGCCCACGACGGCCGACGAAGCGAAGGACGCGGCGACGTATTTCCGGCTCTCGCTCGATTTCTTCCAGCAGAACAATTTTCAGCCGATGGTGATCGAAGGAAACATCACGCAACTGCTGCAGGCGTTGCTGCAAAGCAAGCAGTATGTCGAAGCATGCACGTTTGCGGCCAACCTGATCTCGCAAAACGCGGGCAACCAGCAGACGGTTGGCCCGAAATTCAAGATCGAGGCCGAACGGCTTTTTCTGGCCGGCGATCTGCAGAGCGCCCAGAAGCTGATCAATGAAATCCGCACTATGAAGCCGGGGCTTGACACGAACTACATGAAGCAGCTCACCGACATCGAGCGCGACATCCAGCAGAGATTAGCCACGCCGGACAAGAACGGAGGCACGATGGTGCCGTTAAACCGCAATACGCGCGTCGGTTGAATCAATTCTGGTTTACTTCTTCACGCCGCGCAGCGGATCCGGCTTGGCCGCCTGTTGAAACGCCATCTCTCTCGCCCGGCATCCGCGGCAGGCCCAGCACGGCTCGCTGCCTTCTTCGATGCAACTCCAGGTTTTTTCGAACGGGGCGTGGACGTTGAATCCCACGTCGACCACCTGCCACGGCTCCAGCTCCAGCAGCGGCGAGTCGATCTCAAGCTCCGTCTGCCCGCACGGGAGTTGCAGCAACTCGTTCCAGATCTGGCCGTACTCGGTTGCCTTGGCCAGCTCGTCGCCCGTGGGGCCGACGCGGAAGCCGGTGTAGATTCGTGCGGCATTGTAGTGGGTGGCGAATCGCACCGCGCCGGCCAGCAGTGGGATCAGGTCGATCATCTGCGCGACGGGGACGGAAGGGTGCCGCGGGTCGCCGGGCATCGGCTGCGGCGCCTGATCGTGCGACGCGAACGCCGCCAGGTACGGCAGCGAAATCGAGTGCTCGCGGTACGGCTTGTAATGCGCCACCTGCTGGTCGTACGTGACGCGCGACCGCGGCGACGACACGCCGGCCCCCTCCGCGTGAAGCAGAATGAGTCGATACTTCTGCGCCGCGATCGCGGTCGCAACGGCCGAGTTCAATCCGCCGGAGTTGAGGACGATTGCGAGGTCTTTGGCCATGTGAGTTGCCGAATGTAGGGTCCGCCTTGGCGGACCGCAACGGAAGGTGGTCCGCCAAAGCGGACCCTACTCCATCGTTAAGATCACTTTTAGCACACCCTTACGTCCCGCGAGGTTCATCGCTTCCACGCCTTGCTCGAGTTTCATGCGGCGGTGGATGAGCGAGGTCACGTCGATTTCTTTTGCCGCGAGCGCCGTGATCGCCTGGCGGAACGGGCCGCAGCGGCTGCCGATGACGTTGATTTCGTCGACGACCAGCGGTGCCAAGTTCAGCGGCTTGCCCTGCGCCACCGTGCTTTTCAGCACGATCGTGCCGCGCGGGCGGACCATGGCCATCGCCAGTTCAAAGCCGCTCGTGCTGCCGGTGCAGTCGACGACGACGTCCTGGTCGTGCCGGGCCATGATATCGTCGACCGGTCGCGAGCGGATCGACCATTTTTCGCACAGCGCGAGTTTGTCGGCATGCTTGCCGATGACGCGCACCTGCGTTCCGGCGTTGCGGAGCACCTGGGCCATCAGCAGCCCGAGCCGCCCGTCGCCAAGCACGGTCACCCACTTGCGGCCGCGGTTGGCGTCGCCGCCGTCGAAGTTCACTTGCTTCAGCACTTGGAACGCAGCTGCGAGCGGTTCGACGAAGACGGCCGCGTCGTCGTCGATGGTCTTGGGCAGCACGTGGAGGTTGATCGCGGGCAATCGCAAGAATTCCGCGAACGCGCCGTCGTGATTGAGAATGCCCAACACTGAGCGATTGCGACAGTGATTGGAAAGCCCCGACAGGCACAGATCGCACCGTCCGCAGACGACGTTGATTTCGCCCGACACGCGCTGGCCGACCAGATCCTTGTCGGGCGAGCTGACGACGTCACCTACGAACTCGTGCCCGAGCACCCCGCGAAAGTTCATGTAGCCGCGGACGATTTCCAGATCGGTGGAGCAGATGCCGGCTTGGCGGACTTTAATGAGCGTGTCGCCGCCGGCGGGCGCAGGTTCAGCGCGCTTGGCGTCGAAGGCGAGCGATTTGTCAAAGACGAGTGCACGCATCTGTTATCCGTAACGAACGATGAATGATGAATGCAGAATGATGAATGAAGAGAAGCATTTCATTCATCATTCTGCATTCATCATTCGACCTTTGATGTTTACCCCAGCGGCTTCGTCGGCCCGGTGATGAAATTCAGCCACGCCGCTTCGTCGTAGTTCAGGTCTTTCCCCGTCAGCCGCTTGAGCGTGCGGCGGCACTGCCAGGCGATGCCGAAATCTCGCTGGTTGAGCTGGGCAATCAGCGTGCGGGCCACGTCGAGCCGTCGGTAGTGCTGCAGCGCCTCGGCCGCGGCGATTCGAACGTCTTTGGTTTCTTCGTTGGCCGACACCATCACCCGCAATTGCTCGGTCGCGGCGGGATCAGGCAAGCGATACAGCGCCTTGGCGGCCTCAAGCCGTACCAGCGGGCTGGCGTCCTTCAATGCGTTGATAAACACCGGCGTGGCCGTCTTGTCGCGTGAGCGATTGAGCGACCGGATGGCCGTCGCGCGGACGATCGGGTCGGAATCGCCTTTGGCGATCTGTGCGTAGCGGGTCGTGTAAGGCGCCTTGGTGCCGTAGGGGTGGTCGACGAGAAAAATCATCCCGTCCCGGCGGTCGTCCGGGTTGTTGAGATTCTCCATCTTGAGCGCGTTCGCTTCCGCCGTGTTGCCCGTCATCATCTCGCCGAGGCCGCGCATCGCGCCGCAGCCGGGGAGGAAAAGCAAAGTCAGAATGATGAATGCAGAATGCAGAATAGGACTGCCTTCATTCTGCATTCTGCATTCATCATTCTGACTTTGATTGGTCGCGCTAGGTTTCGATTTCATCGATCGTTCCAGTCGGTTCATACAACTCGTCGGCCGGTACCCAGTGCGGTTGCTTGACGGGGACGCCCAAAAAGCGGGTCGCAAGCTTGGCGAATTTGCCCGGGTCGTCGGTGACGAAGCACTTCATCTCGCCGGAGCCTTCTTCTTCGCCGCGGACCATATTCGCCTCGGCCAAACGTCGGGCGACATCATCGGCGCACTGTTCGGCCGAGTCAATCACCGCCACGGCCGGGCCGACGAGTTCGATGATCTGGTCTTTTAAAATCGGGTAGTGCGTGCAGCCGAGGACGAGCACGTCGAGGCCGCGCTTCATCAGCGGCTCGATGTACTGCCGCAGCGCCAGTTGCACGAGCGGGTCTTGCGGGCGGCGGCCTTCCTCGATGATCGGGACGAGCAGCGGGGCGGGCCGCATGATCAGCCGTGCGTGCCGGCGGCGCGAGTGGATGGCGCGCTCGTACGCCTGCGACTTCACGGTTGCTTCCGTCGCGATCACGCCGATGACGGGCGTGACCTTTCGACCGGCAGCGATAACGGCGGCCTTCGAGCCCGGGTCGATCACGCCGCTGATCGGCAGATCGGGAAACCGCTCCCGCAACACGGGCAGCGAAAGCGCGGTGGCGGTGTTGCAGGCGATCACCACGTGCTTGGGATCGAATCGACGCAAGTATTCGATGATCTGCGAAACGAACCGCGAAACGGTCCCGGCCGTCTTAGTTCCGTAGGGCAGACGTGCCGTGTCGCCGAAGTAAATGATCGACTCGGCCGGCAGGGCCATGCGAATCGCGCGGGCGACGGTCAGCCCGCCTAACCCGCTGTCGATGATGGCGATAGGGGAAGATGAAGTCATAAAACAAGCGTTGTCGGCTAAACCCTGATTCGACGTGGCGCACTCACCGCCTCAACAGTTATCGGACTTTCCCAGTTCTGGCTTGACAATTTAGGCAGCCAGTCTGACGATTGATGGGCCTTCCACCGGAGATCACACCATGAGCCAAGCCCTTGAGGGTAAACGTGTTCTGTTAGTTGACGACGATCACGACATCCTGACGAGCATGCAGGCCGCGTTTGAAACCACGGGTGCGGTGATCGACACCGCCAGCAACGGCAACAAGGCAGTGGAACTAGCAGAAAAGAACCTGCCGGACCTGGTCATTCTGGACATGATGCTGCCGGGCCGGTCGGGGTTTCTCGTACTGGAAAAGATCAAAGCCAAAAAACCGCGGGGAAGTAAGCCGCACGTGATCATGATCACAGGCAACCAAGGGGCGCGTCATAAGATGTACGCGGAAAGCCTGGGCGTGAGCGAGTACTTCAATAAGCCGGTGAAACTCGACAAGCTGATCGCCAGCGCCGAACGGCTGCTAGCCGCCCCGGCCGCGCCAGCCGCGGGGTGAGCCAACCGTGAGCACGCATGGGGAATGCTGACGCGACCGAGCCTGCAGACGTGCCATCGACTCTCAAGCTAGCGATGCGTGTTCCGCACTACCGTTCGTTAACCCCTTTCAACCTTACGACCGCGTTGGCCGCGACGACAATGCTGATCGGCGTGGCAGGGGCCGCCATCTGGCTCATCACTTTCTACGATGGATATGACGGCGAGATGCGTTGGGGGCAGGCAATCAACAATCCCTATGTTCATGTTCGCGAGATGCAAAAGGATTGGGCATTCGGATCGTCCCTCGTGCTTTTTATCTGCTGCATGTTGGAAGCGATCGGCGGTTTGCTTTTCTTTCTACATCTGCCGGTCGGTAGTCGGCTGATCATCTTGCAAGCCAAAGCTGCCGTAACCATCAACGCGGCATTCGCGGTAATGGTCGCGGCGTTCATCGTGATCTGGCTTCGCCAGGCGGGCCGAACCGCTCAACTGCCGCTGACCTTCACGCTGCGGTGCATATCACTGCTGGTGGATTTTTCGCTCTGGATATTGCTCACCCGTTCGTGGGTATGCGAGATGTTGGAAGTGAAGGCCGGCCACAACGCGCGGGGATTTGAAGTGGTCGTCAGCGAAAAATATCAGGAGGGGGCATGAGCTCATCAAATCCACTGTCATACCGCGTTGTCGCTGTCGTTCCGCCGGAGCATCGGATCGGGCGGTGGATTGTGAAGTGGCTGGCCGTCGCGTGCTCGGTTCAGGCCATTACGTTGGCTATTGCCATGTTCAGCGCCGATGAGGGGCGTTATACGTTTAACAGGCGGAGTTATTTTTCGGACGACGGCTGGACAGGTAAAGTCGCAGGCGTCGTGCAATTTGCAATTTATCCCAGCGTGTTTCTGGTCATTCTTAGCTGTCTTGGGATGGCCATGCGCGGGCGATTCTTTCGGCGCTTCGCCGTCGGTTCGCTGATCTGTTTCGCACTCGTGCGGATCACGATGGACCTGCTTCCATTTCTAGGACAATGGACCCGGTTGTTCGCGGTGGGCATAGGGTTCGTTGACTTCAACACCCTCTTGGAACTGGCGGCCGGGACTCTCGCGACGTTAGAACCATTCCTACTGCCGGGGTTCGCAGTGGTGGTGTTTACGCGGAAGTGGGTGCGGGAGTCGCTGCAGGCGGCCGAGCCTGAAGCCAGCGGTTTTGGCGTTAGACTGGCGGCGGTTGCGTCGGTGATTTCAGGGCTCGGTGGCGTCATTATCTCAAGCCTCTTTCTTCTTATTCCTGCCGCGCCTGGGACTGAATTAGCCAACTACGTGCGGCCAGACGGATTCAACGATGTGTGGACCGGCTGTTCTATGGTTGTACTGGGTTTTTGCTCCGTGACGGCCCTGACAGGGGGCATTTTTCTCCTGCGCCCGACACTGCTGGGTCTGCGGATGGTGCTGCATCAGGCGCGAGTGTCGGTCATCGTTAATTCAGTCAACCTGTTTTTCTTCATCACAATCTTTACCTACTACTCCGGCATTTGGTACGTCGAGCGCAGCCGCACGGCGATCGCAGTTCGGCTGGTCACGCTTTCTGTCGACGTACTCCTCTGGCTGTACGTCGGCAGCCGATCGGTCGAGCGGGTGATCAGCGAAATGACCACGGCGAAGAGGAGGGGTTTCCCATTGTCAACCGAGCCGATCGTGCCAATCGCAACTCTCGCCGACGCGAAAATTGACGCGTAGAATTGAGCGAAAGCCGAAATGGATTTCTTCCTTGCCATCCACGCTTCGCCGATTACATTAGTCAGCGTCGCAAGGATGGACTGCGGGACGCTAGCCCACGAGTCGTATGAACGATTGGGATGACGCAGAACGACGGGTCGAGAAAGCTCAGGAGCTGTTCGAGCAGCGGCGCTGGCAAGAGGCGCTTGAAGAGCTGCGGGCGGCTATCTCCATCAATCCCTACAACGGCGGCTGGTTCTTCAATGTCGGGCTTACGCTCGATGAACTGGAACGCTACGACGAAGCCATTCAGGCATACCACGACGCACTCGATATCGACGCCAACGACATTCAGGCCATGAACCACCTCGGCGTGGATCTGCACCGCGTCGGCCGGCTGAGCGACGCGCTCAAAATGTACGAGCAGATCGAAAAGATCGACGCCGAGTTTGAGCCCAGCTACTGCAACCGAATCATCACCTACTGCGAACTCGGCGACCACGACAAGGCCGAGGAGATGTTCTACCTCGCGCGGCTGTACAAGGAAGAGTGCCCGCACTGCTACTACAACATCGGCTGCTCGCTGGCCGACCGTGGGTTGTACGACAAGGCGATCTTCTGCTGGCAGAAAACGCTCGACCTGGACGACGCGCATCCTGACGTGCGAATCCGCATCGCCGAGGCGCTCTGGAGCAAGGGCGAGTTCGAGCAGGCAAGGCAGCACTACCTGATCGGCCTGCGGCGCAACCCGGGCGACACCGAAACACTGCTCGATCTTGGCGAACTCTTGATCGACATGGGTCGGCTCGATGAAGCCGGCGAAAAGTTCCGTCGTGCGATCGAACTCTCGCCCGAAGACCCGGCCGGCTTTTACTGCCATGGCCGATGGCTCATGCGGTGCGATCGGCTTGAAGAGGCCGAGCTCGCATTCACCAAAACACTGCAGCTCGATCCAACGTACTCCGCAGCGCACCTGCGATTGGCGGAGGTGTTTCATCGCCTGCACAACCGCGACTTGGCCCGCAAGCACCTCAAGTGCGAGCTGATGCTTCGGCCGAGCGATCCGCAGACGATCCTGGACATGAGCAACCTCCTGATGGACTTCGGCCACAGCCGGGCCGCCATCGCAGCGCTCAAGCGGCTGCTGTCGAGCGATCCGTCGCACGTGGGCGCGCTGCAGAACCTGGCCGTCGCGCAATTCCTCGCCGGCCGGTACGAGCACGGGATCGCAACGTGCCTGGAGACATTGCACCACGACCCCGACAACCTGACCACCATCTTCAACCTCGCCCTCGCGTACGAGCATCAGAAGCAGTACGACGAAGCGCTCGCGTGGTGCCGAAAGGCCATGGACCTTGAACCGCGCGAACCGAGCTTCATGAAGCTGGAACTGCGATTGCGGGTCCTCCGCGTAAAGGCGAACATCTTCGGCGCGATCGGCCGCATTCTTCGCTTTGGCCGGTAGACTCCGACCATCATGAACGTGCCTTCCCTCTCATTCCAACCGGTGCAGTCGCGGTCAGTCTTTAGCCTCGATGGCTACTTCGTCTGGTGCGGCACGATGGTTCGCGATGAGAAGGGCACCTGCCACCTCTTCTATTCCCGCTGGCCGATCGAAACGACCTTCAACGGTTGGTTAACGCACAGCGAGGTGGCGCACGCTGTCGCGGATGATCCGCTCGGGCCGTACCGGCATGTGGATGTCGCGCTGCCGGAGCGGGGGCCGGCGTTTTGGGACGGGCACAACACGCACAATCCCACCGTCGTTCGCGGCGGCGACAAGTACTACCTCTACTACACCGGCGATTTCGGCGATCGGCACATCACCCCGCACGACCTGAACTGGACGCACCGCAATCACCAGCGGATCGGCGTAGCCGTCGCGGATTCACTCGACGGCCCGTGGACGCGAAGCGATCGGCCGCTGATCGACGCGACGCCCGGCTTTCACGACGAACTGATGTGCGCCAACCCGTCGGTTGTGCAACGCCCGCAGGGTGACTGGCTGATGATCTACAAAGCAGTCGCGAAGGATCGCCCGCTGCCGTTCGGCGGGCCGGTAGTGCACGTCGTCGCGACGTCGCCGTCGCCCACGGGGCCGTTCACTAAACATGCCCATCCGATCTTTGTGAAAGACGGCGTTCAGTTTCCCGCCGAAGATCCGTTCGTCTGGCACGACGGCCATCAGTACTTGGCGATCGTGAAAGACATGGGCGGTTTCTTCACCGGCGCCGGCCGATCTCTGGCACTCATGCAATCCTCCGACGGCTTCGACTGGTCGCCAGCCGACCCGGTGCTGGTCTCGACCACGCAGTACCCGCAGGCCGACGGCACGATTCGCAAACTGGAGGCGCTGGAGCGTCCCCAACTCTGGTTCGACAACGGCCGGCCCGCGGTACTTTTCTGCGCGGCCTCCGAACGGCTTGCGAACGATCAGCTGCGCACCTGGGACGTTGCGATTCCGCTCGGTGTCACCTGAATCTCCTCTCGGCCGGGACGTTGTTCGCCGCGCCTGACCTCGCAAGGCGTGCACAACGCGTCCCTGCGCAATTTACGCGGCCGACGTTCCCGATTCGAAAACCGTCGGCCCTGCCGAGCGATTACAAAAAAAAACCGCGCTCGCAGGCGGTTGTAGACGGTGGAAAGCGCTCGTAAACGGTCGTAAGCGCTCGAAAAGGTAAAAAAGGTCCGTCTCGCTATTCACTTGTCAAAGAGCCACCGAAGCCGCCAACAACGCGAATCCGGCGGTCGTCCGCTTCCGCAAGACGACGAGCCAATCCTACCGCCGCCGATTGGCAAAGTCGGCCAAATTCCTCGAAAAACGGCCGGTTTTCGGCCAATTCCGCAACCCCCGGCCGGGTCGCGAGTTGGGCCGCGTGTGAATCGTTTTCAAAATGGTTTTGGGTCGCTGATAGATATGACAGGTTCCTGATCGACTTGGCAGATTGAAAATCGCTCAAGGGAACTACTTTCGATTCTTCGGTTCGTCACCGTTGGCCAAACGCAGGACAAAGAAAACGATCCAAATCAATACGACTGCCACGGCGATGTAGCCGAGCAACTGGATCAGCATGATTCTCGTTGAATCATTCATGAATCGCTCCGACTTTTCACATCTAGCAGTGCAAAAAAAGCTGGCTGAGATGAGTGACGCCAATGAGCGCGTGATCGCGAAACCCTACGCGATTACCAGATCCGCCACCATGGCTTGCCCTTCGCAGACGCGGCCCGCTGCGCCACGCCAAGACTGTACTCCTTCACCGGCTTGCCGCGAGCGTTGAGCAATGCCACGTCGACGTTGACGGACTTCAATAGTGGCGACAAATCCTGTTCATCCTCATACACCTGTTTGAGCACAGACTCGATTGTCTCATGGTTCTCCGGGGCAGAAACCACCGTGATCATCACGCGTATGCAGCGAGCCTGATGTTTGGCCTTCCAATCGAGCAGCGCGGCCTTCACGTTTGGGAACTCGGCCATGAACGCATCGACCGAGTCCGGGGCAACGGTTATACCGAGCGCCGCGTCCCGCCCCTTTGAAAACTCCATCGCCTGCATGGTTGCTCCGGACATCGATTGTCGGAAAAAGCGGCAGCACATGACCCGCCCTCTACAGTACCGGGGCAGCCCATAATCGGCATCCACACCGCGCTGTCGTGAGCGAAATCTTAACACGTTTGTCGGCACGTCGCAGGGATATACTTCATGCATGTCCGAACACACTCCTTCGTCGGCTGAAACTCCACCATCCCCTCAACCTGCGGTGTCCGCTCCGCGCGGGAGCAGGAAGAAACTCATCATCGCGGTGGTGGTGATCGTCGTGCTGATCGCCGGCGTGGGGTATTTCATCAGTTCAATGGGGAAAGTATCGACCGACGACGCCTACGTGAACGGCCACGTGACTTTCGTCGCGCCGCGCGTGGCCGGGCAGGTGTCGGCCGTGCTGGTCGACGACAACAATCGCGTGCACAAGGGTGATCGGCTCGTGCTGCTCGATCCGCAGCCGTACCAAGTGCAGGTGGAGATCGCCCGCTCCGGCGTTGCGGCGGCGCAGGCAGATCTGGTGGCCGCCACAGCACAGACGCGCGCCAATGCGGCCCAGGCGCGGAGCCTTCGATTCAATCTCGAACACATGATCGAGGAGACCGACAACCAGGTGGCCCTGCTTCGCGCGAAGGTGGCGAGCTTAGGATCACAGAAGGCCACGCTCGATCGCACCAAGGCCGAGTACGATCGCATCCAGTCTCTGGTGGAAACCAAGGCGATCTCCCAGCAGGACATTGACACATACAAGGAAGCGTTCCTTGTCGCGCAGGCCAAGTACGCCGAGGCGCTGCAGAACATTTATCAGATTCGCGTCGGCCTTGGGTTGCCCGCCAAGCCCGAGTCGGGCGATGACCTGACGCAGGTGCCGGCCGACCTCGATCAAACCGCGTCGGCTGTTCGGCAGGCGCAGGCGAGTCTGATCGAAGCCGCCGCCAAGCTCGGGTACATCGACTCGTTCACCAAAACGCCCAAGCAGATGGTGGCCGACTTTTACAAGCTCGATCCGTCGGGCGATATCAACAAAATTTACGCGGAGCTGATGAAAACCGCGCCGGCCGTGAAGCAGGCCGAGGCCAAGCTCGCACAGGCAAAGCGGCTGCTCGATCAGGCGGAACTCAACCTCAGCTACTGCACCGTCGTTTCAGAAATCGACGGCGTGGTGACTCGCCGCAACGTGAACCCCGGCAACAACGTCATCGCCGGGCAGAGTTTGATGGCCGTGCGATCGGTCGATGACATCTGGGTCGATGCCAACTTTAAGGAAACGCAACTCGCGGACTTGAAGATCGGCCAACCCGTCGAACTCGAAACCGACATGTACGGAAGCCACCAGACGTTCAAAGGCCGCATCAGCGGCTTCACGATGGGCACCGGCTCAACCCTCGCGCTGCTACCGGCCGAGAACGCCACGGGCAATTTCGTGAAAGTCGTGCAGCGCCTGCCGGTGCGGATCGATCTGATCGAATACAACCCTGATAAGGCCGCGCTGTTCATCGGGCTATCCGTGACGGCGACCGTTCACACGAGTGAGCAGCCGACAGGCGATCACGCGGGCAGCCTGCTCCAGGCGTACCTGCCGGCCGCGGCGCCTGCGACGATGCCTTCGATGCCGACCACCGGACCCGCGGTTGCGCCGGAGACGGCTCCGTGAGCGCCGTCGCGTCTTCCATCAACGCTGATCTGCCGCTGACGCCGCGCCGTGCGATCAGCCCGTGGATCGTGGCGCTCGCGGTCATCATCCCCACGTTCATGGAGGTACTCGACACGACGATCGCCAACGTGGCGCTCCGCTACATCGCCGGCGGCCTGAGTGCTCCGGCCAGCGACAGCGAGTGGGTCATCACCAGCTACCTGGCCGCCAACGCCATCATCCTGCCGATCAGCGGCTGGTTGGCGATCCGCCTCGGCCGACGGAATTACTTCCTGATCTCGATCGCGATTTTCACGCTCGCCTCAGCGCTCTGCGGCATGGCGCCGAATCTCAACGCACTCATCGCCTGTCGCGTGCTGCAGGGATTGGCCGGCGGCGGACTGCAGCCGTCGAGCCAGGGCGTGCTGCTCGATGCGTTCCCACCGGAAAAGCAGGGGGCGGCGCAAACCCTCTTCGGCATGGCCGCGTTGCTCGCGCCGGTCGTCGGGCCGACGCTCGGCGGGTACATCACCGATCATTACGGCTGGGAATGGATCTTCTATCTCAACGTGCCGGTGGGGTTGTTCGCGCTGGCGATGTGCTCGATGGTCGTGGTCGATCCGCCGTACTTGAAAACCGAAAAAATAAAACAGCGCCAACAGGGCCGCTTCGATACGCTCGGCCTTTGCCTACTCAGCGTGACGATGGTGAGCTGGGAAGTGCTGCTGAGCAAGGGTCAGGAATGGGATTGGTTCGGCGACCCGTTCGGCCGCATCCAATTGCTGGGCGCGCTGTTTGTCGGCTGTCTGCTCGCGCTGATCTATCGAGAACTGAAGATTGCCAATCCGCTGATCAACCTTCGCACACTGCTCGACCGCAACTTCCGCTCGAGCTGCATCATCATTTTCTGCGCGTTCGGCGTGCTGTACGCGAACACGACTCAGCTCCCCGGCCTGCTCCAATCGCTGTTCGGCTACGACGCGACCACGTCCGGCCTGGTGCTTTCGCCGGCAGGCATTTTTGCGATCCTAACGCTTTTCGTCGTCGGCATGTTTTTGCAGAAGGGGACCGATGCCCGCTACCTGATGGCCGCCGGGCTCACCGTGCTGGCGATCGGCAATTACTGGTTCTCGCGGCTCAACCTGTCGATCAGCCCGTGGCAGGTAGTGTGGCCGCGCGTGGTGCTGATCGCGGGGCTGTCGATGATCTTCGCGCCGCTCAACGTGGCGGCGTTCATGCACATCCCCCGCGAACTCCGCGGGGCGGCCGTCGGATTGCTCGCGCTGCTCCGCAACGAAGGAGGCTCCGTCGGCACGAGCGTCGCCCACACGATCCTGCAGCGCCGCGAGCAGTTTCATCTGCACCGGCTGGGCGACCACCTCGATCTATTCAACCCGGCCGTGGTCGATCTGTACCACCGCGGGCAGTCCTTCTTTATGCAGAACACGGGGGATCTGATTCTCTCGCAGCGTCTGAGTTTGGGCTTGCTGTCGCGACTGCGCGAACGTCAGGCACTGTCGCTGGCGTATTTCGACGTCTTCTGGTGCAGCGCCGTCGTCGCGATTGCGCTCGTGCCGCTCGTCCTGCTGATGCGGCGCGCGGTCGCTCAAAAAGGAGCGCACATCGCCGCGGAGTAGCGAGCGTCCGACGGATTACACGTCCAACTGCTTGAACGTTTCAACTGCGTCGGTGGAAGTCTTCCGTCGAACGATGAATGCCGCGGCGCCGATCACCTCGCCGGAAAGTGTTACGAGTTTGACGACACAGTACTGCCGGAGTTGTGGTGGGTCTTCAGTGGACAACGCGACTACGCCGCCTTGATTCCTTTTCAGACACGGCCCGATCAATTCCTTGAACGCTAAGACCGCGGCTTCCCGCGTTTCGTCGCTCGGATTGTCTGGCCGAATGTGCAGCGCAACCTCGAGGACCGGCGCAGCGGCGGACGGACTGACCGTAAACACCGCCATCTCGGTCGCGCCGATGTCGGCGGCGATCTGCTTCAACTGGTTCGGCCACGCCTGCGGGTCGTTCATCCGGTCCATGTGCGATTCCTTCGGCTGCAAGCGTACAACGATCCCAATGCTGTCGTAAGTGACTTGCCGCCAGCGATCCATTAAAACATAGCCATGGCAGAACACGTCACGATTCTCGGCGATGGGGCGATGGCCACCGTCTGTTCGATCATGCTCACGCAGCGCGGGCACGATATCACCATGTGGGGCGCGTTTGAGCAGTCGATCGAGCGGCTGCTGCAAAACCGCGACAACAGCCGCCTGTTGCCGGGCGTGCGAATTCCTGAGGGCGTGCGTCTTACCGCCAACGATCAGGACTGCTTCCGCGACTGCACGATGGTTCTGTCGGCCGTGCCAACGCAGTACCTGCGCAGCGTGTGGACGCGCGTGGCGCCGTACCTGCCGGCGGGCGTGCCGATCGTGTCGGTCAGCAAGGGCATCGAAAACGAAACATTGCTTCGGCCCACGCAGATCATCAGCGACATGCTGACCGGAAAATCTGACGGGCACTCGGTCGTGGCTCTGTCGGGCCCGAACGTCGCCGGCGAGTTGGCAAAGTATCTACCGGCTACGGCGGTGGCGGCGTGTGCGGATCTGGACTGCGCCGAGCGCGTGCAGCAGGTCTTTTCGACACAGTGGTTCCGCGTCTACACCAACGACGACGTGATCGGCGTGGAACTGGCCGGCGCGACGAAAAACATCATCGCCATCGCCGCGGGTATCCTCGACGGCTTGGCCGCGGGCAATAACGCCAAGGCCGCGCTCGTGACACGCGGACTGGTCGAAATCACGCGCCTGGGCATGGCGATGGGCGCAAAGCCCGGAACCTTTCAAGGCCTTGCCGGTCTCGGCGATCTGATCACGACGTGCGTGAGCCCGGAAGGTCGCAACCGCACCGTCGGCGAGCAAATCGGCAAGGGCCGTAAGCTGGCGGACATTCTGGCCAAGATGGACAGCGTGGCCGAAGGCGTGCCGACGACCAAGTCGGTCGTCAAACTCGCCCGGCAGTTCAAGGTGGAAATGCCGATCACCGAGTCCGTGCACGACATCCTGTTTGAAGGCAAAGACGCGATCGACGCGCTCACCTACCTCATGACCCGTGACCCGAAGCCGGAGCGCGCGCATTGAATCGCCCGATGATTGACCAGCTCGGCTTTTGCAGTTGGTCGGTTCGGCCGAAGTCGGTGGAGGATCTCATCGCGGCGGCGAGGCAGATCGGGCTGAATCGGTTGCAGCTTTCGCTGAATCCGCTTTCTACCGCGCCGGACGCATGGGCCGACTGCTTCGCGAAACTCCGCGATGCTGGCCTTCAAATAACCGGGGGAATGGTCGGCTGTTTCGGTGAAGATTACACATCCATCGAATCGATCCGTCGCACCGGTGGCGTCGTGCCGGATGAGACTTGGCCGCGCTCGCAGATCAACATGCAGCGAGCGGCCGAGTTCGCGAGCGCCGGCAGCGTGCGGGCCGTCACGTTTCATGCGGGGTTCATTCCGGCCGATCGGGACGACCTGATTTACAAGAAAGTGGTCCAACGCGTGCGATACGCCGCCGACCTGTTTGCCCAGCAAGGCGTAAACATCGCGCTGGAGACGGGCCAGGAGCCGGCCGGCACATTGCAGCGATTCCTGCGCGACGTTGAACGCGACACCGTAGGCGTCAATTTCGACCCCGCCAACATGCTGATGTACGGCAGCGGCGATCCGATCGCGGCCCTTAGGCTGTTGTTGCCGCAGGTACGGTCGTGTCACATCAAGGATGCGAACGCGTCGCCGGCGGCCGGCGTGTGGGGGACCGAAGAACCGGTGGGCACGGGGCAGGTGGCTTGGCCGGCGTTCTTCGGCGTTTTGCGCAATTCGAGCTTTACCGGGCCGCTGCTGATCGAACGCGAGCGGGGCGACCAACGCGTGGCGGACATCAAACGCGCCAAAGAGTTTGTGATGACGTCGTTCGCGTAGCTTGATTTAGTCCAGTCTGGTACGTTTCGCAAAGCGGGAAAAAGTGTTGCCGCAAGCACTTTGTGATAGGCGGGAGCAGTAATGCAGTGGATTGACAACCCCAAAATGGTTCGCTGCCTGCCGTGGCCGTATCGATTATTCGCATTTTATTGCAGGTCGACTCGGCGCGTTTTCGGAAGAATTCGCGCCGATCGGCGCGCCCTTCGAGGCGTCATCGGCCTCTCCCGCAGGCTCGGCATTCCAGAC